>Ga0187773_10000373_pt1 | contig 17920 bp, 18 predicted proteins | sample 0216_BV02_MP05_1_FD_133133 | JGI IMG/M metagenome (GOLD analysis project Ga0187773, IMG submission 133133) | Tropical peat soil microbial communities from peatlands in Department of Meta, Colombia - 0216_BV02_MP05_10_MG | ecosystem: Environmental > Terrestrial > Soil > Wetlands > Peat | place...
ACAGGGTTTGTTACCATCATGACTTTGCATTTTGGAGCGTACTTGACCACCTCTTTCATGACTGATTTAACAATCTGAGAATTAGTGTTCATAAGGTCAATACGGGTCATATCTGGCCTACGACCTAGACCAGCTATAACAATTACCAGTTCAGAACCTTGCATCTCCCTAAAATCGCTAGTTCCCCGAATTTTTCCATCAAATTCAATAGCCGGCGCAGCTTGCATCATGTCAAGAGCTTCGCCTTTTGCTTGATTTTCATTCAAATCTATTAAGACTACGTCACTAATTTTATAACGCAAAATATCAAAGGCTGCTGAACTTCCGACTTTGCCTGCCCCAATAATTGTTATCATAAATAAAATTATGCTATGAGGTCAGATATAACCGAGTTGCTGTAAGAACAAGATAAAGAAAAATATCTGGAACTTAATCGCTCATTACCCTTCCAGCCATTTCCGCAATGATTGCTTCTGTCAGGTCCAAGTTTTCCAATCAGAGTATAAGACCTGCTGATCTTGAGTTGATTGAAATTTTCTTGTTTTCTTTAAACAATATAAGGATAATACTGTACTTAATACCTAAAGATGCTCGGTGGGGGTTCATCGATAAATAAGCGTATGCAAATGCTGATGCTAATGTTTATTCTTTCAGCTATAGTTGTGTCAGCGTTCAATTTTCCCTGCGCCAAAGCAGTTGACCAAGACTCGTGGACTAGCTTGACTCCGATGCCGACTGCAAGAGGCGGTCTGGGTGTTGCGGTTGTTGATGACAAGATTTACGCGATTGGAGGTTTAAGCGGTGATGCTCCCCTTGGTAATAATGAACAATATGATCCTGTCGCGAACGCTTGGACTGCTGAATCGCCTATGCCTACGGCTCGAAGCGGTTTTGCAATCGCAGTCTACAACAATACGATATACTGTATAGGTGGAACAATAAACCATGCATATGTTGGAAACGCCGAAGTTTACGATCCTGCAACAAACACTTGGGAAACAAAAGCATCTATGCCAACGCCTCGAGCTGACTTGATCGCTAACGTTGTCGGTGACAAGATCTACTTAATCGGCGGCAAAAAATACACAAACAACAGTCCATATTTTGGTGAAACAGGCATAAACGAAGTTTACGATCCAGTCAACAACACGTGGACTACAAAAGCGCCAATGCCAACTCCAGTTTATGGTTACGCTTCAGCTGTTGTTGATGGTAAAATTCACTTTATCGGCGGTTCTTACGCTCCGCAATATGAAGGAAGTAGCGCTTTTGTGAGTTGTCAACAAGTTTATGATCCTCAAACTGACAATTGGAGTTTAGCTGCAAGCTTTCCTGACTTCGCTAGCTACGGAGCAGCAGCAATAACCCAAAATTACATGGCTCCTGCAAACCTGTATTTTCTAGGTGGATATTACTTGAACCAAATTAGTGGTAAAACTCTGATTTATAGTCCAATTAATGGCTCCTGGACCAGTGGTGCCTCGATGCCGACTCCTAGAGCGTACTTGGGCGTTGCTGTCATAAACGACGTGCTTTACGCCATCGGAGGTTTCGATGGCAATAACTGGCTTAATGTAAATGAAAAATACAATCCGGTTGGCTACGCGACGGTTCCGCCGCAAGTTCAGATAACCTCTCCTGAAAACAAAACTTACAAAGACGTAACCTTGATTTTCACCATCAACAGAGGCGCTGAGTGGATAGGTTACAGTTTAGATAACCGAGCTAACATAACGATAAATGGAGAAACACAACTGGTAAACCTGACTCAAGGTTCGCATAATATAGTAATTTATGCCAACGACAGCTCAGGAAACATGGGATCTTCCAACACTGTTTCATTTTTTGTGGATACAACCCCACCCAAAATCGTGATTGCATCTCCGCAAAATCAATCCTACGGCGGAACAGACATACAGCTTGATTTTACAGTAAATAAGAAAGTGACAAAAATCGAATACAGTTTAGACGGCAGTAAAAACGAAACAATAGTTGGAAATGTAACATTGTCAGCGTTGACTAATGGCTCGCACAAACTGACTATCTATACAGTGGACGAGATTGGTAATTTGGGTTCACAAACGGTTTACTTTACTATAGCTCCTTTTCCCCTCATGGCAGTTGCAGCAGCTGCAGCCTCAGTTACCATTGCTTCAGCTGCAGGCTACTTATTGTATAAACGTAAGAAACCGGGAAAGGACGAAAGATGCAACTATTTAATCCTGATAATAGCAAACAGCTACCAAAAGATGTTTCTTAAAAGAGAAAATTTAAGTAAATAGCAAACTAAAGCTTCTAAAGAAGACTGCAAAATAATGGGCTACATAATCGATTTCTCTGCTGGTGAAACGGCTGGCTGTTCATCAAAACTAACAATTGCAGATAGAATCTTTTACGTAAAACACTTTTCTTCGAAACCATCAAGATACTTCTCTGGAGACCAAAAAGGTATCATACAAAAGGAAATTTCAAAGATAGAATTCGATCTTTGGGTTAACGTCTTATCTGATTCCGAACCACAGACTGATGAAATTCAGGAAAAACTTGTTCTAGGAAAGAGATATTCATGACTGTTTTTTTGCTCCCTTGGGACACTAAACGCAATTTGCTGGAAGAGGCTAACCGTCTCTATAACAAGGCGGGAACCTTCAACTGTGTAGAAAATGGCGATCTTGTCGCGGTTAAATTGCATGTAGGTGAACTCGGTAATCCATATTATGTGCAGCCATTTTTTGTTCACGACATAGTACGTAGAGTTAAGGAGGCAGGCGGTAAACCCTTTCTTACAGACTCCAACACCTACTACCATGCACAAAGAGGCAATGCATACGACCATATGATTACTGCGATGATGAATGGATTCAATGTAGCGCCATTTATCGTTGCAGACGGGCTTAAAAGTGAAAACTATCGAACAGTTCCCACAAAAGGCATACTTAAAGAAATTGAAGTTTCAGGTGCCGTTGCCGAAGCTGACGCTATGATTGTTATTTCGCATGATAAGGGTCACGAACTCAGCGGGTTCGGAGGCGCGATAAAAAACCTAGGTATGGGTTGCACTTCCAGAGCTGGAAAGCTGAGACAGCACAGGACAGTAGGCATCGAAATAGATACATCCAAATGCATTGGCTGTGGAAAATGTAGGGAAGCGTGCGAAATGGAGTTGCCAGAGATCATTGAAGGGAAAGCGAGGAATACATCCAATCTATGCATGCGCTGCCCCATGTGCAAAAATAGCTGCCCTATGCAAGCCATAAACTTTACTCACCAAGATGACCTCTGCAGGGCACTTGCATCTGCCGCTAAAGGTGTGCTTTCCACGTTCAACCAAAACAAGGTGACATACGTGAGTTTTGCTAGAAGTATCACATCTCACTGCGATTGCCTGCCTAATCCGGGCGAAGTCATAATGAAAGACGTGGGCATTCTTGCCAGTGACTCTCCTGTTTCCATCGATGCAGCATTCCTGGAAATGGTTAACATAAAAGTCCTCAATGAAGCATCCCATGTAGATTGTATGTTGCAGGTTCAAGAGGCTAAACGCTTAGACCTCAAAGGTGAAGTAAAGCCAAAGATAGCTAAGTTAAGCTAAGCAACCGGTAATCTACTTTGTTTTTGCCTTATCCTGATCACGTAGACAATAATTATTATTGCAATCGCCACTATGGTTGCAAGAATTAAGTAGCGAGATATGCCGGCTACCTGTTCCCAGTGGCTGCCTAAGAACCAACCTAAATAAACTAAAATCACGTTCCATACAAAGCAACCCGCGATTGTGTAGGTTACAAACTTGGTAATTGACATTCGAACTGCACCTGCTGGGAAAGAGACGACAGTCCTGAAACCAGGAACTAGACGAGATAACAATACCATTGAGGAACCATATTTTTCGAACCACCTCGAGGCAGTCGACAATTGGCTCGGGGAGAAAAGAATTCTTCCTAGAATTCGGTGTTTAGTAAGACTATCAACCCCTTTAAGGCCGATATAGTAATCAATTATTGATCCTAGCACCCCAGCAACAGTCGCTATCAGGACCGTTATCCAGAAATCAAGCTGACCGAGTGAAGCTAAGAAGCCTGCAAATGGAAGGATAACCTCACTTGGGATCGGCACGGAGCTTGATTCAAGCACCATCAGGATGAAGACGCCAGTGTATCCCCACGACTCTATTGTTGCAGTAACGTTTCCAACAAAAGACATAATAGCGCTTATCAATGGTCCGCTTGTGATTGGGACACCTTCGATAACAATATCTTCTAAGATTTCTATGAGCAGGTAAGCGGCAATAACGATAGCGATAGCTCCAATGATTATTTGTGGCGCTTTCTTTCTCAAGGATAGAAGTCTCTGATTTTTCACCAAGGGTATCGCTTGAGCTCAATTAACATACATGATTTTATTTTAGCTTATTCCTTTTGAACTCTCAAAAATGACAGATTCTTATTACATACGTTACACTATGTTTTCTGAATAATTATTACTAGCAAGTAATTGTTTTATAAAAAAACCTCTTAACAGTAGTTGGATGTCAAAAAATTGGCTGATATAAACCAAGCATTTTCAAACTGGGCTGCAAACGTGACCAATGCTTTGCCTTCAATAGTTTCTGCTATCATAGTCATTATTCTTGGCTTCGTAATTGGATTTCTTGTTGGCAAGTTAGTGAACAAACTCGTGACGAAACTTGGTGTACAAAAGACATTTAATAAGACCAATTCTGGAAAAGCATTCTCGGCTTCAGGCTTAAACTTGTCAAATTTGGCTGGCGGACTAGCTACTGCATTCATCACAATCTTTGGAATAATTCTTGCCATTCAATTACTAAGCATAGGAGGCACAGTCGGTAATTACCTGATATCAATAGCAAGTTACCTACCAAGACTACTAGGCGGAATAGTAATCATCATTTTCGGATTCATACTAATTGACCTGCTGACGTCTTTCATTGGAAATATGATAAAGCCTATGTTTCCAGAAGCAAAAGCTAACATTGCGGACATGCTGAAAAACCTACTTCTGATTGGCTTAATAGCATTCATACTATTCTTAGCCCTCGACGTTATGCTGCTCTCAGGAAGCCTCATATACCCACTAATTTTAGGCTTTGTGATAATAGCCGCGGGTATCGCTTTAACAGACGGATTAATAAAGTCACTAACCGACGACCACGCCGAATTCAAAGGAGTCGCAGGATACGCAAAATTCATTCTTTACAGCGTTTTCCTACTAATAGGTGCAGGCGGAATATTCGCAACATTTCCAGGTGTAACAAACATAATAGCAAATATCTCTTGGGGTTTTGCAATAGCCTTATCCATAATGCTAATACCCATAGCTTACAGTTTGGCAAAAAGAATGGCGAAAGAATAAATCAAGATCCTCTATCTTTTTTTATAAATCTCTGTTGACAGTAAGGCGCTTCCATAACGAGCTTAGTACTTCGGTTTTGCGTTTGCGCCTGCTATGTCTTCCATGTTTGCCTTCGTAACAAGTGGACGATACCCCTGGCAATTAAGGATACACCCACGAGTGCTATTAATGCTGCCCAGAACTGGAACCAACTCGTAAGGGTGCCAGCCATCAGGAAGACGTTTACAAGAACAGCAGCACCAAACCAGAATACCAAATTACCTATTGTTTCGGATATTCGCCTGACTCTAGACCGCATAATTAGCCTAAGTGCCAAGATTATGACCTGCAATACGCCAATAGCTAAGCAGAATGCCAAAACAGCTGAATAGAAGCCTGCATGGATTCCAGGATTAGCTGGTCTAAGTAAAGATACAGCTGATCCTGTGCCACCAATATGGTATTGTACTGTTGTTAAGTCGCTAAAGAAGGATTGTACCTGCTGCCAAGTTCCGGGAGTAAGCGCGAATGTGATACCAAGTATAATGAGGAAACCACCTACCGATAAGGCCGTGATTACGCCTTCGCCATATGGAAAGCCGCGTTGTTGTCCACCAGGGATCCGGTTCATTTTTATCTTCCCTCTTTGACAGTCTTCTAATTATTCTGCTGGTTGCAATATAACACTTTTCAATAAGATTTGTCTCGACAAGAAAGAGGCATATATTCGGTGGCGGCGAGGTTTAGGAGCAAAAGGACTTTCAGATTTATTTTTAGTATTTCATGAAATCTATTGAAGCAGACTTTTGTCAATCAATGATTTGTTGTTTTTCATTGGCTGAAATTGAAAGAAGAACTAAGAGTACCTCAATCGTTATGACTCTTACTTATCTTTTCATAACCGCAATAGTATTTTCTTAAAGGGTTTCGGGAGTCTGTTGCCAGCTTTATGCTTCTCGGAATTAACATACCCTTCCAATATGCCTTGTGCGTTTCCTGTTTTGAGCGAAGCATCTTTAGATTGCCTAATTCAAGGTTGTAGACTAACGCCCGATCATGAGGGCTTTCAAGCTCACACATCTGAGTTATATCTAAGTTTTCAAAAATCCTTCGGAACGGGCGAATAGAATTATTGTGACAAGAGATCGCCACGTTGCCTGGGTTTTGCTTTAGCCATTCTCTGAGCAGATTAACGTAAGCTATGACTCGTCTTTCAACCATTTCTAGGCTTTCTCCCTGAGGCGGAGCCAAATTGTAGCCCCTATGGCATTGCTCGTAGAAGTCAGGGTCTTCGAGCGCAACTTTTTTCTTGTTTCTGCCTTGCAATAGACCATAGCATCGTTCTATGAGTCGATCGTCAACAAAAACTGGAATTACCGAGTGGTTTTTAAGGACAATCTTGAGTGTTTGTCTTGCCCGCTTGAGATGAGAAGTAAACGCACAATCAATTTTGCACTCTCTTAGTTGTCCTGCAATCTTTTCCGCCTGAAATACCCCTTTTGGAGTAAGTCTACTGTCGCGCCACCCTGAGAATATGTCACGACTGTTGTCAAATGTTTCAGCGTGTCTAAAAACGAACAACTTGCAGATCATTAAATTCAACCATGCCCAGTTTCGGTTGCGACAATTCAAAAAAGGATTGCAGAGCTTATAAGATTGATGTTTCATGCTTCCATCGCAAGAAAGAAGCATTCAAGAATGCGCTATCAGAAGGAATAAGTTGAGTTTGCAACTCTCTTGTTGTATAGAGAAAAATTGCTTTTATCTTTCCCACCACGACTCTTTAGTTTCTAGATCTCTTTTGATCTCCAATCTCTCCCTAAAAACCGGTACCGACTTATGGAAATTTGAAACGGAATAGCATATAGATATTAGGCGGTTTCGCACCCTTTTAATTCTCTTTAAGTGCTGATTTTATGGATTGTAAATTACAAGTTTTTAAGCGAATTCAAACAAATGAAAATTTGGCAAAAACTTACCGCTTTGCTGTACTGGATTTTAGCAAGGCTAAGGACTATCCTGCAAACTTCGTTTGCATGTTACCCCTGAAAGTTGATTACAGGAAGGGAAAAACTCTGAATGTATTCGGGGAGCTTTTTGGAGATAAAAGCGTAGACTTTGCTATAGGACTACTAAACGAGGCACTCAAAAACGAGAGCGACGTTGAAGTCAAAACAGAACTAGGGAGACGACTTAAGCTCATTGATCCCAAGCGAGTTAACCTTATTAAATGCAGTCGATGCGAAAAGACCTTTCAACCGCGGAAAATGAGAAAGTACAAGCAAAACTTTTGCAATGACTGCCTCAGGGCAAGATATGGCGAAAGGCTTAATTGATTTTCAAGTTATTGCCTGAAAGAAAAAGGTAAGTTTTTCATTGAGTTTTCCACATGTTAAATTGTCACTGATTCCAACTGTGATTGCTTTCTATCCTGTCGAAGCGTTTTTGGCTAGGTCCGCTCAAAATGACTCAGCCGTTAAGAAAAGCTAATGTTGTGTTGACTTAGATTCTCTTTCTGCTAACGTCTACGTAGCTTTTCTTACTGCTTTTCTTTCTATAGGTGCAATTGAGTCGAACCGATGATTTACATCTGCGATAATTTTTGACTAAGCCTGCCCTTAAAATACACATAGTCTTTTTACCTCTCTCATTTTTTGCGTTTTAGAAAAGAATCAATTATTCAATCAGGCTTTACCCAAACGGGACAAAAGAAACTCTTCAAACTTCATACGCTATACTACCTAATGAGCATTGAAAAAATAAGCTATTTTTAGAAAAAGAAAAAAGAAATTTGATTCTTTGGCTGAAAAAAACGCGAAATTCTATTATCTATGGATTTTGAAGGTAAAAACTGTTTTTCTGTCAGCATAGCCTAATATAGTTCGTAAAACCATTTGTTAACAATTGGAATTCTTTAGAGGAAAAGTTATCGAAGTATAGCTTACTTTTTCTCCAGATTATTCTAATTGAGAGGGCTCAAAACAAAGTAGGTTCAAAGAATGGGTAAAAGAAAAATAACAAATGAAGGCAGCTTGGACAACATGATTTTGCCTTCCTCGAATGATGTCTTGGGCATAGCAATAAAAATGCTAGGTGCCGAGAGAATCATGGTAAAATGTCAGGATGGAAAAGAACGGTTATGCAGAGTCAGAGGTAAACTAAAAAGGCGCGTATGGATAAGAGACGGAGACATAGTTCTGGTTTCTCCTTGGGATTTTCAGAAAGAAACTAGAGGAGACATTTTCTGGCGCTACAGAAAAAACCAGTCTGATTGGCTTAGAAGCCACAATTATCTTACTATGTAGGGAGGGCTGACAAGATTATTTTGAAATGTACTGAATGTGGAAACACATTCATAAAAGAAGGCCCAGTTCACGACCAAGTTGTTAGCTGCCCAATCTGTGAAGCGCAATACAAAGCCGTGGTGGAGAACGGAAAATTGCATCTAAAAGACTTTGTCTTTGAGGAAAAAGACCTGGGCGAGCTTTAACAGTATTAATTTAAGGTGAAAAAGATGAGTGAAAACAAAACTAATTTTATAATTGCCGTTCGCGGTTATAAGAACGTAAAAAAGCAGAAAAACGCCAACTTTACTGATGTTACAGCATTAGATAATTTGAACAACAAAGTGCTCTTACGAATGATAGAGCCACCAGGAGACGAGTACATTCACATCCACGAGGTCAAGAACATGACAGATTTTATCAAGCGAGAGAACTACGATTCTGCAATTCTAATAGGCAAAAAATTTACCGATACAGCAGTTAACGAAATGGCTAAACAAAAGATTCAGCATGTTTCGGATGATTATATGCCTCCTTTTCACATAAAAGAGCTATATTCGGCAATAGTTGATTGCGTTAACAACCAATGCATGAAGAAATGTGGAAAAGCTACGTCGGTTGAATCTAATTGCACCGAAAAAAAGTTTTACCTATGCAGAACAAACGCGCTTGCTGGCAGTGCCAAGTCCCACTTTGAAGATGGATCGATTGGGTTATTGAAAAACGATCTCAAGACGGCTTTAGCTTTAAACAGATAATCAATTTTTACTTATTTCATCCACATTTCTATCCCGACGTACGAAAATGTTTAAGTCAATCGAAACCTCTATGCTGACGTTAATGCACCAGCTATCTTTCATAGCCTAAAATTAACAGGAGCTACAAGCACGTCCGAACGAGCCTCAACTGAAATAAAATGTACTGATTGCGGCAAAATTGCCACTGTTCCTTTTAAGCCAACAGCAGGCAAACCAGTTTATTGCCGAGAATGTTTAGCTAAGCATAGAACCAAGCAAACGGAAAAACGAATGGAAACAAGGCCCCAAAGTATCGATAATGAAAAGCAAGCTTGGTCTAGACGACGAGAAAACTGGAAATAATTGGATTTTTACCCTTTTAATTCGACAACTGTTCCGATCGCTTGGCCTGGAACGGGTCTTGCAAACTTCACTCTGACCATGCCGTTTCTTCCGTGCAGTCCCATAATTTTTCCAGTGAATTTGTTTTTTCCATTGTTCCAAACTACTTTTTGGCCGATAAGCTTTCCGGCTGAAGCAGACTTTATGTTTTTGAATTCAATTAAGCATTCCTTTGATTGTTGAGTTCTAATTCCAATTCGGTAATTAGTTATTCTACCGATGATTTTTTGAGACAGAATATTCACCATCTAAGTGTCCCTTTTGTAGGGTATACGTGCATTTAAAGCTGCGGTAATTTTGTTATGAAATCAGGCTGTTTTTTGAAGAATTTTGATTAAGAACGGTCTTTTAATCAATCAACTGCATGGTCTTAAAAGGCAACTTTCCGCGCACAAGGAATTTGACAGTTGAATACTGGAGTTATTCTTTAGATTAATTATTTTTTAATAGAGACGTGTTTTTTCTGCTCTTGTTTATAAGTGTGGTAATAGATTGTATAATTGAAAAGTCTATTTTGTGCTTGGGTTTGGCTAAGTAACTTGATACTTTTCAAACAATAGGCAGGAGCAAAACGTAATGCACCTATCAAAAAATAGCTTATTAGAAAAATGTGTAGGGCAAGTTAACCGCACTAATAACTTTGTTTTGATAACAAGTAGAGGAAAAGCGAAAGCATGGTTAAAATAGGTGACCATGCGCAGTGTCCAGAATGCATTCGAATGGGACGCATTGTTTGGGTTTCACAAAATGGAAAGATAGTTGGAATCCAATGTTCTGCAAGTCATCTTCGAGATAGCTGTCCTGATTCTTATGGATTCAAACGTGCGCCTTCCAAAGCAAATAAAAATAGTGTCTTCCTAGTCAAACCTGATTCATTATAAGTTCTTGATGATTACGTTGCAACATAGTTATGCGTTGACGACTAAATGAAGTTAGCTAATGAAGGAAGAATTCTACTTCTCTGATAGGCATCTCTGTTTTTTACTGAAATTATTCTTACATCATTTTATATTTGATTCAAAAAAAGTGCCTTAAGTTCAAATTAGTTTCACACGCTGCCTTTAGAAAAGGTCTTTGTTATTAGTCAGATTTCAAGAGTTTTATTTAGAAAGATGCGAAAAACGTTTTAGCTTGTTTGCTATTTTAGTTGCTTGTGGTTTTATGCCGAGCGTAGCAAAACGTAAAGAGAAAAACACGCAGATTGCACAAAGAAAAAAGATGGAACGCGAAAAAGAAGCTAAAAAGAAACAGATGAGACAGCAACTTCCTCCTAAAGGTAAGAAACGTTGATGCATAGTAAGTAATTCAGGGTACCTCGATGGATCAAAATTTCATGCTTTTTTATGAGCGCAGGTTAAACTCATAAAAATCAAATTACTTTCAAGAACCTCAGGAAACGAAGCGAGGTGAAAAAATGGAGAAAAAGGATAAGAAAATTAGCGGGAAGAAAGAATCTTCCCGAAAATTAGCTGGAAAAACGCAAGTCAGGCGATACACCGGAGAAAATAAGAAAGTAACCCTTAAGCTGAATGAGTCAGAAACGGGACCGCGTAGTTCTCGAGGGAAAAAGCAAAGGAGACAGTTCAAACTTGCTCCCAATAGGGGATGAGCGTGATTTTTCAAAAGGCGCTTCCCTATTCTTCGAACTGTAATTTCGGAAACATCTAAGTGGTTTGGGTGTATGGAGTGCATGTATAAAAATATGTTATTAGATGCAGAAATTTTAGAAAAAACCGAAAAATCGATTAGTATGCGCAAGTTTTAAGGTTCAAGGTTCCATAATTACACTGATAAGGTAAAGATGGTTTCTTGAAATGGGTTACTCGCAAAGGCAAGGTGAACGTTATGATGGAAGACGCGGTCACGGCAAGGGCTTTAAGCGAAACGGACGAAATCTTCAAGCTTATCAGTCTGAAATTCACACTAACCATAAGTTGATTTGGGCAAACAATGGGTCGATAAGGAAGAATGCATGTTTCGCAAATATCGAATACATCTGATAGCGATATCGTTATCCCTGTTGGCTTCTCGTTCTTTGAACCTTATCTTCAATATCATATCAGAGAGATTCTCGAAATCGGAGGCGAGGCTTATGTATCCAGAACTTCAGAAGGCACTATTTCAGGTATTTTCACATACGATGACTTTGAGAAGGGCGGAACAATTTACACGCGGTCAAGGGAAGTATTTGACTACTTTTATGGGTTAAAACGCTTTGATTTTCTCTTCGCAGAGATGAAGACCGAGCTTGAAAATGAAATCTATGACATTTACACTGTGGACATTGAAAGTCTTGACATTGTCCATAGGTTCAGCTATGAAATTTCCATGGCGGACAAGGGGAACGTAAGTGAAATAGAACAATTCATGTCTTCAAGCCACCCGGGAATAAACAAAAGCTGGGTGAAAGTTGCACTCAGAAACGGGGACAGGTGCTTTATTGTCAGGCTAAGCAGCGAAATTGCTGGAGTGGGTTGGGTCTCACTTGTGAACGGTATTGGAAGATTGCACTCTCTTTACGTGAAACCTCAATTCAGAAGAATAGGAATAGGCGAAGACATCCTCAATGCACGTCTTCTCTGGCTCAAGTCAAAGCGTGCTCATACAGCATTCACAGAGATTTCTCGTTACAATATCCCGTCTTCAAATAATGTAATGAAAGCGCAAATGAAGGCTTCCGGAGAGGTTTTCCAGTATTTCAAGAAGAACTTGGAAAAAAGAAGGAACTGAAAAGTTGACGTTTCTAGGTCCTAGGTGCTCCACATATAGGACAGGTTTCAGCCGTTGAGTCTATTAGTGCTCCGCAGTAGCGACACTTTACCTTCACAACCTCTTTGATCACGATCTGCTGGACCGGGGGTTGCTTAGGAGTCAGATTGATGTTTTCTGGCGGCGGACCAGGAGGAGGAGGCCGTTGCTGGTATGGATGTTGGGGAAGAGTTTTTCTGCCTCTTCTTGAAAATGCGTACACGAGAATCACAACGATAAGAATGACGAATACTAGGGCTATTAATGCAATGTAACCAACATATTGCGTTGGGCTTGAGGTTCCTCCGCCGTTGTTACTGGCGGCCGCGGTGGTCAGTGGATAGCTAGTTGAATTTACATACAGATCTTCAGTGTAGGTGAACCCGGTTCCTGAAGCATTAGTATCGTGTTCATCATAGCTATATCCTACGATGTATCCTGTCGACGGGTCAAAGTAGACTTTCCAGGTATAAGTGGCGCTGAATTGCCCGTACACGTCGTTTCGCTCGTAGCTCGAATCTCCTTGAGCAAAAATCACGTTCACATTTCTATTCTCTGAAGGAAGATAATAGCTGTAATTTTTGGAGGTGACTGTCATCTCTGTGTTTAGAAGAGAAAAGGTCCCTCCCACTGGAATTGAGTTATCCATACAGAACCACACAGTCGGGTTCACATATCCTGTCTGGTCGTCAGTTCCGTTAACGTAAAGGAAAGTGACTGGTGAGAAAGTGAAATCTCCGGACGAGCTTCCATTTGTTGTTGTGCCTGTGCTGTTGTCAAAAGTCCATGAGTAACTGAAGTTAGTGGATGTGGTTCCATCTGCATTAACGCCATTTATTGTTTCCATTCCGTTAACGATTGTCTGTTCGCTGTATCCAGTATAATCGCCGGTGCCGCTTCCAAGAGTCACAACCTCGTGGTAGCTGAAATGGTCTCCCACATGGGGAACGTAAGCTGCGGCGACGTGAGCAACGAAGAGAGCTAGGAAAAGTGAAAGTATGATAACAAAGGACTTTGAGTTCATCCCGTGAAACCCCCTAATCCGTGAACATGGGCAGGATGGGAGCCGCCAATGCCGCTATATGTAGAATAGTAAGATGAGTGTGCAATAATCAGGGGAGCATGGTAGATGAAGAAAACGTTTGTGGGAACATAGGTGAACTGCAATGGAGTCTTCACGATAGTTGCGGTTGGATCAAGTTCTTTTACAAGTTCATTTTTGATTCCATGAATCATTCGAACTGCAAGGCTAATCACTTCAGAACGTTCAAGATTTGCAACGTAAGACTCAAGCAAAAAAGACGCTTTTTCCATCAAGTTAAGAATCTCATTGGCTTCGAGGGTCGATATTGAAGCAAGTATTGCAGAAGCCACAAGTGGATACTCCAGATAATTCCGAAGCCCATTTTCAATTATTGTCAACTTTGACCTCACGTCGTCTGGTCCCAAATCGGAAATCGACAGATAGGCAGAAGCAAGCTCTGTATCCTCTGATAACTCAAACCCCCAAGAACTAAATAGTAATCTGAACGATTGAAATTTACCATCAAGTTGGTCCGAAGGCAAATTAAATATGGAAAGTATTGCAGCTGACTCATACGAAGAAGTAATTTTTGAAAATTCCACAAATCTGTCAGTGGGAAAAGTGCCGTCAAATCTCCGCCCAAACATTATGGTGGCAGCAACTCCCACTGAAAGCGGTTTAGGAACGTGCGCGTCATGCCTGATTTGGTGATCAAGTTTAACCAAAGATTCTGACAGGTCCTGAAGATCAGAATTTGTGGGAGTTTGAGAGGGATCTGCCCTAGAGGTGGTCATAATTTCCCCTGCCATCATCTTATTTTCAAGGGTGCAGTCGAAATGTCGGATGAGATCAAGTGCAAAAAGAAATCTTTGACCAATTTGTTGTGGATCACCTTGAAGCTTAGCCAAACCTATCGATACGCTCCAGAGCTGAGAGACTTCCATTTCTGGAAAAACAATTCTTAGGTTAGTTACGTGATAGCTGCCCCTTTCTGCTATGGAATGCAATTCGCTAAACGTCGTTTGGATTTCTTCGACGAAATCCGAAAATTCCCTATTAGAGACCCTGTAATTTCTTACATTTAGATCGTTTAGCATCATTATGCCAATGCCAGTAAGTGACAAATATTTTCCGTCATATGGTACCATCCGGTCGACTATGGATTTCTTGTGAATCAGTTCGTTTATCTTGGTTTCTCTTTCAGCTATGTCAGCTTCTATTTTTGAGGTAACGTTCTTTTCGCTTTCTACTTTTTCACGCTCAGCTTCCTTATTTTCTTTTGCTTCAAAAAGAAACGTGATTGAATGAGTTTTCCTCTCGTCTTCTTCCAGAGCGCTCTTGGCGCTCCTGTCTGCATTTTCTGCATTCGCCAAGTCTATGTTCATCTGTGTCAAGTTTGATACTTCGGCAGCCGCTCGATCATAATCTTCTTTTTGCATCACTGAAAGGTAGCCATTGCTGCAGAGAAAATCCATGTCTGATGGTTCAATTTGCATTGAAACTGATTTTTCAGCTATTTGGGAAAAGAACGTTCTCACATCGTTGCACTTCATTTCAATTACCGATCCATGATTGCAAATTCCTTTGTCAGATATTGTTCGGCTAGTACGTTACCTACTACCAGTTTAAGGCTTTGCCCCTCGCTTGCAAGGTCAACAATCTCATCATCTTTGAGAGCCTCTTTGAGAAGATACTCAAATTGCACTTTCCTGTCCGTCATGTTTCCGAACCTTGCGAATCGTTCTCTTTCTATCTGTTCATATGCGTACATGAATTCGTATAGGGATCTGAATATCTGGTCGTCTATCTTTTCCGAGACTTTTTTTTCATCAACAGTTATCCATTCCAAGCCTTCAAGATCCACGAAGTAAATGGTTCCGTCCGAAGCGAGGACTGCATCCTTATCTAGCCAGACATCGTAGAAATCCAGTCCACTGAAGGTTCCATCTTCGTTACTTTTTAGTGACCTGGTGAACAAAGTTAGAAACGCAATTCCACTCTTCACGAAATTCTTCAAAAATTCTAATGCTTTATCATTTTTGTCTATTCCAAATAGGTCAAAGATTGACCTTATGTTCCCGCCGATTGTGCTCCCAGAATGAAAGTAAATCCGCACATTGGAAGGAACTAACCTTGTTTCCTGAACCATCCTTCCCCTAAATCTGCGATACCAATATATTTTTTTGATTTCATTCTCAAGTTTTTCAGGAAGTAAAACTATTTTCACAAGTGGGGCGACTCGAAATCCGTTAATGGAGGAAAGGTCGGCCATTTCTGACACTCTCATCGAAGTGGTTGCGTGCTCGAGTCCCTGTCCCCCATATGGGGAGCCTCTTAGCCATAATTCCCCGGTTAAATATCGTGGGGCTATTCCTTCTGAATTTACGATTCTGTCTTTGAGTTTGGAGTCTTGCAAAAGATTGCATATTTCAGCTTTGTCTAGAAGCTGATGAGAAAATGGATTGGTTGTTGAACCTATGCCTTTAATTGAAAGGTAAAAATCTGTGCCGTCCATTTTCAAATAAGGTAAAGTGGAAACTGCGCCTCTGTTGTCGTCTACAATAAACTCTTTCGTCCCTAAGGGATTGATGTCCGTAAAAGGTCTCATACTCTCAGGAAGATAAATCCTCTCAAATTCAAGCATTTTGAATTCTTGAAAATGCTTGTTTGTAAGTATTTCAGAGGTTTCGTATGTGTCCAGATTAAGCGGCGAGCCTTTCAGCTTCATGAGAGTCGGCACTTTGTATGGGTTGTTCAACACTTAAATCTTCTTACCATCAGTGTCTGGTAAAGAACATGGTAATTGATGTTCATATGGTGGAAAAATAGTACTTTTTAGAAGCGTTGAATAACCGGATTTGAACCGACGATCTTTACCCAAGAGCTGCGCAAAGAAGTCCTTTGCGGGTTTCTCTAGACCGCTCTAGAAATTCGTCATTCCCCGAGTGGGATCAGCAAACCCGTTGTAGGAAAAGTCCACATTGATTTTAGGAGGTGTTTAATAAGATACGCTCGGGAATCCCCTGGTCTTCCAAGACCACGAAATTCAAGCCTTCAGTGTCGCCCAGTTGATCAAGAGCCTTCATGCCTTCACGAGCTTTCTGCAGAACCATTAGACGTTCCTGATGGCTCCTAACAGCTGATTCTATGATTGTCAATTGATGAAACGCGTTAGCATCCAAAACAATTTTTAAGCTACCAATTGCTACCTCTCCTGAACTTTCGTCAGAACCGTTTTTCTTGCCGGCAACTTTCATTACAGTTTCGCGAATTCTCTTTGACTTTTCAGCCAAATTCCTTATCTCGTCTAGTTGACGCAGGTATTCACCTAAATTGCTTTTTGTATCAGCTATTTCCTTATCGAGAGTTTCTGCAATTTCTTCAATTGATTTGTATTTTTTAATTGTTTCAACCATTTCAAGTTCCTCTTAGCTCAAAACGTGCATATTGGAGAGTTTTGCGACTAGTTCAATTGTTCCTTGATCAACGTTTGTGGCCCGAGCGATGTCGGTCAGGGTAACTATACCGACCAATTTGTCATTTTCGACTATAGGCAGTTTCTTTACTTTGTTTTCAAACATGATGTGGGTGGCTTCGGGGTTTTCCATTTCGGGGTTTCCGGTAATTACGTGACGTGTCATTACTTCGAAAACGTGAGTCTGCTCGGGGTTTTTGCACTTTTCTAGTACTCTTTCAAGTAAATCTCGCTCGGTCAACATTCCGACTATCTTGTCGTTGCTAACAATGACCAAGCTACCAATTTTGTTTTTATTCATAAGCTTCACAGCCTCATGGACGGAGGCGTGCGATTCTGAAGTTATTACTTCTTTGATCATCAAATCTCTAATTTTCGCCACTGATGCCAGCCACCAGCATTAAGTAACTCTGAGCGCATAAAAAAATTGTGAATTTCACATATTGATCAATGATTGATATCAGAAAGAACTAACTGAGTTGAGATGCGTTCATCTTGACGTTGGTACCTGGAAAAGGCTCAGTGGATGTCAAATATCCCTAAGAGAACGCTGTTCACCTAACCGACTGAGTTCTTGCTTGCGGGGTTTGCCTTTTAAGGAGGGGTCATACACTACTCGCAAGAAATCCTAAGGAGTGCGAGGGTCCAGAGTGGTTTCTGTAAATAGTTGGCGCAAGTAAGATTTTGCAGGTTTTTCGAAGAGGTAGAGGACCCCATATCGTATAAATAGCGGATTGTTGAGTTTGATAAGCTGTTGGGGTCGTAGTCTAATCAGGCATGACGTTGGGCTCCAGAAACAGCTTCGGGTATCCTGACCCTATAAAAGGGGATGACTTAATTCTGGAGCTTGCTTGAAGATACCCAAAGGCTGAGTGTTCAAATCACTCCGACCCCACCA
>Ga0187773_10000374_pt1 | contig 17860 bp, 17 predicted proteins | sample 0216_BV02_MP05_1_FD_133133 | JGI IMG/M metagenome (GOLD analysis project Ga0187773, IMG submission 133133) | Tropical peat soil microbial communities from peatlands in Department of Meta, Colombia - 0216_BV02_MP05_10_MG | ecosystem: Environmental > Terrestrial > Soil > Wetlands > Peat | place...
ATCGCCTCCTCGTCGTGTTCCACCACGATCACGGTGTTGCCGAGGTCGCGCAGATGACGCAGCGTGTCGAGCAGCTTGGCGTTGTCGCGCTGGTGCAGGCCGATGGAAGGTTCATCGAGCACGTACATGACGCCCACGAGCCCGGCGCCGATCTGCGAGGCCAGGCGAATTCGTTGCGCTTCGCCGCCGGACAAGGTGTCAGCCGAGCGTGCCAGCGTAAGGTAATCGAGCCCGACGCTGATCAGGAAACCGAGCCGGTCGACGATTTCCTTGACGATCTTGGCGGCGATTTCGCCGCGGCTGCCGGGCAACACCAAACCGCTCAGGAGCGCATGCGCCGCAGCGATCGGCAGGCTCGTGATTTCATGCAGCGGCCTGCCGTCGAGAAACACGTGCCGTGCCTCGATCCGCAGGCGCGATCCGCCGCAGGTTTCGCATGGCTGCTGTCCCAGGTATTTCGCCAGCTCCTCGCGGATCGTGTTCGAGTCGGTCTCGCGGTAGCGCCGCTCGATATTGGGAATGACGCCCTCGAACGGATGCTGACGCTTCGACTGCCGCCCGTGATCGCCGAGATAGGTGAAAATGATGAGCTCGTCGCCGCTGCCTTGCAGGATCACGCGGCGTACTTTTTCCGGAAGCTCCTCGAACGGCTGGTCGAGGTCGAACTGGTAGTGTTGGGCCAGCGACTCCAGCATCTGGAAATAAAACGCGTTGCGCCGGTCCCAGCCGCGGATCGCGCCGGCCGGCAGCGGCAGCGTCGGGTCGCTCACCACGCGCGCCGGGTCGAAATACTCCCGCACGCCGAGCCCGTCGCAGGCGGGGCAGGCGCCGGCTGGGTTGTTGAACGAAAACAGGCGCGGTTCGAGCTCGCTCAGCGAATACCCGCAGTGCGGGCAGGCGTAGCGCGCCGAGAACACCGTTTCCTGCTGGCTTTGCCCGGTGTCGTCGAGCGTTGCCACGCGCACCAGGCCCTCGCCCAGGTTGATCGCGGTTTCGAACGATTCCGCCAGGCGCTGCTCCTGTCCCGGCTGCACCACGACCCGGTCGACCACCGCCTCGATGCTGTGCTTGACGTTTTTGTTGAGCGCCGGCGATTCGTCGAGCGGCACCACCAGCCCGTCGATGCGCGCGCGAATGTATCCCTGCGCCCGCAACCGATCGAGCACGTGGGCGTGCTCGCCCTTGCGCGCGGCCACGATCGGCGCGAGCAGCATGAGCTTGGTTCCCGCCGGCATCTGCATCACATGATCGACCATCTGGCTCACGGTCTGGGCCGACAGCGTCACGCCATGTTCCGGGCAACGCGGTTCGCCCACGCGCGCGTACAGCAGGCGCAAGTAGTCGTGAATCTCGGTGACCGTGCCCACGGTCGAGCGCGGGTTGTGCGAGGTCGATTTCTGCTCGATGGAAATCGCCGGGGACAGGCCCTCGATCAGGTCGACGTCTGGCTTTTCCATGAGCGCGAGGAACTGGCGCGCGTAGGCGGAGAGCGACTCGACGTAACGGCGCTGGCCCTCGGCGTACAGGGTGTCGAAGGCGAGCGAAGACTTGCCGGAGCCGGACAGGCCGGTGATGACGACGAGTTTGTTGCGCGGCAGGTCGACGTCGATGTTCTTGAGATTATGCGTGCGGGCGCCGCGGATGCGGATGCTTTCCATGCTCGGTGAGTTTTCGGGATTTTCGCCGGTCTGAAAAAATGAACTCTTGCCCGCCCTGCTGGGTCGAAGGGCAATCTGATACTATACGCAAAACAGCTTCTTTTTCCCAACCAACCCAAGAAAAATGCCCTCGACCGAACGGATGTCCCCCTTCGAAATGCGGGCCAGCCTCAGCCTGGCCAGCATTTATGGCCTGCGCATGCTCGGCATGTTCCTGATCCTGCCGGTTTTTGCGGTCTACGCGGAACGGCTGCCGGGCGGGCAGAACCACACCCTGATCGGTTTCGCGCTCGGGGCCTACGGCCTGACCCAGGCGCTGCTGCAACTGCCCTTCGGAATGGTGTCCGATCACCTCGGACGCAAGCGCGTGATCTATTTCGGGCTGGCGCTGTTTGCGTTGGGCAGTTTCGTCGCGGCCGCGGCGCACGACATCAATTGGGTGATCATCGGTCGCGTCATCCAGGGCGCGGGCGCGATCAACGCCGCGGTGACGGCGCTCATCGCCGACCTGACGCGCGAGGAACATCGCACCAAGGCGATGGCGATGGTGGGCGGCACGATCGGGCTCACCTTCGCCGCCTCCCTGGTTCTGGGACCGGTGTTGTATCACCTGATCGACATTCCCGGGATTTTCGCCATGACCGGGGTGCTTGCCGTGTTCGCCGTGCTCGTGATCAGGTTTATCGTGCCCGAGCCGAAGCAGAGCCGGTTTCATTCCGACGCCGAAGCGATGCCGGCCAAGCTCCTCGGCGCGCTGCGTAATCGCGAGCTGCTGCGGCTCAATTTCGGCATCTTCGCGCTGCATGCGGTGCAGATGGCCATGTTCGTGGTGATGCCGTTCGCCTTGCGCGCAACCAGCGGTCTCGACGCCAATCACCACTGGCAGGTATATCTGCCGGTATTGGCGGTGTCGGTGGTGTTCATGGTGCCGCTGATCATCTACGGCGAGAAAAAAGCCAAACTCAGGACGGTCTTCATCGCCAGCGTGGCGTTGATGCTGGTCGCGGAGCTCGCCTTCATTCCGGCGATCACTCATTTCTGGGGAATCGTGGGGGTCATGACGCTCTATTTCATCGCCTTCAACGTGCTCGAGGCGAGTCTGCCTTCGATAATCTCCAAAATCGCGCCGACGGGCGCCAAGGGCACGGCCATGGGCGTGTACAACACCTTCCAGTCGCTCGGGCTCGCCGCCGGCGGCGCGCTCGGGGGTTTCCTGTCGTACCGTTTCGGTTCGGCCTCGGTTTTCGAATGCGGCGCCGTGCTCATCGGCATCTGGTTGCTGCTGGCGTCCCGCATGCGGCAACTGCCGGCGGTGAAAAATCTGATGTACCACCTGCCCGAGATGAATGTCGAAGACGCGCGCCGTTTGGAGCGGAATCTTGCCGCCGTCACGGGCGTGACCGAGGTCATCGTGGCGCAGGAAGAAGGCGCGGCCTATGTCAAGGTCGACAGCCGCCATTTCGACGAAACCGCATTGCGTAAATTATTACCTACCGTCTAGGGCTTGATCCGCGCGGGTTTTACGTCCAGATTTAGAAAATTCTCATAAGCTCATGGACCGGCGGCAAAGGAAGCCCTACTCGCGGCGCTCGTTCGTCCTGTCATAAGGCGTCGTTCGTCGGGGGCCCGCCCATATCTGTAAAGGTTTTTTCTTACCGGTCGCGAGTGATTGTCGCGGCGTTTCAATCTGGCTATGATGACTCACCCCTGAACTTCACGGAGAATCGGATTTTATTTTTCGAGATCAGGTACAGGGCTCCGTGATCAACCTAATGGAGAAGCAACTATGGCACGCGGTGTAAACAAGGTAATTCTGGTCGGCAATCTGGGCCGGGACCCCGAAGTTCGTTATTCCCCCAACGGTCAGGCCGTGGCGAACGTCACGCTGGCGACCTCGGAATCGTGGAAGGACAAAACCAGCGGTGAAAAGCAGGAACGCACCGAATGGCATCGTGTGGTGTTTTTCGGGCGGCTGGCGGAGATCGCCGGCGAGTACCTGAAAAAAGGCGCGCAGATTTACGTTGAAGGCCGCTTGCAAACTCGCAAGTGGCAGGACAAGGACGGGCACGACCGCTACACCACGGAAATCGTCGCCAACGACATGCAAATGCTGGGCTCGCGCGGCGGTGCCGGGGTGCCGAGCGATAATTTCAATCAGGATCAGCCGCCCGCGGCCGAGAACGGCGCTCCGGCCGCGAAAAAGGCCGGCAGCAAGAACACCGCCGTGGCCGGCGATTTCGACGACGATATCCCGTTCTAGGGCGTTGCCGGCGGCCCACAGGCGTGAAGGGGCGTTCCTTCACGCCTTTGTTTTTGGCGGAATGCCGGACGGGTAAAAAAGAATTTACAGACTCAGCCGGGCGGCCAGCGCATGAAGCGCCCGCCTAGAAGGTGCACGTGGACGTGAAACACCGACTGGCCGGCGTCGGCGTTGCAGTTCAGCACCGTGCGGTAACCGGATTCCGCCACGCCGGCGTCTTTGGCGACGCGCTTCGCCGCCAGCACCAGTTTTCCGACAAGATCGGTGTCCGCCGGCCCCAGGTCGTTCAGGGTAGCGATGTGTTTTTTGGGGATCACAAGAATATGCACGGGGGCTTGGGGGTTGATGTCCTTGAACGCCAGCACGGTATCGTCTTCGTAAACCGTGTTCGGTTTGATTTCCCCCCGCACCATTTTGCAAAACAGGCATTCCGTCGTCATATAATAATTTCCCTCCGTGAGCCCCGAGCATGCGTCCGGGCCGCTTGGGCGTGTCCAAGCATAGTGCGGAACCGCCTCTCCGAAAAGAGCGGCGGGCAGGGGGATGCAGGATGCAATAAGCTGTCTATTATATCCATCATTAGACAGACCAGATTTTTGCGGGAGGTGGCAAATGCCCATGTACGAAGAGCCTGTAGTTGGCGCGGTTTACGAGGACGAGGATGGTCGGACCTTCGCGGTGACCGCCTTCGATGAAAATGAGGGAACGATCGAAGTCCAGTACGAAGACGGGACGCCCGATGAGTTCGACCTGGACGACTGGTACGGCATGGATCTGGAACAGCTCGAATCCGACGACGAGGATGAAGATGCTGTCGAGGAGGACGATGCCGGAACGCTCGATGACGATGGCGATGCCGACGAGGACGACGACGAGGACGATGATTATCCGGAGGAGGATGAAGAGTAAGACACGTTTTTACCGCTTGCGCCCACTGCGTAACGGCCGACCGCGGCGTTCATTGTTCCGGCACGTTCGCCTGGCATAGCCGGTTCGCTGTCATCCCCGACAGGGCTGTTCGGTAATTCTCGATTTCCTGATTGGTAAGGGAATCCGGAGCGGGTCTTCCCTGTCCCGCCCCGCGACGGGGCGACGATCCGGGTCGTAGATCGTCGCCTCAATATCCGTCTCGCCTCCGGTACACGCTCAAACGCACTTTCCCTGCGCCTGATTCTATATGGAAAAAGCTGCAATTCTCATGATTTGTTTCGTTTAAACCATATCCTTCAGCGATTTCAGCGGTTGTACCTTGACCACGTTGCGCGCCGGTTTGGCCTTGAAGATAACTTCTTCCTTGGTGAACGGGTTGATGCCCTTGCGAGCCGGCACGGCGGGCTTGTAGACCATCTTGATCTTCATCAGGCCCACCAGGTTGAAAATGCCGGGACCCTTCTTCAGGTCACGTTCGATGAGGCTGGTCAACGCATCAAAAACCGCGACGACGTCCTTGCGCTTGAGATTGGTTTTCTCGGAGATGGTGGCGTAGATCTCCGACTTCGTCGTTGGTTTCTTGCCCGATTTGTTGTTTGCCATGTATTGCTCCTGAGTGGAAATTTGGGGTTAAGGGGTTCCATGAAACGCGCCTAATTTAGCGGAAAAGGCAGGGGGATAGAAGAGCGGCATCGCATTTTCCCCTGTGATTTTCGCTATTCCCGTGCCGGCGGAACTGGCGAGGAGGCAACCTCGCTTTACCCATGATTTGCCAAAATGGTATCAATTCATGAATTTACTGCGGCTTTGATCGGCGTTTTTCGCATCCGGCCGGCAAATAAAAGTTGATCGCAGTCGATGGGTTATCGATCCCGGGCGGCCTCCGCGGACAGGGGTGGTAATCGAACCAGTGCCCGGCGCTCACCCCGTTGCCGGGCGTGTCTCCGGTGGCCGCACCACCGGCAATACGATGATTTGCGCCACTGGCCGGCCGCGGCGGCCTGCCATGCTATCAGGATATCACCGGCGCACACGCATCAGCTGCGCGCGAGCTTTGGCATATTGAACATCGTTCAATAAACTTTCGGATTAAATAAACATTGTTCAATATAATTGGCGATGACGACGCCGATCATGGGAGAACGATAACGCATGGCGCGACGCAGCGATCACACACGCGAGGAACTGCGCGACATGGCCCTGTCCGCGGCCGCCAGGATCCTGGCGCGCCAGGGGCCGCAGGGACTCACCACGCGCGCCGTGGCGGCGAAGATCGGCTACACCGTCGGCAGCCTGTATCTGGTTTTCCGCAATCTGGACGATCTCGTCTTGCAGCTGGATGCGCGCACGCTCGACGACCTGTACGCGGCGATGCGGACGGCGCTCAGGCATGATGCCGGGGCCGTCACAGGCATCCTGGCGTTGGCCGACACCTATATTCAATTCGCCTTCGAGCACCGCGCGCGCTGGCGGCTGATCTTCGAGCAGCCGATGCCGCCACATGCGCCGCCGTGGTTTCAGGAACGCGTGACGCGCATGTTCGCTCTGGGGGAGGAGAAGCTGCGCGTCCTAGCGCCGCATCGCCCGGCGGAGGAAATACGCCAGGCGGCGCGCGCCCTGTGGGGCGGCGTGCACGGGGTGTGCGCGCTGGGCCTGACGGATCGCCTGGATGAAACCGGCGCCGCAGCGGTGCAGGCGCTGGCGCGCTCGCTGGTGCGGCATTATCTGGCCGGATTCACCAGCAAGCCGTCGACCGGTTTGCTCCGGAAGAGAATGCGCTAGGAAGAAATCCAATGGGCCTCTTCAAGCTCATCGTGCGCTGGCTGTTGAAACGCCTCTACCACGTCCGGATCAACGGACTCGAGCACTACGCGGCTGCGGGCGAGCGCGTGCTGATCGTGGCCAACCACACTTCCTTTCTCGACGCCGCGTTGCTGGTGGCCTTTCTGCCGGACAAGCTGACCTTCGCCGTGAACACGCACATCGCGCGGTTGTGGTGGGTGCGGCCGTTCCTGAGGCTGGTCAATTTCTTCCCGCTCGATCCGACCAATCCCTATTCGCTCAAGTCGCTGATCCGCTATCTGCAGGATAACCGGCGCGTGGCGATCTTTCCGGAAGGACGCATTACCGTGACCGGTTCGCTCATGAAGATCTATCCCGGCCCGGGGCTGGTGGCCGACCGCAGCGGGGCGGTGCTGCTGCCGGTGCGCATCGAAGGGGCGCAATACACGCCGTTTTCACGATTGCGCGGGCGTGCCCGGTTGCGGCTGTTCCCGCCGATCCAGATCACCTTCCTGCCGCCACGGCGGCTGGCAGTGCCGGAACAGATGCGCGGACGCAATCGCCGCAAGGCCGCTGGCAAGCTGCTCGCCGACATCATGACGGAGATGATGTTCGCGACCTCGAATTACCGGCGCACGGTTTTCGAGACGCTGCTCGATGCGCGTCGCGTCCACGGCGGGCGGCACATGATCGCGGAAGATATAGAACGAAAACCAGTGCATTACCGACAGTTAATCGGCCGCGCCTGTATTCTCGGCAATCTCATGGCGCGCCGGACCGAGCCCGGTGAATACGTCGGGGTGTTGCTACCCAACGCGCTCGCGACGATCTACGTTTTCCTGGGGCTGCACGCGCGCGGGCGGGTGCCGGCGATACTGAATTACACCGCAGGCCACCAGAATCTGGTATCCGCCTGCGAGACCGCGCGCATCCGCACCGTCTACACCTCGCGGCGGTTCGTGCAGGCGGCGCGTCTGGAACAGGCGATCGAGCGCCTGCACCGGCATGCCGACGTTGTGTACCTCGAGGACCTGCGCGACTCCATCCGGCTCGCGGACCAAATCGGGGGGACGCTGGCCGGCTATTTCGCGCGTTTTCTGCGTCGCCGGCTGAGCCCGGCGCGGTCGGAGGACCCGGCGGTGGTGCTGTTCACCGCGGGTTCGGAAGGTGCGCCGAAGGCCGTGGTGCTGTCGCATGTCAATCTCCTGGCCAACCGCGAACAGATCGCAGCGCGCGTCGATTTCAGCGCCCAGGACATCATCCTGAACGCGCTGCCGCTGTTCCACTCCTTCGGGTTGACGGCCGGTACCCTGCTGCCGCTGCTCTCCGGGGTCAAGGTCTTCTTCTATCCGTCGCCACTGCACTATCGCATCGTGCCGGAGATGGCCTACGAGATGAACGCCACCATCCTGTTTGGCACTAACACTTTCCTCGCCGGGTACGCCCGGTTCGCGCACCCGTACGATTTCTACAGCGTGCGCTACGTGTTCGCCGGCGCCGAGAAGCTCCAGGAGGAGACCCGCCGCCTGTGGGCGGAAAAATTCGGCGTGCAGATTTTCGAGGGCTATGGCACGACCGAAACCAGCCCGATGATTGCGACCAACACGCCGATCGACAGCCAGCCCGGCAGCGTGGGCCGGTTTCTGCCCGGCATCGAGTATTACCTCGATCCCGTGGCCGGCGTGCCGGACGGCGGGCGACTGTCGGTGCGCGGTCCCAACGTCATGCTCGGTTATCTCAAGGCCGACCGGCCGGGCAGGATCGTCCCGCCCGTTACCGAACTCGGACCCGGATGGTACGACACCGGCGATTTCGTGTCCGTGGACGGCGACGGGTTCGTTACGATCCGCGGGCGCGTCAAGCGCTTCGCCAAGGTCGGTGGCGAAATGATCTCGCTGGCGACCGTCGAGGATCTCGCGACGCACACCTGGCCCGAGGCGCAGCACGCCTGCGTCAACATTCCCGACTTTCAGACGGGCGAACAACTGGCGCTGATCACGACGCAGAAGCAGGCGACGCGCGCCGAGCTGGTGGCGCGCGCCCGGGCCGACGGCATCGGCGAGCTGCATGTGCCGAAGAAGATCATTTACGCCAAGGCCATGCCCTTGCTCGGCAGCGGCAAGGTCGACTATCCCGCGGTAATGAACCTGGTCGAAACGAGTCTCCCCCCGGCGAGCGGGAAGTGACGTGAACCGCGGAGTCGATGTGCTTCGGTTCGCACAATTTCGGTCCGCGTTCACCGACAACGCGATCCTTTTCACCGCCATCGGCATGGTGCTGGAAAGTCCGCACGCGTGACGCTGCGCGTCGGTGTTGCAGAACGCTTTCCTTGCCGCTTTCTTAACGGCTCGCGCCCGCGGACCGACCGTAGTCTGGCGATGCTCGTCACGGTCGGCGTGTACGCCGGGGGCCGTCCGGCTCGGCATTGTGTCGGTGCCGTCGATCGTGCCGGCGAGCGTGTTCGTGCCGGCGGCCATCTTGCTGGTGTCGTGGCGCCGGCCGTTCGATACCGCACCGGCCGTCGTCGTGGATCCGGCGCCGGCCGAAGAGGACGCCTCAATCTCCCCGCTTTCAGTCAGACGGACCAAGCTAAGTTTCTGAACCGGCAAGGGTCTATGTCGCCACGGACCGCCGGCAGCAGACATTGCTTTAAAAATAATGCGTTAGGTGGCCCATGTGGCTATAATTCCGGCTTGTTTGCATGACTTGTTGCCCCCATTTTCTGGGGGCGCATTGTTTTTCAGGAGGCTCCCTAGCATGCCGATTTACGAATACGAATGTGAATCCTGCGGCCACCGCCTCGAGGCGATCCAGAGAATGAGCGACGCGGCGCTTACGGACTGCCCGACCTGCGGTAAATCCACGCTCAAGAAGCTGATCTCCGCGGCGGGGTTCCAGCTCAAGGGCAGCGGCTGGTACGCCACCGATTTCAAGGGCGGCGGCCAGACGAAGGAAAAAACGGAATCAGACACGGCGGCACCAAAGAAAAAAGCCCATGGCTGCGGCGGCGGCACCTGCGGCTGCGCCCACTGAGAAGTGATGGCCGCCCTGCGCCGCTATCTAGTGGCGGGACTGCTGGTGTGGGTTCCCGTGGGTGTGACGCTGCTCATCGTCGGTTTCCTGGTGGACTTGATGGACCAGACGCTGCGGCTGCTTCCCGCGAGTATCCAGCCGGAAAATCTCCTCGGTTTCCGGATTCCGGGCCTGGGGCTCGTGCTGACCGGCATCGTCGTTTTGGCGACCGGCATCATCGTCACCAACCTCTTCGGCATGCAGCTCATCACGATCGGCGAAAAGGTGCTACAACGCATCCCGCTGGTGCGTTCGATTTACGCGGCCGTCAAGCAGGTCACGGAAAGCATGTTTTCCTCCGGCAAGTCGTTCCGCAAGGTGGTGCTGGTGGAGTATCCGCGAAAGGGCATGTGGTCGCTCGCGTTTCAGACCGGCAACGGCGCCGCGGAGATCCGCGATAAAACCGGACACGAGATCACCAATGTTTTCATTCCCACCACGCCCAACCCGACATCGGGATTTTTCCTCATGGTCCCGCGCTCGGAAGTAATCGAGCTCGACATGAGCATCGACGACGGTCTGAAGATGCTGCTGTCGGTCGGAGTCGTGGTGCCGGAACAAAAGAAAGAGAAGCTCATCGATCAACATGCGCGCCGTCTCTCTTGAGCGCGCGGGATTTTCCCTCAACTTACCTATAAGAACAGGTCAGCATGCGCAGTCATTTTTGCGGTGAACTCAACGAATCCCTTATCGGGCAAAGCGTGACGCTGTGCGGCTGGGCCCACAGCCGGCGCGACCACGGCGGCGTGATCTTCATCGACCTGCGCGATCGCGAAGGCGTGGCGCAGACCGTGTTCGACCCGTCGCAGAAGCAGGCTTTCGCGACCGCGGAGTCGGTGCGCTCCGAGTTCGTGCTGCGGGTGTGGGGCAAGGTTCGCGCCCGGCCCGCGGGCACCGAGAATCCGGGTCTGCGCACCGGCAAGGTCGAGGTCGTCGCCGACGCCGTGGAAATCCTCAACCGCGCCGAGGCCCTGCCGTTCCAGCTCGACGAGGCCGAACTCTCGGAACCGGTGCGGTTGAAATACCGCTATCTCGATCTGCGGCGTGAGCCGATGCAGAAAAACATCCGCCTGCGTCACCGCATCGCCATGACCCTGCGGCGTTTCCTCGAGGATCGGGGCTTCACCGAAATCGAAACCCCGATGCTGACCAAGTCCACGCCCGAAGGCGCGCGCGACTACCTCGTGCCCTCGCGCACCCATCCCGGGCATTTCTTCGCGTTGCCGCAGTCGCCGCAGCTGTTCAAGCAGCTGCTCATGGTCGCGGGCTTCGAGCGCTATTTCCAGATCACGCGCTGCTTCCGCGACGAAGATCTGCGCGCCGACCGCCAGCCGGAGTTCACCCAACTCGACATCGAGACCTCGTTCCTCGATGAGAACGGCGTGATGGGGCTGATGGAAGAGATGATGCGCGCGCTGTTCAAGCAGGTGCTGAACGTCGAGTTGCCGAATCCGTTCCCGCGCATGAGTTACGACGAAGCGGTACGCCGATACGGCTCGGACCGGCCCGACCTGCGCGTGCCGCTCGAGCTCGTCGACGTCGGTGACCTGATGAAGCAGGTCGAGTTCAAAGTGTTCGCGGTGCCCGCCAACAGTCCCGGCGGGCGCGTGGCGGCCATGCGCGTGCCCCGCGGCGGCGAGCTGCCGCGCAGTCAGATCGACGGCTACACCGCCTTCGTCGGCCAGTACGGCGCCAAGGGCCTGGCCTATATCAAGGTCAATGACGCCGCCAAGGGGCGCGACGGACTGCAATCGCCGATCCTCAAATTCCTGCCGGACGACGTCATCGCCGGCATCATGAATCGTACCGGCGCGCAGACGGGCGACCTGATCTTCTTCGGCGCCGACAGCGCCAAGGTGGTGAACGACGCCCTCGGCGCTCTGCGCCTGAAACTCGGCGACGACCTGGGTATCAGGCAAACGGGCTGGAACATGCTGTGGGTCGTGGATTTCCCGATGTTCGAGTACGACGTCGAGGCTCGGCGCTGGGCGGCGCTGCATCACCCGTTCACCTCGCCCAAGACCGGGGATATCGAGCGCGTCGACCTCGATCCGGCGAACGTGAAGGCGCGCGCCTACGACATGGTCTTGAACGGCTCCGAGATCGGCGGCGGTTCGATCCGCATCCACTCCACCACGGTGCAGGAGAAGGTATTCTCGGCGCTCGGCATCGGCCCGGAGGAAGCTCGCGCCAAGTTCGGCTTCCTGCTCGAGGCACTCAAGCTCGGCGCGCCGCCGCACGGCGGCATCGCCTTCGGTCTCGACCGTGTCTGCGCGCTCATGGCCGGCGTCGAATCGATCCGCGACGTGATCGCATTCCCGAAAACGCAGAAGGCCTCGGACCTCATGACCGACGCGCCCAGCCTGGTGGACGAAACGCAGCTGCGCGAGCTGCACATCCGGTTGCGCAAGGTACCGGAGAAGACGGCCGGCGAGGCGGCTGGTGCTGTTCGCATCGACGAAAAAGTATAAACGGCCGGAATCGGTTCTGGTCGTGGTCTATACCCGGACCGGCAAGGTGTTGCTGCTGCGGCGCGCCGATGCACCGGACTTCTGGCAATCGGTCACCGGCAGCCTGCGCTGGGACGAAACGCAGCCGCGCCAGGCGGCATTGCGCGAGCTCGGCGAGGAGACCGGACTTAAAGCCACAGAAGGCCTGCGGGATTTGCAGCGAACGTATCACTATCCGATCCTGCCGCAATGGCGCCATCGCTATGCCCCGGACGTGGCGGAAAACGTCGAACATGCCTTTGCCCTTGAACTTCCCGCCGAAATCCTTATAACTGTGAACCCCGCCGAACACGCCGCGCATGGCTGGTTCGCGTTTGACGAGGCCGCGGGGAAGGTGGCTTCCTGGACCAACCGTGAAGTCATATTGACGCTCAAGAACCAGGGTTGAACATGGCGATCGCACTGGCGTACGAACAATTCGACGGCGTTCCCGACGCGGACTGCGACGCGCGCATTCGCGCCGCGAAAGAAAAACTCGGCAAGCGCCTGGTGATCCTGGGACATCACTACCAGCGCGACGAGGTCTATCGCCACGCCGATTTCACCGGCGACTCGCTCAAGCTCTCGCGCCTGGCGGCGAATTCCACCGCCGATTACATCGTCTTCTGCGGCGTGCACTTCATGGCCGAAGTCGCCGATATCCTGTCGCGCCCGGAGCAGGTGTCGATTTTGCCGGATCTCGCCGCCGGCTGTTCCATGGCCGACATGGCAAACTACGCCGCGGTGAACCGCGCGTGGAAGGAGCTCGGCGCGGTGCTCGACCCGGACCGACGTGTCACGCCCATCACTTATATAAATTCTTCCGCTGCGCTCAAGGCCTTCTGCGGCAACCACGGCGGCCTCGTATGCACTTCCTCGAACGCCGCGCGCGTGCTCGAGTGGGCCTACCAGCAGCGCGACAAGGTTTTGTTCTTCCCCGACCAGCACCTCGGGCGCAACACCGCCTATCGCATGGGGATCCCGATGGAGGATATGGCCGAGTGGGATTTCAATCAGCCGCACGGCGGATTGACCTGCGAGCAGATCGAGAAGGCGAAGATCCTGCTGTGGAAGGGGTTCTGCTCGGTGCACCAGGTGTTCAAGCCGGCGCATGTCGACGCGTTTCGCAAGGAGCATCCCGACGGCAAAGTCATTTCACATCCCGAGTGCTCGTTCGAAGTGTGCCAGAAGTCAGACTACGTCGGCTCCACCGAATTCATCATCAAGACTATCGAGCAGTCGGCGCCGGGCACGCGCTGGCTGGTCGGCACCGAGCTCAATTTGGTCAACCGCCTCACCGAGCACGGTCAGTCGCATGGGAAGATCGTCGAGTTCATGTCGCCCACGGTGTGCATGTGCTCGACCATGTTCCGCATCGACCCGCAGCACCTGCTGTGGACCCTGGAGAACCTGGTCGTCGGGCGCGTGGTGAATCAGATCAAGGTCGCGCCGGCCGAGGCCGACGCCGCGCGCACGGCGCTTAACCGCATGCTCGACGTCTCGCCATAAAGGCCGAGCGCGCACAAGTCGTGGTCCTCCTCCACGGCCTGTGGTTTTCGGGCTGCGTCCTGTTCTTGCTCGCGCGCCGTCTGCGGCGCCGGGGTTTCAGCGTCTATTCGTTTTCGTATCCTTCCGTGCGCGCCGATCTCGTCGTCAACGCCGCGCGACTCGCGCGCTTTCTCGACTCCCTCGATGCCGGCACCGTGCACCTTGTGGGGCACAGTCTCGGCGGCATCCTGATTCGCGCGTTGTTTCATTTTCACCCGGATCAGAAGCCGGGACGCATTGTGACGCTGGCCACGCCGCATGGCGGCAGCCGGGTGGCACTCCGCTTGAACCGTCATGCTCTCTGGCGCCGGGCGATGGGAAAAGGGGTGGCGCAACTGCTGGCGGGCGCCCCGCGTGCATGGGCACCGCCGCCGCGAGAAACGGGCGCCATCTGCGGCACCCGCTCCATCGGCCTGGGACGGCTGCTGTATCGCGGCCTGCCGCGACCGAACGACGGCCTGTTGACGGTGAAAGAAAGCGCTTATCCCCCCGCATGCGAACACGTAGTGCTGCCTGTCTCTCACACCGGTATGATGTTTTCGCGAACCGCGGCCGATCAGGTGGCGAATTTTCTGGCATCCGGAAAATTCCAGCATTAGGCCGCCGTGGTGAATGATGTCATCTTAGGGATGTTTGAAGGATTGCCATATCGTGAGCCGGTCCTGGATCGTCGGCCTTGTCCTTAACGCCGTAATTTTCGTGCTAGCGATGTGTTGGTTCGTCAATCAGAGGAAGCTGGAAAAGGCCAGGCCCCAGCGGCGGGATTTCAATCCCAAAACCCTGAATGACCGCGTTACCCAAACCCCGCCGGAGTTGGGGTGCACGGGAGGCGATGTTAAACTGAACCGCGCGGCGGGAATGACGGCCGCCTACGATAAGCAGGGGAATCTGCATGGCCGGCCATTCGAAATGGGCCAATATCAAGCACCGCAAGGGCGTTCAAGACGCCAGGCGCGGCAAGATCTTCACCAAGCTGATCCGCGAGATCACCATCGCCGCCCGCGCCGGCGGCGGGGGCGACCCCAAGCTCAATCCGCGCCTGCGCGCCGCCATCGACAAGGCGCTCGACGCGAACATGACCAAGGACACCATCGAGCGCGCCATCAAGCGCGGAACCGGCGAGCTCGAAGGCGCGCATTACGAAGAGGTGCGCTACGAGGGTTATGGCCCAGCCGGCGTTGCGATCATGGTCGAGTGCACCACCGACAACCGCACCCGCACCGTGGGCGAGGTGCGGCACGCCTTCACCAAGCACGGCGGCAACCTGGGTCAGGACGGCTCGGTGGCGTTTCTGTTCAGTAAAACCGGCGTGCTCGGCTATCCGCCCGGGACGAGCGAAGACAGGATCATGGAAGCGGCGCTGGAAGCGGGCGCCGACGACGTGGTATCGGACCCGGACGGTTCGATCGAGGTGCTGACCGCGCCGGAGGCGTTTCATACCGTGCTCGAGGCTATGGCCAAGCGCGGCCTCAAGCCCGGGCACGCCGAGATCCAGCAACGGGCTTCGACGTCGGTGCCGGTGAGCGGCGCGGACGCGGAAAAGCTCATGAAGCTGCTTGAAGCCTTGGACGACTTGGAGGACGTGCAGAACGTGTTTTCCAATGCAGACTTCCCGGATGAGCTTCTCAGGCAGGCGAGCTGATGCGGGTCCTTGGCATTGATCCCGGTTCGCGCGTTACCGGCTTCGGCGTGGTCCAGGTATTGCGCAACGGCCGGCTGCAGTACGTCGCGAGCGGCTGCGTGCGCGTTCCCAGGAGCGGGCTCGCCGCGCGGCTCAAGACGGTGTACGAGGGCGTCACCGAAATCATCCAAACCTACCAACCGACCGTGCTCGCTATCGAAAAGGTATTCATGGCACGCAACGCCGACTCGGCGCTCAAGCTTGGGCAGGCGCGCGGGGCCGCCATTCTCGCGGGCGCCAATCAGACGCTCGACATCGCCGAATATACGGCGCTGCAGATCAAGCGTGCCGCGGTGGGTAAGGGTCACGCCGGCAAGCAGCAGGTGCAGCACATGGTGAAGGCCTTGCTCGGTTTGAGCGCCGCGCCCCAGGCCGACGCCGCCGATGCGCTCGCCTGCGCGATCTGTCACGCGCACCACGCCGTCGGCTTGCGAACGCTGCCACGGCGCGCCGCCGGACGGCGCGGCTTGAGGCTCGCCCTGTGATCGGCCGGCTGCACGGCATCCTGTTGCACAAGGAGCCCCCGGCGCTGCTGGTGGACGTGGGCGGGGTGGGCTACGAACTCGAGGCGCCGATGACTACTTTCTATGAATTGCCCGCCGTGGGCGAGAAGGTCACGCTGTACACCCATCTCGTGGTGCGCGAGGACGCGCACCTATTATATGGTTTCGTGCGCGATGCCCAGCGGCGGCTGTTCCGCGCGTTGCTCAGGGTCAACGGCGTCGGCCCGCGCGTGGCGCTCGCGGTCCTATCGGGGCTGTCGGACGAGGAATTCACCCGCTGCGTCGCCGCCGAAGACATAGCGCGCCTGACCAAGGTGCCGGGCATCGGCCGCAAGACCGCCGAACGCCTGGTGATCGAGATGCGCGACAAGCTGCCGGCCGAGACCGTGATCGCCACGCCGGCGGCCGCGGCCGCCACGACCTCGATGCCGGTCGACCCGGTGAGCGAGGCGGTGAGCGCGCTGGTAGCGCTCGGCTACAAACCCAACGAGGCCAGCCGTGCGGTGCGCAGCGTCCCCGCCAAGGGCCTGAGCGCGGAAGAAATCATTCGTCAGGCGCTCAAAGGCATGGCAGTATGAAGTATCCCTCACCCCCTGCCCTCTCCCCGGGTGAACGGACTGCGTGCGCCGGCACGCCCCGGCTCGCTCCCTTCTTACGCGGGGAGAAGAGATGGGGATCAGGGGTTGGTGAAATGAGCTGGAGGAATCCTCACCCCACCCCTTTCCCGTTTCGCGGGAGAGGGAGAGCGGGTGAAAATCTATTCATATGATCGAAACCGACCGACTGGTATCCGCGCACGCGGTGGAAGCGACTGACGAAACCGTCGAGATGCGCCGGCTGCGTCCGGCGCGCCTGGCGGAATACATCGGCCAGGAGCCGATCCGGCGTCAGATGGAGATTTTCATCGCGGCCGCGCGCGGCCGGCATGAGGCTCTCGATCACGTGCTGTTGTTCGGCCCGCCCGGGCTCGGCAAGACCACGCTCGCGCATATCATCGCCAACGAAATGGGCGTGGGGTTGCGCCAGACCTCCGGACCGGTGCTCGAGCGCGCCGGTGACCTGGCCGCGATCCTGACCAACCTGCAGCCGAACGATGTCCTGTTCATCGACGAGATTCATCGTCTCAGTCCGATTGTGGAGGAGATCCTCTACCCCGCGTTGGAGGACTACCAGCTCGATATCCTCATCGGTGAAGGGCCGGCGGCGCGCTCGATCAAGCTCGACCTGCCGCCGTTCACCCTGGTCGGCGCGACCACGCGCGCGGGGCTGCTGACCTCCCCGCTGCGCGACCGCTTCGGCATCGTGCAGCGCCTGGAGTTTTACAACCACGAGGAACTGGCCCGCATCGTCGCGCGTTCCGCCGGCATTCTCGCCGTGGCGATCGAGGCCGAGGCGGTGGTGGCGATCGCGCGCCGTTCGCGCGGCACCCCGCGCATCGTCAACCGCCTGCTGCGGCGCGCGCGCGATTTCGCCCAGATAAAAGGCGACGGCGTCCTGACGGGCGACATCGCCGAGCTGGCACTCAACATGTTAGAAGTGGACCAGTGCGGCTTCGACATGCTCGATCGGAAACTGCTGCAGACCGTTATCGAGAAGTTCGCCGGCGGCCCGGTGGGGGTGGATAACCTCGCGGCGGCCATCGGCGAGGAGCGTGATACCATCGAGGACGTGATCGAGCCGTTCCTGATCCAGCAGGGTTACCTGATGCGCACGCCGCGAGGGCGCCTGGCCACGGCCCTGGCGTGGCGGCACTTCGGCCTGGCGGCGCCGAACACGGCCGACCAGGCGCAACGCAGCATATTCGAGGGATGACGCGGTCCGACCATCCGTGAGCGAGGTATTTTCCATTCCTATCCGGGTGTATTACGAAGACACGGACGCCGGTGCGGTCGTGTACTACGCCAATTACCTCAAATTCATGGAGCGGGCGCGCACCG
>Ga0187773_10000375_pt1 | contig 17851 bp, 10 predicted proteins | sample 0216_BV02_MP05_1_FD_133133 | JGI IMG/M metagenome (GOLD analysis project Ga0187773, IMG submission 133133) | Tropical peat soil microbial communities from peatlands in Department of Meta, Colombia - 0216_BV02_MP05_10_MG | ecosystem: Environmental > Terrestrial > Soil > Wetlands > Peat | place...
CGGACGCGACCGCCAGCGCGAGACACGAGAGACCCGAGCGCAGCGCGATGCGCGGGAGGTTCCGTTTCAAGGCTCCGCCTGTCAGAATCCTGCCATCGGGAACGGCATGAAGCTCATCACCTGGAACATCCAATGGTGCCGCGGCTGCGACGGCAGAGTCAATCCCGCGCGCGTGGTCGCGGCGGCGCGGGAGATGGCCGACTTCGACGTCCTGTGCCTGCAGGAGGTCGCCTGCAACTATCCCGACCTGCCCGGAACCGTCGGGGAGAACCAGTATGAAACGCTCGCCAGCCTGCTCGCCGACCACACGGTCGTGAAAGGCGTGGCGACCGACGCGTTTTCCGCCGAGGGCAACCGGCGCGAGTTCGGCAACGCCATCGTCACGCGCTTGCCGGTGCTGCAGGTATTCCGGCACATGCTGCCGTGGCCGGCGGATCCCTCGGTCCCCAGCATGCAGCGCTCGGCGCTCGAAGTCGTCCTGGAGCTGCCTTCGGGGCCCGTGCGCGTCACCACGACCCATCTCGAGTACTACTCCGCCGTCCAGCGCGCGGCGCAGGTCGAGCGGCTGCGCGAGCTGCAGGCCGAGGCGGCGGGCCACGCCGGAGCGCCGCGGCACCCGGAGAAGGAGCGCGGTCCCTTTCGGCGGGTGCCGCGTCCCGTCTCGAGCATTCTCACCGCGGATTTCAATTTTCCCCCGGAAGATCCGCTGCACGCTAGGCTGCAGGCGCCGCTTGCGCCGGGCGTTCCGGCCTATCGGGACGCCTGGCAAATTCGCCGCCCGGGCGATCCCCACCCCCCCACGCTCGGCGTGCACGACAAGGAACAGTGGCCGGGGCCCGCGTTCGCCTGCGACTTCATTTTCGTGAGCGAGGATCTGGCAGGCCGGGTCGAGGACGTCGTGGTGGACGCGGCTACCGAAGTCTCCGATCACCAGCCGGTGCTGCTCGTGCTGGGAGACTGATCAGAATCGGTACGCGAGACCGACGTTCGCGTAGCTGTTGGACGAGCGCTCGACAATGGGGCTGCGGGAAGCGTCGCCCTGCAGGTGCTTCCAGGTGACGCTGCCGAGCACCACCCAGCTGCTGCTCAGATCGGCTCCCCAGATGAGGCCGGCGCTCGCGGAAAGCCAGCCGCCGCCCGGGGAGAACTCGGCGAGACCGCTGACGGCGGACTGCTGGGCCGATACTCCGTAGTAGAAGCGGTTCGATTTCCCGCTCGCCCAGGTCGCCTGGAGAAAGACGACTGCGACGAAGGACCCGCTCTCGAACACTCCGGCGTTCATCCGGACATCGGCCTGCGCGCCGCGGTCGGCGTCCATGCTCTGCCGGTAACGCAGCAGCAGATCGAAGGGCATCCTGCCGACATTGCGCTCGTACTCGGCGTGCACGCCTATTGATAGGTCCGGATCGATGTCGGGAAAATTGCGGCTGCTCAAGAAGTCGGATTCGCTCGACTTGCGGCCTTCCTCGTAGGCGAGCTGCCCGCCGATGTCGAGCCCGGTCGCTGCCCGGGTGCGTGCCCCGCCTTCGAGAATCCCCTGCGTGGTTCGCGCAAACCACGGATCCCCGTAGTAGCGGACCAGCGGAATGAGGTCGGTAGTCTGCGAAGAGGATCCATCGTAGGCCGGCCGCGTCCGCACCCCTGCGCCGAGCAGCGCGTAGTCTTTCTTGACGAGCTGAGCGAGGGCGGGCGTCGCGGCGAGCAGCCCCAGGGACAGAAGGACCGCGCGCTTCATTTCAGCCGGGAACGAGAAACTCGCGAAGCGCATCGAGCACTTCGTCCGGCTTCTCGCCCATGAGGTTGTGGCCGGAGCCCTCGAGCGTCACGGTCCGGGCGTCCGGGATCGCGCGGGCGATTTCGAGCGCGGCGCGCACGGGCGTCATCGCATCGCGACGGCCGAGGATGAGAAGCGCCGGGCACCCCACCTGCGCCGCCCGCGCGAGGCCCTCCGAGTAGTCGTTGCAGGCGGAGAAGTCCGCATGCAGCACGCCGGGCTTCTGGCGTTGCATCAGGCGCAGGCTCCCCCCCGGGACCCAGAAACCCGGCCCGGGATTGCTCGGGTAGTGCGCGTAGGCCGAGTGCGACCAGATGTTGATCATGTCCTGCGCCGCGGGCTCGTTATCCCGGGTCGCCTGCAGGAGCTCGGGCGACACGCGCATCGGAAAGGCGGTTCCGAGCAGCGCTATGCGGGTCACGCGCCGCGGGTGGCGCGCCGCGCAATCCAGCACGGCGAGCGAGCCCATGCTGTGGCCGATGAGCGCCGCGGAGGTCACGCCGGCCGCGTCCAGGAAGGCGACGATCCAGTCGGCCATGTCCTGGATGCGCGCAAGCGGCGCGCCGCCGCTTCGCCCGTGCCCGGGCAGGTCGACCGCGAGCACTCCGAAGCCGTGATGCGCCAGGTAGCGCGATTGCAGCGTCCAGACACTGTGGTCCTGCTCGCCGCCGTGAACGAACACGACCGGAGGCAGCTTGGCGTCGAACGCCTTGCCCCCCGTGTAGGCGTAGGCCTTCTTCCCGGCGACCCTCAGCTCCACGGTCACCCCTTCTGCGCCGCGCTCAGGCCTCGTTCGAGGTCCTCGAGCAGGTCGTCGGGGTCCTCCAGGCCGACCGAAAGCCGCATGGTTCCCTCGGTGATTCCGGCCGCGGCGAGGGCCGAGGCGTCCATGCGGAAGTGCGTGGTGCTCGCCGGATGGATGACCAGCGACTTCGCGTCGCCGACGTTGGCGAGGTGCGAGAAGATTCGCAGCGCCTCGACGAAGCGCCGGCCCGCCGCGCGGTCCGCCTTCAGGTTGAAACTGAACACCGCGCCGCAGCCCCGGGGCAGGAGCTTCTTCGCGAGCGCGTGATCCGGGTGCCCGGGCAGCTCGGGATAGGACACGGCGGCAACCGCGGGGTGCTTGGCGAGAAACGCCACTACCTTGCGCGTGTTCTCGACGTGGCGTTGCATCCTCAAGGGAAGCGTCTCGATGCCCTGAAGGATCTGGAACGCCGTGGCGGGGCTCATGCAGGCGCCGAAGTCTCGCAGCCCTTCGCGGCGCGCGCGCAGCGCGAAGGGCGCGACGGTGGATTCCTCCGCGAAGTCCATGCCGTGAAAGCCCGCATAGGGATCGGTGAGCTCCGGAAATTTTCCCGAGGCCTCCCAGTCGAAGGTGCCGCCGTCGACGAGAACTCCGCCGATCGCCACGCCGTGGCCGCCGAGAAACTTGGTGGCGGAATGAAAGAGCAGGTCCGCTCCGTGATCGAAGGGCTTGAGCAGCCAGGGCGTGGTGAAGGTTGCGTCCACCATCAGGGGGATCCCGTGCTCGTGCGCGATCGCGGCGACCGCCGGGATGTCGAGGACGTCCAGTCCCGGGTTGCCGAGCGTCTCGGCAAACAGCGCCCGGGTGTTCGGCCGGATCGCTTTCTTCCATGCGTTCAGATCGCGGGGATTGACGAAGGTCGTTTCCACGCCGAAGCGCGGCAGCGTGTAGGAAAGAAGATTGTGCGAGCCGCCGTAGAGCGCGGAGGAGGAAACGACGTGCGAGCCTGCGCCGGCGATCGTCGCAAGCCCCAGGTGCAGCGCCGCCTGGCCGCTCGCCGTGGCGATGGCGGCGACCCCGCCTTCGAGCGCCGCCATGCGCTCCTCGAGCACCGCGTTGGTCGGGTTGGAGATGCGCGAGTAGACGTGCCCGGCGCGCTCCATGTTGAAGAGCGCCGCGGCGTGGTCCGAATCGCGAAACACGAACGACGTAGTGAAATAGATCGGCGTCGCGCGCGCGCCGGTGACCGGATCGGGCCGCTGGCCGGCGTGCAGGGAGAGGGTATCGAACTGGAGCTGGCGGGGCGCGGCCATGAGTGTTCTCCTGGGAGTCTGGCCGATTCTAACAGCAGGGGGAAGGCCGTCCTGCGCAGGTGAAAAAAAACCGCGCCACCTGGGCGCGGTTTCGTTGGACGAGGCGCGATTCAGCCGAGCCGGATCGGCAGGTACATCTTGTTGCCCTCCCGCTGGATCAGCAGCGCGATGTTCCCGCGCGAGCGCTCGACCAGGCGGCGCAGCTGGTCGACGTTCTTGACCGGCTGGTTGTTCAGGGCGAGGATCACGTCGCCGGGCTGAACGCCGGCGCGGCCGGCCGGGCCTTCGGATGACTCGACGAGCAGGCCGCCCTCCGCGCCGATTTGCTTGCGTTCTTCTTCGGTGAGCGGCCGCACGGCAACGCCGAGCTTGCCCGGCTTCGCTTTCGCGCCGCTTTCCGCGCTGGCGATTTTCTCGGCGGGAATTTCGCCGAGCGAGGCGCTCACTTCGCGTGTCTTGCCCTCCCGCCAGAGGCTGATGCTCACCCGGGTTCCGGGGCGGGTTTCTCCGATCACCCGCGGAAGATCGGCCGATTGCTCGACCGTGCGGCCGTCGACGGCCAGAATAACGTCACCGGGCTTGATGCCGGCCTTCTCCGCCGGGCTGCCCGATTCGACCGCGCTCACCAGAGCGCCCTGAGCCTTCTTCAGGCCGAACGAGTCGGCCAGATCCGTGCTCAGCGCCTGGATGGTCACGCCCAGCCGCCCGCGGCTCACTTTGCCGTACTTCTGCAGATCGCCTTTCACCTTCATGGCGACGTCGATGGGAATGGCGAAGGACAGGCCCATATAGCCGCCGGTGCGGCTGTAGATCTGCGAGTTGATGCCGATGACTTCGCCTGCCATGTTGAACAGCGGGCCGCCCGAGTTGCCGGGATTGATCGCGACGTCGGTCTGGATGAAAGGCACGTAGGTCTCATCGGGCAGCGAGCGGGACTTGGCCGAGATGATTCCCGCGGTCACGGTGTTCTCCAGGCCGAACGGGGAACCGATTGCGGCGACCCATTCGCCGACCCTGGCTTTCGAGGCGTCGCCGATGCGCACCGCGGGCAGGCCGTTGGCGTCGATCTTCACCAGCGCCACGTCGGTGCGCTTGTCGATACCGAGTACCCTGGCCTTGAACTCCCGCTTGTCGGTCAGCTTCACGGTCACCTCCGCGGCGTCGTCCACGACATGCGCGTTGGTGAGGATGTAGCCGTCTGCGCTGACGATGAAGCCCGAGCCGACGCCCCGGCGTATCGCATCCCCCTGCGGCATGGGAATCTGGAAGCGGTGGAAGAACTCATAGAAGGGATCGCCGGGTTCCACCTGAAACTGCTCCGACCGCGTCCGCACCTTGGCGGTGGTGCTGATGTTGACTACCGTAGGCCCGTATTGCTCGACGAGCGCGCTGAAATCCGGAAGCGCGCGCGCCCCAGGCACGGCCGATCGCGGCGCGGGCTGCTCGGCCAGGGAGCTGGATATGGGGGCGGACGCCCCGCCTGTGAATCCCAGACCCGCGGTAGCGGCGCACAATGCCAGAACAACCACGACTTGCTTCTTGAACATGGGAATCCTCCGATGATCCGTTCTTTCGGACACGGGTCTTGGGCAGCCCGCGCAAGGCGAAGTTCCGCGCCGTTCACCTGCTGAAACAGTTCGTTACGAACTGCGCGGACGGCGCGTCACCTTGATTCAGCGCTCGGGCTCTGGCGTTTCCGGGGCGCCCTCCTGTGCGGCGGTTATCCGGCTTCGCCGGCCTGCCTGGCGCTCGCGGCCTCCTCGCGAGCCCGCTGTTCGGCGCGCGCCTTCTTGAGGACCTCGGCGCAGTCCTGGGAGCCGATCCGCAGCGCCAGCTCGATCGCGGTGTCGCCGTCGTGGCTCACCATGTTCACGTTGGCCCCGTTCCGCAGAAGCAGCTCCACCATTTTCGTGTCGCCCCGCGCCGCCGCGTACATGAGCGGCGTGTAGCCGTTTTCGGCAACCAGGTTGGGATCGATGTTCTGCGACAGGACCTTCTGCGCGTAGATCAGATTGCCCTTCTCGATCGCGTAGAACAGCACCCTGATGCCCTCGGCGCTCTGTTCCCTGAGCTTCGGCTCCAGCCCGGTCGGCATGAGTCCCACGATGTAGTTGATGAGCGAGAAGCCGACCATGGTCCCCATGGCGATGATGAGCGGCCACTTCGAGATGCCCAGGTTTTCGGCGACCTCGCCGGGCATGTTGGCGGCCACCGCGAGCAGCACCACCAGGAAGAAGAACTGGGTCTTGAGATAGAGGAACAGGGCGATGAAGACCGTCAGCGCGAGCAAGCCCAGCAGGAAATTGCGGTCGACATCGAAGCGGTCGAGCATCTCTTCGGGAAGGTTTGCCGTGACCGCGGTGAACGCGACCAGTATGAACAGCGTGATCTCCCGCGCGTGCCTGCTGTTGAGCTTCATGGCTTCCCCGGGTGGCTTCGGGCTTGCTGGCGCCTATTATAATTGAGCCTCACCTGCAGCCAGGACCGGCACGCGTCCATGAGCAAGGCCTTTACGCGCGAAGACGACCCACTGGACGAGGATCCCGGAATCGAGCCACAAACGCCCCCGGGAACACGGAACTACGTCACGCCCGCCGGCCACGCGCGTTTGAAATCGGAGCTGAAGTCCCTGGTCGAGGTCGAGAGGCCGGAGCTTCTGAAGACGATCGCCTGGGCCGCTGCCAACGGCGATCGCTCGGAAAATGCCGACTACCTCTACGGCAAGAAGCGATTGCGCGAGATCGAGCGGCGCATCCGTTTTCTCATGAAGCGGCTGGAAATTGCGGAGGTCGTCGATCCGCGCGACCAGCGCGAGGACCGCGTGTTCTTCGGCGCGACGGTCACTTACTCCGATCGGCAGGGAGAGGAGCACACCGTGAGCATCGTCGGCACCGACGAGGTCGATCCCGCGCGCGGCCGGGTATCCTGGGTCTCCCCGATCGCCAGGGCCCTGCTCAAGTCCCGCGAGGGCGACGTGGTCACGCTGAGGACCCCCGCGGGGGCCGAGAGCCTGGAGATCGTCGAGGTACGCTACGAAGAGCTGAAATAGGAAACCCGGGACAGACCACTATTTTCGTTTGTGGTGCGTTTGTTCTTGCGCCCGCGCCGAAAATGGTGGTCTGTCCCCGGTTCTGGTACTAGTTCGCCCGGCTCGCGCCGGACGGATTCGCCGCAAGACCCGGGAAGTCTCCCGCCTTGACGATGGAGAGCTTCGCCGGATCGAGATAGCGGCGCAAGGCCTCGAGGACGTCCTGCCGCGTGAGCGCGGCGATGCGTTCCTCCAGCTGCCGGTCCCAGGCGAAGCTGCGTCCCAGGACCAGATACGAGGCGAGGCGTCCGGCGAGCGCGCCGTCGTTGGAGCGCGCCAGCTGCCTGGCCTGCAGCAGGCCCTTCTTTCCCGCATCGACTTCCTCGGCGCTGAAGCCTTCGGCGAGTGCGCGGCGCAGCTCTTCGCCTACCGCCGCCTCGACCCTCGCCCGGTTTTGCGGCGCGTAAATGGCGAAAATACCGAAGACGCCGCGCTCGTCGAAGCTGTCCGCCGAAAGAAACGAGCCCACGCTGTAGGACAGCCCTTCCTTCTCGCGGATGCGGCGCACCAGGCGCGAGTCGGAAGACCCGCCGAGGATGTAATTGCCCACCAGCAGCGCCGGGTAGTCGGGATTGTCGTCGCGGAGCTTCAGCAGCATTCCGGCGCGCAGCACCGCATTGGCCTTGTCGGGCGTGACGATCACGTCGCTCACGGCCGGCACCTCCACGTAGCGCTGCCGGATGCGCGCATACGGACGCGGGCTCTTCCAGTCGCCGAACAGCTCCTCGGCGAGGCGTGCGACGGCCTCGGGATCGAAGTCGCCGACCACCGCCAGCTCGCTGTTGGAGGCTCCGTAGAAATCCTCGTAGCATTTCTTCACGTCCTCGAGGCTGAGCGACTTCAGCTGGGCGCTGCGCTCGTCGAGCGTCGCGGTGTAGAGCCAGTGCTCCGGCGGATAGGGATTGAGGTGGCGCGACAGCGCGAGGCTCGCAAGCGCCCTCGGGTCGCTTCTCTGGGCGTCGATACCCGTGAGCGAGGAGCGTCGCAGCTGCTCAAGCTCTTCTTCCGGGAATGACGGCTGGCGGAGGACTTCGGCCATGAGCCGCAGCGTCTCGGGCAGGCTCTCGCGAACCGTCTCGATCGAGCCGCCGTCTCCTCCGACGCCGACGCTCGCCTTCAGCCGGTCGAACCGGTTGCGCAGCTGCTCACGGGTGTGCTTTTTCGTGCCGCGGAGGAGCATGGCGCTGGTGATCCCGCAGGCGGGCGCGCGGTTCATCTTGCTCGCCTCGTCGCCCCATTGCAGCGCGAGCTGCGCGACCACGGTGCCGCCCCGGGTCTTCTTCGGCAGCATCGCGAGCTTCATGCCTCCCGACAAGGTCTTTCGGATCACCCGCGCTTCGATATTCGTCGGCGTCGGATTGAAGCCCTCGCCCTGCGCCACCGGGCTTGCGCCGCGGTAGTCCTTCACCATCGCCGCAATGTCCGGAACGGACGGAATCTCTGCGCGATCGGGCGCCTTGGTGGGAATGAAGAGGCCCACGGTGCGGTTGGCGGGCTTGAGATAGCGCAGGGCCACGGCCTGGACGTCGGCGGCGCGGACCTGCTTCAGGCGGTCGCGGTGCAGGAACAAGAGCCGCCAGTCGCCCATGCCCACGCATTCCGAAAGCACGGCGGTGAGCTGCCGCGAATCCGCGATCATCAGTTCTATGTCGTTCACGAGGCGCGTGCGCTCGCGCTCGACCTCGTCCTCGGTCACGGGATTGGCGGCAAAACCCTCGAGCACCGCAAGCAGCGCGTCGCGCGCGGCCTCGAGCGATGCGCCTTGCCTGACGCTCGCGCCGAAATAGGCGAAGCCGGGATCGCGCTGTTGGCCGTCCATGCCGAAGCTCGAGCTGGCGAGCCCCGTTTCGACCAGCGCCTTGTGCAGCCGGCTCGAAGGCCCGTGACCGAGAAGTCCGACCAGCACATCCACCGCCGCGTACTCGGGAAGGCTCCCAGGCGGCATGTGGTAGAGCGCGGACACCATCTGCACGTCCCCCGCGCGGCGCAGGGTCACCGTGCGTTCCCCGTCCTGCGTCGGTTCGACCGTGTAGGTGGCGCGCGGCGCGCGCGGCGGCTTTGCGATCCCGCCGAAATGCCTTTGCGCGAGCCTTAGCGCGGTGGCTTCGGTGAAGTTTCCGGAAATCAGCAGCACCGCATTGTCGGGCTGGTAATAGCGCCGGTAGAACGCCTGCAGCCGCCCGATCGGAACATTCTCGATGTCCGACCTCGCGCCGATGATCGCGCGCCCGTAGTTGTGCCACAGGAAGGCGCTCGCCGCGACCCGCTCGCGCAGCACGTTGAAGGGGCTGTTCTCGCCCGACTCGAACTCGTTGCGCACCACCGTCATTTCGGAGTCGAGGTCCTTCTTCGCGATCGAAGCATTCACCATGCGGTCGGCTTCGGCGTCGAGGACGAAATCGAGCGTCTTCTCGTTTGCCGGGAAGGTCTCGAAGTAGTTGGTCCGGTCGAACGAGGTGCTTCCGTTGTAGCGCGCCCCGCGCCGCTCGAATTCGGCCTTGATGTTCGCAATGCGCGGCGTGCCCTTGAACATCAGGTGCTCGAGCAGGTGAGCCATGCCGGCCTCGCCGTAGCCCTCGTGGCGGGATCCGACGAGATAGGTCACGTTGACGGTGACCGTGTCGATCGAGCGGTCGGGGATGAGCAGGATCCGCAGTCCGTTCGCCAGGCGGTATTCGCTTATGCCTTCGACCGTGGTGACCCGCGCGATGCCCTTCGGCGCGGCGCTCTCGGCCGGTTTGGCTGGCTGCCCGGGGGCGAGGGCCGGCAAAGCGAGGGCCAGCGCCAGGCCAATGGCGAATCGGGAGAAGGCATTCATGGGGTCTGGAGTCTTGACCTGCTTCGGGAAGGCAAGTTCCATTCTAACGGAAGCCGCGGCGCGCGAGGCGGGCTTGAAATTGCCGCGGAGCGGCCCCATGCTTCGCTCCGCGCGGGCGCCCGAGCGCCTCGCGCCTCGCGATCATTCCCTTCGGAGTTGCCGCCAAGATGCCCGCTACAGCGACCAAAGAGACCCTCGGCTTCCAGGCCGAGGTGAAGCAGCTGCTCAACCTCATGATCCACTCCTTGTACAGCAACAAGGAGATCTTCCTCCGCGAGCTCATTTCAAACGCCTCCGACGCCGCGGACAAGCTGCGCTTCGAGGCGCTTTCCGACAACAGCCTGTACGGGCCGGACGCCGACTTGAAGATCCGCGTCGCCTTCGACCGGGAAGCCCGGACGCTCACCGTGTCGGACAACGGGGTCGGCATGTCGCGCGAGGAGGTGATCCGGAACATCGGCACGATCGCCAAGTCCGGCACGCGCGAGTTCTTCCAGTCGCTCACCGGCGACCAGGCGAAGGACGCGCGCCTCATCGGACAGTTCGGCGTCGGATTCTATTCCTCGTTCATCGTCGCCGACCGGGTGACGCTCCTCTCGCGCCGCGCCGGGCTTCCCGCCGGGGAGGCGGTGCGCTGGGAATCGGATGGCGGCGGGGAGTTCAGCATCGAGGCGGCGGAAAAGCCCGGGCGCGGGACCGACGTGATCCTGCACCTGCGCGAAGGCGAGGACGAGCTCCTCGGCGACCTGAAGCTCAAGCAGATCATCCGCAAGTACTCCGACCACATCGCGATCCCGATCGTGATGAAGAAGATGAAATGGGACAAGGAGAAGTCGCAGGAGGTGGCGACCGACGAGGACGAGACCATCAACCGGGCGAGCGCGCTCTGGGCGAGGCCCAAGTCCGAGATCGCGGAGGAGCAGTACCAGGAATTCTACAAGCACGTGGCGCACGACATGGAGGCGCCGCTCGCCTGGACCCACAACCGCGTCGAGGGCCGCCAGGAGTACGTTCAGCTCCTCTACATCCCGGCGCGCGCGCCCTTCGACCTCTGGGACCGGCACGAGCGCCGGGGCCTGAAGCTCTACGTGCGGCGCGTCTTCATCATGGACGACGCCGAGCAGCTCCTGCCTGCCTACCTGCGCTTCGTGCGCGGCGTGGTCGACTCGAACGATCTGCCGCTCAACATCTCGCGCGAGATCCTGCAGGAGAGCCGCGACATCGAGGCGATCCGCGCCGGCTGCACCAAGCGCGTGCTCTCGCTCCTCGAGGATCTGGCGGACAGCCAGAAGGACAAGTACGCCGCGTTCTGGAAGGAGTTCGGCCAGGTGCTGAAGGAGGGGGTGGGCGAGGACCCGGCGAACCGCGAGCGCCTGGCGAAGCTCCTGCGCTTTGCCTCGACGCATTCGGAAAGCGAAGAACAGGGCGTGTCCCTTGCCGACTACGCGTCGCGCATGAAGCCGGGACAGGACAGGATCTACTACGTGACCGCGGAGACTTTCCCCGCGGCGAAGAACAGCCCGCACCTGGAGATCTTCAGGAAGCGCGGCGTCGAGGTGCTGCTCCTGTCGGAGCGCGTCGACGAGTGGCTGGTCGCAAACCTTCCCGAGTACGAGGGGAAGGCGCTCGTCTCGGTCGCCAAGGGCGAGCTCGATCTCGGGAAGATCGAGAGCGAGGAGGAGAAGAAGGAGCACGAGAGGCACATCGGCGAGCACCGGCTGCTCGTCGCGAAACTGAAGGATGTGCTGGGCGGGCGGGTAAAGGACGTGCGCGTCACCTCGCGCCTCACGCAGTCTCCCGCGTGCCTGGTCGCCGACGAGAACGACATGGGGGGAAATCTCTCGCGGATCCTCAAGGCGGTCGGACAGAACGTGCCGCAGGCGAAGCCGATCCTCGAGATCAATCCGGCGCATCCGATCGTGGAGCGCCTGAAGAGCGAGGAAAAGCGCTTCGCCGACTGGGGAAATCTTCTCTTCGACCAGGCGCTCCTCGCCGAGGGCGGGCAGCTCGAGGACCCGGCCGGGTTCGTGCGCCGCATGAACGAGCTGATGCTCGAGATGGCGGGCGAGGGCGGCCGCATCATCGTTCCGGGGCGCTGAGCTCCGCAGAGGGCCCGGTTGATCACGCCGGTCCCGAGCGCCGGGAGGCTGCGCCGTTGGTGCTAGACTGGGAGCCATTCTCGCTCTAGCCCGCGGATTTCCCTGAGTTCCGCGGCCATGGAGGAAGCGAAGTGGCCGCGTGGTTGCGTCAGCTTCTGAGCGCTCCCGAGTATCCCGGGGACCCCGAGCAGACCGCGCTCGGGCGCCTCTTCCACATCGTGGCCATCGCGATCTTCGCCGCGTTCGCCCTGAGCGCGGTGAACAACCTGCTGGGCGGAGCCAGCATCCCGCCGGTCCTTTGGGCGACCATCGCATGCGTCGCGGTCCTCATCGCCGTGGCGCGCATGGGCCGCCTCGCGCTCGCGAGCGCCCTGCTTCCGCCGGTGATCCTGGCGGGAACCGTGAGCCTGCTCATCACCCGCAACGGCGTTCACGACAGCGCAATCGTGGCGATCGCGGGCGTGCTAGTGGTCGGGGCCGTCCTGTTGGGCAGCCGGCGCTGGCTTGCGGCGTTCACGGCGGTCGCCGTTGCGGCGGTCCTCGCGGTCGGCCACGCGGAAATGGCCGGATGGCTGCGCAATCCCTTCAGCGGATGGGTCACCGTCCGGTACGTCGTGGGAATCTGCCTCACCTACGTCGTCATCGCGGTGGCGGTGCGCGTGCTCGCCGAGAGCCTGATCGCCGGGCTGCGCGACGCGCGGCAAAAGAGCGCCGAGCTCGCCGTGAGCAACCTCGAAGGGGAGCGCCGCAGGGCGGCGCTCGAGGCGATCATGGAGGCGATTCCGGCGGCGACCACCCTCGCGCTCGAGGACGGAACCTTGGTCGAGGCGAACCGCGCGGCTCTGGACCTCTTCGGCCGCGGCCGCGAGGAGGTGATCGGGCAGACCGCGCTGTCGCTCGGACTCTGGCCCAACCCGGAAAACCGCGCCAAGCTCCTCGCTTCGCTGCGCGCGGGCGAAGCGGTGAAGCTTCGGCCGCTTTCGCTGCGCAGGAAGTCGGGCGAGGTGCGCGACCTGCTGCTGTCTGCGAAGTGGGTGGAGCTCGACCGGCAGAAGCAGCTCCTGATGTCGGCGGTGGACGTCAGCGAGATCGAGCGCGCGCAGGAGTCTCTCAGGAAATCCGAAGAGCGCTTCGCCAAGGTCTTCCAGTCGAGCCCCGACGCGATCGTCATCAGCCGGCTTGCCGACGGCCGGTATCTGGAGGTGAATCAGCGCTGGCTCGACATCTTCGGTTACGCGCGCGAGGAGCTGATCGGGCGCTCTTCGCTCGAGCTCGGCGTCTGGGTCGATCCCGCGGACCGGGACCGCTTCGTCGCGCGGATCCGGGAACACGGCTCCCTGCGGGACTACGAGGCCCGGTTCCGCAAGAAATCCGGCGTCGTCATCGACGTGCTGCTTTCCGCCGAGGTCATGGAGATCGAGGGCGAGCCGCACATCATCGTGCCCTTCACGGACATCACCGACCGCAAGCGCATCGGGGCGCTGCTCGACAACATCGCCCGGGGAGTCAGCTCGCGCACCGGCGAGGAATTCTTCCGCGAGATGCTGCTTTTCCTGTGCAAGGAGCTGCCCGCCGATATGGCGTTCGTCGGCGAGCTCCTCCCCTCGGGCGACCGGATCCGTACGATCGCCGCCTGCCGTGACGGCGAGCTCTCGGAGGATTTCGATTACGCGCTCGCCGGCTCGCCTTGCATGGGCGTCCTGGATCGCCGCGGCACCGCCATCTACCCTGAGCGCGTCGCGGAGCTTTTTCCCGAGGACACCGCGCTGACCGGCCGCGCCGTCCAGGGCTACGTTGGCACCTCGCTGATCGGCGCGGACGGAAAGGCGATCGGGATCCTCGTCGCGCTGACCCGCAAGCCGATCGAGCGCAGGGAGTTCTTTGTATCGCTCCTGGAGATCTTCGCTTCGCGTGCGGGAGCCGAGGTCGAGCGCTCGCGCGCCGAGGAGCGCATCCGCCAGCTCGCGACGCGCGACGGGCTCACGGGTCTGCCCAACCGGCTGCTACTCACCGATCGCCTCGCGCTCGGCATGGGCAACGCGCAGCGCAACGGCAAGTCGCTCGCGGTGCTGTTCATCGACCTCGACCGCTTCAAGTACATCAACGATTCCCTCGGGCACGTCGTCGGCGACGCGTTCCTCCACGCCGTCGCCGAGCGATTGTCCGCGGTGGTGCGCAAGGGCGATACCCTGGCGCGGCTGGGCGGCGACGAGTTCGTGGTGCTCCTGGAGAACGTCGATCCCATGGAGGACGCCGCGGGCCAGGTGGCGCGCAAGATCCTCGCCTCGTTCGGCGAGCCGTTTGCCATAGACGGGCACTCGCTCTCCTGCTCCTGCAGCATCGGCATCAGCGTGTTTCCCTCCGACGCCACCGACGCGCAGACGCTGATTCGGGACGCCGACACCGCCATGTACAACGTCAAGGAGGGCGGCCGCGGCTCGTACCGGTACTTCTCCTCGGAGATGAACGCCCGCATGCAGGAGCGCCTGCAGACGGAGGTCGGCTTGCGCGACGCGATCTCGCGCCGGCAGTTCGAGCTCGCGTACCAGCCGAAGGTGGATGCGGCGGACGGCCGTCTCACGGGCCTCGAGGCCCTGCTGCGCTGGCGTCACCCGGCGTGGGGCCTCGTGTCGCCGGGGCGCTTCATCTCCGTGGCCGAGGACAGCGGCCTGATCCTGGAGATGGGGCAGTGGGTGCTGGAGGAGGTGTGCAGGCAGATCAGCGAATGGCGCAGTCACGGCCTGTCCGTGTGCCCGGTTGCGGTCAATCTTTCGGTGCGCCAGTTCACCCCGGCGCTCATCGGCAGCATCTCGGGCGCGCTCAGCAGATTCGGCGTCGACCCCGGTCTGGTCGAATTCGAGGTCACCGAGAGCCTCTTCATGCGCAATCCCGCGGAGGTCGGCGAGATCCTGAAGGGGCTTTCGGGAATCGGGACTCGCGTGACGATCGACGATTTCGGCACGGGCTATTCGTCGCTCAGCTACATCCGGGATTTCGCCGTGGACGCGCTCAAGATCGACCGCTCCTTCGTGAGCGACATCGCCGCGACCCCGCGGAACGTGGCGGTCGTCCTCGCGATCATAACCATGGCCCACGGCCTCGGCATCCGGGTGATCGCCGAGGGCGTCGAGACCCGGGAGCAGCTCGAGCTCCTGAGGAAGAGCCAGTGCGACGAATACCAGGGATACCTGTTCAGCGTTCCCCTGGCTCCGCGGGAGCTGGAAAGGCAGTTCCTGAAAGCGGCCTGATTTCCGGTTCCCGATGCGCTCGCCCGTGCTACGCTGCGGCCCGGTGCCTTCCCCGATCACCCGCAGAAGCGCCTTCGCGCTCGCGGCCCTCCTCGCCTGCGCCGCTCAAGCGCCGGCGCAGCCGCTCGACGAGCCCGCCAGCCCCGCCGTCGCCAAATCGCTCGTCAAGGCGGAGCGCTTCATGGCGGTGGCCGCGCACCCGCTCGCGGCGCAGGCCGGGGTCGAGGTCCTGCGGCGCGGCGGCGGCGCGGTGGACGCCGCGATCGCCGCCGAGCTCGTGCTCAACCTCGTCGAGCCGCAGTCCTCGGGGATCGGCGGCGGAGGGTTCCTTCTCTACTACGACTCGAAGGAGCGGGAAGTCTCGGCCTACGACGGGCGCGAGACCGCGCCGGCTCAAGCCACGCCGCGGCGCTTCCTCGACGCCGCCGGGCGCCCGCTCGCGCGCGCCGACGCCGTGGCGAGCGGGCGATCGGTCGGCACGCCGGGGCTGCTGCGCATGCTGGAGCTCGCCCACCGCGAGCGCGGCAGGCTTCCCTGGCGCGAGCTCTTCGCGCCGGCGATCCGGCTCGCCGAGGAAGGATTTCCGGTCTCGCCGCGGCTGCACGCGCTCGTCGCCGCCGACCGCTGGCTGCGGGAGGACAGGAACGCGAGGCGCTACTTCTACCTGCCCGACGGCTCGGCGAAGCCCGCGGGCGCGCTGCTCAAGAACCCGCAGTTCGCCGCGGTGCTGAGGCGAATCGCGGCCTACGGCGCCGACGCCTTCTACCGCGGCGGCATCGCGCAGAACATCGTCGCGGCGGTGCGCGGGAACCGGCGGGCCGCCGGCGACCTTTCCGCGGCGGACCTCGCCGAATACCAGGCGGAGGAGCGCGAGCCGCTCTGCGGCCGATACCGGAAGTGGAAGGTGTGCGGCATGCCGCCGCCGAGCTCGGGGGGATTCACCGTGCTCTCGATGCTCGGGATCCTCGAGCGCTTCGACCTGCGCGCCCTGAAGCCCGATTCGGCCGCGGCGGTGCACCGCTTCGCCGAGGCCGGGCGCCTCGCCTACGCCGACCGCGACCTGTACGTGGCCGACCCGGATTTCGTCGTCATGCCGATCCCCGCGCTTCTCGACGCCAAGTATCTCGGCGCGCGCGCGCGCCTCATCGACCCGGAGCGCTCCATGGGGCAGGCGAAGGCGGGGACGCCGGTGTCTCGGGCGGCCTTCGGGCGCGCGCAGGCGCTCGAGCTTCCGGCGACGACGCACCTCTCGGTGGTGGACGCCGAGGGGAACGCCGTGGCGCTCACCGCGAGCATCGAGGCGGCGTTCGGCAACCGCCAGATGGTGCACGGCTTTCTGCTCAACAACGAGCTCACCGATTTCTCCTTCCTGCCGGAGGAGAACGGGAAGCCCGTCGCCAACCGCGTCGGCCCGGGCAAGCGCCCGCGCAGCTCGATGGCGCCGACCTTCGTTTTCGACGAGAAGGGTGACCTGCTGATGGCGATCGGCTCGCCCGGCGCGCACTCGATCATCAACTACGTCGCGCAGACGATCGTGAACGTGCTCGACTGGGGGATGGACATCCAGCAGGCGATCGCGGCGCCGCGCTACGGCAGCCGCAACGGCCCGACCGAGCTCGAGGAGGGGACGAAGGTGGAGCGCCTCGCGCCGGAGCTGGAGCGCATGGGGCATTCCGTGCGCATCCGTTCCGCGGCGAGCGGGCTGCACGGGATATTGCGGACGAAGGACGGCTGGGAGGGAGGGGCGGACCCGAGGCGGGAGGGGGTGGCCGTGGGGGAGTGAAGCTCGTTCGTTGATTGTCAGAGATTCCTGACGCGCATTGTCCAAGATGCCTGACGGCGCCCGTTCTGGGCCCGTTGCTAGACTTCCACAAGATTTTCGAAGATTCCAAGGGCGTCGGCCTGCGGGAACCCGGGCGCGCGATTCGGGGAAGCGGGATTCGCTTCGAAGGGGAGAGAGATGGTCAATCGAACAAGTGGCCGGAATGCCGGTTTTTCGGCTTGCGCCGCTCTCCTTCGGGCGAGGAAGGAGGAGGGCCCCGCAAAGGCAACACTCCTACGCGTTCGCGAGCCGTACTCCCGGGTCTTTTGTCTCCTGTTGCTCCTGCTTGTCTCCGCTTCAACCGCGCCGATCGCACGCGCCAACCCCTCGGATTGCGTTGAGACCCTCGGTGATGCTCGTCGCTTATGTGTTCAGGATTATCCGCAGCCGTTGCAGTACGGACTGTGCGATGAGGCTGCCCCCAATGCCGGTCGCATGGCCATATGGTGCAGGGTGGTTGGTGGAACGTGGACCGGAATCTATGACCGGGGTTGCGTCGGCGGCACCCCTATCGATGAGGACAATCTGGTCGACTTCGCCACTCAGTTTGAAGCCCAAGTCCATGACCCCTCGTGTGGATTGGCCAGCGACAGCGGGTGGAACGCGACGTTTGATCTGTACTACTGCGGCGGTGGCACCGGACAGCACTTCCAGGACGGCTATTTGACCAGCGACTTTCGCCTGCTCACATTCTCGTGCGGGGAAGCGGTCAAGGCAACCAAGTCAAGAAGCATGGTATGCCCCGTGGGCTATCAAGTGAGCTACGTCAACCGCGCCGGGACCCCGGCCTGGACGTGCACCCGGCCGTTGGAGTCGTGCGAGAACTGCGGCTTCGGCAATCCGGCAACACCCGCAACGGGGGTCAAGGTGGCGGCCGAGACCGATTACCGGCATGCGCGCGGCCTCAGCTTCACGCGGTACTACCATTCGTTGCGCTTCTCCAA
>Ga0187773_10000376_pt1 | contig 17849 bp, 10 predicted proteins | sample 0216_BV02_MP05_1_FD_133133 | JGI IMG/M metagenome (GOLD analysis project Ga0187773, IMG submission 133133) | Tropical peat soil microbial communities from peatlands in Department of Meta, Colombia - 0216_BV02_MP05_10_MG | ecosystem: Environmental > Terrestrial > Soil > Wetlands > Peat | place...
AGCTCAAGGCCGCCTTCGGCTACCTCTTCGCGGAAAAGGGCTTCACGCCGAACACGAATGACGACAACGCGTACAAGGCGGCAGCCGGCCTGTTCTGGAGCTGGTAAGGAGATCCGCGGCTGGCACGAACCTGAGAAGCGACAAACCCCTCGGGGGGCAAACCCCGGGGGGTTTTTGTTTCGCGGCTGGGGGCGAGGGGTGAACCGGAACCGTTTCGGGCGGGTAAACCCCGCCCCTAGGTGACCACCACCGCTCCTCACCCCTTCGCCGGCTTCGCGGCGGTGGGGGAGGCGATGGGATAGACCACGACCTTGCTCTTTCCCTCGCTCCAGATGGAGGTGCCCGGGCTGGTGACCAGGACCACCACGAGCGCCTTCCGGCCGTCGCCGTTCAGGTCCGCCACCTCGTAGGCCGTGGTCATCCCGAAGAAGGATGGGGTGTGCCAGTTCTCCACCATGGTGATGCCGTTCCAGGCGAAGGAGTAAAGCTCGCTCTTCCCGAAAAAGTTGAGACTAAGGATGTCCCGGCCGAAGACGCCGGCCACATTCTTGTTGGCGATCACCTCAGGCCGGCCGTCATCGTTCAGATCGGCGATGAGAATGGGCGCGTTCAGAAACACCTTCTCCCTGCCCGCCGCTGCCGCGGTCGGGTCCCGGCGATCCCCCGCCATATAGTCAAAGGAGGCGGCGTAGCGGTCATCCGCAAGCCACAGAATCTCTCCGTCGCTCCTGGTCACCGTGAGCCTGCCCATGTTGTCCGTGTACACGACATCGCGGCTCCCCTGCTCGGTGATAGGCGCAAGGGCGAAGTTGTAAATGTTGGTGCCCTTGGGAAGAGGCACTCCCTCCAGGGGCCGGTAGTCCGAGCCATCCTTCGCGAGGATGACCACGCCACCGGAGAAGGGTTCTTCTTTGCGCCCGTCCTGGCCGAGGAGCACCTCGCCCTTGTCCGGGAGACGCATGGCCCGGATGTGCCAGCGGATCCCCTCGGCGATCCTGACCCAGTCGCTCCCGTTCCACTCCAGGGCAAAGGAGGACATAAAGTCCTCTCGGATGCGGGAGCTCACGTAGATCTCAGGCACCTTGTTGTGGTTGAGGTCCGCGACCGAGACCCACAGGAAGTGCTCGTCCATGCCGGCCTTGTAGCTCTTGAGAAGGCGGAGCGAGCCTTCGGCCTGCTGATAGATCCCGATCTCACGGGGACTGGCGAGGACCAACTCCTGACGGCCGTCGCCGTTCACGTCGGCAATCGCCATGGAGGTGACCGGGAGCGAGACGGTCTGGCTCTGCCAGAAGCCGCTGCTCTGGGCCACCGTTGACGGGACGATGAAGCCGGGGTTCAGTTCCGAGGTCTGGACCTGGGCCTGGCCCGGGAACGCCCCGGGCACGATGAGCTTCTCCGGGTGGGCCTGGGAAAACTTGGCCTGCTCCTGCGCCCCGGTCACGGTTGGCGCGCGGCCGAAGATCTTGCTGTTGATGTCCTCGGCAAAGTCGTTGATCCGCGGGATCACCTCGTTCATCCCCTTGGTCTGGGCGAAGGCGGCGACGGGAGCCTTGTCTCCGGTGAGATCAACCATCTTGGCGTCCATGCTGACGCTGTCGCCGAAGATGGTGAGACTCCCGAAAAGGACGTAGTCCGCGCCGAGGGCCTTGCCGACCTGTCGGGATACGGCCTCGTTCACGGGCGCCGGCCGTCCGGCCATGGCCTCCTTGACGAGCTGCTTCTCGATGACGTCCACCTTGCCCTCCCACGCCAGCCGGCTGGCCAGCATATCCAGGACCCCTTCTCTCAGGTAGGCGAGATCCTGGGCCGCATTGATCTGGAAGGGCAGGATGGCCACTTTCTTGGGAGCGGCCTGCTCAGCGGCAGGGCTCAAACCCGCGGCGAGGAACGCCGCCATGAAGGTAATCGCCAGAATCCTATTGACCCATTGCCTCATCGGTTGTACCTTTACAAAGTTTCCCTAACGGGAGCAAGGAGGCCAAATGCCTCTGCGCTCACCACTCTCCTCACAATCTCGCAGGCTCTGACAGAATCCAGTGAGATGGGAGTTTCTACCACGGATCTCACGCTCCGGTCAAGGACGGCAGGGAAGACCGTCCCAGTTACGGTTCCTTTGATCGGCTCACCCAGAGCCCAAGGAGGTCCCCATGGCAGAACTCAAAGAGATGTATCGGAAGGTGATGGACGACCACTTTCCCGAAGAGATGACCATCACCTTCGGAGACCAGACCCTCCGCTATCGCAAGCGCACCTGGAAGATCCCCGACCAAGAAGCCGGGGCCGTCATCGACAAGGGGCTGCGCTACGGCGAAAACCCCGGCCAGGAGGCCGCCCTCTACGAGTTGATGGGAGGGAATGTGACCCTCGGAGCATGCCGCTTCATCGAGCCGGGCCGCGGGCTGGTGAGCGCCATCACCGAGGCCGACATGATCCAGCCCGGCAAACACCCCGGGAAGACCAACCTGACGGACCTGGATAACGGGCTCAACATCCTCAGGTATCTGGACGCCAGGCCGGCAGCGGTGATCCTCAAACATAACAACCCCTGCGGCGCCGCCCATGGGAGCAGTCTCCTAGCGGCCTACGACCGGGCCAACATGGCCGACCGCATCGCCGCCTTCGGGGGGTGCGTGGTTTTCAATCGGCCCGTGGACAGGGCGACCGCGGAGCTGGTGAACGCGAATTACCTCGAGGTCGTGGCGGCGCCGGACTACGAGGAGGGAACGGTCGAGATCCTCAAGAAGCGGGCCAATCTCCGTATCATCCAGATCAGCAGGATGGACCGCTTGCGGGACTATCGGACGGTGCGCTTCCTGGATTTCAAATCTCTCATCGATGGCGGCATCGTCGTGCAGCAGTCGCCCTTGAACGCAGTGCTCAGGGCGGAGGACTTCAAGACGGCCGAGACAACCTACAAGGGAAAGGCGTACCGGATCAAGCGCCGCCCCTCCCCTGCGGACCTCAAGGATCTCCTCTTCGGGTGGAGCATCGAGCAGGGAGTAACGTCCAACTCGGTGCTCTATGTGAAGGATGAGTGCACCGTAGGCATCGGCACCGGTGAACAGGACCGGGTGGGTGTTGCTGAGATCGCGGTGTTCAAGGCCTACACCAAGTACGCCGATCGCCTCTGTTTCGACCGTCACGGGATCCCCTACAAGGACCTCGAGCTCGCCATCGCCCGCGGGAGCCGTGATCGAGCCCTCAAAGAGGAAATCGACGAAGCCACCCGGAAAGCGAAAGGCGGCCTCATCGGTTCAGCGATGGTCTCCGATGCCTTCTTCCCCTTCCGAGACGGGGTGGATGTGGGGCTCAAAGAGGGCGTCACCGCTGTAGTCCAGCCGGGAGGATCCCTTCGGGACTTCGAGGTCATCGAGGCCTGCAACGAGGCGAACGCGACCATGGTCTTCACCGGGCAGCGGGCGTTCAAGCACTAGGGCATGACGCGGGGCGCGGGGAGAGAGGACGCGGGGATAATGCTCGGGCCGCCATCGTCAGTCGCCGCGTGGCCATGTCAACGCTCGGTCTCCCGCGCCGTTCAACGCCACCCAGGGTATGAAGCCTTGAGCCTCAAGCCACCGACTACAGACAAGGGACCACAAACGACCGACGAACCTCATGGAGGTTCCCATGATCATTGAGCAGATCCCGGTTGGAGACATGGCGGTATTTTGCTACCTGATAGGCTGTGAGGAGACCCGGCAGGCGGCCGCTATCGACCCTGCCGGCGACACGGAGCGCATTCTCGCCTTGCTGGAAGAAAAGAAGCTTCGGCTGGTGTACATTGTCAGCACCCACGGTCACGCCGACCACACCTGCGGCAACCGGGCCCTCGCCGCCCGTACCGGGGCGAAGACGGTCATGCACGGCCTCGATGATGATTTCTTCACCTCGGCCGAGGGCCGCCGCTTGTCCGAGGCCTTCGGTCTCCGCTCGGCCCCCCCGGCAGAAATACGGGTGACCGACGGTGATCGACTCGCCCTCGGCGCCCTGTCCCTGGAGTTCATTCACACTCCCGGTCACACGCCTGGGGGAATGTGTGTCCGAGTCGGAGACAACCTCTTCACCGGGGACACCCTCTTCGTCGGCGCTGTCGGCCGTACCGACTTGCCGGGAGGATCCCTTGAAGAACTCCTGAAGTCCATTGAAGAGAAACTGCTCCCCTTGCCAGGGGAAACCGTGATCTGGCCCGGCCATGATTACGGCGATCGTCCTTGCTCGACGCTGGCCGAGGAGATGAAGACGAATCCCTATATTACCGATTTCATCCTGGATAAGTAGGGGAGTTCGTCCGCGAGGACCAACACGGGAGAAGTGTCGGCAGGGGGTAAGTCCTTGATCAGCGCCTGCGCGCCCGGCTCCCATGACCCCGTCGCTGGCGCGGTGCGTGAAACCGTAGACCCGTTGGGATAAGGTTCGGGTGTATGCGGCGTGAACTCGTTATCGGTTTGCTTCTGCTCTCGATAACCCTTGCGGTCTACTGGCAGATCCGGGATCACAAGTTCACGAATTACGACGACACAGTCTACGTGACGGAGAATCCTCACGTGCAGCGGGGGCTTGTCGGCAGCAGCATCATCTGGGCATTCACCACGACGGAGCAGGCCAACTGGCACCCCCTCACCTGGCTCTCGCATATGTTGGATTGCCAGCTCTTTGGTTTGAATCCGGGGGCGCACCATCTGACCAGCTTGTTCCTCCATCTCGCCAACGTCCTCCTGCTCTTTGCGGTGCTGCGACGGATGACGGGCGCCCTCTGGAGACCGGCCTTTGTGTCCGCCCTGTTTGCCCTCCATCCGCTTCACGTGGAGTCGGTGGCCTGGGTGGCGGAGCGCAAGGACGTCCTGAGCACCCTCTTCTGGCTACTCACCATGCTGGCGTACGCCGGGTACGCAGAGCGTCCTACGCGGGCGAGGTATGTATTGACGCTGGTCGCCTTTGCCCTCGGCCTCATGGCCAAGCCCATGCTGGTCACGCTCCCCTTCGTGCTGCTGCTCCTGGACTACTGGCCCCTTGATCGGATGGCCTATGCAGGCCGGGACGACAATACTCCCAAGCGGGCCCGCAAAGGTATTGGCTCTTCCAAGCAGAGGCTCACCCTGTCCCGTTTGGTATGGGAGAAGACACCATTCTTTGCCCTTGCGGCGATTTCGAGTGTGGTGACCTTCTCCGTTCAACGGAAAGCGGGGGCGATGAGCAACATGGAGGTCTTCCCTCTCTGGTCCCGGATTGCGAACGCCCTTGTTTCCTACTTGCGCTACCTAGGCAAGACGATCTGGCCGAGCGATCTCGCGGTTCTCTATCCCCATCCAGGCACCGGCCTTTCCCTATGGTGGGGGGCAGGTGCCGGGCTCGTACTCCTTGGCCTGTCCATCTTCTTGCTCCGGGGCATCCGGTCGCGTCCTTACCTTGCCGTGGGCTGGCTTTGGTACCTGGGGACGCTCGTGCCCGTAATCGGACTGGTTCAGGTGGGACTTCAGGCCTATGCCGACAGGTACACCTATGTGCCGCTCATCGGCCTGTTTATCATGGTCGCCTGGGGAGTTCCGGATCTCGCCGGACGGTGGGGTCGTGCACGAACGGTACTCGCCCTCCTTGCGGCCACGAGCCTTTCGGCCCTGACTGGGTGTACCTGGATACAAGTGGGGTACTGGAAGGACAGTCTCTCACTGTTCACCCACACCATCCAAGTGACCACCAACAACTATGTGGCGCTCAACAACCTGGGAATCGGGCTGCGGCAACTCGGGAGATTGGACGAGGCGGTGACCCAATATCACGAGGCATTACGGATTAAACCAGACTATGGACTCGCCCACAACAACCTGGGGAATGCCCTGGCTGACCAAGGAAAGCTGGAAGAGGCGATTTCCCATTACACGGAGGCCCTGCGCATCAAGCCAGACGACGCGAGGGCCTACAACAATTGGGGCACGGCCCTGGCCGAACAGGGCAGGTTCGAAGAGGCCATTGATCGGTATCTCCGGGCCCTGCAGATCAAGCCCGACTATGCCGCGGCCCAGTGCAACCTGGGGCGCGCTCTTGAGCGCGAAGGACGGGATGAAGAGGCGATCGCTCACTACCTGGAGGCCCTGCAGCTCGACATGGATTATGCCGAGGCGCACAATAATCTGGCACGGGCGCTGACCGGGCGTGGTCAAATGGCTGAGGCCATGGCCCACTACAGGACAGCGATCCAGATCCGGCCTAACTTCGCAGAGGCGCACAACAATCTCGGACATCTCTTGGTCGTTCTAGGCCGGCTGGACGAGGCCGCCATCCAATTCACCGAGGCCGTGAGCATCAAACCCGACTATGCCAGAGCACGCAACAACCTGGGGATCGTGCTGGCACGGCTGGGGCGGCTGGACGAAGCGGTGACCCAATTTCGTGAGGCGTTACGGGTCCAACCAGACTACGGCGAGGCGCGCAGTAACCTGGCGGTCGTCCTAAGCCGTATGGGAGAACCCCGGGGGAATTTCAACACCGGCAGAGCACCCTAGGGATGGATAGATCGGGCTGCAGCCCCATCGCTTTGCCTCGGTGATCGTCATGGTCAAGCCCCAGTTCCCTTCCAGAAAGAGGGGAGAGATCGACAGAGGGTCTCGAGGTCGATACCTATCCGCGAGGAAAACCTCGCAGGCAGGCTGAGATTGCGCCTGGGCGATGGGGAAATCGGTCCCTTGAACTTGGAAACTTGACATTCATGCGGGATCTGCCTGTCGGGGGAGGGATGATGCCGGTGGTTGAACCGATCTCTTACACCCTGGTCCAGTCACCTTGGGGAGCCCTCCTCCTGGCGGGATCGGAGAAGGCGATCTATTGCTGCCGGTTCCTAGGGACGAATGAGGTTGGCGCCTCACTCGCTTACCTTCAACAGCACTACGGCCCGGTGCAACTCAAGGAAGACGCCCGTCCCCTGACCGCCGCCATCTGCGCGCTGGAGGGTTACTTCGCTGGTGAGGTGGGCGGTCTTCGCCATCCTGTGCAGCTCGGAGGAACTCCCTTCCAGCTCAAGGTTTGGGCCATTCTCCGGGAGATTCCTCCGGGTCAGGTAGCCACCTATGGCGAGGTCGCAGCGCGGCTGGGGAGGCCTCGCTCAGCCCGGGCGGTGGGACAGGCGTGCGGGAGCAATCCGGTTGCCCTCTTCGTCCCTTGCCATCGGGTTGTTGCGTCCGGGGGAAAGCTTGGAGGGTTTTCTTGCGGCATCCAGGTGAAGGTGGCCCTTCTTAGGCATGAGGGGTGGCTCGCGGGTTGAAGACGGCACCTCGCTTTTCTTGAAGTCGCTCCTGGGAACTGGAAAGGGCGTAGGGTGGGCATTGCCCTCCAGAGGAGGGGACCTGTCATATCGGCGGGTGGTGCCCGCCCTCCAGAGCGTTCCTGAGTCATCTTCCCCGGAGGGAACTACGGAAGAAAGTGTCGGGCTCATGCTTGAGATCCCGCTGCATCAGGCTAGCCACCGCCTCCCGCAGTGACCGGCCCTCGTAGAGGATACGATACATCTCCTCGCAGATGGGCAGCTCTACGCCGTGCCTCCGGGCGAGATGGTAGACCGATCGGGTCGTCTTCACCCCCTCCGCCACCATCCGCATATCGGCAAGAACCTCATCGAGCCGCTTCCCCTTTCCCAACTCGAATCCTACGGTTCGGTTGCGGCTCAGCTCCCCCGTACAGGTGAGCACGAGGTCACCCACTCCGGACAACCCGAGGAATGTGAGGGGATTCGCCCCCATCGTTGCCCCGAGTCGACTCATCTCCGCGAGACCGCGAGTCATGAGCGCCGCCCTGGCGTTATGACCGAGACCGAGACCGTCGATGATCCCGGCCGCCAGGGCGATGATATTCTTCAGCGCGCCCCCCAACTCCACCCCGATCACGTCCGTGCTGCTATAGACGCGAAAGTAAGGCGTTGAGAAGAGGCGCTGCATCTCAACGGCCACGTCCTTGTTGGTTGAGGCAATAGCGACCGCGGTCGGCACACGTCTCGCCACCTCCCGGGCGAAACTCGGGCCGGAGAGGGCGGCATAATCCCACGCCACGCTCTCCGGCATGATCTCCCGCCAGATTTCCCCCATTGTCTTCAAGGACTCGTTCTCGATCCCTTTCGTGGCGTTGACAATGATGACCCTCGCCGAAATAAGGGGAATCGTCTGGCGCGCCACCTGGCGGTACACATGGGACGGGACAGCCATCACCAGAACTCGCTTCGCGCGTGCCACGGCTTGAAGGCTGGTCTCCGGATGCACTGCGGGAGCAAGATTCACGGCGGGAAGGTAGAGAGGATTCTCCCGAGTCTCGCGCATGGTCTTGCACAGATCCTCCTCGTACACCCAGAGCGAGACGGGGAGCCCCTTTTCTGCGAGGAGATTGGCGAGAGCGGTGCCCCAACCGCCCGCACCGATCACCCCTATCCCTGCTTCCGTTTCCTCTTCTCTGCCCTGCTCGTTCACAGGGGTTCCTCCCGTCCTCTTTGCCAAGTCATCCTTCGTTGCGGACAGTCATACGAACCGCATGTGTAGTTCTTCGACACGGCGACGCGGTGAGCGGGCGACAGGGGGATCGATATGATGTCGCTGCGTCGCCCCATCATGAGTTCACGGCGTCGGCTCCTCCTGTGACTCCTCTTCAGCGAGGGTAGCCAGGTCCACGACCCGCTCGCCCGATTCCACCTCGATGAGGCGGACCCCTTGGGTGATCCGGCCGATCACCGAGATCTCACCCACATTCATGCGGATGAGCCGGCCGCGGTCGGTGATGATCATGATGTCATCGCCGTCGGCCACCTGGCGGAACCCCACGACGGGCCCGTTTCTCTGGGTCGTCCTGATGGTCAGCACACCCTTGCCGCCCCGGCGCCGAAGGGGATATTCGCTCGTTTTCGTGCGTTTGCCGAAGCCGTTCTCCGTGACTGTGAGGATGGTGGCATCTTCGCCGACGACCTCCATCCCAACGAGGGAGCTCCCGTCGGCATCCATACCCTTCACCCCCCTAGCAACCCGGCCCATGGGGCGGATCTCCTCCTCCTCGATGCGGCTCGCCTTCCCGGCCTGGGTGGTGAGAAGGAGCTGCTGGCTGCCGTCGGTGAGCCGCACCGAAATAAGCTCGTCCCCCTCGTCGATCCTGATGGCTATGATCCCGCCGGATCTGGGGTTGCCGAAGGCGATCAGTTCGGTCTTCTTCAGTACCCCTTTCCGGGTGGCCATCACCACGTAGAGGTTGGTGGCGAAATCCTTCACGGGGAGAATGGTGGCGACTCGCTCGCCTTCCTGGAGAGGAAGCATGTTGACGATGGCCTTGCCTCGGGCCAGAGGACCTGCTGCGGGAATCTCATAGACCTTCAGCCAGTAGACCCGACCGAGATTGGTGAAAAAGAGCAGGGAATCGTGGGTGGAGGCCACAAAGAGATTCTCGACAAAATCCTCTTCCCGGGGACGAATGGCGGTTCTCCCCTTGCCGCCCCGATGTTGGCTCCGATAGAGGCTGAGAGGACTTCGCTTGATGTAGCCGGCGTGAGAGACCTTGACCACCACGTCCTCTTCGACGATGTAGTCGACCACCTGGAGTTCGCGAACCTCCTGGACGATTTCAGTGAACCGCTTGTCTCCATATTTCTCTTTCAAATCCAGGAGCTCCTGCCGCACGATTCCCATGAGGAGGGCGCTGTCCTGCAAGATGCTCCGGAGGCGTGCCATCTCTTCCAGCAGGCCACGATGCTCATCGAGAATGCGATCGCGCTCGAGCCCCGTGAGCCGCTGCAGCCGCATGTCGAGTATGGCCTGCGCCTGCACCTCGGAGAGGGAGAACGTGGCCATGAGCCCTGCCTTGGCCTCCTTGGGACTCGGTGAGCTCTTTATGAGCTGGATCACCGCATCCAGGCTCTCGAGGGCTATTTTCAGGCCCTCCAACAGATGGGCGCGCTCTTCGGCCTGGCGCAGTTGGTAGGCCGTCCGCCGGAACACCACCGTCCGCCGGTGCTCCAGGAAGTGAGCGAGAATCCCCTTCAGGGTGAGAACTTCCGGCCGGTTATGGACGATGGCGAGCATGTTGATGCCGAAGCCCACCTCGAGCTGGGTGTGCTTGTAGAGATTGTTGAGGACTACATCCGCCTGCTCGTCTCGTTTGAGGTCAATGGCGACCCGCATCCCTCGCCGATCGGACTCGTCGCGGATCTCCTGGATCCCCTCGATCCTCTTCTCCTTTACCAGCTCGGCGATGCGCTCGAGGAGCCTCGCCTTGTTCACCTGGTACGGCAGCTCGGTGATGACGATGCGCTGCCGTTCTCCTTTGAGGTCCTCGATTTCCACCCGGGCCCTCACCCGAATCTGTCCCCTCCCGGTGCTGTAAGCCTCGCGAATTCCTGTGGTTCCGTAAATGAAACCCGCGGTTGGGAAATCGGGCCCGGGAATAAGCGCCATGAGCCCGGCGAGATCGATCTGAGGGTTGTCGATCACAGCAATCAGGCCATCTGTCACCTCCGAAAGATTGTGGGGCGGGATATTGGCTGCCATGCCCACTGCAATACCGGCTGCTCCGTTAATCAGGAGATTGGGCAGCACTGTGGGGAGCACGGAGGGCTCCGACAGGGACGCGTCATAGTTCGGAAGGAAATCCACGGTCTCCTTGTCGAGGTCGGTCAGGAACTCGTGGGCAAGCCGGTTCAGCCGGACCTCGGTGTAACGCATGGCTGCCGGAGGATCTCCGTCCACAGACCCGAAGTTTCCCTGCCCGTCAACCAGGGTGTAGCGCATGGAGAACTCCTGGGCCATACGGACCAGGGCCTCGTACACTGCTGCATCTCCGTGAGGGTGGTACTTGCCGATCACATCTCCCACAATGCGGGCCGACTTCTTGTAGGGCTTGTTCCAGTCGTTCCCCAATTCCTGCATAGCGTAGAGGATGCGGCGATGGACCGGTTTCAAGCCGTCGCGTACATCGGGCAGTGCCCTGCCGATGATGACGCTCATGGCATAGTCCAGGTACGATTGCTTGATTTCGTCCTCGATCCTTATGCCCCGAAGTTCCTCACCCATGGCTTGATCCTCGCCACAAAAAAGCAGGACAGACGGCCTAGAACTCAGGGATCAAGCCATCAAGATCCTGCACAGATCAGCACGTCAAATATCCAATTCCCTCACTTCCAGCGCGTTATTCTGGATGAACTCCCTCCGCGGCTCGACCCGGTCTCCCATAAGGATGGTGAAAATCCTGTCCGCCTCCACGGCATCCTCAATCGCTACGCGCAGGAGCGTCCGTGTCTCCCGATTCATCGTGGTTTCCCACAACTGCTCGGGGTTCATCTCCCCGAGCCCCTTGTAACGCTGGACGGTCAGCCCCTTCTTGCCCTGCTCTCGGAGATATTCCAGCAAACCGCGCTTCGATTGGATGGCGACCTCTTTTCCGGCCTCGACCACCCGGTACGGGGGGTCCTCCAGCTCGAGGAGCTGTCGGCGGCAGTCGAGGGCCCGCCGGAAATCCACCAGGTTGAAGAGCTGCCGTCCGACAGTGATCCACTCCCAGCCGTTCTCCCGTGGTCGAACAGGCAGTTCAAAGGTGCGGTATTCCTCGTTTTCCCGAACCTCGCCGACCTGGAAGCCAACGCCGACAAAGTGATCCCGCAGCCGCATCATGCTCGCCTGATCCGTCTTGATCTCTTCCTCAAGGTGGAGCTTCAATAGTTCCTTCATGAGGTCCATGTCGTAGCCGCGCCGCTGGAGAGAACCGAGAATATCAAAATAGCGCACCATGTTCTCCAGCACCCGAAGAAGTTCTTCTTCCGCGTACACCTTGTTGCTCTTGTCCACGATGAGATTTCGGTTCTCGGTAGCCCGCTCAAGAAGGAAGCGTTGAAATGCTGCCTCATCGCGAACGTAGGTCTCCTTCTTCGCCTGAGCGACCCTGAGGAGCGGCGGTTGGGCGATGTAGAGGTGCCCCTGCCGGATGAGATCTTCCATCTGGCGATAGAAGAAGGTGAGGAGAAGGGTCCGGATATGGGAGCCGTCCACATCGGCATCAGTCATGATGATGATCCGGTGGTACCTGAGCTTCCCTAGATCGAAGTCGTCCTTGCCGACCCCGGTCCCGAGGGCTGTGATCATGGTACAAATTTCCTGGTTGTCCAACATCTTGTCGAAGCGAGCCTTTTCCACATTGAGGATTTTCCCCCGCAGTGGCAGCACCGCCTGAAAGCGCCGGTCGCGAGCCTGTTTGGCTGAGCCTCCCGCGGAATCGCCCTCGACGATGAAGAGCTCAGTCAGAGCCGCGTCCCGTTCCTGACAATCGGCCAACTTGCCCGGCAGCGAATGCTCTCCAAGGACGCCCTTTCGGCGAGTAAGTTCGCGGGCCCGTCGGGCCGCCTCTCGAACGCGGGCCGCCTCCGCCACCTTCGCGAGGACGGCGCGAGCCACCACGGGATTCTCTTCAAAGTAGGCGGTCAGCTGCTCGTACACCATGGTTTCCATGAGGCCCTTGACCTCGCTGTTTCCCAGCTTGGCCTTGGTCTGGCCTTCAAATTGCGGCTTGGCGAGCTTGATGCTAATGACCACCGCCAGCCCCTCCCGGACATCGTCGCCTTCTAGTTTGCCTTTAAGGTGTTTGGGGACGTTTGCGCTCGCTGCATACTGATTGGCACAGCGAGTCAGGCCCGCCTTGAAGCCGCTCAGGTGGGTTCCACCCTCTCGGGTGTTGATGCTATTGGCAAAGGCGAAGATCTGCTCCGTGTAGCTGTCGTTGTACTGAAGAGCGATTTCCACGGCCACGCCATCACGGGTGCCGCTCAGGTGAATCACCTCCGGGTGCACGGGCGTCTTGTTCTTATTGAGATACTGGACAAAAGAGGTGATACCTCCCTCGTAGTAGAACTCGTGCTGACGATTGATTCGATCGTCCTGAATGGTGATCCGCACTCCCTTGGTGAGGAAGGCCAACTCCCGCAGGCGGTTGGCAAGGACCTCGTAGCTGAAGTTGAGGTCGGGGAAAATCTGGGAATCCGGTCTGAACGCGACCCTCGTGCCCCGTCGCTGGGTGGTGCCAATCACCTCCACGGGCGTGACCGTATCGCCGCGCTCATAACGCTGGCGATGGACCTTCCCATCGCGACGAATCTCCACTTCGAGAAACTCGCTTAGGGCATTGACCACAGATACCCCGACTCCGTGCAACCCTCCAGAGACTTTGTAGGCTTGGTTGTCAAACTTGCCCCCGGCGTGAAGTTTGGTCATGACGACTTCAACGGCTGGAATCCCCTCTTTCTCGTGAATATCCACAGGAATCCCCCGTCCATCATCATCCACGGTCACCGTGTTGTCGGAGTCAATACGAACGTCGATTCGCGTGCAAGAACCCGCCAAGGCCTCGTCAATACTGTTATCCACAACCTCAAAGACGAGGTGATGAAGTCCCTCGGCAGAAAGATTGCCGATGTACATGGAAGGCCGCTTCCGCACAGCCGCCAACCCTTCGAGAACGGTTATGCGGCTCGCGTCGTACTGGGCTTCCGATGGTTGAGGAACCTGATCAATCTCGTCCATAAGGCCACGCCTGCAGTTTAACTTCTTTATTATACCAACGAAACAGACGTTGTTCTATCTATTGCCGTTCTGGATCAGACGCGCAGAAAGGAGAAACTCCCCGTGAGTCCAATCCTAAAGCTCCTCAAGTCTTTTTCTTATCCCTCTTTCCTCCGCGCATCTCAGGAACCGGGGCAAAAGGATAGATACAACCGTCTTCACTTGTGCCAAGTAGGGATTTCGAAGATGATGTTGCTATTGGGCTACAGACGCATGGGCATAACCACGGCCAGAAAACCTTCGTCTTCAGTCCCCGAGATGGTGCACGCACTCGATTCGTCAACCATTCTCGCCTCGACAATCTGGCTTTTCATTACCGACAAGGCATCGAGAAAGTAGCGAGGATTGAAGGCGGCGGTCATCTCCTCGCCTTGATATGTTACCGGAAGCTCCTCCCTGGCGTCACCAATTTCTGGGTTGTTGGATATGATCTCCATTCGGTTCGAAAAAAGATTACAACGAACACCACGATAACGTTCTGTAGAGATGATGGACATACGCCGAAGCATCTCCATGAACTTCGTCCGTTCTACTTTAAGCAGTCGAAGAGCCTTTTTAGGTATAACCGTATTATAGTCAGGGAACTCGCCATCAACAAGCCTCATCATAAGAGTTGACTCACCTATCTTGAAGATTGCTGTATTATCCGCAAAAGTAACGTGTATCCTCTCACTTTCTTCCAATAGTTTGACGAGTTCTTGCATACCTTTCCTTGGAACGATCACCCCTTTACTGAATCCAAACTTTTCCACCTCTGGTAGCTTTCTGTCCACAAGCGACAGACGGTGACCATCGGTGGCTACCAATCTCAAGTTTAGCTCGTCTCCGATCTTCACCTTTTCAAAATAGATGCCTGAGAGATTATAGCGAGTCTCCTCAGTCGATACAGCATAGATGGTTCTCTCCACCATATCTTTGAGAGTCGCCGTCTCTAGTTCCACCCATTCGACAGCGTCAGACTTCATCACCTTAGGGAACTCGTCTGCGGAGAGACCTACGAGGTTGTATTCGGTGCTGCCACTGGATATATGGAGCCACTGGTTCTCTCTAGCCAGCACGTTTACCTCCTGCGGGGGAAGCTCTTTCACAATTTCATAGAACTTCCGCGCCTGAACCGTAATCGCCCCCCCATGGACCACTTGGGCCGAGTAGGCTCCCGAAAAACTCACTTCCAGATCCGTTGCGGTGAGACGGAGATCCTCTTGACTGACCTCGATGAGAACATTGGAGAGGATGGGCATGGAACTACGCTTTTCAGCCACACTCTGACACTTCTGAAGCCCTTTGAGCAGATCATCGCGGTGAATCGTGAATTCCATCATTCCTCCTTCCGGTTCATGAAATCTATGACTATTATAGATAAATATTACTCTAATTCTTAAGGCATGTACACCTGTAAATTTAAAGTATAATTATCCGAAATAATTATTTTTTTTTCTTACATACCATCGAAACAATCTTCTCAATTTGAACAATACGCTTGGCAAAATCCTGATTCCTCTTGATCTCGGCAACTACCTTGCGACAGGCGTAAATGACCGTGGAGTGGTCTCGGTTACCAAAGCAGGCTCCTATCGAGGCGTATGTTGCCCCAAGGAGTCTGCGGGCGAGGTACATTCCAGTTTGTCGAGCCAAGACGGTCAACCTGGTCCTGCAACTACCAACGAGTGCTTCCAGGGATACATTGTAGGCTTTACACATGGCCTGCTGAATACTCTGCATCGAAAGTTGGTTCTTCATGGCCTCCTTATTACTCAAAGATAGTGTAAGATTCCTGATATCGGGGAGTTCACCTTGTTCTTGAAAGATCTCCTTCAACTTCTCAACACGTTCCTGAATAGCGGGAAAGCTAACTGGGACCTCTTCGGTGAGAAGATTGCAAACCTCTGGAAGCACGGGGAGTCCCGCTTGGGTGAGAATAGCTTTTACGATGTGAAAGCGATGAGGCCTTTCTGGGTTGGAGATCCTCGCAATTAGGCCCCAAGAAAGGCGAGAGCGAAGGCCTGAAAGTAAGTTCGGGATCTGCTGCGGCAGGCGGATCGCAGCAAACACGAGGAGTCGCTCGTTGTCGTAGAAATCGTTAAACAGGTCGATAAGATGTTCCTGTAAACTCCCCTGGTTCGGGAGTAGATGCATATCATCGATGAGGAATATCTCCACCTTATGTAAAGCCTCGCGGAGGTGCGACCAGGAAAGCGAATCCGGACTCGAGTCGTCGCGCAAGAGCCTTCGGGTATCAAAGTAGGCGGCGGAACCAGGACGTCTGGCGGTGAAGGAATTTCCTATGGCCTGAAGGAGATGGGTTTTTCCGAGGCCCGAAGGGCCTTCGATGAAGAGAGGACTGTGCCGGAAAGGGCCCCCTTCGCACAGGGATTGGGCAGCGGCAAAGGCGAAGTGGTTGAATGGGGCGACGACAAAGCTGGCAAAATTTTGACCCGAACGAAATTTGCTGCTCACGACGGCCTCCTGGATGGGTGGCCTTTCAGAGCGTGGAGTCTTCCCGCTCTTGACCGCAAGCTTCAAGTCAGTGTGCGCGGCGATGCCTTCTTGGTCGCAGTAGGCGGATACGAGTGGGAGGTAATGTTCTCGAAACCATTCGCAGTGAGACCGGGTGGGCAGCTCCAGGATGAGATGGCCGCCGTCTACCGGTTTCGCGTAGATCGGCTCGATCCACTGGGAAAACTCCTCACCAGTGAGTCGCCCCTTCAGGAACTCACGGATCTTTGACCAGAGGGAGGCCATCGGCAACCCCATTTCCACACCGGTTCACCCGTAATCTGGCAGGGCGGAATGGTGCGGTATGCCGTCGGCGGAACGAGGGAAGGAACGGTCCCTTAAACTCCTTGATTTGTCTGCAAGAATATGACAAACACTATATAAAGAAAGCACCTCAAAGATCAATGCCTTTTTTGAAATAACCGCAGCCCAGGTAGGGATTCACTTTTGTCTTGACAAACTGGGCGAAGGTGACATACATGTCTGGTACTTGACAGGATTATTTGCGCTCTCTGGAGGGAGCAGGGTTTTCATTCCTCGATAGCGTTCTTGATTTTCGCTCGCACCAATTAGGCAATTGTTTCCTTTCTGATGTCCTTAGCCCGTCCGCTCCGTGCGCCCCTGGTATGTAGTGATCGTCAGCACTCTTCAGGCGTGTGTACCGGCAAAAACGAGAGCGGCGGGGCTAGTGGTTTGCCATTGTTTCGGGAGGGTAGTGACCCGTCTAGATTCGGTGGTATGATTGCGCCTTGCCGTGCGCCCTACGCACGGTTTTAGTTTTGATCTACCTAGATGGGCTTTGGCAGCGAACGCTGAAGGAGGTGATGACCAGGAGGAACATGGGGAGCGTAACCTGACATCCGGAACGGGATGCCTAGCAACCAAGGAGGAGGTTTTCATGCCGTACGACGCGGTAAAGATGAAGGATTGGCAAATTTCGGAAGCAGCTGAGAAGAAGATGCCTACGCCCGATGAGTGGCGGGACAAGCTGGGCCTCAAGAAGGAAGAGATCCTTCCCATGGGAAGGTTGTGCAAGCTGGATTTCCTCAAGATCATCGAGCGGCTGAAGGACAAGCCGGACGGCAAGTATATAGAGGTTACCGCTATCACGCCCACTCCCCTGGGCGAAGGGAAGAGCACCACGTCCCTCGGTCTTATGGAAGGACTGGGCAAACGCAAGGTCAACGTTGGCGGCTGCCTGCGCCAGCCCTCCGGCGGTCCCACCATGAATATCAAGGGAACCGCCGCGGGAGGCGGGAACGCTCTCCTCATTCCCATGACCGAGTTCTCTATGGGGCTGACGGGGGACATCAACGACATCATGAACGCCCACAACCTGGCCATGGTGGCTCTGACGGCCAGGATGCAGCATGAGCGAAACTACAATGATGAGCAACTCCAGCGGCTCACCGGGATGCGGCGCCTCGATGTGGATCCCACCCGGGTGGAGATGGGCTGGATCATGGACTTCTGCGCCCAGTCGCTCAGAAACATCATTATCGGGCTTGGTGGAAGGATGGACGGCTTCCTCATGCAGTCCAAGTTCGGGATTGCAGTGAGCTCGGAGCTCATGGCCATTCTCTCCATCGTCCGGGATCTCGCCGACCTCAAGGAGCGGCTGAACAACGTTACCGTAGCCTTTGACAAGCGGGGGAAGGCCGTGACCACGCGGGACCTGGAAGCGGGGAACGCCATGACCGCGTGGATGCGGAACACCATTAACCCGACCCTCATGTCCTCGGCCGAGTACCAGCCCTGCATGGTCCATGCCGGTCCTTTCGCCAACAT
>Ga0187773_10000378_pt1 | contig 17749 bp, 18 predicted proteins | sample 0216_BV02_MP05_1_FD_133133 | JGI IMG/M metagenome (GOLD analysis project Ga0187773, IMG submission 133133) | Tropical peat soil microbial communities from peatlands in Department of Meta, Colombia - 0216_BV02_MP05_10_MG | ecosystem: Environmental > Terrestrial > Soil > Wetlands > Peat | place...
GCCAGGTGCGCGAGGCGCTGGACGCCGATCCATACCTGCGCCACGACAGCACGGCGCTCGACGAGCAGCAATTGCTGGCGCGCATCGGCGCGTCGGAGACGCACGCCGAGGGCCTGTTCTTTCCGGACACCTACATGTTCGCGAAGGGCTCGAGCGACCTCGCCGTGCTGCGCCGCGCCTACCACGCCATGCAGCGCCATCTCGACGCCGAGTGGCGCGCGCGCGATCCGGCAACGCCCTACCGGTCCCCCTACGAGGCGCTCATCATGGCGTCGATCGTGGAGAAGGAGACCGGGACCGCGACCGATCGGTCGATGATCGCCGGCGTCCTGGTGAACCGGCTGCGCATCGGGATGCGCCTGCAGACCGATCCCACCGTGATCTACGGCCTCGGCGCACGATTCGACGGCAACCTGACGAAGGCGCACCTCCTTGCCGACGGACCGTACAACACGTATACGCGCGCCGGACTGCCGCCGACCCCGATCGCGATGCCCGGCCTCGATTCGCTGCGCGCCACCTTGCGGCCGGCGAAAACGGACGCCCTTTACTACGTGGCACGCGGCGACGGGACGAGCGAGTTCTCGCGTACGCTCGACGCGCATAACCGAGCGGTCGACAAATACCAGCGGGCGCACGCGCGATGAGCGTCCGCGGGAAATTCATCACCCTCGAAGGAATGGACGGTGCGGGCAAGTCGACGCATATCGATTTTCTCGCTCGGCAGCTGGCGGCTCGCGGCCTGCAGCCACTGGTGACCCGGGAGCCCGGCGGCACGCCGCTGGCCGAGAAACTGCGCGCCCTGGTACTCGCCGAGCCGATGGCACCGCTCGCCGAGACGCTTCTGATGTTCGCCGCGCGCGCCGACCATGTCGAGCGCGTCATCCTGCCGGCGCTCGAGTCGGGCAGGTGGGTGCTGTGCGACCGGTTCAGCGATGCGACCGCCGCGTACCAGGGCGCCGGAAAGGGCGTGTCGCAGGATCTCATTCAGCGTCTGGCGGCGGCCGTGCATCCGGGGCTGTTGCCCGACCGCACGCTGGTCTTCGACTGTCCGTACGAGGTAGCACGCGGGCGGCTGACGGCAAGCGGTCGGAACCTGGACAGGTTCGAGACGGAAGGCGCCGAATTCTTCGATCGCGTGCGTCAAGCGTACCTCGCGCGCGCGGTCGCGGAGCCCGGACGAGTTTGGCTCATCGATGCTACCCAGACGATCGAGAGAATTCAGGCGAAACTCGAGGAAGCCATTTTAATATGTTGATTATATGAAGCTCCCGTGGCATCAGAAGTCCTGGGAGGCGCTCGTCCGCCTGGTTGACAAGCTTCCCCACGCGCTGCTCATTCACGGCACGCCGGGTATCGGAAAGCTCGCCTTGGCCGAGCGCTTCGCGCAGTACCTGCTGTGCGAGGCGCGCACGTCCAGCGGCGAACCCTGCGGCCGCTGCGACGGCTGCCGCTGGTTTGTCGCCGGAAGCCATCCCGATGTGCGCCGCATCGAGCCTGAGATCCTCGCCAAGCGGGTTGCAGACGATGAGGAGGCGGGCAGCCAGCGCCCGGCCAAGCCCAGCAGCGAGATCAAGATTGAGCAGGTGAGAGAACTGGCCGATTTCCTCGCGCTGGGTTCGCACCGCGGCCGGCTGCGGGTGGCCCTCGTGCATCCGGCCGAGGATATGAACGCGCACGCCGCCAATGCGCTCCTGAAGAGTCTCGAGGAACCGCCTCCCGGCGCGGTCTTCGTCCTCGTTTCCCATCGTCCCGCCAGGCTCTTGCCGACCGTGCGCAGCCGCTGCGTGGCGATGCCGATGGAGGCACCGGCGAGCAAGGCCGCGCTGCAATGGCTCGGCGCACAGGGACTGTCGGACGGCGCGCGCTGGCTGGCATTTGCCGGTGGCGCACCACTGCGCGCCTTGAAATATGGGCGGGGGACGCAAGCCGAAGCGATAGACAAGATGCTGGCAGCAATCGCCTCCGGTCGGCGCGCGGAACTGGCCGGCCTTGTGGAGGCGCGCGAAGACTTGCAGCTTCTCGCGGAGGTTCTGCAGAAATTCGCCTTGGACAAGGCGCTGGTGGCGGCGGGCGCAAGCCCTCGCTACCACACGATCGATCCTGGGACCGGTGGGTCGTCGCGCGCGCGAGAATGGCTTGCCTTCGCCCGGCGGATGGGCTCCGACCGAGCCCTCACCAGTCATCCGCTTAACCCAAAGCTGTTCGCCTTGGAGATGCTGGCGGCAATGCCGGACTAGCGCACCGGGTCAAAATGTATGCGACCAAGCTTTAAGTTAGCAGTTTATCTTTCTGTTTCTATACTTTTAAGCTTCGGTCGACCCGCCGCAGCTCAGACGCTCGAGCGCTTGCTTGCCGCTGTACGAACCGGCGATGAAGCGACGGTGGTGAGCATGTTGGACCGGGGCGCCGACGTCGACACGTCGGACAAGGATGGCAATACGCTCCTAATGCTCGCGGCACGCTCCGGAAACACAAGCATGGTTCGGCTGCTTCTGGGCCGAAAGGCGAGTCCGTCCCGGCGCAACGGTTACGGCGATACGGCGCTCATGGCGGCCTGCCTGGATGGGTACCTTTCCACCGCAAAGCTGCTGTTGGCCGCAGGCTCACCGCTCAACGGGCCCGGCTGGACGCCTCTGCATTACGCCGCCTTCCAGGGCCACGCAGACGTGGTCGAGTTCCTGCTCTCGGCCGGGGCCGACAAGGATGTCGTCGCACCGAACGGCTATACGCCGCTGATGCTGGCGATTCGGAATGGCAACGAGCAGGCCGCGCGCAGACTCCTGGAGCACGATGCGGATCCGGAAGTCACGGGACCGCAGGGCGAGACGGCGCTCGCCATCGCCAATCAACGCGGGGAGAGCAAGCTCGCCGATCTGCTGCGCCGGGCCGGCGCAACACGGTAGCCCATTACATTTAACATAATACACATATGCGCGCTTTCAGTTCGCGCAATGGCACGTCCGAAGGCTCAGCTCGTACGCCGGGGCGGCAGCGGCAGGCGCGCAACCGGGATCCCCTCATCGACCAGCGAGTCGTGCTCCTCCTGGCTCGCTTGGCCTCGAATCGGTCGCGCCGGGGTTTCCTCGTAGTAGATGCGGCGCGCTTCGGCCGGGAAGGCGCTGCCCACGTCCTCGGTCTTGGTCAGGATCTCATCGACGAGTCGCGAGTAGAGAATCTGGGCCACTGCGAAGGGGTCCTTGCCTGCTAGTGCCGGGTCGCGCGGCGCTCCCGCAGCAACTGGCGACTCGACCGGCGCGGCCGCGCCCGTATTGATGCGCGTGGCCGAAGGCAGCCGCTCGATGCTCACGGAGCCGCACGTCGGGCAGCCAATCAGCCCGCGCTCCCGCTGCGCCCCGAAATCTTCCGCAGATGCGAACCAGCCTTCGAACCGGTGCCCGGCGCCGCACTGCAAGTCGAATACGATCATGGCGCAAATCTTATCAGGTAGTACGGGTACCATCGGTCTGACACTCGGGAGGAGCGCGCGGAGCCAAGATGATCGCCGACCGCATCGAAGGTAAATGGATCGACCTGTTCGTGGAAGTTTTCGCGCGCTGCAAGGTCGGCTCCGGCGACTCGTGCGCGGTGCTGTCGGAGTCGCAGTCGCGCGAGCTGAACGTGCGCCTCGCGGAGCTGGCGCTGCTGCGGCTCGGCGCGCGGCCTTTCCACGTCGAGGTGCCGACGCCCAGGCAGGTTGCACCGGTGCCGATCCGGTCGACCGGCGCCTCCAACGTGCTCGCCGGGCACGACGCGGTGATCCAGGCGCTTGCCGCGAGCGTGTTCGTCGCCGATTGCACGCTCGAAGGACTGATGCATGCCTCGGAGTTGCCGCGCATCCTGGAGCGGGGCGCCCGCGTGCTCTACATCTCCAACGAGCACCCAGAGGCGCTCGAGCGCCTCGCCCCCTCCCCCGCCGACGAGCAGAAGGTGAGGGCGGGGATGCGCCGGCTACGCGCTGCGAAGACCATGGAGGTGACCTCGTCTGCCGGCACCCGTCTCTCCATCGGCGTCGAGGGCGCACGGGTAGGCGGCGTGTGGGGCTACACGGAGAAGCCGGGCACGCTGTCGCACTGGCCGGGTGGCCTGTGCCTGTGTTTTCCCCGCGCCGGTAGCGTGAATGGGACCCTCGTCCTGGCGCCGGGAGACCTGAACCTGACCTTCAAGCGCTATGTCGAGTCCCCCGTGCGCCTGACGATCGAGAATGACTACGTGGTCGCGCTCGACGGCAACTCGCTCGATGCCGAGCTGATGCGCGAGTATTTCGCCGCCTGGGGAGACCGCGATGCCTACGCGGTGTCGCACGTCGGCTGGGGAATGAATCCGCGCGCCCGCTGGGACTCGCTCGTGATGTACGACCGCCGCGACGTGAACGGCACTGAGCAACGCGCCTTCGCCGGGAATTTTCTTTATTCCACCGGCGCGAACGAGGTCGCGGGTCGCCACACGCTCGGCCACTTCGATCTTCCGTTTCGCCGCTGCACGATCCGCCTGGACGACGAGGCGATCGTCGAGGATGGAAGGCTGCTCGGCGAACTCGCATGACGGCGCCGGCGTACGTCGCGCAGGGTACCGGCGAGCCTACGCTCGTGTTCCTGCACGGCGTCGGCGGCGGCCACGCGGCCTGGCGGGACCAGCTGCCGTACTTCGCGGCGAGACGTTTGCGCGCGGTGGCCTGGGATCAGCCGGGCTACGGGACGAGCACGCTGGTCGAGCCCTACGACTTCGAGCACGTCGCCGATGCCCTGCGCCGCCTTATCGAGCAGCTCGGCGAAGCACCGGTGGTGCTCGTGGGCCATAGCATGGGGGGCTTCGTCGCCCAAGAAGCCTATGCGCGCTTCCCTCGCCTGGTCAGGGGTCTGGTGCTCGGCTTCACCAGCCCCGCTTTCGGCGGCGCGGGGGGAGACTTCCAGCGCGAATTCATCGCCGCACGCATCGGACCACTCGATGCCGGTCAGACCATGGCCGACATCGCGGCGCGGCTGATGCCGGGCATGCGCGGCGCGATGTCCAAACCTGGCGGCCTGCAGCACGCAGAGAGCGTGATGGCCGGGGTGCCTGCTGCGACCTACCGCAAGGCGGTGGCGCTGCTCACCAGCTTCGACCGGCGCGCTCTGCTCCCGGCCATCGCCGTGCCCACACTGCTCGTCGCAGGCGCCGAGGACCGGACCGCGCCGGCTGCCGTCATGCAGCGCATGGCGCAGAAGATTCCCGGCGCCGAGTTTGCGCTGCTCGCGGGTTGCGGGCACCTCGGGCCGATGGACCAGCCCGACGAGTTCAATAACGTGCTCGAGAATTTCCTCGAGCGCCGCATCCTGCAAGGTAAGCGATGACCATCGACTCCCGCTATTCGGTGACCGGATCGAACTACTCTCTGGACGCAAGGCAGCGCGAGCTGGTGGAGATCGCCGAAGCGCTCGGACCGAAGTTCGCCGCGCGCGCGGAGCGCTACGACCGGGAGGCGAGCTTTCCGTTCGACAATTACGACGACCTGCGCGCGGCAGGGCTGCTCGGGCTGTGCGTGCCGCAGCGGTTCGGCGGCGAGGGTGCGGACCTGCGCAGCTACGCCATCGTTTCGGCGACGATCGGCAAGTACTGCGGAGCCACCGCCCTCACCTTCAACATGCATGCCTGCTCGACGCTCTGGCCCGGGATCCTGGCCGACGCCCTCGACATGACGGCGCAGCAACGAGCCGAGCACGAAGCGCACTGCGCACTGCACTTCGGGCGCGTGGTCCGGGACGGCGCCATCTACGCCCAGCCTTTCTCCGAGGGGAGCGCGGCGGCCGCCGGCAAGGCACCGTTCGGCACGCTCGCAACCAAGGTCGCGGGCGGCTGGTCGATCAGCGGCAAGAAGATCTTCGCCTCGCTCGCCGGCGCAGCCGACTACTATGGGGTGCTGTGCACCGAGGACAAGCCCGAGCGCAGCATGCGCGACACCCTGTACCTGGCGGTCCCGGGCAACGCCTCCGGGCTCACCGTCACCGGCGACTGGGATCCGCTCGGCATGCGCGGCACGGTGTCGCGCACCCTGCTCTTCAAGGACGTGTTCGTGCCGGACGAAGCGCAAATGATGCCGCGCGGCGTGTACTACCAGGCCGCGAGCCGCTGGCCGCACATGTTCACGACGCTCTCGCCGACATACTTCGGCATCGCCATCGCAGCCTACGAATTTACGGTCAGATACCTGCGCGGCGAGATCGAGGGCATGCCGCCCGTCAAGCGGCGCATGTACCCGACCAAGCAGATCGCGGTAGCGGAGATGCACGTCAAGCTGGAGCAGACGCGGGCCCTGTTCCTGCGCATGCTCGATGACGCGCGCGTCGACCCTCCCAAGGACGCGCGGCTGCGCGCCTACGCGACGCAGTACACGATCATGGAAAACGCGAACGACCTGTGCCGGCTCGCCATCCGCACCTGCGGTGGCCAGTCGATGCTCAAGTCGCTGCCGCTCGAGCGGCTGTACCGCGATTCGCGCTGCGGCGCACTGATGCTGCCGTGGACCGCGGAGCTGTGCCTCGACCGCATCGGCCGCGAGGCGCTGTACGAGCCCGGCGAGACCGACGACTGAGATGAACCTCGCGCGCATCGTGGAGCGATGGGCGGAGCACTGCCCGTCCAAGACCGCCATTCACTTTCGCGGCGTCGATTACTCCTATGCACGCCTGTGGGAGCGCATCGAGGAAGCGACGCGCGAGCTGGCCTCGCGCGACGTGTCGCACGGCGAGCGCGTCGCGTTTCTCGGCTGGAACAATCCGGAGATGCTCGTGCTGCTGTTCGCGCTCGCGCGCCTCGGTGCGATGCTGGTGCCCCTCAACTGGCGCTTGACCGCGGCCGAGCATCGCACGATCGTCGCCGATTGCGCGCCGAAGCTGCTCTACGCTGAGCCGGATTTCGCGGCGCATGCGCAGGCGCTCGGCGTACAGGTCGTGGTATTCGACGGCAAATGGCGCGAAGGCGACGCGCAGCCGCGGCTCGCAGGACGCGACGGGGACGACGCCCTCCTCGTCTACACGTCCGGCACCACCGGGCGCCCGAAGGCCGCAGTGCTGCAGCAGAGCGCCCTGCTCTGGAACGGCTTCAATTCGATTCATGCGCACGACCTCTGCCAGACCGATCACGTGCTCAGCCCTCTGCCGATGTTTCACGTCGGGGGCCTGAACAACCAGACCTTGCCCGCACTGCTCGCCGGCGCGAGCGTCACGCTCGAGCAGCGCTTCGAGCCCGGCCAGTGGCTCGCGGACGTCGCCGCGCGCCGCCCGACGATCAGCCTGCTGGTGCCCGCCGCGATGCAGGCGGTGATCACACACCCGGCGTGGCGCGACGCCGACCTGACTTCACTGAAGATGATCAATAGCGGCTCCATGGTCGTCCCGGAATCGATGATTCGCGCCTTCCATGCGCGCGGGGTCCCGGTCGGCCAGATCTACGGCTGCACGGAGACGGCCCCCATCGCCACGGTGCTGCTCAAGGACGACGCGTTTGCCATGGTGGGCAGCGCCGGCAAGCCGGCGCTGCACTGCGAGGTGAAAGTCGTCGCGGACGAGTCCGGGCAGGATGCCGCGCCCGGTGCCGTGGGCGAAGTCTGGGTGCGCGGTCCGAACGTGATGCGCGGCTACTGGAACAATCCGCAGGCAGACGCCGCGGCCTTTCGCGACGGCTGGTTCCGTACCGGAGACCTCGCGCGCCGCGATCACAACGGCTTTTTCTGGATTGCCGGCCGCTCGAAGGACGTGATCATTTCGGGCGGTGAGAACATCTATCCCGCGGAGCTCGAAAATCTGCTCGCCGAGTGCCCGGGCATCGCGGAGTCCGCCGTGATCGGCATCGAGGACGCCAAGTGGGGCGAAGCGGCCTGCGCCTGCATCGTGCGCCGACCCGGGGCTCAACTGGCGGAAAGCGATGTCTTGGCCCTGCTCAAGGATCGCCTCGCGCGCTACAAGCACCCGAGGCGCATCGTGTTTCTCGACGCGCTGCCGAAGAATGCCCTGGGCAAGGTACAAAAGCACGAACTCAAGCGCCTGCTCGACCGCAGTTGAGGCGTTGCCGTCGCTTCATAATAGAATACGTTTCGACTCATGACGACAAACGTGACCCTCACGCAGCGCAGCTACGCCTCGTCGACGGTTCTGGTTCCGACGGGCCGGCTCGACCACGACAACTGCGAGGCGTTTCGCGAGGCCCTGCAGCCCCTCCTGCAAGAGGGTGCGAAGGCGGGTGGCGGAATCGTTTTCGACCTGTCGGCGCTCGATTACGTGTCGAGCGCGGGCCTGCGCTGCTTCATGATCGCGGCCAAAGAGGCAAAGACTCTCGGCAGCAAGATCGTCATCGCCGCCATGCAGCCCGTGGTGGCCGAGATCTTCCAGATCAGCCGCTTCAACCTGGTGTTCGATACCTATCCGACCGTGCGGGACGCGCTCGTCACGCTCTCGCCCGACTCCGCCGCCGCCTACGGCCGGGAGTGACGTGCGCGTCCGCTTCTGGGGTACGCGCGGCTCGATACCGGTGTCCCTCACATGGCGCGACGTGCGCGACCGGCTGGCGCAGGCTCTGGTCGCGGCAAACGGCCAGTCGCTGGACACGCTCGACAAGGCCTGCGCTTTCGCCGACCGGCACCTGGGCTTCTCCCTCGCTCGCACCTTCGGCGGACATTCGGCATGTGTCGAATTCGAGCCCGGCAGCGACGAGTATTTCGTGTGCGACATGGGCAGCGGTGCGCGCGCCTTCGGCGCGCACGTGCTGGCGCGTCAGTCCGGCAGGGCGACGACCATAAACGTGTTCATGTCGCACATGCACTGGGACCACATCATGGGATTCCCGTTTCTGGGTCCCGCCTACGTCCCGGGAACGAGGATCAGAATCTACGGCTGCCACGCGGTCCTCGAACACGCTTTCCGGCTGCAGCAGGATCCCCCATGTTTTCCGGTGACTTTCGACCAGCTTGCAGCGGACATCGAGTTCATCCTGCTCACGCCGGGCGAAACGGCGACCGTGTCCGGCGTGCGCGTGACTCCCAAGCTGCAACAGCACTCGGGGGCATCCTACGGGTTCCGCTTCGAAGCGAACGGCAAGTCATTCGTCTACACGACCGATTCGGAGCACAAGCTCGAGGAACGCTCGCAAACCGAAGAGTTCGTGCAATTCTTCCGCGACGCGGATCTGGTGGTGTTCGACGCCATGTATTCTCTTGCCGATGCCGTCTCGGTCAAGGCGGACTGGGGACATTCGAGCAACGTGATTGGCGTCGAGCTGTGTCAAATGGCGCGCGCGAAGAGGCTGGCCCTGTTCCATCACGAGCCGGCGTACGACGATGCGGCGGTCGAGCACATCTTCGCGGAGACCAAGCGATTCGAGGAGCTGACACGCGCGGAGCACCGCCTTGAGGTCGTGGCGGCGTACGACGGCCTGGAGATCGATCTCTGAAGCTGGGCGGCGCACGGCGGTACGCGGGCGCCGCGCTGTTGTTCGTGCTGGCGATTCTGTTCGTCCTTGGCCCGCTGCAGCTCGAGACCCTGCGCAATGGGCTCTTCGATGGCTATCAGAGGGTCCTGCCGCGGCAGCGCGAGTCGGCACCGGCAACGGTGGTCGCCATCGACGAGGATTCGCTCGCCCAATACGGTCAATGGCCGTGGCCGCGCGCACTGATGGCCAGGCTGCTGCAGCGCATCGAGGCCTATCAGCCGGCAGCTATCGGTCTCGACGTACTGTTCGCCGAGCACGACCGCTATAGCCCCGATGGTTCCGGAGACGCGGCCCTCGCGCGCGCCGTTGCCGGTGGCAAGGTAGTTCTCGGGATCGCAGGCCTGCCGCGAGGCCAGGGAAGCGCGGCTGTGCGCCCGGCTGCGCCGCCATTCATCTGGAAGACGCCGCCGCCGCGCGCGCTGCAGGACTTCCTCGGCCACGTGCAGAGCCTGCCGCTCATCGACTCGGTGGCTGCAGGGCGCGGTCTGCTGAACGCAGATGAGGAGAACCGCGTGGTGCGGCGTGTTCCCCTTGTCGCGCGAGTCAGCGAGACCTATCTCGCGACGCTCGGCGTGGAAATGCTGCGCGTAGCCGCCGGCATTCCCGCTTTGAGCGTGGTGCCGCGCGACGACGGTCTGCTCGCGTTGCGACTCGGCGATGTCTCGATTCCGATGCAGCGCGACGGCAGCGCCTGGCTGTACCTCAGCCCGCGCGAAGCGCATCGCCCCGTCTCAGCCGCGGACGTGCTCGCCGACCGCGTCGATTCGGAGCTCTTGCGCAGCAAGCTCGTGCTGGTCGGAGTGACAGGGGTCGGCCTGCTGGACACCAAAGCAACGCCCCTCGGCACCGTGGTGCCCGGCGTCGAGCTGCATCAGCAGCTGCTCGAGCAAATCTACGACGGGAACTTCCTGATCAGGCCGCCGCAGGCGCGCGCGATCGAGCTCGGACTCCTTGTCGCGGCTGGCGTCCTGATGATCGTTTTCGTCCCCATGCTGCGCGCGTGGGCCTCCGGGCTGTTGTTCCTTTGCGTGCTGGCGAGCCTCGCTGCCGTCGGCCTGATCTCGTTCCATCTCGGATCCCTGATCGACGTCGCGTCGCCCGCGCTGGCCGCGACGCTGCTCTACGGCGCAGTGCTGGCGGTGACGCTGTCGGAGGCCGACCGGCAGCGTCGAGCCTTGCGCGACGCCGCGGCGCGCATGGAAGGGGAGTTGCGGGCAGCTCGCCGCATCCAGATGGGCCTGTTGCCGACGCCAGCCGAGCTGCTCGCCCGCGAGGAGCGCTTTTCCCTCGCCGCCTCACTCGCGCCGGCTCGCGTTGTAGGCGGCGATTTTTACGACTGCTTCATGGTGGACGCCAACAGGCTGTTCTTCGTCGTTGCAGATGTCTCCGGAAAGGGGCTGCCGGCCAGCCTGTTCATGGCCCTGTCCAAGACGCTGCTCAAGAGCGCCGCCTTGCGCATGCCGGGGGATGTCGGCAGCATCGTCAGCCGGGCGAGTGCAGAGATCGGTCGCGAGAATCCGGAAGCACTGTTCGTTTCGGTCTTCGCCGGGATATTCGATGCACGCTCCGGGGAGCTCGAGTATTGCAACGCCGGCCATCAGCCGCCCTACGCGAAGCGACTCGATGGCTCGCTGCAGCGCTTCGAGCTCGCCGACGGGCCGCCGCTATGCGTCGTGTCGGGGTATCCGTACCGGACGCGGTACAGGTCGTTGGCCCCGGACGAGTGGCTATGCGTGGTCACCGACGGCGTCACGGAGGCGATGGATCCTAGCGGCACGTTGTTCGGGGCCCGGCGGCTCGAGGAGGCTCTCGCTGCGCTACCCGCCGACGCTTCTGCGGCTCAGATCGTCTCAGGAGTGCACGACGCGGTCGCCCGCTTCGTCGTGGGGGCAGCCCCTTCGGACGATATCACGCTGCTCTGCCTGCAGCGTGCGCGCCCCGCGCTCAGCGAACGTTGATTTCCACGCGCCGGTTGCGCGGTTCGTCGACGTTCGGCCCTGTCGGGACCAACAGCTCGCGTTCGCCACGGCCGGCCACCGTGATGCGCTCGGGAGGAATACCGATGCCAACCAGATACCCCTTCATCCGCTCGGCACGCTGCCGTGACAGCGCATCGTTGGACTCGAGACTTCCCTGCGTATCGGTGTGCCCGATCACGAGCACGTCCGGCGACGGGCGCTTTTTCATCTCGGCCAGAACCCTTTGCAGCTCGATCTCGGAATCAGGCGTCAGCACGTCTTTGCCCGTCACGAAATAGAGCATGAACTTGGCCGGCCGCGGGGGCAGCGCTGCGAGGACGTCGGAAAAGGACGCGTGCACCTCGGACTGGCTGGCCTGTACGACCTGCACGTCGCCCGTCCCGCGAATGCGGCTCGAGGCGTACGCCGTGTTGAGCAGGTGTTCTTCGGTCCCTCGTTTGACCACCACCCCGCCGATGGATTTCCCGGGCGGAGGCGGGAGAATGATGACGGTCTCGTCGTAAGCTCGCGGCGACTCTCTGCCAAAGAAGATGAAAGCAGCGAAGATCGCCGCGAGGATCGCCGCGCCCATCAGCGGCCAGCGTCGTTCACCCGCACCACGAACTCGGTTCCGCGCACGCCCATGATCGAGGCCGGAGTATGAATGCGCATGGCTCCGGGTGTTTGCTTAACGATGTTTCCGGAGACCACCGCGAGCGTACCGCGACGCACCGAGGCGTCGAACTGACCGTCGTGAGTCGTGCTGTCGAACGCATAGCGGTCGATCGCCAGGACCGTGTTCGGTCCCGCGGACAGCAGGCTGTTGTCACTGAAGGTCACCCCTACCGCGCCGTCGGCGCCCGTGACGATCGTATCGGACTGCTGCACGGCCATGCCGGGCGCCACGGCAAGCGTCTGACCGCCACGCTCGATGTGCACAGCACCGTGAGTGGTCTTCACCTGTCCGACATCGGCCGCGAAGGCCGGAACGGCGAGCACCAGGCCCGCCAGCATCGCAACGAATCGCATAGGAACCTCCTGCAAATCGTGACTCGGAGCCATTCTATAATGCCCAGTCAATGACCAAGCGCTCCGCAATGTTCCCGGCCCGACTGGACTCCCTGCAAAGGGTACGCGAATTCCTCGGGTCTTTCTGCAAGGAATCCGGCTTGGATCGGGACAATTGCCTGCGACTGAATCTGATTCTTGAGGAATTGTTCACGAATTGCGTGCGCCACGGTCACCGCGGCGACAGCGACGCCCCCGTGTGGGTGACGCTCGGGGGCGAAGACGGCGCGGTGTCCATTGCATTCGAGGACACGGCGCCGCCTTTCAATCCATTTGCCAGGGCCGACGCCCCGCTGCCGACGACGCTGGAGAGCCGCCCCGTGGGCGGCCTCGGGCTGCTGCTCGCCAAGGGTATGGCCGCATCGCGCGACTACGCCTACGTATTCGGCCGAAACTGCATCAGGCTGCGGCTCACGAACGCCTGACTAGTGCCCGGGGGCGGAGTCGAACCGCCACGGCCTTTCGGCCAGGGGATTTTAAGTCCCCTGTGTCTACCAGTTTCACCACCCGGGCCGAACGGGATTGTCGCGGAAAAAGCTGGAGGCGGGAGTCGGAATCGAACCGGCGTCCACGGCTTTGCAGGCCGCTGCATGACCACTCTGCCATCCCGCCCGGGGACAACCTGCCCGCAGCCTATGCGGGCCCGCAACTAAAAAAGGGAAGGTGCGGCGACACCTTCCCTCGGAAACTGGAGCGGGAAACGAGTCTCGAACTCGCGACCTCAACCTTGGCAAGGTTGCGCTCTACCAACTGAGCTATTCCCGCGTAACGCGAGCGGCGATTATACGGCCTTCCGGCGCCCGTTCTCAACCCGCCGAGGCATGCGGCAGCGCCTTGCGCAGGTAGTAGAGCATCGATACGACCGTCAGCACCGCAGCCACGTTTATCAGGACCGTGCCAAGCGCCTGGCAATTCACCCCGAACAGGGCGTCGTGATACAGCAGCAGCGGCAGCGCGATCATTTGGCTCGCGGTCTTGATCTTTCCCACGAAGGCGACCGCCACGCTCTTCGACTTGCCGATGGTGGCCATCCATTCGCGCAGCGCGGAGATGGCGATCTCGCGTCCGATGATGATCAGTGCCACGACGGATTCGACGCGATCGAGTTGCAGCAGGACGATCAGCGCGCCAGCGACCATGAGCTTGTCGGCCACCGGGTCGAGAAAGGCACCGAAGGCGGACATCTGGTCCAGGGCGCGTGCCAGGTAGCCGTCCAGCCAATCGGTTATCGCGGCGAAGACGAAGATCGAGGTGGCGACGATGTTCTTCGCGCCGAACGAGAGCCACGGATCGGGCAGATAGTAGACGCCGACAATAAAGGGGATCAGCAGGATTCGCGACCAGGTGATGAGATTCGGCAGATTGATCGGCATCAGCTTACGGGACGCTCGTGCAGATGACGGTAGATCTGCTCGGCCAGAGTCCGGCTGATGCCCTGGACGTTGCACAGGTCATCGACCGCGGCGGCCTGGACCTCGCGCAGGCCGCCGAAGTGCGCCAGCAGCCGCTGTCGGCGTCGCGAACCGATCCCCGGGATATCGCTCAGCGCCGAGCTCGTGCGCGACTTCGCGCGACGCGCCCGATGGCCGACGATCGCGAAGCGATGCGCCTCGTCCCGGATGCTCTGGATAAGGTGCAGGCCCGGATGTTGCGCCGGCAGCGTAACGGCGCGCCCTTCGGCCTCGATGACCAGCTCTTCCTGTCCTGGCTTGCGCTCGGGCCCCTTCGCCACGCCAACCACGGCGACGTCGTTCAAGCCGAGTTCGATGAGCGCGGCGCGTGCCACGCCGGTCTGCCCTTTACCGCCGTCGATCAGCACGAGATCCGGGATCTTGCCGCCGTCTCCTGTGACGCGCTCGTAGCGTCGCGTGAGCACCTGGCGCATGGCCGCGTAATCGTCGCCGGGCGTAATGCCGCGAATGTTGTAGCGCCGGTATTCTCCGCGCTGCATGGCATGGTGCTCGTAGACCACGCAGGACGCCACGGCAGCTTCCCCCATCGTATGGCTCACGTCGAAGCATTCTATGCGCTGCACCGACTCGGGCAGGCCGAGCGCCTCGTGCAGCGCGGCCAGGCGCCCTTCCTGCGTGCTCCGCTCACGCTCGCGGTGCGCCAGGGCGAGCTGCGCATTCTTGCGCGCCATCTCCAGCCACACGCGGCGCTCGCCGTACACAGGCGTGACGATATCGGTTCTTCCCGCCCCACGCTCGGCGAGCGCCTCTTCGAGCGTATCGCGATCGACTTCCGCATTGGTCAACACCAGCGGCGGGACGGGCTGCTCCAGATAATGCTGGTCGAGAAATGCACCCAGCACTTCTCCCTCCGTTGCGCCCGCGGCATTCTGCGGAAAGAAGCTTCGGTCGCCTACGTGCCGGCCCGCACGGATCATCACCAGATTGACGCAGGCGGCGCCGCTCTCGAGCGCGCAGGCGAGCACGTCCGCGTCGACTCCTTTCTCACTCTCGACGTACTGCCGCGCCTGCACCCGCGACAGTGCGCGAATCTGGTCGCGATGGACGGCCGCTTCCTCGTAGCGCCGCTCGCCCCCCGCGGCTTCCATCTTGCCTGTCAGGGACCGGATGACGTCGTCCTCGCGGCCTTCGAGGAACAGCTCGGCATTGCGCACGTCCTGCGCGTAGGCTTCGGCGCCGATCAGCCCCGTGCACGGAGCCGTGCAGCGGCGGATCTGATACAGCAGGCATGGCCGCGACCGGTTCTCGAACACGCTGTCCTCGCAGGTGCGCAGCCGGAACACGCGCTGCAGCAGCTGAATCGCCTCCCGTACCGCATGCGCGTGCGGGAACGGGCCAAAGTAGCGGTTGTTGCGATCCTTGGCCCCGCGGTGGAAGCCGATGCGCGGCATGCGATGGCCTGTGATCATCAGGTACGGATAGGACTTGTCGTCGCGAAACAGGATGTTGTAGCGCGGCGCGTGGCTCTTTATGAGATTGTTCTCGAGCAGCAGCGCCTCGGCCTCGGAGCGCGTCACGGTCGTCTCGATCGACGCGACCTGCGAAAGCATCATCTGGATGCGCGGACTCGCGATTTGCTTGTGGAAATACGAGCCGACGCGCTTGCGCAGGTCGCGCGCCTTGCCCACATACAGCGCCTCGCCGCCGGCGCCGAGCATGCGATACACGCCCGGCAGATTCGGAAGGCCCGCCACGAAAGCCCTGGGATCGAAGCGCTCGTTCGACATGAGTGATTACTGCTGAAGGCAAAATTCTAGCTCCATCTCCATGATTTCGTGTAAAATTCTCGCCCTTTAAATCCTGGCGGCAAGTCATGGCGAAAGTTTCAGCGGTCGAAATCCGGGTCGGCAACCTGATCGAGTGGGAAAAGCGCGTCTGGCGCGTGCTCAAGTGCTACCACGTGCACGTGGGCGGCCGGGGCGGCGCCTTCATGCAGGTGGAGATGAAGGACATCGAATCGGGCACCAAAACGAATCAACGCTTCCGCACCGAGGACAAAGTCGAGCGCGCGTTCGTCGAACCGCACGACATGGAATATCTGTACAAGGACGGCGACAGCTACGTGTTCATGGACAAGCAGACTTACGAGCAGTTGTCGCTTTCGGCGGACTTTCTCGAGGGTCAGGCCGGGTACCTGCTGCCGAACACCGACGTGCAGATCAACTTCTACAGCGGCCGCGCGATCGGCATCGAACTGCCGCCCTCGGTCGTCCTCACGGTCTCGGAGACCGAGCCCAGCATCAAGAATGCGACCGCCACCACCACCTTCAAGCCGGCCGTGATGGAGACCGGCATCACGGTGCAGGTGCCGCCCTTCGTGAGCCAGGGCGAGCGGATCAAGGTCAATACGAACGACGGCAGCTACGTCGAGCGCGCCTGAGCGGCCCCCCGGGCCGCGCTACGCGATCCTCCGAACGAGGTCACGCGCGTCCCGGTACGCAAGTTCCAGCCCGGGGCGCTTGTCCCTCGCGCGCATGCGGGCGACACGAGCCGCCGGAACGGCCGGCGCATCGGCCAGAGACTCGAGCAATGCGTCTTGTCCGAGCGCATCGTTGCACAGCAGCACCATGTCGCAGCCGGCCTTCAGCGCGAGCCGTGCTCGCTCCGCGACGCCGCCAGCGCCCGTCGCACCGCGCATCGACAGGTCGTCGCTGAAGATCAATCCGTCGAACTCCAGCTGGCCGCGCAGGACTTCGCGCAGCCAGTAGGCGGAGTAGCCCGCCGGCTGCGCGTCGGCCTGCGTATAGACCACGTGCGCGGGCATCACCGCTGCCATGCCTGCGGCAATCGCAGCGCGATAGGGCGACACGTCGCGGGCCAGAATGTCTGCCAGCGGGCGGTCGTCGCGCGGCAGGTCGACGTGCGAGTCGGCCCGAACGTAGCCGTGACCGGGGAAATGCTTGCCGACCGCTGCGACGCCGGCCTCGGCGAGGCCGCCGATGAACGCAGCGGCCAATCGACCGACCGCGTCCGGATCGGCGTGGAACGCCCGATCGCCGATTACGGCGCTGCCGCCGTAATCCAGATCGAGCACCGGCGCGAAGCTGAAATCGATCCCCTGCGCCGCGAGCTCGGTTGCGATCACGAGGCCGGCGGCACGCGCCGACGCGCATGCAGCTTGCGGGTCTCGGTCCCAAAGCTCCCCCAGACGGCGCATCGGGGGAAGCGCGGTGAAGCCTTCGCGAAAGCGCTGCACCCTGCCCCCTTCCTGGTCGACGCACAGCAGCAGATCCGGCCGCAGGTCGCGGATTTCGCCGGCCAGCGCGCGCAGTTGCGCGGGGTCCCGGTAGTTCCGGCTGAACAGGATCACCCCCCCGGCAGCCGGGTGCAGCAAGCGACCGCGCTCAGCGGGCAGAAGCGCCGGTCCCTCCAGGTCAATGACCGCCGGGCCGACGCCGGCGCTCAAGCCTGTCGCTCCAGGATCACCGTCGCACTCGCGAACTCGCGCTCGTCCGACAGCGAGACGTGCGCGCGCGCCACTCCGCGCTCGCGCAACAACGCCGACAGCGCCGCCGTGAATTCGAGCGCCGGCTGTCCCGAGCGCAGGTTCACAATCCAGACGCCGTGCCAGTTCGCCGGGGCGCGGATGCCGGTGCCGAGGGCCTTCGTAAACGCTTCCTTGGCGGCAAAGCGCTTCGCGAGATAGGCCACCGGTTTGCGATGCGCCCGGAACCGGACGAGCTCCGGCGGGCACAGGATCCGTTCCGCGAAGCGCTCGCCGTAACGGGTTAGGACGCCGGCTACGCGGGCGATCTCGACGATGTCGGTGCCGACGCCGTAGATCATCGC
>Ga0187773_10000379_pt1 | contig 17705 bp, 15 predicted proteins | sample 0216_BV02_MP05_1_FD_133133 | JGI IMG/M metagenome (GOLD analysis project Ga0187773, IMG submission 133133) | Tropical peat soil microbial communities from peatlands in Department of Meta, Colombia - 0216_BV02_MP05_10_MG | ecosystem: Environmental > Terrestrial > Soil > Wetlands > Peat | place...
CACCGACGCGCAGGACCCGGATCCGCCGCGCGCCAAGGCGCTGCTCGACATGTTCGGCTACGTGGACCGCGACGGCGACGGCTGGCGCGAGCGGCCCGACGGCCGGCCGCTGTCCCTGCTGTACAAGTACAACCTCGGCGGCCAGGAGCCGCGCGAGCTCGCGGAGCTGTGGGTGAAGTGCATGGCCTCGGTCGGCATCCGCCTGGAGGCCTCGGGGGTTCAGTTCGCCGACCTGCTGAACGACCGGCGGCTCGGCAACTTCCAGCTCGCCGGCTCCGCGTGGATCGCGGACTACCCCGACGCGCAGAACTTCCTGCAGCTGCTCTACGGGCCCAACACCGACCAGTCGAACGAGGCGCGCTTCCGGCTGCCCGAGTACGACCGCCTCTACGAGAGGTCGCTCGGCTACCCGGACGGCCCCGAGCGCAACCGGCTCTACCGGGAGATGACGCGCCTCGTCTTCGCCTACGCGCCCTGGCGCCTCGGCGTGACCCGCATCTTCCACCACCTGCAATACCCGTGGGTGAAGGGCTACAAGAAGCACCCCATCCTGTACACGAACTTCCGCTGGCTCGACGTCGACGTGGCGGCCCAGCAGGCGGCCATGAAATAGCCCCCGTCCGGGGATAGAGAGGAGGCAAGCGAATGACCGCCTATGTCATCCGGCGGGTGTGGCAGATGATCCCGACGATCTTCGGGGTGATCCTGCTCATCTTCGTGCTGTTCAACTGGGTGGGCGGCGATCCCGCCCAGATCCTCGCCGGCAAGATCTCCAATCCCCAGCAGATCGAGAACATCCGCCACCAGCTCGGCGTCGACCGCCCGTACTGGTACCAGCTGCTGGTGTTCGTGAAGCAGGTCTTCACCTTCGACTTCGGCCGCAGCTGGTCCACCAACGAGCTGGTCTCCCACATCCTGATCACCCGCGTGGGCCCGACGCTCACGATCATGGTGCCGGTGCTGATCATCACGACCTCGCTCGCGGTGCTGTTCGCGGTGATGGTGGCCTACGTGCGGGGCTCGCTCACCGACCGGATGATCATGATCGTGTGCACGGTGGCGATGTCCGTGAGCTTCCTCGTCTACATCATCGTGTTCCAGTGGCTGTTCGGATTCGTCCTGGGCTGGTTCCCGGTCCAGGGGTGGAGCGAGAGCGTCCTGAAGAACCTGGGCTACTACGCGCCGCTGCCCATCATGCTGGCGGTGTTCGTGGGGCTCGCCCCCGAGCTTCGCCTCTACCGCTCGTTCTTCCTCGACGAGATCCACCAGGACTACGTGCGCACCGCCCGCGCGAAGGGCGTGTCGGAGCGCAAGGTCATGCTCAAGCACGTGATGCGCAACGCCCTCATCCCGATCCTCACCAACGTCGGCATCAACCTGCCCGGCGTCTTCGTGGGCTCGTTCCTGCTCGAGGTGTTCTTCTCGATCCCCGGGCTCGGCCGCGAGGTGGTGACCGCGGTGAACCGCAGCGACTTCCCGGTGATCAAGGCCGCGACGGTGTACCTCGCGGTGATCACCATGGTCGTGAATCTGCTGGTCGACGTGCTGTACAAGTTCGTCGACCCGCGCGTGCAGCTCAAATGAGGCGGGGGACGAGATGAGCGCCATCCTCGGCAACGCATCCGCGGCGGCCGTCCGCGATTCCCCCGGACTCTGGGCGCTCGCATGGCGGCGCCTGCTCCAGGACCGGGTCGGCATGGTCTGCCTCGTGATCGTCGCCGCCTACCTCGCGATGATGGTGGCCTCGTACACGGGGCTCGTCGCGGGCGACTGGAGCAGGGAGCGGGGAGTGTCCTACGCGAACCCGTCGTTCCTCGCCGGCGAGGTGAACCTGGAGGCGAAGGCCCTCGAGCAGCGCAAGGCCGCGGCGAAGGCCCCGCCCGTGGACCTGTCCGACGTCGACCCGCTCGCGCCCCGCTACAAGGAATGGGCCGAGCGCGCCGCCAAGATCGCGGTGCACGAGGTGAAGCGCTCCCAGACCCTGCCCTTCGGTGGCGACAAGTGGGGCCGCGACGTGCTCCTGAAGACGGTCAAGGGCAGCGAGGTGTCGATCTTCGTCGGCCTTTCGAGCGCGCTCCTCGCGACGCTGATCGGCACGGTGCTCGGCGCCCTCGCGGGCTACTGGGGCGGCAGGGTGAACGATCTCCTCGAGTGGTTCTACAACATCTTCACCTCGATCCCCTACATCCTGCTGATCCTCGCCTTCGCCGCGGTGGCCACCGCCACGGGCAAGTTCGGCAAGGGGATCGTGCCCATCGTCCTGGTGCTGTCGCTCACGGGCTGGACCGGGATCTACCGGCTGATGCGCGCCGAGTACATCAAGCACTGCAACCGCGAGTACGTGAAGGCGGCCCAGGCGATCGGCGCCTCGAACACCTCGCGCATGTTCCACCACATCCTGCCCAACGTGAGCCACGTCGCCCTGGTGCAGCTCTCCCAGTACACCGTGGGCTTCATCAAGGCCGAGGTGATCCTCTCCTTCCTCGGCTTCGGCGTGCCCGTGGACATGGTGTCCTGGGGAACGATGCTCGCCGAGGCGCAGAACGAGCTCGTGATCGGCAAGTGGTGGCAGCTCGTCGCCGCCGGGGCGAGCATGGCGGTCCTGGTGACCGCGTTCTCGCTGCTCACCGACAGCCTGCGCGACGCCCTGGACCCGAAGCTCAGATGAGCGCCGAAAACCTCCTCCTGCGGGTCCGGGACCTCGACGTCCGGTTCCGGGTCGACCGCAAGTCGGAGCCCTTCCGCGCGGTGAAGGGCATCTCCTTCGACATCCCGCCGCACAGCACCGTCGCGCTCGTGGGCGAGTCGGGCAGCGGCAAGAGCGTCACCGCGATGTCGATCCTCGGGCTGCTGCCCGAGAACGCGATCGTCGAGCCGCGAAGCGAGGTCGTCTACGGCGGGCGCGACGTGCTGAAGGCCCCGCTCGCCGCGATGCAGGAGATCCGCGGCAAGGAGATCTCGGTGATCTTCCAGGAGCCGATGACCTCGCTCAACCCCGTCTTCACCGTGGGCGACCAGATCGGCGAGGTCCTGCGCCTGCACATGGGCATGGGGGCGCGCCAGGCGCAGGCGCGCGCCCTGGAACTCCTCGCCGAGGTGGGCATCCCCGACCCGCGCCTGCGCGTGAACTCCTACCCGCACGAGATGTCGGGCGGGCAGCAGCAGCGCGTGATGATCGCCATGGCGATCGCCTGCGAGCCGAAGCTGCTCATCGCCGACGAGCCCACCACGGCGCTCGACGTCACCATCCAGAAGCAGATCCTCGACCTCATGGCCGGCCTGCAGCAGCGCCACCACATGTCGGTGCTGTTCATCACCCACGACCTGGGCGTGGTGGGCGAGATCGCCGACCGGGTGGTCGTGATGCAGGACGGCGAGATCCGCGAGCAGGGGCCGGTGCGGGAGATCTTCGAGAAGCCGAAGGACCCCTACACGAAGGCGCTGCTCGCGTGCCGGCCGCGGCTCGACAGGCGCCCGCGTCGCCTGCCGGTGATCGACGATTTCATCCGGGGCGAGGGGGCCGCGGGCACCGCGGAGCGCACGCGCGGCACGAGCGCCGCGGACCCGATCATCCTCGAGGTGCGCAACCTCGACAAGACCTTCTTCCTGAAGGAGGGCCTCTTCGGGCGGCGCGCGATCCCCGCGGTGAAGGACGTGAGCTTCCGCCTGCCGAAGGGCAAGACGCTGGGACTCGTGGGCGAATCCGGCTCCGGGAAGACCACGGTGGGCCTCACGCTCATGCGCCTGCACGAGGCGACCGGCGGCGAGGTGCTCTTCGAGGGGCGCGACCTGCTGCGGCTGTCGGAGAAGGAGATGATGGCCTACCGGCGGCGCATCCAGATCGTGTTCCAGAACCCCTACGCCTCGCTCAACCCGCGCTTCACGATCGGGCAGATCCTGGTCGAGCCCATGCGCATCCACGGGATCGGGAGCGACGGCCGGGAGCGCACGGAGATGGCCCTGCACCTGCTGCGCCGCGTGGGCCTGCCGGAGGCGTCCTTCCACAAGTATCCGCACGAGTTCTCGGGCGGGCAGCGCCAGCGCATCGCCATCGCGCGCTGCCTCACGATGAAGCCCGACGTGCTGATCTGCGACGAGTCGGTCTCGGCCCTCGACGTGTCGGTCCAGGCCCAGGTCCTGAACCTTCTCCAGGACCTGCAGGACGAGTACGGGCTCTCCTACATCTTCATCTCGCACGACCTCGCCGTCGTGAAGTACGTATCCGACCGCGTGATGGTGATGAACGAGGGGCGGATCGTGGAGATGGCCGATTCCGACGAGATCTACCACAATCCCAGGGAGGAATACACCCGCAGGCTCATAGCCGCGATTCCGCGGGGCCTGCAGCGCGCCCGGGAGACCCAGCCATGAGCCTTCGCATCCCCGCCTTCCTCTCCGCCTGCCTTCTGGCCGCCGCGTGCGCCGCGCCCGCGCCCCGCCTGCCGGGCGTCGACCCGGCGAACTTCGACACCGCCGTCCGTCCCCAGGACGACCTCTACCGCTACGTGAACGGCGGGTGGCTCGAGCGCACCGCGATCCCGCCCGACAAGGGCTACTACGGCGTGTTCATCGAGCTGCGCGACCGCACGCTCGAGCAGGTGCACGGCATCGTCGACGCTCTTGCGACGGACCCCGCGGCCGCGCGCGACCCCGACGCGCGCAAGATCCGCGACCTGTACGCGAGCTTCATGGACGAGAAGCGGATCGACGCCCGGGGCCTCGCCCCGGTCGCGGGCGAGCTCGCGCGCATCGACCGGATCTCGAGCAAGGGCGAGATCCCGGCGCTCGTCGCGCACTTGAATGAGATCGGCGTGAGCGCCCCGTACGGCGCCGACGTCGAGCAGGACGCGAAGGACTCGACGCGCTACGTCGTGGACCTGCGGCAGGCCGGCCTCGGGCTGCCCGACCGCGACTACTACCTCAAGGAGGACGACCCGCGGCTCGCCGAGGTGCGGTCGAAGTACCGCGCGCACGTCGAGAAGATGCTGCGGATGGCGGGAGCCTCCGATGCGGCCGCCGAGGCCGGGGAAGTCCTCGCGATCGAGACGGGGCTCGCGCGCGCGCACTGGACGCGCGTGGAGAACCGCGACCCGGTGAAGACCTACAACCCGGTGGACGTGGGCAAGCTCGACGGCCTCGCGCCGGGCTTCGACTGGAAGGCCTACCTCGTCGCCGCCGACATGGACGGGCGCGTACGGCGGGTGATCGTGAGCCAGCCGAGCTACATGACGGACTTCGCGAAGCTGCTCGCGGACACGCCGCTTCCCGCGTGGAAGGACTACTTCCGCTGGCGCCTCCTGGACGCCTACTCGCCCTATCTCTCCAGGCCGTTCGTCGACGAGCACTTCGCCTTCGACGGCACGGTGGTGCAGGGCATCCCGCAGAACCGCCCGCGCTGGCAGCGGGGGCTCTCGGTCGTCGAGGAGGCGATGGGCCAGGGGCTCGGCAAGCTCTATGTCGCGCGCTACTTCACGCCCGAGAAGAAGGCGCGCATGGACGCGCTGGTGGCGAACCTCGTCGCCGCCTACCGCGAGAGCATCGAGGGCCTCACCTGGATGGGGCCGGAGACCAAGAAGGCCGCGCTCGCGAAGCTCGCCGCGCTCGCGCCGCACATCGGCTACCCGGCGAAATGGCGCGACTACTCGAAGCTCGAGATCGAGCCCGGCGACCTGGTCGGCAACGTGATGCGCGGCCAGCGTTTCGACTACGAGCGCAACATCGCCAAGCTCGGCAAGCCCGTCGACCGCGAGGAATGGCTCCTCAGCCCCCAGACGGTCAACGCGTACTACTACCCGCCGATGAACGAGGTCGTGTTCCCCGCGGCGATCCTCCAGCCGCCGTTCTTCGACGCGTCGGCCGACGACGCGCTCAACTACGGGGCGATCGGGGCGGTGATCGGGCACGAGATCAGCCACGGCTTCGACGACCACGGCAGCCAGTACGACGCCCAGGGGAACCTGCGCGACTGGTGGACGAAGGAGGATCGCCGCGAGTTCCGGGAGCGCACCGCGGCGCTGGTGGCGCAGTACGACGCCTACAGCCCGCTGCCCGGCTATCACCTGAACGGCAAGCTCACCCTCGGGGAGAACATCGCGGACAACTCGGGCCTCGCGATCGCGTGGAAGGCCTACCGGATCGCGCTCGGCGGGAGGCCCGCGCCCGTGATCGACGGCTTCACGGGGGCGCAGCGCTTCTACATCGGCTGGGCGCGCGTGTGGGCCGAGAAGCGGCGCCCCGAGGAAGCGATCCGCCTGCTCAAGATCGACCCTCATTCGCCGGGGCGATTCCGCGCCGACGGGCCGCCCTCGAACGAGGAGCCGTTCTACGCGGCCTTCGGCGTGAAGGAAGGCGACGGCATGTACCGGCCGCCGGGCGAGCGCGTGACGATCTGGTGAGCGCGCGCCGCGGCGCGCTTACTCGCCGGGGACGCGCAGCCTCAGGCCCGGGTGGATGAGGGTGCGCTCGCCGAGGTCGTTGAGCTCGCGCAGCGTCCCGACCTCGGTATCGAAGCGCAGCGCGATGCCGTAGAGGGTATCGCCGGAGCGCACCACGTACCACCCGCCCCGGGAAGCGGCGACCGGCACGCGCGACGGCCCGGCCGCCGCCGAGACGGTGCGCAGCGAGGCCGGCACGGCGTGCGCGGGGCCGTCGCGCCGGATCGGCACCACCACCGGGCCCGACCAGCGCAGGCGCCCGTGCTTGTCGAGGCGCAGCCCCTGGTTCACCGCGAGGAGCTCGCGGCGCGTGAGGCCGTGGCGGCGCGCGATCACGTCGGCGTATTCCCCGCGCCGCGCGTAGTACGTCGTCCAGGTCACCAGCGGCTTGTCGTAGGCTTCGAGGTTCTCCTTGAACGCCTCGGCCTTGGCGAGCGGCAGCACGAGCTCGCCCGAGGTGGCCACGGGCGTGCGATGCGCCGGGTTGAGCGCGGTGAACTCCTCCTCGCTCATGCCCGCGAGCTGCGCGGCCACCTTGACGTCGATCTTCGCGGGCGCCTGCACGGTCGTGAAGTACGGCTGGTCCGGGAGCGACTCGAGGTCGACGCCGTAGGTGGCGGGCGAGAGCACGATGTTCTTCACCGCCATGAGCTTCGGGACGTAGTTGCGCGTCTCCGGGGGCAGGCGCGGGGAGATGCCGAGGTAGTCGACGGGCAGCCCCCGCCTCTGGTTGTAGGCGATCGCGCGGCTCACGCAGCCCGCGCCGCAGTTGTAGGCGGCGAGCGCGAGCTCCCAGCTGCCGAACTGCTCGTGCAGCCGCTCGAGGTAGCTCAGCGCCGCATCGGTCGCCGCGACGATGTCGTTGCGGTTGTCGCTCCACCACGTGCGCTTGAGCCCGAAGTTCTTCGCGGTCGACGGGACGAATTGCCACAGGCCCGAGGCGCGGGAGCGGGAGGTCGCCCGGGGCGCGAAGGCGCTCTCGATCACGGGCAGCAGCGCGATCTCGGTCGGCATGCCGCGCTTCTCCACCTGCTCGACGATGTAGTGCAGGTAGAGGCTTCCGCGGTCGACGAAGCGCTTGATGTAGTCGGGACGGCTCGTGTACCACTCCTCCTGCTCGGCCACGAGCGGCGAGTCGAGCGGCTCGAGGGCGAAGCCCTCGCGGATGCGCTCCCAGAGGTCGGGGTCGGGCAGCGGGACGTCGTCCACCTCGTCGAAGGCCGAAGGCAGGTTCGCGGCCGCGGGATCGGACTTCGGCGCCGCGGGAGGGGCTTCCCCGAAGGCGGGGGCGCAGAGGGCGGCCAGGAGGACGGCGCCGATGCTCAGGTATCGCGCGAAGTGCATCAAGTTAGCCGTTGTTTCCCTTGCGTTTTTTGGAATGCTACCTTCGGGGCCCGGCGGCGTCAATGAGAAGGCTCACAGCGTGAGGGTGAGCTCGCCCAGCAGGGCCCCCGGGGTGCGCACCGACATCGTCGAGCGCTCCCCGTAGGTGTCGGTGTCGGGCACGAGGTCGCGCTCGCGGGTGAGCGCCTCGAGGCTGGCGCCCAGCATGCGGTAGGCCGTGTCGTCGAAGCGCATCACGTTGAGGGGCGCGCGGATGCGGCCGTCCTCGACCCAGAACGACGCGAAGCGGGTCATGCCCGTGAGGCGGCACGCGGAGCGGTCGGAGAAGTTGAGGTACCAGAGGTTGCCGACGTAGATGCCCGTGCCGAGCGCTTCCAGCGCCGCGGAATCGGCGAGCGTGCCGGGAGCGAGGTCGAGCGACTCGGGCGTCTCGGCGGCGTTCGCGCCGTTGGTCTGCACGCCGTACTCGCGCGCCGAGCGCGGGCTCACGAGGGGGGCGGCGAGGCGCCCGGCGTCGATGAGCGCGACCTCGGCCGGGCGCACGAACCCTTCGGACTGGAAGCCGCTCGCGATGCCCTCGCGCGTGTTCTCCCGGATCGTCACCATCGGCGAGAGCCGCGCGTCCTGGTCGGCCATGCGGATGAGCGCGCTCTGCTTCGTGTTGCGGCTCTTCAGGCCGAAGCCCGCCCACGACAGCATGCCGAGGAGCTCGTTCATGGCGGCGGGGGCGAGGAAGGCGCGGTAGGGGCCGGGCGCGAGCTCGAGCGGCTTCTCCCCCAGGCGCGCGAGCTGCTCCCGCGCGAAGCGCATCCGCGCCTCGAACGCGGCGCTCGACCATTCGGCGCCGGCGTAGGTGCTCTTCACCGCCTTGTCGCGGTCGTGGTACAGGCACCAGCCGAAGCCGAAGCTCTCGACCGCGTGCCAGTGGCGCACGCCCACCGAGCTCGAGAATCCCTTCCACACGGGCCCCGAGGCGTGGAAGCCCACGAGGTCCACGCCGCGCGCGGCCGCGAGGACCTCGTCGATCACCTGCGCGGGATCGGGCAGCCGCCCCGCGCGGTGCGCGGCGCTCGCCGCCGGGGCCGTCTCCACGAGGAGGAACGGGTCGTCGGGCACGTCGGCGAGCCCGGCGCGCAGCTCGCTTACGAGGGCGGCGAGGACGGGGCGATCGGCGGCGGCATCGCCCGCGACGCTCAGGCGCGCTTCCAGGCGCTTCTGCCCGCGGATGAGGGAGACGGTCCAGGCCGCCTGGCGCACGGCGGTCGCCTGGCGCACGGCGCTGCGATTGAAGCGGATGAAATCGCTCTCTTCCGCCGAGAGGGCCGAGAGGATCGCCTCGCCCGGGCGCGCGAGGCGATCGAGGTGCGAGGCGACCTCCTCGAAGTACGGGCGCATGTCGCTCATGCCGCGCCTCCGAAGACGTCCACGTCGCGGAAGCGGCAGGCGGGCGAGGCGTGCCCCACGCGGATCACCTGGTTGGGCTCTCCCTTGCCGCAGTAGGGCGTGCCCATCACCTCGAAGGTGGAGGCGTCCCCGACGCCCGCGAGCGAGCGCCAGAACGTCGCCGAGACGCCGCGGTAGTTGGGATTCTTCACCACCTCGGCCAGGCGACCGTTCCGAATCATCCGTCCCCACTCGCACCCGAACTGGAACTTGTTGCGCGAGTCGTCGATGGACCACGAGACGTTGGTGCGCATCATGACGCCGTGGTCGACCGAGGCCACGAGCTCCTCGAGCGGGGAGCTGCCCGGCTCGACGTTGAGGTTGGCCATGCGGTCGATGGGCGCGCGGTTCCAGGAGCAGGCCCGGGTGTTGGCGACGCCCTCGATGCCCGCGCGCTTCTGCGAGATGGCCCCTCCCAGCGGGCGCTCGAGGATGCCCCCGCGGATGAGGTAGCGCTTCTCGGCCGCGAGGCCGTCGTCGTCCCAGCCGTAGCTCGCGTACTGCTCGGGGCGGGTGGGATCGTGGGTCACGTCGAGCAGCTCGCTGCCGTAGCGGTACGTCCCGAACATGTCGAGCGTCACGAAGCTCGTGCCGGCGAAGTTGCGCTCGTCGCCGAGGATGCGGTCGAGCTCGAGGGGGTGCCCGATCGACTCGTGGATCTGCAGCATCATCTGGTCGGGCATGAGCAGCACGTCCATGCGGCCGCTCGGGCAGTTGGGCGCGGCGAGGAGCTCGAGCGCCGCCTCGGCGACCTGCCGGCCCGCGCCGTCGAGGCCGAAGGCCTCCAGGATCTCGAGGCCCCCCTGGCGGCAGAAGCCGTTGTAGCGCCCGCCGTGGGTGCGCGTCTGCGACTCGCCCTCCGCGTAGGCCGTCGCGGAAAGGTTCGGCACGACGAAATGGAACTCCTGGACCGCCTCGGCGCCGTCGGCGGTGAAGTAGGCCTGCTTCGAGGTCGTGGTCCAGAGGTTCGCCTCCCAGTCCACGATGCGCGGGTCGATGCGGCAGTTCTTCGCCTCGGCGGCGAGCAGCTCGTACTTGTCGCGGCGCGAGAGCGAGGCGGGATCGCGTCCCGTGGGCGAGCGGTATTGTCCGCGCGGGCGCGGCATCGCCACGCTCCCGTAGTCGAGGACGCCGCGGCCGGCGGTGAGAGCGGCGTAGCGGCGCGCCTTCGCGATCGCCCGCTCGAGGCCGGCGCGCGAGAGATCGCTTGTCGCCGCGTAGCCCAGGCCCCCGCGGTCGATCACGGTGACCATGGCGCCGCGGTTCACGGCGAGCTTCGGGGGCTCGGGGACGTCCTGGCGCACCGCGAGGTATTCGCTCGATTCCTCGACGAATCGCAGCGCGCAGAAATCGACGGCGGGCGCGAGGGACTTGAATTCCCGCTGAAGGGTATCCAGCATGGCGGAGCTTTCGGAAAAGAACCGGCCGCCTCATGGGCGGCCCGAGCCGCATTCTACCGCGCTTCGGCGAGGCGCTCGAACTCCGACCGGGTCATGCGCACCAGGACCCACTCCTTCATCAGGCTCGCGCCCAGGGACTCGTAGAAGCGTATCGAGGGCTCGTTCCAGTCGAGCACGCGCCACTCGAGGCGCCCGCATTCGCGCTCGGCCGCGAGCCGGGCGAGGCGCGCGAGGAGGGCCTTGCCGATCCCCGCGCCGCGGTGGCGAGGCTCGACGAAGAGATCCTCGAGGTAGAGCCCGCGCCGGCACAGGAAGGTGGAGAAGGTGGTGAAGTAGAGTGCGAATCCGACCGCGCGCCCGGCGCGCTCGGCGACGAGGCACTCGCACGCGCGACGCGGGCCGAAGAGCGCCTCGCCCATCCTCTCCGGAGTGGCCTCGGCCATGTGGGCGAGCTTCTCGTACTCGGCAAGCTCGCGCACCAGGCGCACGATCTCGGCCACGTCCCCGGGATTCGCCTCGCGGATCGCGAACGGCGCGCTTGGCGGCTTCAGAAGCGGTTCTTCCACTCGCGGATCTCGGCGAAGACCTCGACCGGGCCGGCGAGCCGGTGCCCGGCGTGGCGCTCGGCGGAGGCGGCCACCTCGGGGACGGCGCAGCGCAGGAAGGGATTGGTGGCGAGCTCTTCCCCCACCGTCGACGGCACGGTCGGCAGCCCGCGCCCGCGCTTGGCCGCCTCGCGCGCCTTGCGCTCGGCTAGCCGCGCGTTGCCCGGCTCCACCGCCTCGGCGAAGCGGATGTTCGCCAGCGTGTACTCGTGGGCGCAGTACACGCGCGTGTCGGCCGGAAGGCTCGCGAGCTTCGCCAGCGATGCGGCCATCTGCGCCGGCGTGCCCTCGAAGAGCCGCCCGCAGCCGCACGCGAACAGCGTGTCGCCGCAGAAGACCGCGGGATCGGCGCCCCGGTGCACGTAGGCGATGTGCCCCGCGGTGTGCCCCGGGACGTCGAGCACCTCGACGGCGAAATCGAGGCCGGGCACCACCAGCCGGTCGCCCTCGGCGAGGCTTCGGGTGAGGTTGCGCACGCCGTCGCGTGCCGGCCCGAACACGGGGCAACCCCAGCGGCCCACGAGGTCCGCCACGCCGCCCACGTGGTCGCCGTGGTGGTGGGTCGCGAGGATCGACTGGAGGGCGAGGCCGTGAGCGCCCAGGAACTGCTCGACCGGCTCGGCGTCGCCCGGGTCCACCACCGCGGCGGCACCCGCCTCCGAGAGCACCCAGAAATAGTTGTCCTCGAAGGCCGGGACCGCGTCGATCTGCACCATGATTCCGAGTCTATTAGAATTGCACCATGGCCACCACGCTGGGCGACTGGTTCGCGACGCCGCTCGGGCAGTACCTGCTCGAGCGCGAGCAGGCGTACCTCGACGACGTGACGCCGGACATCTTCGGGTTCCACGCCCTGCAGCTGGGGCTCGCCGGGCTCGACCTCCTGCGCGAAAGCCGCATCGCCCACCGCGTGCGGGTCGCCTGCTCGGAGCGTCCCGACGTCTACGCGAAATGCGACGAGCTGCCGTTCGCGACCCAGTCGATCGACCTCGTCCTGCTGCCGCACGTGCTCGAGTTCGCCGAGGATCCGCACGCGATCCTGCGCGAGGTCGACCGCGTGATGATGCCCGAGGGGCGGCTCGTCATCCTGGGCTTCAACCCGTGGAGCCTGTGGGGCCTGCGCAGCGCTCTGGGGCCGTCGCGCGGCGAGGTGCCGTGGAACGGGCGCTTCGTCTCGCTGCTGCGCGTGAAGGACTGGCTGTCGCTCCTCGGCTTCGACGTGTCCGCGGGGCGGCTCACCGCCTACGCGCCGCCGTTCGAGAGCGGCGCGCTGCGCCGGCGCTTCCGCTTCATGGAGCCCGCGGGCGACCGCTGGTGGGCCGTGGGAGGCGCGGTGTACATGCTGCAGGCGGTCAAGCGCGTGCGCGGCATGCGGCTCATCACGCCGGCGTGGCAGGAGAAGAAGGCGCGCGAGAAGGCGCTCATCGCCGCGGCCAAGCGCGAGGCCAAGGCGGCGGGGCGCGCCGAAGAGGTGATCTCGGCGTCGAAGTCCGCCGGGCGCCTGAGGATCGTGAAGTAAATTGGACCGCGCCGCGCCGCACGCGTCCCACGGCTCCGAAGGCAAGGCCGTCAACGTCTACACCGACGGCGCGTGCAAGGGCAATCCGGGTCCCGGCGGCTGGGGCGTGCTGCTCGAGTACGACGGCCGGCACAAGGAGCTCTGCGGCGGGGAGCCCTCGACCACCAACAACCGCATGGAGCTCACCGCGGTGATCGAGGCGCTCGCGGCGCTGAAAGGCCCGTCGCGCGTGGTCGTGCACACCGATTCGCAGTACGTGCACAAGGGGATCACGGAATGGCTCCCGGCGTGGAAGGCGCGGGGCTGGAGGACCGCCGCCAAGGAGCCGGTGAAGAACGCGGACCTCTGGAAGAAGCTCGAGGAGGCGGTCGGCAGGCACCGCATCCGCTGGGTGTGGGTGAAGGGCCACTCGGGCCACGACGGCAACGAGCGGGCCGACGCGCTCGCGAACAAGGGAGTGGCCTCGCTCGGAGCGGGGAGCTGAATGCGCCGCTCAAGGGGCCGCGAAGGCGGCTTGGCGTGAACGCCCGGGGGCGGGCGGCGGGGATCGAAAGGGAGAGGGGAGCTTGCGCAGGATCGTGCTCGATACCGAGACAACGGGGCTGGAGCCCGAGGCGGGCCACCGCGTGATCGAGCTCGCCTGCCTCGAGCTGCAGGGGCGCCGCCTCACGGGCCGGCATTTCCATCGCTACGTGAACCCGGAGCGCGCGATCGACGCGGCGGCGAGCCAGGTGCACGGCCTTACCGACGAGGACCTGGCCGACAAGCCGCGCTTCGCCGACATCGCGGACGAGTTCGTCGAGTTCGTCGAAGGGGCGGAGCTCCTCATCCACAACGCGCCCTTCGACGTGGCGTTCCTCGACGCGGAGCTCGCGCTCCTCGGCCGGCCGCCGCTCGCCACGTTCTGCACCGTCTCGGACACGCTCGCGATGGCGCGCGAGCTCCATCCCGGCAAGAAGAACTCGCTCGACGCGCTGTGCGAGCGCTACGCGGTGGACCATTCGCGCCGCACGCTGCACGGGGCGCTGCTCGACGCTCAGCTGCTCGCCGACGTGTGGCTCGCGATGACGCGCGGCCAGGAGACGCTCGACATCGGGATCGCCGCCGGGCCGGCGGCGGCGCTCGCCGGGGCGCCGCGCGCCGGACGCCTCGTGGTGCTGCGCGCGAGCGAGGCCGAGCGCGCGCGCCACGCGGCGTTGTGCGAGCGCATCGAGCGCGACAGCAGGGGGAAATGCCTGTGGCTGCATCCCGCGACGGCGTGACGCCCGCGCCCGAGGCTCCGCAGCCGGAGCCGCGCAAGCGCCTCGCCGCGCGCCTCGTGGGGCTGGGCGCGATCCCGATCGCGGTCTTCTGCGCGGTCTACCTCGTCGCCTCGCGGGTGCTGGGCATCGAGACCACGCACGCGCAGGTCTGGACCCTCACCTTCGGCCTCGTGGGGAGCGTCCTGAGCCTCTTCCTCCTGGGCTCGTTCGCCGCGCGCGCGGTCGTGGGCGAGGTGGAGGCGGTGCGCGAGGCCGTGCGGAGCGCGGTCGACGGGGGCCCCTCCCCGGAGCTGCCCGAGCTCACGGCGCCGCTCGAGGACCTCAAGCACGACGTGCTCGGCCTCACCGAGACCCTGCGCGACCAGCACGCCAAGATGCAGGAGCGGCTCGACACGGCGCGCCAGCAGATCTTCTTCCTCACCAACCACGATCCGCTCACGGGGCTGCCCAACCGCAAGACGCTCGAGGAGCGCCTGGAGAGCGCGATCGCGAACGCGAAGAGCCACGGCAGCACCCACGCGCTGCTCTACCTCGACATCGACCATTTCCACCGCATCAACGATTCGTTCGGGCACCTGGCGGGCGACGAGCTGCTGCGGCGCCTCGCCCCGGTGCTGCAGGCGAGCCTGCGCGAGGGCGAGATGCTCGCGCGCATCGGCGGCGACGAGTTCTCCGTGCTGCTCGAGAACTGCAGCGCCGAGTTCGCGCAGGCCGCCGCCACCCAGCTGCGCGACGCCGTGCAGGCCTGGCAGTTCGAATGGGACGAGAAGGCCTTCCAGGTGGGCGTGAGCATCGGCGTGGTGGCGATCACCAAGCTCTCGCCGAGCCTGTCGGCCGTGCTCTCCGAGGCCGACACCGCGTGCTTCACCGCGAAGGAGCAGGGCCGCAACCGCGTCTTCGCCTTCCACGACGCGAGCACCTCGCAGTACATGCGCCAGACGAGCCGCGGATGGCTCAAGCGCATCAACGACGCGCTCTCGGAAGGCGCCTTCACGCTGCTCTACCAGCCGATCGTGCCGATCGAGATGCCGCGCGTCGCGAGCAAGCCGCGCGTGGAGGCGCTGCTGCGCATGAGCGAGACCGGGGGCGAGCTGATCCTGCCGATGTCCTTCATCCCGGTGGCCGAGCGCTACGACCTCATGCGCACCATCGACCGCTGGGTGATCGAGCGCGCCTTCGCCGACTACAAGCGCCTGGTGAAGATGCGCGGCGAGCCCATGCCCGCGGAATTCTCGATCAACCTCTCGGGGCACACGCTCTCCAGCCCCGACTTCGCGGACTTCATGCAGGAGAGGTTCGCCCAGCACGGCGTGCCGCCGCAGTGCCTGTACTTCGAGATCACCGAGACCGCGGCCATCGCCAACGTGGAGCGCGCGCGCGGCCTCATCGAGACGCTGCGCGGCCTGGGCGTGCGCTTCCTGCTGGACGACTTCGGCAGCGGGCTGTCCTCGTTCAACTACCTCAAGCACTTCCCCGTGGACGGCATCAAGGTCGACGGCCTGTTCGTGAAGGGAGTGGCGAAGAACTACCTCGACTACGCGCTGGTGGAGTCGATCCAGAAGATCGGCACGAGCCTGGGGCTGCAGACGATCGCCGAGTACGTGGAGACCGAGGAGATCGCGCGCAAGCTCGTGCAGATCGGCATTCCGCTCGGCCAGGGCTACTACCTCTCCCCGCCGCGCCCGTGGGAGGCGCTGTTCGAGGGAACCTAGCGTCCGTCCGGCCCGAATCGACCGTCCCCGGGGCGGCTGCTATAATCGCCCGCCAGCGTCATCCAAGAAAACCCGTCTCCAAGACTCCACCACGCCAATGCCCCCGATCCGAACCGTCGCCCTCGCGGCGATCTGCGCGGCCGTATTCCCGGTCGCCGCCGCGGAAAACACCCAGGTCACGCTGCAGAACAAGATCGCCCAGTGCCAGGGTTGCCACGGCATCGAGGACTGGAAGACCGCCTATCCCGAGGTCTACCACGTGCCGAAGCTGGGCGGGCAGAATGCGGCCTACATCGTGAACGCGCTCAAGGAATACAAGTCGGGCGACCGCGACTTCGGCACGATGCACGCGATGGCCGAGGATCTGAGCGACGACGACATGAAACGGATCGCCGAGTACTTCGCCGGACCCGGCGGCGGCCTCTCGGCCCAGTCCGCGGGGAGCAAGCAATGAGGCCCCTCGCGATGCTTCGCCCGCTCGTGCTGGCGCTCGTGTGCGCGGCCCTTCCGGCCCTGGCTTCGGGCGATCCCGAGGCGGGCGCCAAGAAGGCCGCCGCCAAGGGATGTCCCGCCTGCCACGGCGCCAAGGGCGTCAGCGTGAGCCCCGAGTTCCCGAACCTCGCGGGGCAGCAGGAGGATTACCTCGTGGCCTCCCTGAACCATTACAAGGACGGCAAGCGCAAGAACCCGATCATGCAGCCGCAGGCGGCGGGGTTGACCGAGCGCGACGTCGAGGACATCGCCGCCTACTTCGCTTCGCAGACGGGGCTCAAGGTCAAGAACTGATCGCGCTCCCTTCCCGAGAGAGCCCGGCCGAGCGCCGGGCTTTTTTTTCGCTCGTGTCGCCGGCGGGCGACGCGCGCAATCGCTTTCGCTTCAGGCCGCTAGCGCGCAAACGCGTCGTCCCCCGTCGGCGGACGGCGACGGCGCGGTTCGCCGCGGCCCCCGGCCGGCTCGACGCAACTCCCTGATTCGGTCGGCAGATTCGCTCCTGGCATGTTGCGTGCGTTAAAGGCCGCCGGCAGGGCCCCATCATGACCCCAGGGAGGGATCAGCATGAAGAAGCTCGCCTTTGCGGTGCCGGTCGCGGTCGTTCTCGGCGCGACCCTGTTCGAGATCCCGGTGGCCGATTCGCAGACGACGGCGTTCAGGGCGCGCGATCCGGGCGTGCGCGCGGGCGCGGCGGGAGCGGGCGGGCCGATCTCCGGATTGACTCCCCGCGAGCTCGATTACTTCGCCGCCGGCCAGGCGGACTTCGCGGAGGCCGAATCGGTGGAGGACGGGCTGGGCCCCACCATGAACCTCGACAGTTGCGGGGGTTGCCACGCGCAGCCCGTGATCGGCGGATCGAGCCCCGCGCTCAATCCCCAGGTCGCTTTCGCGGGACGCATGGGCGCGGCCAACCGGCTTCCCGCATTCATCCGCGCCGACGGCCCGGTGCGCGAGGCCCGCTTCGTGAGCAACGCCGACGGAACCCCCGACGGCGGCGTTCACGCGCTGTTCACGATCGCGGGGCGCGCGGACGCGCCAGGATGCGTTCTCGCGCAGCCCGACTTCGCCGGCGCTCTCGCCGGGCGCAACGTGATCTTCCGCATCCCGACGCCGGTCTTTGGCGCTGGCCTGATCGAGGCGATTCCCGACGCGGCGATCCTCGCGAACCAGGCGGCCACCGCGCCGCTCGGGCAGCCGCTCGGCATCCGCGGCCGCGCGAACTTCGCCGTCTCGGGCCGCGCGGTATCGGGCCAGGGGAACAACAACGGCAACGACGGGACGATCGCCCGCTTCGGCTGGAAGGCGCAGAACAAGTCGCTGCTGCTCTTCGCGGGCGAGGCCTACAACGTGGAGATGGGCATCACCAACGAGCTCTTCCCCACCGAGCGCGACGAGACCTCGGCCTGCCAGTTCGCCACGATGCCGAACGACTCGTTCGATACCGAGTCCACGGTCACGGTCGAGGCGCTGCCGGCGATCGAGAGGTTCGCGCTC
>Ga0187773_10000380_pt1 | contig 17688 bp, 17 predicted proteins | sample 0216_BV02_MP05_1_FD_133133 | JGI IMG/M metagenome (GOLD analysis project Ga0187773, IMG submission 133133) | Tropical peat soil microbial communities from peatlands in Department of Meta, Colombia - 0216_BV02_MP05_10_MG | ecosystem: Environmental > Terrestrial > Soil > Wetlands > Peat | place...
CGGGCTGGCGAAAGACCTGGTGATCGGGATCAACACCCCTTTGTCCGGAGCCGCTGCCCCCACAGGGCTCGGGCTTCTGCGGGCGGTGGAGCTTGCCACCGAGGACATAAACCGCGCCGGTGGGATCAAGGTCGGGAAGGAAACCTATACCTTCAAGCTCATCACCTATGACAACAAATACGACGCCAAAGAGGCGGTCGCTTCGGTTAATAAGCTTATTTATAATGATAAAGTGAAGTATATCGTCACCACCGGAGGGACCTGTGTTATTGCCGTCAACCCGCTGATAACCGAAAACAAAATCCTCCACATCGCCTACGCCTATGGGGGGAAAAAAGCCACCAATCCCAATACCCCCTATACCTTCCGGTCCATCATGGAGCCGATCCAGGGCCACTCTGCCCTCCTGCCCTATATCGTGGAAAAATATAAGGTGAAGACCATCGCCCTAACCTCGACGGACGACGAGACCGGATTGATCCAGGCCGAGGATGCGGAAATTGTGGCCAAGAAGCTCGGCCTGGCCATTACCGACAAATCCTTCGCTCCCCGCGGAACCGCCGATTTCACCCCCATGCTGACCAAACTGATCGCCAAGAAACCCCAGGCCATCGACTTCGGAGCCTGGGCCGGTTCGGACGGACCCCTGGCCTGCAAACAAGCCAAAGAGCTGGGGTATACCGGGGTGATGATCTTCAGCTACTCCCAATCCATCCCCACCTTTGAAAAAGTGGCCGCCGGGTTCATGGACGGGGTCCTCTTCTACGGCATTTATGCCACCGATCCTAGCCCGATCGCCACCAAGGCGGCCAAACAGTATGAGGGAAAATATAAACAGAAATTCGACCCGATTGTCTGGAGAAATTCGGATGTAGGCTATGTACTCAAAAAGGCCATCGAGATGGCTGGAAGTGTGGACTCCACGGCGGTAAGGGATGCCATGCCCAAGGTGCAAATCGACGGGGTATTCGGGCGCACGAGGATCGGCGGAAAATCTTATTACGGCATTGACTGCCAATTCCTCTTCCCGGTGCCTCTGACCACCTATGACACCAAACAGAAAAAGCTAGTGGAACTTCACCGGGGGGGCATGCCCGAAGGTTATTAAAAGCTGAAAAGACCTTGTATAAATCCCCTTTGACCCTCAAGACTGTGCCGCAATTCGCCATTCGTCCTTCGGCACGCCTGTCCTTGGCGAACCCCTCACCCTTCGACAAGCGTTCGACTGAGCTCACGCCGAAGGCTCAGGGGGAACGGTAAGTCGATGGGCTCAGGGCAAATGAGGAATCGACGGACTCACGACGAACGGCTAAGCAATTGACTTCAAATGTGCCGTGGTCCGTTCGTGGTGAGCCCTTCGACTTCGCTCAGGACAGGCCTGTCGAACCATGAACGGACTTACGATACAGTCTCCCTGCAAAGAGGAGTGGGGGGATTTCAGAGAATGGTAATGGACTCCTTTCCTTTTTACATGCAGGTCTTCACCAACGGAGTGGTTCTCTCCTGTTACTACATCCTCGTGGCACTGGGATTGAACCTCATCATGGGGATCATGCACATCGTGAACTTCGCCCAGGGAACGGTGTACATGCTTTCGGCCATGCTACTCTACATCCTCTGCGAGGAACTGGGCCTGGACTATTTTTCTTCGGGGGCTCTGGCCATCGCCGGCACGGCCGGCCTCGGGATTTTGATGGAACGATTTCTCTTCCGCCGTCTCCTCGGGCAGTTCCTTCCCAGCCTGGTCATGTCTTTGGGACTTCTTCTGGCCATCGAGGGAGCCGTCTGGCTGCGCTTTGGCATCATCTCCAAGGCGGTCTCCTCGCCCTTCCGGGGGCTGTTGAAATTCTGGGGCGCCTCCATATCTTACGAACGCCTGGTGGTCATCGTCGGGGGCCTTTTATTGATCGTGGGCCTTTTTATCTTTATCCGTCACACGAAAGCGGGGAAAGCCATCCGGGCGGTGGAGCAGGACCGGGAGGCGGCGATCCTCCACGGGATCGAGATCACCAAGATATGCCGTCTGGTCTTCGTGGTCAGCTTTGCCTTAAGCGCCGCCGCCGCCTTCTTGGTTTCTCCCATGCTGGTGATCGACCCCAACATCGGCCACACCCCCTTGCTCAAAGGACTGGTCATTATCGTCCTGGGAGGCATGGGGAGCGTGACCGGAACCCTGGCAGGGGGGTTCATCATCGGGTTCATCGAAAGCATTGCCGGAAGCATCTTTGATCCTACGATCGCCAGCATCTTCAGTTTTGTAATCCTCGTCGGTATCCTCCTGGTGAGACCATCGGGCCTCTTGCCGTATCGGATGTGAAATGAGTCTTCCTCCCTTCCTTATTGTCGCCGCGGTCCTTGCCGGTCTCCCGATCCTGATCGGAGACCCCTACTGGCTTCATGTTTACATCATGACCTGCCTTAACATCATTCTGGCGGCGAGCCTGCGGGTGCTGTGGAACGTGGGCCTTCTCTCCTGCGGACATGCGGCCTTCATGGGGATCGGAGCCTATACCTCCGCCCTCCTGGCCAAGGAAATCGGCCTGAGTCCGTGGCTGGGAATGCTGGCCGGGGGTGGGCTGTCGGTGGTTGTTTCCGTGGTCTTAGGATACCCGGCCTTGCGGCTTACGGGGATCTATTTCGTCTTGGTCACTTTTGCTTTCAACGAGGTCTTCTTCCTCATTGCGACCCGCTGGCGCGAGTTCACGGGAGGGCCAAGCGGACTCCTGGGAATTCCCCGTCCCGAAGGAATTCCCGCCGGGAAATTGGCCTATGCCTATTTTGCTTCGATCTTATTATGGCTCAGCCTGATCATTCTTTTCCGCTTCGAACAATCCCGGGTGGGGAGAATCTGGCTGGCCATCCGGGATACGGAGCTGAGGTCCAGGTGCGTGGGAATCCAGACCACCCATTACAAGCTCTTCGCTTTCGCCGTCAGTTCATTCTTTGCCGGGGTGGCGGGAGCGGTGTATGCCCATTACATCGGGTTTATCTCTCCGACGGACTTCACCATCTGGCAATCCATCTACACTCAGATTTACATGATTGTGGGCGGGGTGGCCGCTTTTGCCGGGCCGATCCTGGGAAGCGTGGTCCTGACTGTCCTTTCCGAGTTCATCCGGGCCGTCGGCCCCCTGCAGTCGGTTGTTTATGGGACGATGCTGGCGGTGGTGATGCTTTTTTCCCCAGGAGGGTTGGTTTCTCTGGGCCCGTATTTTTCGGGGTGGTTCAAGAAAAGGAAGGAAGCTTCCGCTCGTGTTTGAGGAAAAGGGGAAAGTCTTTAATCACATTCTGGAGGTCCAAGGATTGACCCGTCACTTTGGGGGGTTGGCCGCCATCTCTGATTTCAACCTTGCGGTGCGGCCGGGGGAGTTTTTTGGGTTGATCGGCCCCAACGGGGCGGGAAAGACTACGGTGTTCAACCTGATTTCCGGGGTCCTGCCCCCCACCCGTGGAAAAGTCCATTTTTCCGGGGCCGATATCACCGGAATGCCTTCTTATGCCCTCCCCCGCCTGGGACTGGCTCGGACTTTTCAGATTACCGCCCTCTTCCAGTCTTTCACTGTCTTGGAGAATGTTCTTCTGGGCACCTACGGAGTTTTCCGGATCAATCCCCTGGCGACGCTATGGAATACCCGGCGGGCCGGAGAGACCGAGAGGGCCCAGCGGGAACGGGCTTTGGACCTTTTGCGTTTCCTGGGGATCGATCGGCTGAGGGATGAGGTAGCCCGGAATCTTCCCCTCGGACACCAGCGAATCCTGGAACTGGCTGTTGCCCTGGCCAGCAGCCCGAAGATGCTTCTGCTGGACGAGCCCTTTTCCGGGCTCTCCGCGGAGGAAAGCCGTGAGATGATGGCCCGGATCCAGCAGGTCCGGGAGGAAAAGATCACCATCATGCTGGTGGAACACAATGTCCGAATTGTGATGGAACTCTGTGAAAAGATCGCGGTGCTCAACTTCGGCCGCAAGATCGCGGAAGGAACCTTTGCCGAAGTGAGCCGGCACCCGGAAGTGATCAAGGCTTACCTTGGAACTAAACGCTATGCTGCTCAACGTTCGTGATTTAGTGGTACGCATTGGGAGGATCGAAGCTCTCCGGGGAGCCAGCCTGGAAGTAGTGGAAGGGACTATCGTCGCTCTCCTAGGAGCCAACGGTGCCGGCAAGTCCACCACCTTAAAGACCATATCCGGACTGCTTCGCCCCTTATCGGGGGAGGTTCTCTTCCAGGGAGAGCCCATCCATCGGAGCACTCCCCGGGAGGTAGTCGCCTTGGGGATTGTCCAGGTCCCGGAGGGCCGGAAGCTTTTTCCCCGTATGAGCGTCCTGGAAAACCTGGAAGTGGGCGCTTACCTCCGTTCAGACTCCAGAGCTGCTTTGCAGCAGGACCTGGAAAGAATCTTTGAGCATTTCCCCGTCCTCCGCGAGCGCAGGAGGCAGGAAGCCGGGAGCATGAGCGGAGGGGAGCAGCAGATGCTGGCCATTGGGCGGGGCCTCATGGCTCGGCCCAAGCTCATTCTTCTGGACGAGCCTTCCCTCGGGCTCGCTCCGCTCATGGTCGAGGAGATTGCCAAGATCATTGGGGAGATCAACCATTCGGGGGTGACCATTCTCCTGGTGGAACAAAATGCGGAAATGGCCCTGAGCATCGCCCATCATGGTTTTGTTCTAGAGACAGGTCGGATAACCCTGCACGGCTCGGCTTCTGAGCTGCTTTCCAGCGAGACCATACGCCTGGCCTATCTGGGAACCTGACCTCCTGCCCTTTGTCGATCTTTTTATGGAGTTGCATTCCTCTCTTTCCCCTGTTATTTTATTTTCTCAAGATGGAGAAAAAGTTTCCGGAGATCATTTTCACTCCCCCCAGAATATTCCGCTGCGGCAGAGGGTTTGTTGTCTTCGTGTTTTTCTTCTCTCTTTTCACATTTCTCTCCAGCCCACCCGGAATCGCCCGGAAAAAGGAGGGCGTTTACCACATTGTGACCAAGGGAGTCACCCTGTACAGGATCAGCCAGGCGTATAAAGTCCCCATTGCCAGGCTGATGGAGGCCAACAGGCTCTCTTCTCCGTCGGCGGTCAAGGTCGGCCAGAAATTGTTCATCCCGGGGGCCAAGGCGGTTCTGCCGGTGGAACCCTATATTCCCCTTTCCCCATCGGAGAAAAAGAAGTTGGAAGAATCCTTGGATACAGGGGAACCACCCGCTCCTCTTCCGCCCCTTTCAGAGTACAACAAGGCGACGCAAGACTCGGAAAAGCCTCCCTGGTGGGGAAAAGAGCTGGACATTATCTGGCCCATCCAGGGGAAAATTACCTCTCCCTTCGGGCCCAGGGGAAAAAGATTCCACGGCGGGATTGACATCCGTTCTCCCTCCTACCAGGAGGTGAAAGCGGCCATGGACGGGGAGGTGATTCTGGCCAGGAATACCCAGACGGGCTACGGCAAGGTCGTTTTCCTCCGGCATGATCAGGGCTTTTTAACCATCTATGGCCATCTCAACGTGATCATGGCCAATGAAGGGGAGGCCGTGCGCCAAGGGCAATCGATCGGGGGGGTAGGCAGCACGGGAAGGTCCACCGGACCGCACTTGCATTTCGAACTGCGTCACAATAGCCGCCCCTTGAATCCCCTTCCCCTCTTGCCCCCGACCATCGAGGAACTTCTGGAAAAAGCGACGAAAAGATAATAATATAAAATCGGAATTCGGAATGAAAGAACCAAAAGGGCAGGATCCACAGACCAACTGATTGAGGATTCACCTCTAAGGAAGGGATGGTTATGAAAGTCGATTCCGACCTCTATGCCTATACCTGGAAGAGCTCCATGGAGAACAACTGTAACAGCTACGTCATCGGGGGAGACATCCCGATAATCATCGACCCGGGCCATCAGCATCTGGTGAAGAATCTCATCAAACAGATGGAGAAAGACGGGAACCGGTTTGAAGACATCCGCCTCATCATCGCCACCCACGGCCATCCGGACCATTTTGAGGGTACCCAAACTTTCGCTCGCGGCGGGGTTCAGGTTGCCATCCACGAGGAGGAAGAGAAATTCCTGAATGAAATCGGCAGTCAATTTTACCGCGCCATGGGCGGGGAGATGCCCGAGCTGAAGATAAGCTTTTACCTCAAGGAAGGGGAGCTGAAAGTGGGCTCCAAGACCTTCCAAATCCTTCACACCCCCGGCCATTCCCCTGGGTCCATTAGCATCTACTGGCCGGAGAGAAAGGCTCTATTCACCGGTGATGTGGTATTCCCCATGGGGGTCGGCCGGACCGATTTTCCGGGAGGGGATGGGATGCTGCTGCGGGAGTCCATCGAACGCTTGGCGCAGCTGGACGCCGAATGGCTCTTGGCGGGGCATGGAGAGGTCATCAAGGGAAAGAAAAATATCCAGCGCAATTTCGCCTACATCCGCACCAATTACTACGATTATCTGTAAAGTTTTCATCCTTTCCCCGGCCAAAAACATTTCTCGCACCTCTTCTTGGGAGGAAAGGGGTTAGAAATATGAGGAAAGCGACGTTCCTTTTATTCTTTCTTTTCCTGTCTAATTTCGCCTTTGGTCAAGGCGCGGAAATTCACCAGGCAGCCTATCACGGGGATATAGACAAAGTGAGGGAACTTCTCCAAAAAGGGGTAAAACCGGATGAGCGAGATTCCTTCGGAGGGACGGCGCTCCACGCCGCCATGTTCCAGAAAAACATGGAGATTGTGAAACTCCTTTTGCAGCATCACTTCGATATCAATGCCCAGGGGACCCAAAATGGTTACACCCCCCTTCACGATGCCGTCTGGGCCAATAATATGGAAGCCATAAAACTACTTCTGGATGAAGGAGCGAAAACGAACCTCAAAGGGAGAGACGGGCTGACTCCTTATGTCAAAGCAAAAAAGGAGGGAAAGACGGAAATCGTCAAATTATTCGAATCCAGGAAAATCAAGGAATAAATTCGTCTGCAAGAGGCGGGAGTCAAAAACGACCTTCCCCTGCCATGGGTCCGGGAGATGAATTCTTTCTGCTTGACAAGTTCTCTTTTTTCCTTTAATTTTCATTCATCGTATTCACCACCCGTTCTGACTCAGCCCAACAGCCCAACCCTTAACTCTCTGACGTAGGTCATGAAAATCAATTTGCAGAGGGGTATCCAGGTGAAGGCTCCAAGGAGGATTTTGCATTTCCTTGGAGCTTTTTGGTTTTCCTCCTCCCAGCATCAGAGAGGAGAGGAAAATGCCGACCATCGATGATGTCATCCACCCAAAGAAGTGGGTTTCCGAAACATGCCCAGGATTTATGAGAAAGTCCGATAAAGATCCCGATAGGAGAAAGTCATGGGGATTCGGGAATTGAATGTGGACCTGACCGAGGAGCATATCGCCCTCCGGGATGCAGCGCGGAAATTTTTGGAGGGAGTCTGGAGGCCCGCCTCCATCGCGCTGGATAAGCTTTCCGATCCCCAAGAAGTGATTGCCCATAATTCCATCCTCTGGGACGTATTCCGCAGAACCCAAGAGCTGGGCTACCACAAAATGCCTTTCCCCAAAGCCGTCGGGGGGCTGGAGCTGGATATCCTGAGTATGTCCCTGATCAGCGAGGAGATGGGCTGGGCCGCTCCTGACCTGGCCGTGAGCCTGGCTGTATCGGTCACTCCTTTTGCCTATGCCCAGCTTTCTCCGGACCCTGAAGTGCGCGACCTGACCCGAAAATTCTGCGAAGATACAGATGCGAGGATGATTGGGTGCTGGGCGATAACCGAACCGGACCATGGGTCGGACTGGATTCTCCTGGACGTTGAAGAAGGAAAAAACCCCAAGATCGTCCCCCAGGTCAGGGCCGTCCCGGACGGCGACCACTACCTCATCAATGGCCAGAAGTCTTCGTGGGTTAGCAACGGCTCCATTGCCACTCATGCGGCCCTCTGGGTATCCCTAAATCCATCCATGGGCATGGAAGGGGGAGGAATCGCCGTCGTTCCCCTCAACCTGCCGGGGGTCTTCCGGGGAAAACCTCTGAATAAGCTCGGGCAGCGGGCGTTGAACCAGGGAGAAATCTTTTTCGACAACGTGCGCATTCCCAAAAGCATGATGATTGCCCAGGAACCCATGGGCTTCAAGTTCATGTCCCATGCCCAGCTGGCGCTGGCCAACGGACTGATGGGGCTTTGCTTTGCCGGAACGGCCCAGGCTGCTCTCGAAGAGGCCATAAAATATGCCAGGACGAGGGTGCAGGGCGGGCAGCCGATCTGCAAGCATCAGGCTGTGAAACTGAAGCTCTTTGACATGTTTGTATCGGTTGAAGCCGCACGCTCACTCGCCCGGCGGGTAGCCGTTTACAATGGAGGTCTCCTGAAGAAACTGCAGCTTCCAGCGGTCCACTACGCCATGGCGGCCAAGGTTCTTTCCACCGAGACGGCTTTTCGGGTAGCGAGCGAGGCCATCCAGGTCCACGGGGGATACGGCCTCTGCAAGGATTACTATGTGGAAAAGATTTTCCGGGATACCCGGGCGGCGATGATTGAAGACGGGACTAACGAAGTGTTATCCTTGGGGGGAGCGGATCGATTGATGAGCGCGAAGGTGAGGGGAGAGGTCTGAAAAATTGCGGATTAAAGAAAAAATATAAACCGCAGAAGCTACAGAGACCACTGGGGAATAAACCGTTTTTCTCATTTTTTCTTTTCTTGCCAGATGAATCCCTTGGGTCTCCGATGGCTTTGCAGTTTAGTCGTATTTTAGGAAAGAAAGAAGGAGGAGTAAAAATGGGATACGTGAAGACTTCCGATGAACTTGCCAAGGTCTACCGGGAAACCTATGATTTCTACGATGCGGAGATGCTGACTGTGGTCTGGGAGACAAAGCCGGAAGTCGTCAAACGGCTCCTTCCCCCTCCGCTCAAACCAGGAAAGAGACCCATTGCCCTGGCCTTTGTCGCCAACTATCCCCGAACTAACTTCGGCGTCAGCTACCTGGAGAGCGCCCTTTTTCTAAGGGCAGAATTCAGCGGGGAGGAGGGAAACTATTGCCTGGCCATGCCCGTGACCAATGATATGGCCCTGGTCCTCGGGCGGGAAGTCTTCGGGTATCCCAAGAAAATGGCGAATATTCAGTTCCGCCGCCAAGGGAAGGAAATCGAAGGGTTGACCGAACGGCATGGACAAATCTTTTTTGAAGTGAAAGCCAGGATGACCGGACAACTCAATTTTCCTGAGGCGCAGAATGTCCTCATGGAGACGTTTCGCTTCGGCGCCAGCCTGGTGGTGATTACCTTTAATTTCAAATATTTTATGGCTCCCGAAGGAGACGGATTTGATTATCCTCCGAGGCTCATGCGGGAGGAGGTGGAATTCCGTCCACGGGCCATCGAGATTGGAGAGGTGGAGCTGAAGTTACACCGGTCCGAATTTGATCCCTGGGCTGAAGTGGAGCCGGTAAGAGTCCTGGGGGCATTTTACACTATCGGCCACAACTCCATGCGGAAGGGCAAAATCGTGGCTGAAACTGATCCGAAGGGATTCATCCCATTTTCTTTTATGAAGACGGATTTCTAAATTACGGGAAGGTCGTCAAGAGGGTATTATTCCTCAAACCTGGGCAAATCCAGAAATCCCCCCATTTATGAGGGGGGGCAAAAGAAAACCTCGAAAGGAGGAATTACCATGGCTACGTTTTTGATGTTCGGTAAGTATTCAGCGGAGGCGGTGAAGAAGATCAGCGCCAAGCGCACCAAGGATGCTGCCAACCTGGTCAAGAAATATGGGGGCAGGGTCGAGGCGATGTATGCCCTTCTCGGAGAAAAGGATATTGTTTTTATCCTGAATTTTCCGGGGGTAGGACAAGCCATGAAGGCTTCGGTGGCCCTGAGTAAAATGACCGGAATCGGCTTCTCCACCTATCCGGCAGTAAGCGTGGAAGAATTCGACAGGCTGATGGCCAGGAAGTGACGCCGAGACTTTGCCCGGCCAGAAACTCCTGAGAGGCCTTCCGCCCGAACGGTTCCCAGGGGATGAATCCTTATTCCGCCGGACGGAAGGCCACAACCCCCACTCTGGGGATACTCTTATCCGCTTCTTCCCAGTCCTGTATTGCCCCCAGCGATACGGGCAATTCCCTTCTTATTCGGGACCAGGAAGTTGAGCCGGGAAATTGCCCAACCCTGAAAAAAAGGGGCAGTGGAAAGGCTGAATCCTCTGAGGAACGCCCGCAAGAGGCAGCCGTAAGGGGTTAGAGTTAGAGGCCCAGGTAAGCGGTCTTTACGTGTTCGTTGGCGAGTAATTCTTTCCCCGGTCCATGGAGCACAATCCGGCCCGTCTCGAGAACGTATCCCCGATGGGAAATGACTAGAGCATAGTTCACATTCTGTTCAACCAGCAGGACGGTTACACCTTGCCGGTTGATCTTCTGGATGGTTCCAAAGATATCGTTGACCAATAAGGGGGCCAGGCCTAAAGAGGGCTCATCCAGAACGAGCAATTGGGGTTTGGAAAGGAGCCCCCTCCCGATGGCCAACATCTGCTGCTCTCCTCCGGAAAGAGTCCCCGCCAATTGGTTTTTCCGCTCATCCAAACGGGGGAAGAGCTGAAATACTCCGGCCATTGTGTCTCCCCTAGCAGCGCGAGCCACGCGGGAGTAAGCTCCTAGTTCTAAATTCTCCCGTACCGTCAGGCCGGGCCATAAGCGCCGCCCTTCCGGGATGTGGGCTATACCCATCTCAACGATGCGGTGAGCCGGCAGGCGATCGATGCGGCTCCCATCGAAAAGAATCTCGCCGGAAATGGGGGGTACCAGCCCGGAGAGGGCTTTCAGGGTCGTGCTCTTGCCGGCCCCATTCGAACCCACCAGGGTAACGATTTCTCCTCGGTTTACAGCGAAAGAGACATCCCATAAGGCCTGAGCGTCATCGTAAAATACGTTGATTCTTTCTACTCGGAGCATACTGTTTCATTCCCCGCAAGGATCTCACTCGATCCCGGGTGATCCCATGGCGGACCTTCTCCCGGACCGTCAGGTCGCGCCGAACCCCTTTCCCAGGTAAGCTTCGATCACCTGAGGATTGGCCGATACCTCCTGGGGGGTCCCCTCGGCTATTTTTTGGCCAAAATTGAGGACCATGACCCGATCGCTCACTCCCAGGACTGCCCGCATGACGTGTTCCACCATCAGAATGGTAATTCCGTTGTCCCGCATCTGCCGGATGAGGCGAATCATCATGTCCGTCTCCGTGGGATTGAGCCCGGCAACCACTTCATCCAGCAGTAATACCTCAGGACGGGTCGCCAGCGCTCGCGCCACCTCCAGACGTTTCCGGTCCGGCAAAGTCAGGTTGCGGGCCTGAAAATTCGCTTTGGGCAGCAGCCCGGTGAACTCCAGAACGCGAGAGGCCTCTCGAGCTGCATCTTTCACTTCTCCCCGCACCCAGCCCCGGCCGAAGAAAGCTCCCACGCGAACGTTGTCCAGGACGGTCATGTCGGGAAAAGGTTTCACCACCTGGTGCGTATTGGTGATGCCCCGTACGCAGATGGCATGAGGGCTTAATTTGGTGATCTCCTCGCCGCGAAAGGAAATCCTCCCGTTGGTAACAGGATAGACCCCGGTAAGACAGCGAAAAAGAGTTGTCTTGCCGGCACCATTGGGGCCGATGAGACCCAAGATTTCCCCTTGATGAACCTGGAAGGAAACATCATTCACCGCTATCAGTCCGCCGAAATATTTACTGACATTCTTTCCTTCGATGATCACCGCCATTAGCGATAAACCTCATCTGACCCGGGCTGCATTATCATCCCTTTCTCGGCTATCTTCTTTCCGTTTGGCCCATTTCCTGGCCAGTCGCTTTTGCAGGCCCAGAATTCCCTTGGGCTCAAAGAGGACGATGACCACCAATAGACCTCCATAGATCAGGAGGTGCAAGCTGCTCAGAGAGAGTTTGAAATCCCCGAATTCCAGGTTGGCGGTTAGGATCTGGTCCTGGACCACAACGTAAACGACCGCTCCCAATACCGGACCTAATAGAGTCCCTATGCCGCCGATAGTGGGCATCAGGACCATGGCAATGCTCATGGGAAAGCCGAATACCGTCTGCGGATCGATGTAGAATACATACTGGGAATAGATGCTCCCGCAGATGCCCACCATGAGAGCGCTCAGCATGAGGGCTAGATTCTTATAGTAAGCGGTCCTGACCCCCAATGTTTCCGCGGCGTCGATATCCATGTTGATGGCCAGGAGTCCCAAGCCAAACTTGCTGGTCTTCACTTTCCAGGAGACCAGCAGGGCGGCAAACATAATGCCCATGGCTCCATAATAAAAGCCCAAGGCATAAGAACGGATATCCGGGGGTGTGGGCAACATGAGCCCGGTGGCTCCTCCGGTGAGGACGCCATCGTGCAAGAATCCTTTAAGCCAGTCGTTGTTTTTGATCAGGTCATCCATGTTGAGCATTAACAACCGGGTCGCCTCCCCCACGCCGATGGTGGCGATGGCGAAGTATTGGCCCCTCAGGCGCAAACAGGGATACCCCCATAACAATCCGTACAAGGAAGCCACGATGCCGGCCAAGGGAATGGTCAGGAACGGGTTTAGGCCCCGGAGAGTCAGGATGCTTGTGGTATAAGCTCCCAGGCCGTAAAAAGTCGCATGGCCGAAGGAGATTTGACCTGTATAGCCCCCCATGATATTCCAGGCGGTACTCAGAGTTACGTAGAGGAAAGTCAAAAACCCGAGAGTCTGAAGGTATCCCCCCCCGATCCCGGAGAAAGGGATCCAGACAAGGAAGGCCAAACCCAATAAACTCATCCCCATCTTCCAGGCGCGGGACAATTTTCCTCTCCCGGGGCTCCTTGGAAATTCAGGTTTTCAAAAATTTTTGCAGCAGGCCCAGCATCCCGCCAGGCATCACTACCAGAACGATCACCAGGATGGCGAAACTGACGAAGTCTTGCATCGCCGGCATAATCCAGAGTACGCTTAGAGCCTCGGCGATCGCCAAGACCAATGAACCCAGAGCAACTCCAACCATGCTTTCCAGGCCGCCCAGGACGACGATACAGAATCCCTTCAAGAGATGGGACCTTCCGAAGTCGGGATCGAAGGCAAAAATCAGGGCCATGAGGGACCCGGCCAGGCTGGCTAGAGCAATCCCGATCCCGAAGGCCATCTCCATGACCCATTGAGTGTTGATTCCCACCAGTTTGCTCGCCTCCCCATCCTGGGCTGTAGCCCGGATGGCTTTCCCCAGGTAGGTGTGCCCTAGGAATTGCCGGAGGCTGACCAAGGCTAAAATCCCCACGCCAAATACCACCAGACGGTTGACGGAGATGGAAATCCCTCCGACCAGGAAGGTGGAAAGGGTGTATGGGGTGGTAATCGCCCTCGTATCCCCGGAGAAGATGAGGTAAGAGATATTCTGCATGATGAGCCAAACTCCGAAGAGAAGGAGGAGAGAAGAGATGGGGGGAGCCGACATGATCCGGCTGACGATATAACGCTGCAGTAGGATTCCCAGGAAAAAGAAGGTGGGAACAATCAGAACGGGGGCTAAGAAGGGATTCATTCCCAGATTTACGATGAAGATGAAAGCGAGGTAGGCGCCCCACATCATCACCCCGGCATGGGCCAGGTTTACGATTTTCATGACGCCGTAGATCAAGGCCAGGCCGTAAGACATGGTGGCATACAACCCGGCCAGTAGAATCGCGCTGACTATTAGGGCGGGGAGGTCTATGTGCATTTTCCCTCGCTCGAATTCTCCCAAGAGGATGGACGGGTCTTTCTATTTCTTGGGAATGGGCACGATGGCTTTCGCCGTGGCCACCTCCGGGGGATAGATTAAGGAAACTTTTGCTCCCGGGAGGTTTTGCATCATCACGTAGTCGTTGTCGATTTGCCCATTGGGTTTAAACCAGACACGTCCTCCAACCACGAGGGAGTCTTTCATATCCATTTTGGCTAGGGCATCCCGGATTTTGGATTTATCCAGGCTTGCGGCCATTTCCATGGCTTTGGCCATCACCCGGACCGTTTCGTAAGCCAATGCCGGGAACCATTCTGCGGGTTCATGGTAAGTCTGAGCATATTTTTCGGCAAATTTCCTGGCCGCTGGGGTGGGAACCTCCTTATGCCACCAATTGCAGGATACGATGTAGTCCGAAGCCTCTCCTAGAGCATCACGAGCCGCCTTCTCCGATCCCCGCGGGCCGTAACTCACGATTTGGTGATACAGGCGCAGCTCAGTATAACGCCGGTGGATGGTCGTGTAATCGGCCAGGCGGGCATCCGCCAAAAATACATCGGCATCGGAAGCCTTGAGTTTCTGCAAAAGAGGATCGGCATCTTTAAGGTTCAGCTCAAAGGGTTCGTCCATTACGATCTGGAAACGAGCTGGAGCCGCCTTGCTCTTATCCAGAACCCCCTGGCGAAACTCCTTGCCGTGGGAGGTGTTTTCTCCCATCACGGAAATTTTCAGGGGTTTTTTCAGATGGCCTGCATCCTGCTGGGCGGAGACCCAGTCCATGAGGGTATGGGCCAACTTTTCAATGCTGGCTAGAATCCCAAAGACATATTTCATGTTCCGCTGGTAAATGGCCGCAGTGGCCCCTCCTCCATTCAAGTAAGGGACCCGGTATTTCTCCGCCACTATGGTGTGAGCGGTGATCAGAGGGGTGCCATAGCCGCCAAGGAGGGCATTCACCTTATCCTGGGTCACCAGCTTTTCATAGAGCTGGACGGAGGTCGTATTGTCGCTTTTATCGTCATAAATAATAAGTTTGATAGGAATATTTTTGCCATATTCCTTGATCGGGATTCCACCCCCATCATTTATCTCTTTTACTGCCAATTCATAGCCTTTCTTGAAATAGCCCCCTTCCCGAGACTGCCCCCCTGTTAAGGGTAAGGCGGTGCCCAAAACAATCTCTTTGGGCTGAGCCATAACCTCAGCCAAAGGAAGGGTTGAAAAAGCGAGAACCAAAAAAGAAATCAAAGAGAATATTTCCCGGATTCTCATGATCTCCTCCTTTACGGAAGATCAAAGAGGGAGACAAAAAAATGATCTCGGATAAAAAAATCTCTATCCCTATCTCTCCCTCTGAAATATTTATATGAAAAAGAAAAGGTTAACCGAAAAGAAGAAATGCGATTATGGATGATTATCATCCCCGATCATGACTGTCAAGTATTTTTTGAATTCATTTTCCCTGGCTGGGATAGGTGTTGAAGTTGAGGGGAGAATCAGGGTTCACAGGATGGTTTGATTTTGCGAATCTGTTTTAAAAAAAGAGTCGATGGGTAGAAGTCATTCTCCTCAAGGTTTTAACCCGGCAGCACTTCCAGGGCGCAAAGATTTCGATCAGGGCCATTTCCCTAACTCGCGGAAAAGGAGCATTTGGGTCTCTTTGTCCCACTGCTCGGGATTTTTCAGACCGATCTTTTCTTTAAAAGCCCGCAGAGCGGCTCGGGTGTCTCTGCCCCAGATTCCATCAATTCCCCCGGAGTAAAACCCCAACTCGGCCAGTCGGCCCTGGATCGTCTCGACGTCCTCCGGGTTGGACGGGGTCAGGAGAAGGGTCCCGCTGGCGAGGGGATCGCTCGTGTCAACCGGAGGCCCCGGAGCGCCCCCTTTTCCAAAGAGAGCTACCTGGGTTTCCTTGTCCCACTGGTCGGGGAACTTCAGGTTGTTCTCTTCCTTGAAAAAACGCAGGGCGGCGCGAGAATCCCTTCCCCACACCCCATCGATGGCCATCTTGTAAACCCCGAGCTCCGCCAGTCGACTCTGGATGGCCTTGGCATCTTCGAACACAGAAGGGTTGAGGAGCACGGCTCCTGAAGCAATCCGGTCTTGCGCGGCTTCTTCGGCCCCTGAGTTCGGCTTCGGGGCGGCCTGCGGCTCGGGGATCGGTGGCTCAGGGATCGGTGGCTCGGGCTGCGGGGTGGGAGGAGTCGGAACGGCAGAGGCAGAAGGAACCATGACCCGGTCGGTTTTCTGGACCTCAGACACTACCTCGGAAGTCTCCGGCTTCGGGAGAACTGGCTCGGATACCGGCTGCCGGGTTCGGGCGCAGCCCAGGAAAAGGAGAGTGAAGAGAAAAGCCATCGCGATTAAGGTCCCCCCCGGGGTCCTTTCCCATCGCATCTTCACGGCATGATCTCCTTATCAAACGGGTTCTTTCTTTCCCTTGCCATCGTTTCGAGGAGAAAATAACTCAATCTTTATTTACCATGCAGGAGTGAAAGTTTCAACCGCCAAGAAGAATCCGGGCAGACGAGACTTTGGACCTTTCCAGGAACTGCGAGAAAAAATGCCCCGCCGGAAAGTGAAGCAAAATTCCTTGACAACCTTCCAGGATCTTGTTACATATGGTACCGCATAGAGAGGGCAGGATACCTTTAGTCGTAGCTTTTCACATATTTTTCCTTTCCGTACGGATCGACTCCCAGATTGGTTTTTTCCATCGTTCTTGAAGCGTTGCTGAACCGAGGTCCACGAAACCTAGAAGGAGCAGGCGATGCCAGCTTCCCATCCGACAGGCGGGGGAGACCAGATCGTGCTCAGGGTGGACGACCTCGATCTCCGCTTCGGCGGGATGATGGCTCTCTCCGGGGTGAGCCTGGAGGTGAGAGATGCCGAGATCCTGGCCATTATCGGGCCAAACGGGGCCGGCAAGACCTGCACCCTGAACTGCATTAACGGATTCTACCGCCCTCAGCGGGGAGAGGTTTTCTTCCAGGGCGAGAGAATCACTCCTTTGTCTCCCCACCGCATAGCAAAATTGGGCATCTCCCGAACCTTCCAGAACATCGAACTCTTCACCGGCCTAAACACGCTGGACAACCTGATGGCCGCGCGGCACATCCACATGCGCCGCGGGGCCCTGGCCGGATTTCTCTATTTCGGCCCCATGCGCCGGGAGGAGATCGCCCACCGGAAAGTGGTCGAAGACATCATCGATTTCCTGGAACTGGAGCCGGTGCGGAAGAAAACGGTGGGCCTGCTCCCCTACGGCCTGCGCAAGCGGGTAGAGCTAGGGCGGGCCCTGGCGCTAGAGCCGAAAATGCTTCTCCTCGATGAGCCCATGGCCGGAATGAACGTAGAAGAGAAGGAGGATATGGCCCGGTTCATCATCGACATTTCGGAGCTGAAGCGGATCCCCATCGTGCTGGTGGAGCATGACATGGGAGTGGTCATGGACATCGCCCAGCGGGTGATCGTCCTGGATTTCGGCCAGAAGATCGCCGAGGGGACTCCGGCGGATATCAAACAAGACCCGCGGGTCATCAAAGCCTACCTGGGGGAGGGGGAGATTGGTTAGCCAAGAGGAAACTCCCCGCAATCTGGATACCCTCCCTAAGCTCCTGCGGTGGAATTATCGGAAGCATGGAGACCGCAAGATGGCCATGCGGGTGAAGGATCGGGGCATCTGGCAGAGCTACACCTGGAAGGATTATTACGAGAAGGTCAAATACCTTTCCCTCGGACTCATGAAGCTGGGACTGGAGCGAGGAGACAAGGTATCCATTCTCGGGGAGAACAAGCCGGAATGGTACTGGGCCGAGCTTGCCGCTCACTGTGCCGGGGCCACGGTAGTAGGGATCTTCACCGACTGCATCCCCTCGGAAGTGAAATATTACCTGGAGCACTCCGACTCCAAATTTGTGGTGGCCCACGACCAGGAACAGGTGGACAAGCTCCTGGAGATCAA
>Ga0187773_10000381_pt1 | contig 17676 bp, 19 predicted proteins | sample 0216_BV02_MP05_1_FD_133133 | JGI IMG/M metagenome (GOLD analysis project Ga0187773, IMG submission 133133) | Tropical peat soil microbial communities from peatlands in Department of Meta, Colombia - 0216_BV02_MP05_10_MG | ecosystem: Environmental > Terrestrial > Soil > Wetlands > Peat | place...
ACAAAAGGCGAGCCGATCCCCGCCGCGATGCTGAAGACGCTCGAGCACGCCAGGGGTCTGCTATTCGACGAAGAGAAGAAAGACACCCCGAAGGAAACCCCGGCTGGTGTTGACAAACCCGCAGCAGAAGCGCTTCCCGATTCGGCCGCCCGGACCGAGACGCAAATCCCGACGGGAACTCTGTCGGGCTCGGCGGATGCCGAGCCCGACAAGGCCTGACATGCCCCTCGACGAACGCGGCCTCAAGCTCTGCAACTGCAACAAGACGATCGCGCTCGACGACAAGGCGCTCGCCGCGGCGCTCAAGCTGAAGCAGCCGATCCGCATCCACACCGAGCTTTGCCGCAAGGAAGCAAACAGCTTCCAGGAGGCGTTGAAGGAGGAGTCCTGCGTGGTTGCCTGCACTCAGGAGGCGCCGCTTTTCTCCGAGCTCGCGCGGGAAGCCGGTGCGGCGACCGAGCTCGAGTTCGTCAACATCCGCGAGCACGCGGGGTGGTCCGAGGAGGGCGCCAAGGCAACGCCGAAGATCGCGGCGCTTCTCAGCCTCGCTGAACTGCCCGAGCCGGAATCGGTGCCGGGGGTGAGCTACAAGTCAGGCGGGCAGTTGCTCATCGTCGGCCCGACGGCTGCCGCGCTCGCCTGGGCGGACAAGCTCACCGGACAGCTCGAGGTGAGCGTGCTCGCCACAGGAGGCGGTGGAGAGATGCCGGAGGAGCGCCGTTATCCCGTGTGGTCCGGCAAGGTGAAGTCGGTAAGAGGCTACCTGGGTGCCTTCGAAGTCGAATGGGAGCAGGAGAACCCCATCGACCTTGAAGTCTGTACGCGGTGCAACGCCTGCATCCGCGCCTGCCCGGAGAAGGCGATCGATTTTTCCTACCAGGTCGACCTCGGAAAGTGCAAGTCGCACCGCCAGTGCGTGAAGGCCTGCGGCGCGATCGGCGCAATCGACTTCAGCCGCGCCGACCGCGCGAGAAGCGAGCGCTTCGACATGGTGCTCGATTTCTCCTCGCAGCCGCTCATGCGCGCGCCGCAGCCCCCGCAGGGCTATCTCGCGCCGCGCAGCGATCCGCTCGAGCAGGCGCTCGCCGCGGCGCAACTCGCGCAGCTGGTGGGCGAGTTCGAGAAGCCGCGGTTCTTCGCTTACAAGGAGAGGATCTGCGCGCACAGCCGCTCGGGAAAGATCGGCTGCAACAAGTGCCTGGAAGTCTGCTCGACGCAGGCCATCTCCGCCGATGGCGACCACGTCAAGGTCGATCCGCATTTGTGCATGGGCTGCGGCGGCTGCGCCACGGTCTGCCCCTCCGGCGCGCTGACGCACGTCTATCCGGGCGTTCCGGACCTCGGCGCGCGCCTGAAGCGGCTGCTCGCCGTCTATGCGCAGGCGGGCGGAAGGGACGCGTGCCTGCTGCTGCACGGCGCGGGCGAGAGCCGCGGGCTGATCGCGAAGCTGGCGCGAAGGGGCAGGGGGCTGCCCGCGCGCGTGATACCGCTCGAGATCCACCATCCGGCCTCGATCGGGATGGACTTGCTTCTTGCCGCGCTTGCCTACGGCGCGAGCCAGGTCGCGGTGCTCGCCACGCCGAGGCAGGGGGAGGAATACGGCGGGGCGACGAAGAAGCAAATGGATTTTGCGCAGACCCTCGTCGGCGCGCTCGGATATGCCGGCGCACATTTCCATTTTCTCGCTACGGACGATGCGTCGAGCCTGGAGAAGGACGTCTGGGCGCTCGTGCCCGCGGCGGGCGTGGCAAAGCCGGCCGCCTACAATCTCTTTCCCGAAAAGCGCGCCACCCTGGAGTTCGCGTTGGACCACCTGGCGAAGCTCGCGCCTTCGCCGCGGGAGCAGATCGCGCTCGGCGCCGGAGCCCCGTTCGGCGAGGTCCTCGTCAACAAAGAAACCTGCACGCTGTGCATGGCCTGCGTGGGTGCCTGCCCGGAGTCGGCGCTGGTCGACGGGCGCGACCGGCCGATGCTGAAATTCATCGAGCGCAACTGCGTTCAGTGCGGACTGTGCGAGAAGACCTGCCCGGAAAACGCCATCGCGCTCGCGCCCCGCCTGTTGCTCTCGGCGCGGGCAAAAGAGGAGGTGGTGCTCAACGAGGCCGAGCCGTTCAACTGCGTGCGCTGCGGCAAGCCCTTCGGGACGCGGCAGATGGTGGACAGCATGTTGGGCAAGCTCAGCGGTCATTCGATGTTCGCGGGCAGCGGCTCCCTGAGGCGGCTGCAGATGTGCGCCGACTGCCGTGTCGTGGACATGATGGAGAACAAGAGCGAAGTTTCGATATTCGACGCAGCCAAGAAATGAGCGCGCCCGCCACCCCGCTTGAGTTTCAGCCGCCCGAGGTTCCCGAGGACAAGGCGCGCGCCGGCTACTACGCCCTGCTCGCCCGGCTCTTCTATTCCGGACCGGACGCGCGGCTGCTTTCGGCCATCGCCGGTGCCGACGACATGACAGACGACGGCGCGCGTTCGGCGGTCGGTGAAGCCTGGAGCGCGCTTGCGGCGGCGGCGCAGGCGATGGACCCCGAGGCGGCGAGGCTGGAGTACGACGAGCTTCTCGTGGGCACGGGAAAGGCCGAGGTCACGCCCTACGCGAGCTACTACCTCGCGCAGACCGGCCGGGAGAAGATCCTGGTGCGGCTGCGCGGGGAATTGGCCGAGCTGGGCCTGTCGCGCTCGCCCAATGCCCATGAGCCGGAGGATCACTTCGCGGGGCTGCTCGACGTCATGCGGCACTTGATCTTGTTGGGCTCTGGCGATGCTGCGCTGCAAAAGCAGCAGGCGTTTTTCAATCGCTATATCCGTTCCAGCTACGAGGGATTTTGCGGTGCAATATCCGCGAGCTCGAAGTCCAACTTCTACAAGCACGTGGCCCGATTTGCCTCGGCCTTCTTTGTGGTTGAAGCCGAAGCCTTAAAGGTGTTCTAATTGTGCTCATGCAATAAGCTGCATATTTCAGGTGTTGACGCTGGGAAGGAGACCTCACATGAAAAACGAAATTAACTCCAAACTTAGCCGCAGGAACTTCCTACTCACGGTCGGCGCCGGCGGCGCCGCAGCGGCAGCCGTGGTCACCAGCCGCGTGGTCACAACCGGCGAACCTCGAACCACCGCAAACAACGACAAGCGTCGCGGAAAGGGATATCAGGAATCCGCGCACGTCCGCACGTACTACAACACCGCAAAAGTTTGACGAGGAGGCCTGAAATGATGCTCACCAGGAAATCCGCTGGAGCCCCCGCTCACATTTCATCCGGCGCGAGCCGTCTGTCGCGCAGCGTTTCGGGAATGCTCGCCAAGACGATCGACCGCCGGAGCTTCCTCAAACGCTCCGGCCTCGTAGCCGGCGCCGGCGCATTCGCGACCCAGTTGCCGTTCAGCATGATCGGCAAGGCGGAAGCGGCCGCGGAGAAAGGCGGCAACATCGAAGTAAAGCGCACTGTCTGCACGCATTGTTCCGTGGGCTGCGCGGTCGACGCGGTCGTGCAGAACGGCGTGTGGGTGAAGCAGGAACCGGTGTTCGACTCGCCGCTCAACCTCGGCGCGCACTGCGCCAAAGGCGCGTCGGTGCGCGAGCACGGCATGACCGAGCACTCGCACCGGCTGAAATACCCGATGAAGCTCGTGAACGGCAAGTACCAGCGCATTTCCTGGGACACGGCGATCAACGAAATCGGCGACCGCATGCTCGCGCTGCGCAAGGAGTCCGGTCCCGATGCGATCTACGTCGTCGGCTCGTCCAAGCACAACAACGAGCAGTCCGCGCTGCTGAGGAAATGGGTTTCGCTCTGGGGCACCAACAACTGCGACCACCAGGCGCGCATCTGCCACTCGACGACCGTCGCCGGCGTCGCCCAGACCTGGGGCTACGGCGCAATGACGAACTCGTACAACGACATGCAGAACACCAAGTGCGCGATGTACATCGGCTCGAACGCGGCCGAAGCGCACCCCGTGTCGATGCTGCACATGCTGCATGCGAAGGAGACGGGCGCGAAGATGATCGTGGTGGACCCGCGCTTCACGCGCACCGCGGCCAAGGCCGACGAGTACGTGCGCATTCGCTCCGGCACCGACATTCCGTTCCTATTCGGGCTGCTCCACATCATTTTCAAGAACGGCTGGGAGGACAAGAAGTACATTCATGACCGCGTCTATGGCATGGACAAGGTGAAAGAGGAAGTCCTCAAGAAGTGGACACCGGAGGAAGTGCACAACGTCACCGGCGTGCCGCCCGAGCAGCTGCAGCGGGTCGCTGAGGCCTTCGCGAAACACCGGCCGAGCACCATCGTCTGGTGCATGGGGCAGACCCAGCACACCATCGGCAACGCCATGGTGCGCGCTTCCTGCATCCTGCAGCTCGCGCTCGGCAATATCGGCGTTTCCGGTGGCGGCGCCAACATCTTCCGCGGCCATGACAACGTGCAGGGCGCGACCGACGTCGGCCCCAACCCCGATACGCTGCCGGGTTACTACCCGGTCATCGTTCCCGGATCCTGGGTGCACTATTCGCGTGTCTGGAACGTGGACCTGAAATGGCTACAGGACCGCTTCGCACCGGGGATGATGGGTAAACCCGGGATGACCGTCTCTCGCTGGATCGACGGCGTGATGGAGAAGAACGAGAACATCGACCAGGACTCGAACATCCGTGCGATGTTCTACTGGGGCCATGCGCCGAACTCGCAGACGCGTGGCCTCGAGATGGTCAAGGCGATGAAGATGCTCGACATGCTCGTCGTTGTCGACCCGTACCCGTCAGCCACGGCGGCGATGGCGGCGATGCCGGTGGAAGGCGTGACGGAAAAAGCAGGTCGCGGCGTGTACCTCCTGCCTGCGGCGACCCAGTTCGAGACCGAAGGCTCCTGCACCGCTTCCAACCGCTCGATCCAGTGGCGCGAGAAGGTCATCGATCCGCTGTTCGAGTCGCGCTCCGACCAGGCGATCATGCTCGCGCTGGCGAGGAAACTCGGCTTCGAGGACCAGTTCCTCGGCAAGAAGGACGGCAAGCAGAACCTGCGTCTGATCAAGGCCAAGGGTGGCTATGACGAGCCCTCGATGGAAGACACGCTGTCGAACGAGATCAACCGTGGCACGTGGACCATCGGTTACACCGGCCAGTCCCCGCAGCGCCTGCAGGCACACATGCGCAACATGCAGGTGTTCGACGTGAAGACATTGCGCGCCAGGGGCGGCAAGGACGCCAAGACCGGCTACGACCTGACCGGCGACTACTTCGGTCTGCCGTGGCCGTGCTACGGCACCCCGGCGCTCAAGCACCCGGGCTCGCCCAACCTGTACGACAACTCCAAGCACGTCATGGACGGAGGCGGCAACTTCCGCGCGCTGTTCGGCATGGAGAAGGACGGCGTGAATCTTCTCGCCGAGGACGGCTCCCACTCCAAAGGCGCGGACATCACTACCGGCTATCCGCAGTTCGACCACGTGCTCCTGAAGAAACTCGGCTGGTGGGACGAGTTGACCGAAGAGGAGAAGAAGGAGGCCGAAGGCAGGCTTTGGGCCAACGACCTGTCGGGTGGCATCATCCGCGTGGTGATGAAGAACCATGGCTGCCATCCGTTCGGCAACGCCAAGGCGCGTGCAATCGTGTGGAACTTCCCCGACGGCATTCCGCAGCACCGCGAGCCGCTTTTCGGCATCCGCCCGGACCTCGTCGAGAAATATCCGACCCACGACGACGTCAAGGTGCTCTGGCGCCTGCCGACCCTGTTCAAGTCGGTGCAGGAGAAGAACAAGAACATCGGCAAGGAGTTTCCGATCGTTCTCACGAGCGGGCGCCTGGTCGAGTTCGAAGGCGGGGGCGAGGAAACGCGTTCCAACCCCTGGCTCGCCGAGCTGATGCAGGAAAACTTCGTAGAGATCAACCCGAAGGCGGCTGCGGACCGGGGCATACGCAATGGCGAGCCGGTCTGGGTGAAGACGCCGACCGGAGCGCGACTGAAGGTGACCGCAAAGATCACCGAAGGCGTCGGACCCGACCACGCGTTCATCCCGTTCCACTTCTCCGGCTGGTGGCAGGGCAAGGACATGCTGCCCTACTATCCGGAGGGGGCGGCGCCGATCGTGCGCGGCGAGGCGGTCAACACCGCAACGACCTACGGTTACGACCGCGTGACAATGATGCAGGAAACAAAAACCACCGTCTGCCAGATCGAGCGGGCATAGGAGGAAGCGACCATGGCCAGAATGAAATTCCTTTGCGATGCCGAGCGCTGCATCGAGTGCAACGGCTGTGTCACGGCCTGCAAGAACGTGAATGAAGTGCCCTGGGGGGTGAACCGCCGCCGCGTCGTGACCATCAACGACGGCGTGGTCGGCGCCGAGAGGTCGATCTCGGTGGCCTGCATGCACTGCTCGGACGCGCCCTGCATGGCCGTGTGTCCGGTGGACTGCTTCTACCGCACCGACGAGGGCGTGGTCCTGCACGACAAGGACCTGTGCATCGGCTGCGGCTACTGCTTCTACGCCTGCCCCTTCGGCGCGCCGCAGTTCCCGCAGGCGGGGGCGTTCGGCCTGCGCGGGAAGATGGACAAGTGCACCTTCTGTGCCGGCGGCCCGGAGAAGGACCTCTCCAAGGAGGAATTCTCCAAATACGGCGCGAACCGGCTGGCGGAAGGGAAACTTCCAGCCTGCGCCGAGATGTGCTCGACCAAGGCGCTTCTGGGCGGGGACGGCGACGTCATCGCCGACATCTATCGCCAGCGCGTGCTGAAGCGCGGAAAAGGCTCGGAGGTCTGGGGCTGGGGCACCGCGTACGGCAAGCCCGAGCAGAAAGCACCGGCTGGAGCGAAATCATGAGGAATCCGGGAAAAGCGGTTCTTCTGGGCGTCGCGCTCGCGGCGACCGTGGCATTGAGCGCCTGCGGCGAACGGGATCAGGTCACCGTGTACAAGCAGGGCAAGTACCAGGGCAAGCCCGACACCAAGCCCTGGGAGAACGGTCCTGGCGAGAGCCTCTATACCACTTCCAAGTGGACTCAGGGCGACAAGACGAGCTGGGAATCCGCGCTCAAGACGCGCAACCTTGCGCAGAACGAGTACAACCGGGTTGAATAAGGGAGGGAGCTCAATGAGGCCTGTCGCGGTTCTTGAGCGCGCTGCGCTCGCGCTTGCACTGTTCCTGCCGCTCGGTGGCGCCGCGCAGCAGCAGGAAACGCAGCAGCAGCGCGCGCAGTCGCAACCCTACAACAATGCTCCCGTCTGGCGGGACGTGCGCTCGGGGAAAGAAGAGTACACGTCCATCAAGGGCCGCGAGACGGGCGTGCTGGTTCAGACATACGGCGAGACCTGGCGGCAGCTCAAGAACGGCTGGATCACGCCGATCGTGGGCTGGCTTATCGCTGCGGTCGTGGTGGTGATCGGCGCGTTCTACAAATGGCGCGGCAGCATCAAGGTTCACGGCGCATCCACCGGCCGGCTGATCCAGCGTTTCACCCCGCTCGAGCGCTACGTCCATTGGGTGGTCGGGATCAGTTTCGCCATCCTCGGCGTAAGCGGCCTCATCATGATGCTCGGGAAATACGTGCTGCTGCCGGTGATCGGGTACACCCTGTTCGCCTGGCTGGCGCAGCTGTCAAAGCACCTGCACAATTTCCTCGGGCCTGTGTTTGTCGTGAGCCTGCTCGTGTTCATCGTCATGTTCGTCAGGGGGAACCTCCCGCGTGCCTACGACATCGGGTGGCTATTCAAGCTGGGTGGGATGGTTTCCGGCCAGCACGTTCCCTCCGGCAAGTTCAACGCAGGCGAGAAGATCTGGTTCTGGGCCGGGGTGGTGGTGCTGAGCCTCATCGTGAGCGCCTCGGGCCTGATACTCCTTTTCCCCAACTTCGACCAGGTTCGTGCAGTCATGATCGAGGCGAACGTGGTGCACGCAGTGGCGGCGGGCGCGGTGATGGCGGCCTCGCTCGGCCACATCTACCTTGGCACCCTCGGCGTGGAGGGAGCCTACGAGGCGATGCGCAACGGGTATGTCGATGAGGCCTGGGCCAAGGAGCACCACGAGTATTGGTACAACGACATCAAGTCCGGAAAGATCAAGGCCGGGACGGCGACCGGTGCACCGATGTCGCCGCAAGCACAGCACTGAAGAAGAGGAGACGCGCAATGGATATCCGCACCGTGATCATCACTTTGGCAATGGCGGCGTCCGCTGGCGCAGTCTGGGCCAAGCTGCCCCCGGCGCCGCCCGCGGATCCGGTCAAGGCCGCCGAAGCGAAGAAGGCCGCAGACGCGGCCGCCAAGAAGGATGCCGAGGATCTCGCCAAGGCGCAGGATCGAGCCGTGGCGAACTATCGCAAGAACAAGGGCATCAAGGCCCCGGCTCCGGTCAAGCCGGCTGCCAAGAAGTAGGCGTAGAGCCGAGGCTTCGCCTGCGGAGAGACACAGCGCAGCTAGAAGCTTGTGAAAAAAGGGGGCGCCGGAAGCGCCCTTTTTTCATTGTGGCGGCGCGATCGTTGCCACGCGTGAGGCAACTCAAGCGTCGAGCAGGCTATAGATCAGCCCGGCGGAACCGCAGGCGAGGATGACGGGAATCATACCGGTCCTGTAGCGCCACAAGGCCGCGCTTGCGGCGAGCCCGACCAGGAGAGAAAACCAGTCGAAGCGGCCGGGGAAACCCTGTGGCCACAAGACGTGCCCGGCAAAGAACAGCGCGAGATTTAGGATTACGCCCACTACCGCTGCGGTTATTCCAGTGAGCGGTGCCGTGAAGCGCAGATCCCCGTGCGTAGTCTCCACCAAGGGTCCGCCTAGAAGAATGAAGAGAAACGAGGGGAGGAAGGTGAAGAAGGTCGCCACGATCGCCCCGGCACATCCCGCGAGCGCCAGAGCCTCGGGGCCGAAAACCGCCTTGGTCCACGCGCCGACGAAGCCGACGAAGGCAACCACCATGATGAGCGGCCCCGGAGTGGTCTCCCCGAGCGCAAGTCCGTCGATCATCTGGCCGGCGGTGAGCCACTGATAGTGCTCGACGGCGCCTTGGTAGACGTAGGGGAGCACGGCGTAGGCGCCGCCGAAGGTCATCAGTGCCGCCTTGGTGAAGAACCAGCCCATCTGCGTGAGGGCGTTGTTCCAGCCGGAGAGGCCGATGAGCGCGGCGAGCGATGCACCCCAGATCGCGAGAAACACCGCAAGGATCAGAGAGAAGCGGCGCCACCGGAAGAGCGCATGGGCGGGCGTAGGGGTCGCATCGTCGATTAGGGCAGCCCCGTAACGCCTTGCGGATGCACCGTGACTTCCGGTGGCGAATTTATCGGGCGCGATCCGTCCACCGATATATCCGGCGATGCCGGCGCCGAGGACGATGTAGGGAAAGGGCAATTTCAGCGCGAAGATCGCGATGAAGGCGGCCAGGCTTATGGTCCACAGCACCGCGTTCTTCAGCGCCCTGGAGCCGATCCGGTAGGCGGCAAACAGCACGATCGCCGTAACCGCCGGCTTGATCCCATAGAATAGTCCTGCGACAAACGTCAGCTTGCCGAAGGCTAGGTACGTCCACGTGAGTGCGGCAAGGATCGCGAGCGAGGGCAGCACGAAGAGGCTTCCCGCGATCACTCCGCCCCAGGTCCGGTGCATCATCCACCCTATGTAGGTTGCGAGCTGGGTAGCCTCCGGCCCCGGCAGTACCATGCAGTAATTGAGCGCGTGGAGGAAGCGCTTTTCCGATATCCAGCGCTTCCGCTCGACCAGATCCTCGTGCATGATCGCGATTTGTCCGGTCGGCCCGCCGAAGCTGATGAAGCCGAGCTTGAGCCAGTAGCGGAACGCCTCGCCAAGGCTTACCGGGGCCGGCGGAGAGTCGGGAATTTCTGCAGTTGCGGTGTCCACAGGCCATCCTTGTAGAATTCGAAAAGCGCAGCTTGGACGGGACACCGCCTTGGTCGCCATCACGAGAATCCTTGCGACGGCCGCGCGGGGAGTCTGCAGTCCCCGATGAATGAACTATACTGAGGCGCTCCCTTTGCGGCAAGCGTTCCCGGCACGGTTGTCCATGCCAGTGTCCTTGGTCCCGAAAATCCGCCTTCTCATCGGCGCTGTCGTCGCCATGGGTCCGGGCAAAGCGGATCTCCTCGAGGCGATTTCGCGCACCGGCTCGATCTCGGCCGCGGCGCGGGAGATGGGTATGTCTTACCGGCGCGGCTGGCTGCTGGTCGAGGCGCTCAACGCCGCGTTCAGGCAGCCGCTGGTGGAAACACTCACCGGAGGGCAGGGCGGGGGTGGTGCCCGCGTCACAGAGTTCGGTCTCGAAGTCCTGCGGCGCTACCGGGCGATGGAATCCACTGCGGCGCGCTCGGTCGCTTCCGAGCTGAAGCGCTTCTCGCGGCTGGTCGCTCCGGTCCGGCGCCGCAAGTAGGATCCTCTTTGCATGCGGGGTCGGCGTCGACTAGAATCCGTCTCGTTATATATCGCTGTATATGACGGAATATACCTTGCGTCCGATGCGCCTGGTCCCAGTCGTGTTCTCGCTGCTGTTCTCGGCGGTTTCGTCGGGCGCGAACGCGGAAGGGATGATAGTGCTCGCGGCGGCAAGCTTGAAGGATGCGCTCGACGAAGCCGTGCGGACGTTTGACGCGAACACCGGGCAGAACACAAAGGTATCCTACGGTGCGAGCTCGGCCCTGGCCCGGCAGATCGAGCGCGGGGCTCCCGCCGACCTTTTCCTCTCGGCCGACGTCGAGTGGATGGACTATCTCGCCGGGCGGAAGCTCATCCGGACCGAAACGCGCGTCGATCTCCTTACCAACCGCCTGGTGCTGATTTCGCCGGCAGCGAGCAACGTGACGATGCAAATAGCCCCTGGCTTTCCGCTTGCGGCAGCGCTCGGAAATGGGCGGCTGGCGATGGCGGATCCGGATTACGTGCCCGCTGGTAAGTACGGCCGGGCGGCGCTCCAGTCCATGGGGGTCTGGACATCGGTGTCCACGAAGATCGCGCCGTCGGAAGACGTGCGCGCTGCGCTGAGGCTGGTTGCCCGCGGGGAGACGCCGTTGGGCATCGTATACCGCACCGATGCGCTCGCCGAGCGCAAGGTGCGTATCGTCGCTGAATTCCCGGCAACTTCTCATCCGCTGATCGTCTATCCGGCTGCTGTGACCGCAGTATCCAAATCCGCCGCGGCTTCAAGGCTGCTCGACTTCCTCCGGAGTCCCGCTGCGCGCGCAATCTGGATCAGGCATGGGTTCGGGCGCGCGAACTGAGTATGTTCCCGACTCTCGAGGAACTACAGATCCTGGGGCTGAGCCTCAAGGTAGCCTTGTGGAGCGTGCTTGTCAGTCTCCCCCTCGCCGTGGCCGTGGCTTATTCGCTGGCGAGAGTGAATTTCCCCGGAAAGACTTTGTTCGACGCGGCCGTGCATCTGCCGCTCGTGCTGCCGCCTGTGGTTGTCGGCTATTTTCTCTTGCTCACCTTCGGCAGACGCGGCCCGGTTGGTATTCTGCTCGAGGAGTGGTTCGGCATCGTGGTGATGTTCAAGTGGACCGGCGCCGCCATCGCGGCGGGAGTGATGGGATTCCCGTTGATGGTGCGCGCGGTTCGCCTGTCCTTCGAGGCCATCGATCGTAAGCTCGAGGACGCGGCGAGCACGCTGGGCGCGGGGCCCCTCGCGGTCTTCGCCACCGTGACTCTGCCGCTCGCGCTGCCCGGCGTTCTCACCGGCATGCTGCTCTCCTTCGCGCGCGGCCTCGGCGAGTTCGGCGCGACCATCACCTTTGTTTCCAACATTCCGGGTGAAACCCGCACTCTGCCCCTCGCCATCTACACGTACACGCAGGTTCCGGGCGGTGACGAGTCGGCCTTGCGTCTCAGCCTGCTGGCCGTGGTGCTCTCGCTCGCTGCGCTGTTCGTCTCGGAAGTGATGGTGCGCCGGGCCACGCGCAGGATCATGGGCGATGACGCTGACGGTAGACATTGAGCGCAGGCTCGGCTCATTCCGGCTGAAGACTGCTTTCGAGGCGGGCGGGGGCGTGACCGCCCTGTTCGGACGCTCCGGGGCGGGCAAGACCTCGGTGATCAACGCCATTGCGGGAATTCTGCGTCCCGACAGCGGATGCATCGTCGTCGACGGCAGCGTTCTCTTCGACAGCAAGCGCGGCATCGATGTGCCGACCCCGCGCCGGCGCGTTGGATACGTCTTCCAGGAAGCGCGCCTGTTTCCACACCTCTCCGTACAAGGAAATCTCCGTTATGCGCGGTTGTTTTCTCGCGCACCCGAGACGGCCGGGCACTTCGAGCATGTAGTCGAGCTGCTCGGCCTCGCTCAGCTTCTTGATCGCCGCCCCGGAAATCTCTCCGCTGGCGAGAAGCAGCGAGTTGCCATTGGCCGGGCGTTGCTTTCCGAGCCGCGCCTGCTGCTGCTCGACGAACCCCTCGCTTCACTCGACACACACCGCAGGAGCGAGATCCTCCGGTACATCGAGCTCATGCGGGACGAGGTGAAGATACCGATCCTGTATGTCAGCCACGCCGTGGACGAAGTGGTTCGTCTCGCCGACACGGTCGTGCTCATGTCGGCCGGGGAGGCGGTCGCAACGGGCGCCGCGGACGAGATCATGGGGCGGTCCGACCTGCCGGGAGCAGCGGGGCCCTTCGAGGGCGGTGCGGTCATCGACGCGAGAGTCGTCGCCCAAGACCTCGAGTTCGACTTGGCGACCCTCGCCTTCGACGGCGGAACCTTGACGGTACCGAACGTCGACGCTTTGCCTGGCGAGCCGGTGCGGGTACGCATCCGAGCCCGCGACGTCTCCATCGCGCTCGAGCGGCCGCAGCGTGTGAGCATTCAGAACGTGCTAGAAGGAAGCATCGCGGGGATTGGCGTAGAGAGCGGCGGTGTCGTCGAAGTCGCGATCAGCATCGGCGCCGCTGTCCTGCGATCGAGGGTGACCCGGCGTGCTGTTCAGCAACTCGGCCTGGCGCCGGGGCAAGAGGTCTTCGCTCTGGTGAAGGCCGTTTCGCTTGACCGCCGCTAGGCGAACGAATCCAGGATCGCGCTAACCGCGGGCCGGCCGCGGGCCGGCGAGGCCTTCCTCGACCCCCATGATGCGACCGGTGATTGCCTCGTCGTAGCCGGGTAGGCCTGCGAGGACGGCATGGAAGGGCTTGCCGCGAAGAATGGCCAGGAATCTCTTCAGCTCAGCGCTCTCCAGCCGGGCCGCGCCGCAGGCGAGCAGGTAACGCTCGCTTACCAAGGGTATAAAACCCAGCTCGAGTCGAGCTGCCGCCGCGCGAATGCCGAAGCCGGCGTCAGCGCTCCCGTCTGCAACCGCCGCCGCAACTGCCACATGGGTGAACTCCTCGCGGGCGTAGCCCGAGATCCGGCCGCCCTCCATCCCCGCGCGCGCAAGCAGCTGGTCGAACACGAGCCGCGTTCCGGAGCCGCGCTGGCGATTGACGAATCGCAGGCCGGCGAGATCGCGCAGACCCTGTATGCCCTTGGGGTTGCCGCGCGCGACGATCAATCCCTGGTCGCGGATGGCAAGGCCGATCAGCTTGTGGGCGCCGGGCTTGAGCTGCTCCAGGATCTCGGGCGTCTGCCATTGCTCGGCAACGTGAAATCCCGCGAGATCGCAATCGCCTTGCGCCAGCGCCCGCAGGCTTTCAACGCTGCCGCGAAACTGGATTTCCAGGGCGAGCGCAGCCTCGGCGAGTTCCGGCAGACGCTCCACCGCGAGGTCGTGACTCGCGTACAGATTCAGGCGTGGAAGGTCCACGCCCGCCTGGAGCTCGCGCTCGAACTCGCGAGCGAGTTCGGCAAAGTGGGGGGCAAGGCGCGCTCTCGCGCGCTGCTCCAGCTCGACAAGCTTCATCGCGAGGGGAGTGAGCCGCGCTCCGCGCCCTCTTTCCAGGGCCACCAGCGGCTGGCTCATGCGGCGGTTCCAGTCCCCGAGCAGGTTCCAGACGTGCCGGTATGAATAGCCGACTTCACGGGCTGCGGCCGCAAGCGATCCCGTGCGCTGGATGGCCGCAAGCAGGGGCACGAGCAGCGGGGCCACCGGAGCCGACCGGAGTTTCCAGCCTGGCTCGAATTCGATTCTCATCATGATAGCTAGATCATATTGTTCTATGAGACTATGATCTATATCCATAAATATAAGAATTATGCATAATAATACCTATTCTAGCGAAAGCGGTCAACGGGAGGCCAGTGCATGTCCGAAGCGCTGACCACCGCTTTCGCCCTGCTCGTCGCACTCGATCCGAAGCTGGTCGAGATCGTCCTGCTCAGCCTACGCGTGAGCCTCTCTGCGGTCGCCATCGCTGCGCTCATGGGTCTTCCGCTTGGCGCTGCCATTGCCGTCGGCAGATTCCCGGGCCGCCAGACCCTGATCGTGGCTTTGAACGCGATGATGGGTCTGCCGCCGGTCGTCGTGGGCCTGCTCATCTACCTCCTGCTCTCGCGCTCCGGTCCGCTCGGCCCGTTGGGGATTCTGTTTACTCCAGCGGCGATGATCGTTGCCCAGACGGTTCTCATTTTGCCGATCATCGCGGCACTCTCGCGCCAGGCGATCGAGGATGCATGGCGCGAATACGAGGAGCAGCTGCGTTCGCTTGGCGCGGGGCGCCTCTCTGCGGGGCTCACGCTCCTCTGGGACACGCGGTTCTCGATGCTCACTACGATCCTCGCTGGATTCGGCCGAGCGGCGGCCGAGGTCGGGGCGGTGATCATCGTCGGAGGGAATATCGACGGGGTAACGCGCGTCATGACCACCACCATCGCCCTTGAAACCAGCAAGGGCGACCTGCCGCTCGCGATGGGATTGGGAACGATCCTCATCGCGATAGTCGTCGCCGTGAACGCCGCCGCCTATCTGACGAAGGAATTGGCCCAGCGGCGCTACGGATGAGAAATGGGTCAATCCTTCCGCTGCGTCTTCACGAGGTGTCGTTTGCGGCAGGCGGCCGGATGATCATCGACCGCTTTTCGCTCGAGATCGAAGCAGGCCCAAGCACGATCATCCTCGGCGCGAATGGCGCCGGAAAGAGCGTGCTTATGCGCCTGATGCACGGCCTTCTGAGTCCCACCTCGGGTCGCATCCAGTGGAACGCGCTCGAGCGCCCCGGGACTCCAAGAAAGCAGGCGATGGTGTTCCAGCGGCCGGTGATGCTGCGCCGCTCGGCCAAGGCCAACGTCGAGTATGCGCTGCAGATCGCCGGAATCCGGAAGACGCAGCGCGAAGCCTTGGTGCGCGAGTCGCTCGAAGGCGTGGGACTCGCGCACCTCGCGCGGCGGTCTGCTCGCGTGCTCTCGGGGGGCGAGCAGCAGCGGCTGGCGCTCGCGCGCGCCTGGGCTTTGCATCCGGAAGTGCTATTCCTCGACGAGCCCACGGCCAGCCTAGATCCGAGCGCGACGCGCGAGATCGAAACCGTCATCCGGGCCTTCGACGCGGCCGGCACCAAGATCGTCATGGCGACGCACAACCTCGGCCAGGCGCGGCGTTTGGGCGACGAGGTCATTTTTGTCGATCAGGGGCGGCTCGTCGAGCGCGCGCCGGTCGGGGAATTCTTTTCCAAACCGCGGTCGGCGCAAGCCGCTGCATTCATCAAAGGAGAACTGCCTTGGACTTGATCCGGAGACTACTGCTGCTCGCCACATTGATTGCCGCGTTTCCCGCCGGCGCGCAAGAGAAGTTCATCGTCGTCGCTTCCACCACATCGACCGAACAGTCGGGCTTGTTCGGCTATCTGCTTCCGCTTTTCCAGAAGAAGACCGGGACCCAGGTGCGCGTGGTCGCCCTCGGGACCGGGCAGGCACTCGACCTTGCCCGACGCGGCGACGCGGACGTGGTGTTCGTGCATGCCAAGTCGGCCGAAGAAAAGTTTCTCGCCGAAGGCCACGGCGTGAAGCGGTTCCCGGTGATGTACAACGACTTCGTGCTGATCGGTCCGAAGGGGGATCCCGCCAAGATCGCCGGCGGCAGGGATATCCTGGCGGCACTGAAGAAGATCAAGTCGGCCAACGCACCTTTCGTCTCGCGCGGCGACCGGAGCGGGACGCACATCGCCGAGCTGGCCCTATGGAAGCTCGCGGGAATCGACATCGAAAAGGACAAGGGCCCCTGGTACAAGGACACGGGGCAGGGCATGGGCCCCGCGCTGAATACCGCTTCCGCAATGAACGCCTACATCCTCGCAGACCGCGGGACGTGGATTTCATTCAAGAACCGAGGCAGCCTCGGAATCGTGGTCGAGGGCGACAAACGCTTGTTCAACCAGTACGGCGTCATGCTCGTCAATCCCGCCAAGCACCCGAACGTGAAAAAGGATCTCGGCCAGGCCTTCGTCGACTGGGTGATCTCGCCCGAGGGCCAGAAGGCGATTGCCGGTTACAAGATCGGCGGTGAGCAGCTGTTCTTCCCCAACGCCGGCACTCCGGGGGCATGATCATGGGCCGCGCGCTCGCGCTTTGCGCGCTGATCGCTCTCAGTGCTCCGGCGATGGCTCAAGGATCTTCGGTGCGGCTGTACGCTGCGGGCAGCTTGCGCGCGGTGATGACCGAGATCGGCGCGGCGTTTGCGCGAGACACCGGAATCGCCGTGAACGGTGAATTCGGCGCCTCCGGGACTTTGCGCGAGCGCCTCATGAAAGACGAGCCTGCCGAGGTGTTCGCCTCGGCGAACATGGAGCATCCTCAGTCGCTCGCGCAGTCCGGGCGCGCCGGACCAGTGGTGCTTTTTGCGCGAAACCGGCTGTGCGCGCTGGTCGCGCCGGGACTCCCGGTGGGTACCGCCAACCTTCTCGAGCGCATGCTCGACGCACGCACGAAGCTCGGGACTTCCGCTCCCAAATTCGATCCTTCGGGGGACTATGCCTGGCAGGTGTTCGAAAGGGCCGAGCGGCTGAGGCCCGGGGCGTATGCGACGTTGAGCGGCAAGGCGCTGAAGCTCACCGGTGCGCCGGATTCTCCGCCCCCTCCGAAGGATCGAAGCCTCTATGGAAAGCTCGTGTCGGAGCGCAAGGCCGACGTCTTTCTGACCTATTGCACGAACGCGCTGCTCGCGCAGAAGGAGGAACCTTCCCTTCAGGTCGTGGCCTTGCCCGAGGCGCTCGCAGTCGGCGCGGACTACGGGCTCACGGTGCTCAATCGCGCCGGAGCGGCCGCTTCGCGCTTCGCGCTCTTCGTCATGTCGGTGCGAGGGCAGGAGATCCTCGCGCGCCACGGCTTTTCCGCACCGGCCCTGCCCTCAAAGGAGAAATCATGAAACTGAGCGCCAGAAACGTTCTGCCAGGGAAGGTGGTTCAGGTTATTCGAGGCCAGACCACGGCGCACGTGAAGATCGAGGTCTCGGGCGGCGCCATCATCATGGCCTCGATAACCGTCGAAGCGGTCGACGAGCTTGCGCTCAAACCCGGCGACGAGGCGTTTGCGGTAATCAAGGCCTCCGACGTGATCGTCGGCCGGCCGTAGTATCGGGACACCGAGGCCGGCCCAGCAGAGAAATCCAGCAGGGGATTTGTCCAGCCGTGGACTTGCCCGTCAACCCGCGTGATGCGCCCCGACCGCCGACTCTGCGTTTCGACAGAATGGAGTGGGCCGGCGCATTCGGCGATCTCGGCACGCTGATCCCGTTCCTCGTCGCCTATGTAAGCCTCGTAAAGATGGACCCTTCCGGGATCCTCTTCGCGTTTGGCGTCGCCATGATCGTCACGGGCGCCTACTACCGGA
>Ga0187773_10000382_pt1 | contig 17670 bp, 20 predicted proteins | sample 0216_BV02_MP05_1_FD_133133 | JGI IMG/M metagenome (GOLD analysis project Ga0187773, IMG submission 133133) | Tropical peat soil microbial communities from peatlands in Department of Meta, Colombia - 0216_BV02_MP05_10_MG | ecosystem: Environmental > Terrestrial > Soil > Wetlands > Peat | place...
GTGCCGCGCGAGCAGCGCTACAAGGCGAAGAACTTCATTGATACGGTCGTGTATCGCGGCGGCGACGCGCTCGCGGGGTGGCTGGTCGGCGGCCTGCGCGGCTTCGGCGTGGGCCTGTCGGCGCTCTCCTTCCTCGCCGCACCGCTCGCGCTCGCCTGGCTCGCGCTCGGGTTGTGGCTCGGGCGCCGCCAGGAACGTCTGCGCCGGGCACCGGTCTAGAATGAGATCATGCGAAGTTTATTCAGGCCCGCCCGGCGGCGTGCCCTCGCCCTGCTGGCGGCAACGGGCGCCGCGCTCACGATGAAGCCGACCGTGGCTCAACCCGCAGCGACTCTGACCATGAGACCGATCCCAGCGAGCGGCGAACCGCTGCCGGTCGTGGGCCTGGGCACCTGGCAGACCTTCGACGTCGGCGGAGATGCCCGCGCACGCGCGCCGCTCGGCGAGGTGCTCGCGGCGCTCGCCGCGGCGGGCGGCAAGCTGGTCGACAGCTCGCCGATGTACGGCACGAGCGAAGAGGTGGTCGGCGATCTGGTGGCCGCGCTCGGCCTGCGCGCGCGCCTGTTCCTCGCGACCAAGGTCTGGACGAGCGGGCGCGCCGAGGGCATCGCCCAGATGGAGCAGTCCCTGCGCCGCCTGCGCGTGGAGCGGCTCGACCTGATGCAGATCCACAACCTGGTGGACGTCGCTACGCACACGCGCACGCTGGAGGACTGGAAGGCGGCCGGACGCGTGCGCTACGTCGGCGTCACCCACTACACCTCATCGGCCTACCGCGAGGTCGAGCGCGTGCTCAAGGCGGGCCGCTACGACTTCCTGCAGATCAACTACTCGCTCGACGAGCCCGAGGCGGCCGAGCGCCTGCTGCCGCTCGCCGAGGAAAGGAAGGTCGCGGTGCTCGTGAACCGCCCGTTCGGCCAAGGCAGCATGTTCCGCCGCACGCGCGACAAGCCGCTGCCCGGGTGGGCGGGCGAGCTCGGCATCGCGAGCTGGGCGCAGTACTTCCTCAAGTGGATCATCGGCCACCCGGCGGTGACCTGCGCCATTCCCGGCACCGCCAAGCCCGAGCACGTGCGCGACAACCTCGGCGCGGCGCTCGGGCCCCTGCCCGACGCCGCCGCGCGCCGGCGCATGGCCCAGCACTACGCGAGTCTGTAAGCCGGGCTCAAGGCCGGCTACGCGCCTACTGCGCGCACTTGCCGACCTTCAGCTCCTTGCACGGGTCCTTCACCTGCGGGATGGTCTCCAGCACCTTGACGTGCAGGCGATCGCCCTTTCCGACGACCTCCTCGACGTGCTCGTTCTGCACGACGTCGCGCGTCCGCGGGTCGATCATGATCGGGCCGCGCGGGCTGTCGAACTTCCAGCCCTCGAGCGCCTTCATCGCCTTGTCCGGGTCGATCTTGCCGTGGAGAGTCTTCACCACGTGCGCGATGGCGGCCATGCCATCCCAGCCCGCCACCGCCATGAAGTCCGGCGTCGAGTCCTTGCCGTAGGCCGCGTGCCAAGACTTGACGAACGCCTTGTTGGCCGGGTTGTCGTAGTCCGCGGCGTAGTGGCCCATCACCACCATGCCCTCGGCCGCCTTGCCCATCTGCTGCAGCTTGGTGTCCTGGATGATGTCGAGCGGCCCGATCAGCTTGATGCCCGCGGCGCGCAGGCCGAGGTCGCCGTAGGTCTTCACCAGCGACGCCGCATGCACTCCCGCCGGCACGAACACGTAGAAGCAATCCGGCTTCTCGTCCTTCACGCGCTGCAGGAACGGCGTGAAATCGGGCACCTGCGCGGGATTGCCCATCGGGATCTTGTCGATCACCTTGCCGCCCGCGCCGTCGAAGCCCTTCTCGAAGGCCTCCAGGCTGTCCTTGCCCGGCGGATAGTCGGTGTAGCCGACCGCGGCAGTCTTGCAGCCGAGCGTCTTGGCAGCATAAGTGCCCATCGGATACGCCGCGTGCCACATCGAGAACGACGTGCGCACGATGAATGGCGACAGATTGGTGATCCAGGCCGTGCCCGCGTTCATCACGATCATCGGCACCTTCGCCTCGGTCGCGAGCGGCGCGCTGGCGATCGCGTCGGGCGAGAACACGAAGCCGGCGAGCATCTCGACCTTGTCGCGCGTGATCAGCTCCTGCACCTCGGTCTTCGCCACCGTGCCGCTCGGGTTCTTCGAGTCGCGCTTGATCAGCTCGATCTTGTTGTCGCCCGCCGCCTTCGGGTGTTCCTTCATGTACAGGTTCATCGCGCGCAGGATCTGGTCGCCGTATTCGGCATTCACCCCAGAAAAGGTCAGCACGACGCCCACCTTCACGGTGCGCGCCTGCGCCGCGGGAACCGCGAGCGCCGCGAGGGCGGCGCCGCATGCCAGCATCTTCAGCAGCTTCATCTCTCTCCTCCTCTCCTAAATGAACTCTCCCCAGGGGCGACGATTATATGCCCGTCCCCGCTCAACCCCTCGCCACGCCGATCAGGGCGTCCAGCCGCGCTCGATCCCGGGCCAGCGCCTCGCTCGTGCCGTCGTACACGATGCGGCCGCGGTTCATGACCAGTGCGCGCGGCGAGAAGCCGAGCGCTATCCGCGTGTTCTGCTCCACCAGCAGGCAGGTCATGCCTTCCTCGTCGCGCAGGCGCTTGAGCGCCCGCACCAGCTCCTCGACGATGAGCGGCGACAGGCCCTCGGAGGGCTCGTCGAGCAGCAGCACGCTCGGATTGCCCATCAGTGCGCGCCCGATTGACAGCATCTGCTGCTCGCCGCCCGAGAGCTGGTTGCCGCGGTTCGCCTGGCGCGCCGCGAGCTGCGGGAACAGCTCGAAGACCGCTTCGCTGGACCAGCGCCGCGCGCCGGGCCCGCCGCGCGCCGCGACCTCCAGGTTCTCCCGCACGCTGAGCGAGGGGAACACCTCGCGCTCCTGCGGCACGTAGCCCAGGCCCGCGCGCGCGCGGCGAAACGGCGCGAGCTTCGTCAGCTCGCGCCCGTGCAGCCGGATGGCGCCGCCGTGCAGCGACGTGTGGCCCATGACGGTCTCGAGCAGCGTCGACTTGCCGACGCCGTTGCGTCCGATGAGGCTCACGCTCTCGCCCTGCGCGAGCGCGAGCTCCAGTTCCTCGAGCACGACGGTGTCGCCATAGCCGGCTGACACCGCGTGCAAGGCAAGCGCGCGGTCAACCATGGGCCTGCTCGCCGAGATACAGCGTACGCACGCGCTCGTCGGCGGCGACCTCCTGCGGCGTGCCCTGCATGAGAACCGCCCCGGCCACCAGGACGGTGATGCTGCGCGCGAAGCGGAACACGACATCCATGTCGTGCTCGATGATCAGTACCGCGATGTCCTGCGGCAGGCTTTCGATCACGTCGAGGATGATGTGGCTCTCGGCCGAGGGCACGCCGGCCGCCGGCTCGTCGAGCAGCAGGACTTTCGGGCGCTGCCCGAGGGCGATGGCGATCTCGACCAGCCGCTGGCGGCCGTAGGCGAGCTCGCTCACGGGCCTGAGCGCGTCCTCCTGCAGGCGCAGCGCCTCGAGCAAGGCGACTGCCTCGTCGGCGGTCTCGCGTCGCGCGCCCGCCGCGCGCCACAGGTTGTTGCAGGCTCCGGTGCGCTCGCCCACCGCGAGGCACACGTTATCGAGCACGGTGAGGCCGCGGAACAGCTGGTTGATCTGGAAAGTGCGCGCGATGCCGCGGCGCGCACGCTCGGACTGCGAAAGTCGCGTGACCTCCTCGCCGTGCAGCAGCACGCTGCCGGCGGAGGGCCTGAGCGCGCCGGTGAGCAGGTTGACGAAGCTGGTCTTGCCCGCGCCGTTCGGGCCGATCAGCGCGCAGCGCGCCCCTCGCTCCAGCCTGAAGTCGATTCCGCGCGCGACCTGCAGCGCGCCGAAGTTCTTGTGCAGGCCGCGCGTCTCGAGAGCCGCGGTGCCGCTCATCGCCACAGCCCCCTCGCCCGGCGCGCCGCCCGCTCGAGAAGCCCGAGCAGGCCGCCGCGCGCGAACAGCACCGTGAGCACGAGCACGAGCCCGACGCCGAACTCCCAGAACTCGGGGCTCAGCTTCGCGAGGCTGTCCTCGAGCAGCATGTAGATCGCCGCTCCCAGGAACGCGCCGTACAGCCGGCCGGTGCCGCCGAGGATGAGCATGACCAGCACGCTTGCCGAGCGCTCGAAGCCGAGCGCGCTGAGCGTGACGAAGGCGTTGGACTGCGCGTACAGGCCGCCCGCGACCCCCGCCATCGCGGCGGCGATCGTGTAGATCGCGACCAGGCGGCGATGCACCGGCGAGCCGATCGCCTCCATGCGCCGCAGGTTCTCGCGGATGCCGACCAGCGCCTGACCGAAGGGCGAGTACACGATGCGCCGCGCCACCACGAACAGGACGAACAGCACCGCGAGCGCATAGAGGTAGTAGGTGTGCCCGTACAGGTCGTAGTCGAAGCGGCCGAACAGCGGCTTGATCGTGATGCCGGTCACGCCGTCGTAGCCGCCGGTGATGTCCGCGCGCGCGTTGCCGAGCTCGTAGAGCATGATGGCGGTGGCGAGCGTCAGCATCAGCAGCGTAAGCCCGCGATAGCGCAGCAGCACCCAGCCGGAGACAAAGCCCGCGAGCGCAGCGCAAACGCCCGCGAACGCGAGGCCGCTGAGCGGCTCGCTCCAGCCGAGCCGCGCCGCGAGCAGCGCCGCCGCATAGGCCCCGGTGCCGAAGAACGCCGCGTGGCCCAGGGTGACGATGCCCGCGTAGCCCAGAACGAGGTCGAGCGACAGCGCGAACATGACGCCGATCAGGATTTGCGTGCCGAGCGCCATGTAGTCCGGAAAGGCGAAATAGGCGCCGATTCCGATCAGCCACGGCAGCGCCTCGGCAGGGCGCAGGGTGTGCCGCTTGAGCAGGAATTCGGCCGCCGCTGCGCCCGAGGCGCGCTCACTCCTTGCCATACAGGCCCGCGGGTTTGGCGAGCAGCAGCGCGATGGTCGCGGCGTAGATGAAGAACGCTCCGCCCGCCGGGAACAGGTACTTTCCGGCGTTGTCGGTGACGCCGAGCACGAGCGCCGCCAGCACGGTGCCCTTGATGCTGCCCGCCCCGCCGACCGCGACAACGATCAGGAAGAACACCAGGTACTGGATCGCGAAGGTCGGCGTCAGTCCCGTCAGGTTTACCGCCAGGCCGCCGCCGAGCGCCGCAAGGCCGCTGCCGAGCGCGAAAGTGAGCGTGAACAGTCGGTCGACATCGATCCCGATGGACTGCGCCATGCGCCGATTGTCGACGGCGGCGCGAATCCTGGCCCCCAGACTCGTGCGCTCGAAGCCGTACCACAGCGCGCCCATCATCAGCGCGCCGACCAGAACCATGAACAGGCGGTAAGCGGCGAAAGTGCGAAAGCCGAAGTCGACGCTGCCGCTCAGGTAGCGCGGCACGCGGATCGCCTGCGGGGCGGGGCCGTAAGCGTAGGTGAAGGCGGCGATCGTCATGAACACGAGACCGATGGTGAGCAGCACCTGGTCGAGCTCGCCCGCGCGGTACAACCGCGCGTACAGCAGGCGCTCGAAAGGCACGCTCGCGGCGCCGACCAGCACGAAGGCGCAGACGAGCGCGAGCTCGAAGGGCACGCCCAGCGCCGACATCATGCTCACGGTGACGTAGCCGCCCGCCATGGCGAACGCGCCATGCGCCAGGTTGGCAAAGCCCATCAGCCCCATGGTCACCGACAGGCCCACCGAAACGATGAACAGCACCATGCCGTAGGCCAGCCCGTCGAGCAGGATGCCGGCCCCGATACTGAGAATGTGCTCCAAGCTCACGCCGCCTCCGCGGCGCAATTATGCACGGGCGGCGCGCGCGCCGGATCGCTTGCAAACGCACGTAATCGCGCGTAGCGTAGCCGCATGCCGCGCGAGCCGCGTCCGGCGTTCGACCTCGAGCGCCACGTCTTCTATTGGATCACGCAGGTCATCGGCGGCCGCGACCGCATGCTCGCGCAGGAGCTGAAGGGCACGGGCTTGCGCGTGCCCGAGTGGCGCGTGCTCGCCGCGCTGTACGCGCGCCGCCGTTGCACGATGAGCGAGCTCGCGGATATCGCCACCATCGACCGCACCACTCTCACGCGCACGGTGGACCGCATGCAGGATGCAGGCTGGGTCGCGCGGCTGTCCGACAGCGACGACATGCGCATCACGCGCCTCGCGCTCACCGCCGCGGGCGAGCGCATGTTCGCGCGCATCTGGCCCGCGGTCGAGCGGCTGAACCGCGCCTCCGTCGCGGGTCTGCCGCCTGCCGCCGTAGATGCGCTGCGCGCGACGCTCAAGCGTATGAAGGGCAATCTCGATCAAGGCCTCGCCGGCGACGAGCGGGCCGCCTGAAGGAGGAGCAAGCCATGTTGCAGGAGCGCATCCCCGATCTTTTCAAGTACGTCGAGCCCGACCGCGTGCGCAGGGAGGTCTACACCGACCCGCAAGTCTTCGAGCTCGAGATGCAGCGCATACACGAGACGGTGTGGATCTACTGCGGCCACGAGTCCCAGGTGCCGAAGCCCGGCGACTACTACACCGTGCAGATCGGGCGCCAGCCGATGGTCATGGTGCGCGGCAAGGACAAACGCGTGCACGTGCTCTACAACCGCTGCCCGCACCGCGGCAACATGATCTGCGGCGACCGCCACGGCAACACCGGCGAGTTCTTTCGCTGCTCCTACCACGCCTGGACCTTCCAGCACGATGGACGGCTGCGCAGCATCCCGATGATGGAATCGGGCTACCAGGGCACCGGCCTGAGAAAGGACGACCCGGCGTGCAGCATGAAGTCCGCGGCGCGCGTGGAGCGCTACCGCGGCTTCGTGTTCGCCAGCCTCGCCAAGGACGGCCCCGGGCTGCTCGAATTCCTCGGCCGTTCGAAGATCGCGTTCGACGACATCTGCGACCGCTCGCCCGAGGGCGAAGTCGAGGTGGTGCCGAACTGCTTTCGCGTCGTCCAGCACTCGAACTGGAAGATCTTCCTCGAGAACCAGCTCGACGCCCTGCACCCTTCCGTCACGCACCAGTCGACCGGGCGCGCGGCGCACGACGTCGAGAAGCTGATCGAGAAGAAGACCGGCAAGGCGCCGCTCTCCTATCACATGCTGTCCGCGTTCGCGACCGTGACCATAGACAAGTGGGACGGCTTCCAGACGCTCAACTACCCGCACGGGCACTGCATCCTCACCGGCTACATGGGGCTGCGGCCGAAGGATCCCGACACGCTCGAGTACGAGCGCGTGCTCGCCAAGGCCTACGGCGAGAAGCGCAAGGAAGAGATCCTTTCGACCAACATCCACCACGTGCTCATCTACCCGGGCCTCTCGGTGCAGTCGCCGCTGCAGCAGCTGCGCGCCGTGCGCCCGCTGGGTGTCGACCGCACCCTGACGGAAATCTGGCATTTCCGCCTGAAGGGGGCGCCCGAGCCGATCTACCGGCGCGCGCTCGCCTATTACAACCTGGTCAACTCGCCTGCCACCATGATCAACGCCGACGACCTGGAGAATTTCTGGAAGTGCCATCAGGGGCTCGAGTCGGATGGCGGCGACTGGGTGAGCTTCCAGCGCCACTACGGGCGCGACATCGACAAGGACGGCGTCGTCGAGACCGGCCCGAACATGGGTACCTCGGAGGCGCCGATGCGCAACCAGATGAAGGCCTGGACGCAGTACATGGCCGCGGAGAAGTGAGATGGCGACCCGAAAAAAGAAGAGGCCCCCGCGCCGCGGCGGCAGGGCGGCGCGGACCAAGGCGGTGAATTCGGCCACGCAGCACGCCGTCGAGCAGTTCCTCTATCGCCAGGCTGACATTCTCGACGGCAAGCGCTGGCAGGACTATATTGACCTGTTCACCGACGACGGCGTGTACTGGATGCCGCCCGAACCGTCGCACGCCACCTGGGACGGCATGCCGGCGATCTTCGCCGAGGACAAGAACCTGATGACGGTGCGCATGAAGCGCGTGCTGCACCCGGACGCCTGGTCGCAGCGCCCGCAATGGGGCACCAACCACGTGGTGGGGAACGTCGTGATCGAGAAGCAGTCGCCGAACGGCGACATCGTGGTGCGCTCGCGCTTTCACATGATGGAGCTGCGCCGCGACGACGTGCGCCACTTCGCGGGAAGCTATCTGCATCACCTCAAAACGACCAACGGCGGCTTCCGAATCAAGCTGCAGCGCGTGGACATGACGAACGCGCAAGCTGCCTACGATTACGTGCTCCAGGTCTGGGTCTAGAGGCCTGCGAACCGCCGTTGACAGCCGAGTCAGCGCGGCATTTAATCAGTTCCCCGTGGCAGGGGAACAAGACCGCTGAAAGCAGCTCCCTGCCGCTCTCAGAGGAGGAAATCCGAAATGCAAGCCAGTCAAAAGTCGCTGATCGGCGCGGCCGTGCTCGCCGCTGCGCTCGTCGCGGCCCCGGGGGCGCAGGCCCAGGGACTCAAGCACTACGATTCGAGCAAGAAGTCGTTCTGGGAACACCCGCCCGCGGACTGGTTCCTGGGTGACGAGACCGAGGCGCAGAAGGGCCTGGCGCCCAAAGATCCTCCCGCCACCGGCGTGCCGATGGAGGAGATCCAGCAGACGCTCAAGAACATCAAGCTGCCCAAGGGCTTTCACATCAGCCTATGGGCGCATGACGTCCCGAGCGCGCGCCAGATGGCCTGGGGCGACAAGGGCACGCTGTTCGTCGGCGCGTTCGGCGTCGGCAACGTCTACGCGATCACGGGTCCCGAAGGCAACAAGCAGGTCAAGGTGATCCTCAAGGGCCTGAAGATGCCGACCGGCATCGCGTTCCGCAACGGCGCGCTGTACGTCGCGGACATCGACAGGATCCTCAAGTACGACAACGCCGAGGCGAACCTCGACAGCATGCCGGCGCCGCAGGTGGTGTACGACGATATGCCGTCGTACGTCGCGCACGGCTGGAAGTACCTCGTGTTCGACAAGGAAGGCTGGCTGTGGGTGCCCTTCGGCCCGCCGTTCAACATCGGCATTCCGCCGGTCAGCGTGTCGCAGATCCGGCGCGTCAATCCCGAGAACGGCCTGGCGGAGATCCGCGCGCTCGGCGTGCGCAACAGCGTCGGCGGCGACATCGACCCGCGCACGGGCGACTACTGGTTCTCCGAGAACGCACGCGACTGGCTGAGCGACGATACGCCGAGCGACAAGCTGAACCACATCACCCGCATGGGCGAGCACTTCGGCTATCCGTACTGCCACCAGGGCAACATCCCCGATCCGAAGTTCGCCATGGGGCACAAGTGCTCGGAGTTCACGCCGCCGGTGCTGAACCTCGGCGCGCACGTCGCCCCGCTCGGCATGAAGTTCTACACCGGCAAGATGTTCCCGGCGCAGTACAAGGACAACATCTTCCTCGCCGAGCACGGGTCGTGGAACCGGCACGTGTACCAGGGTGCGCGCATCATGCGCATCATCGTCGATCCGAAGGGCAAGCGCGCCAAGCAGGAGGTATTCGCCTCCGGCTGGCTCAAGGGCAAGCAGGACTTCCACGGCCGCCCCGCGGACGTGATCGTCGCGCCCGATGGCGCGCTGCTCGTCGCCGACGACTGGGCGAACGCGATCTACCGCATCAGCTACGGCAAGTAAGCCCTGCGCTCGCTCCTAGTCCGGACGGCCCTCGCCGCGGCGGCGCTGTCCGCCGCCGCGGCCGCGGGCGCCGCGGATATCGCTGCGGGCAAGGCGAAGTTCGAGCCCTGCCTCGCCTGCCACGGCAGCGGCCCCGCACCGCAAGGGGAAGTCGCGCCGCTGCTCGCGGCGCAGCCCGACAATTTCATCCAGTGGCAGCTGGTGTACTTCCGCACCGAGACGCGCAAGGACGCGTCGATGACGCCGATCTCGCTGCTGCTCAGCAATGAGGACATCCGCAACATCGGCGCCTACCTCGCGTCGCTGCCGCCGCCGAACCCTCCCGTTGGCAAGGACGATCGGCCCGACCTGACCGAGGCGGGCGAGCAGCTCGCGAAAGCAAACCACTGCGCCAGCTGCCACCGAGACGGCTTCGTCGGCAAGGATGCCGTACCGCGGCTCGCGGGGCAGCGCGAGGCTTACCTGCTCAAAGCGTTGCGCGATTTCAAGTCCGGCGCGCGGCGCGGCGGAGGCGTCGCCGCGATGCCCGACGCCGTCTACCCGTTGAGCGACGAGGGCCTGCAGGCGCTCGCGCACTATCTGTCGCGGCTGCGCTAACCGCAAGGCTCGCGACAGGACGCAAACTTTTGACGTTGTATCCTGTCCTTTTGACTTTGCGACGGGAGATGAAGCGATGTCCGATTACGAGAGCAAGCGGGTGAGCCGACGCAGCATCCTGAAGGGCGTGGCGTTGGCTGCCGCAGGCCTTGCCGCGATCCCGGTCGTAGCCCGGGCGGCCGGCACCGTGCCGAAGGCTTCGATGCAATACCAGGATCATCCGAAGGGCGACCAGGACTGCAGCAACTGCGTGCAGTTCATTCCCGGCAAGACGGCGACCGCGATGGGCGAGCGCAGCGTGGTCGCGGGACCGATCAGCCCCAAGGGCTGGTGCGTCGCCTACGTGAAGAAGGGCTGAGCGCGGTTCAGCCGGGCGGCGCGCTCGGCACCCGGATGCCGTCGTAGAGCCAGGCCATGCCTTCGAAGCCCGGGTTCTCCGGATCGGTGCCGGGCTTCGGGGCGAGGAACTGATTGCGCAGCTCGCGCACCACGCCGGCAGCGTGGTAGATGTCGCCGTAGTAGCGCGAGGTGATCTGCACGCGCGCGGTGCGCAGGTAGCGCGCCTCCTGGTACCAGCGAAAAGCCTTCTCCCAGTCGCGGCCGGAGAGCTCCGCGTACGCGGCGAGCACCACGGCGTCCTCGATCGCCATGTTGGCGCCCTGCGCCATGTACTGCAGCGTCGGGTGCGCCGCATCGCCGAGCAGCGTGGCGCGCCCTCTGGTCCACTCGCGCACCGGCTCGCGGTCGCACAGCACCCACATCTTCCAGGCATTGATCTTGGCGAGCAGGCGCTTCACCTGCGGGCGCTCGGCGGCGAACTTCTGGTCGAGCTCCTCGGGATCGCCGTACACGTTCCAGCCTTCCTCGTACTTGTCGCTGTGGAACACGGCGACCAGGTTGTACAGCTCGCCGCGCCGCAGCGGATAGTGCACCAGATGCGTCTTCGGCCCGGCCCACAGCACGACGTTGTTCTGCCACAGGTCGGCGGGCACCTCGGCGCGCGGCAGCACTGCGCGGTAGGCGATGTGGCCGGAAACGCGCGGCTTGGCGTCGCCGAGCAGCTGGTTGCGCACCCTCGACCAGAGGCCGTCGGCCCCGATCAACGCGCAGCCCTCGGCACGCTCGCCGTTCTCCATGTGCGCGACGACGCGCTCGCCGAGGTCCTCGAAGCGCAGCACCTTCTTCAGGACGTTCAGCCCGACGTTCGCCTGCGCCTTGCAGGCCTCCAGCAGCACCTCGTGCAGGTCGGCGCGGTGGATCACGCCGTACAGATAGCCGCCGAAGCGCTCGCGGAATGCGCGCCCGCCGACCGGCAGGCGGATGACGCGCTCGCCGGTGAGCGCATCCATCATGATCATGTTGTCCGGGTGCACCGAGTAGCGCTCGATCGCGTCGGTCAGGCCGAGCACCTCGAACATGCGGTACACGTTCGGTCCGAGCTGGATGCCGGCACCGATCTCCTTGAACTCCGCGCCCTGCTCGAAGACGCGCACGCTCACGCCCTTGCGCGCGAGCGCCAGCGCTGCGGCCAGCCCCCCTATGCCGCCGCCGATGACGAGGACGGGAAGCTCTTTCGGCATCGTTTCACCCGATCAGCAAGTCCGGCCCGACCTCGGCCATGGTCCGGGCTCCGCACAGCCTGAGCGTGCGCTCGATCTCGTCGGTGAGGATGGCGAGCGCGCGGCGCGCGCCCGCCTCGCCCGCGGCGGACGCGCCGTAGAGCGTCGGCCGGCCGATGGCGACCGCCTGTGCGCCGAGCGCCCGCGCCTTTACGGCGTCCGAGCCGCGGCGCACGCCGCCGTCGATCAGCACCGGCACTTTGCCCGCGAGCGCGCTGGCCACCGCAGGCAGCGCCTCGAGCGCGCTGATCGCGCCGTCGAGCTGCCTGCCGCCGTGGTTGGACAGCCATACCGCATCGGCGCCGAGCGCGACGACGCGCTCCGCGTCCTCGGGCCGCGCGATGCCCTTGACGATCAGCTTTCCTTTCCACAGGTCGCGCAGGCGCGCCAGGCCGCGCTCGTCGAACGACGCATCCAGCTGCTGCCCGACCGAGGATGAGGTGGCGATCATGCCGGCGCGCGGGCGACGCTCGAAGCCGCGCAGGTTGACGAGCTCCGGGATTCCGCCCGCCGCGACGATGCGCCAGGCCCAGGACGGATGCGTGAGCCCGGCGAGCAGCTCGCGCCAGCCGGGCTTGAACGGCAGCACGAAGCCGTTGTGCGTGTCGCGCTCGCGCTTGCCGCCGACCGGCAGGTCGACGGTGACGACCAGCGCCTCGTAGCCGGCCGCCCGGGCGCGCGCGACGAGCCCGTCGGTGAACTCGCGGTCGTAGAGCACGTAGAGCTGGAACCACAGGCGGCCGGGCGCCTTGTCCGCGATCTCTTCGATCGTCGCGGTCGCGGTGGTGGAGAGCGTATACGGGATGCCGCAGGCCGCAGCGCTGCGCGCGATCGCGAGGTCGGCGCCCGGCCAGCCCATGCCGATGGCGCCGGTCGGCGCGACCACCAGGGGGAATTTCGACGGTCCCCCCAGGACCTCGGTCGAGGGATCCACCTTCGCGACGTCGCGCATCACCCGGGGCGCGAAGCGCAGTCGCTCGAAGGCGGCGCGGTTGGCGCGCAGCGTCACCTCGTCCTCGGCGCCGCCGTCGAAGAAATCGAACACGATCCTGGGCAGGCGCCGGCGCGCGAGGGCGCGCAGATCGTCGATGTTCGCGACGCGGGCGAGATCCATGGGCCGCGAGTCTACCGCGGGCGCGCCGGTTACATATAATTGCGGCCATGAAAACCTTCGAGCGTATTACCGGCGTTCTGTCGCCCGTCGTCACCCCCTTCGGCAAGGACCTCGCGCCCGACGCGCAGCGCTTCGTGCGCCACTGCAAGTGGCTGCTCGCGAACGGCTGCTCGGGGCTCGCGGTGTTCGGCACCAACAGCGAGGCGAACTCGATGTCGGTGGCGGAGAAGCTCGAGCTGCTGGATGCGCTGGTGGCGGGCGGCGTCCCGGCCGCCGCGCTTATGCCCGGCACGGGGCACTGCGCGCTCACCGACTCGGTGTCGATGACGCGCCGCGCGGTCGAGCTCGGCTGCGGCGGGGTGCTGATGCTGCCGCCCTTCTACTACAAGGGCGTGAGCGACGAGGGCCTGTACCGCAACTTCGCCGAGGTGATCGAGCGCGTCGGCGACCAGCGCCTGCGTCTTTACCTGTACCACATCCCGCCGGTGTCGCAGGTGCCGATCACGCTCGCGCTCATCGAGCGGCTGCTGAAGAATTATCCCGGCATCGTCGCCGGCGTGAAGGACTCCTCGGGCGACTGGAATAACACCAAGGCGATGCTGGATGCCTTCGCGAAGAGCGGCTTCGACGTGTTCGCCGGCAGCGAGGTCTTCCTGCTCGACACCATGCGCCATGGCGGCAAGGGCTGCATCACCGCCACCGGCAACGTCAACCCGGGCCCGATCGACCAGGTGTTCCGCAAGTGGCAGTCGGTCGACGCGGACCGGCTGCAGGCCGGCATCACCGCCACGCGCAAGATCGTGCAGAAGGTGCCCATGATTCCGGCGCTCAAGGCGATCATCGCGCACTTCGCCAACGACCCCGCGTGGCGCAGCGTGCGCCCGCCGCTCACCGAGCTCGCGCGCGACCAGGAAGAGGGCCTGATCGCGGAGCTGCGCTCCTCGGGCTTCAGGATGCCGGGGCTCGCGGCCTGAGATGCCGGTCGCGCTCGTCACTGGCGCCGGCCGGGGGATCGGGCTCGAAACGGCGCGCGCCTTTGTCGGCGCGGGGTTCGAAGTGCTCGCCCTGGACAAGGATTTCTCGCACTGCGACCTTTCCACGAGGCGGATCGAATACGACCTTACGAACCTCTCCGGCATCCCGGCGCTTGTCGCCCGGCTCGGCGAGATCGATACGCTGGTGAACAACGCCGGCGTGCTCTACTGCGAGCCCTACGACGCGATTCCGGATGGCCACCGGCGCGAGATCATGGCCGTCAACCTCGAGGCGCCGGCGGCGCTCATGCTGGCGCTCGCCCCGCGGATGATGAAGAGGAGGTCCGGGCGCATCGTCAACGTGGGCTCCGTGGCGGCGTTCACCGGCCATCCCGACTTGTGGTACGGCGCGAGCAAGGCGGCGCTCTTGAACATCACCAAGAGCTACGCCGGCTGGCTCGGGCGCCACGGCGTGCTGGTGAACGCGGTGGCGCCCGGCCCGACGCAGACCGCGATGTACGAGCGGCTGCCCGAATCGCGCAAGGAGGGCGTCATGCGCGCGGTGTATTCGGGCCGCGTGTGCACGCCGCGCGAGGTCGCGCAGGCCATCCTTTGGCTCGGCAGCGCCAGTCCCGAATACCTGAACGGCACCACGCTCGACGTGAACAACGGCTCGTATCCCCGCTGATGCCCGGCACGCTGTTCGACAAGGTCTGGGACGCGCACGTCATCGAGCCGCTTGGCGGCGGCACCGACCTGCTGCACGTCGACCGCCACCTGCTGCACGATCTGGGCGGGGCCAAGGCGCTCGCCGAGCTTGCGGAGCGCGGCCTGAAGCCGCGCAATCCCGCGCTCACTTTCGCGACGGCGGACCACGTCGTGTCGTCCGCTCCCGGCCGCACCGGCGGCGCGCACGACTGGGCGCAGGTGCTCGTCGACGGCCTGCGCCTCGAGACGCGCAAGGCCGGCGTGCGGCTGTTCGACGTCGGCGGCGACGAGCAGGGCATCGTGCACGTGATCGCGCCCGAGCTCGGCATCACCCAGCCGGGCACGCTCGTCGTGTGCGGCGACTCGCACACCTGCACCAACGGCGCGCTGGGTGCGCTCGCCTTCGGCATCGGCGCCACCGAGATCGTGCACGTGCTCGCCACGCAGACGATCGAGCAGCGCAGGCCGAAGACGATGCGCGCGCGCTTCGAGGGCGCGCTCGCCAAGGGCGTCTACGCCAAGGACATGATCCTCGCGCTCATCGCCCGGGTCGGCGCCGCGGGCGGAACCGGCCACGCCGTCGAATACGCCGGGGCCGCGGTGCGGGCCCTCGGCATGGAGGCGCGCCTGACCCTGTGCAACCTGTCGATCGAGCTCGGCGCCAAGATCGGCATGGTGGCGCCCGACCAGACGACCATCGACTACCTGCGCGGCCGGCCCTTCGCGGCGCGGGGCGAGCTGTGGGATCAGGCGCTCGGCTGGTGGCGGACGCTTGCCTCGGACGCGGGCGCGAAGTTCGATCGCGACATCGAGCTGGACGTCTCCGGCCTCGCGCCGCAGATCACCTGGGGCACGAGCCCGGAGGACGCAATCGCGGTCGACGGATCGATTCCCGATGCGAAGCCGGAAGCGCTCGAATACATGGGGCTCTCTGCGGGCCGGCCGATCGCCGGCACTCGCGTCGACCGCGTGTTCATCGGCTCGTGCACCAACTCGCGCCTGTCCGACCTGCGCGCCGCGGCCGGGGTCGCGCGCGGGCGCCAGGTCGCGCCGCACGTGCAGGCGTGGGTGGTGCCCGGCTCGATGGGCGTCAAGCGCGCCGCGGAAGCCGAGGGCCTGCACCAGGTTTTTCGCGACGCCGGTTTCCAGTGGCGCGAGCCGGGCTGCTCGCTGTGCGTCGGCGCGAACGGCGAGCTGGTCGAGCCCGGAGCGCGCTGCGTCTCCACGTCGAACCGCAACTTCGTCGGCCGCCAAGGGCCGGGGGCACGCACGCATCTCGCGAGCCCGGCGACTGCCGCAGCCTGCGCGCTCGCGGGCGAGATCGCCGATGTCAGGGACTTTCTGGATTGAACATGGAGCGATTCACCGTACTGCGATCCACCGCCGCGGCGCTACCCTGGTCGAACGTCGACACCGACATGATCATCCGCGTGGAGCGCTGCGTGCGTACGCCGCGCGCCGAGATGGGCCGCTGGGCCTTCGAGATGACGCGCTTCGATGGCGAGGGGCGCGACGATCCCGCATTCCCGCTGAACCAGGACAAGTTCGGCGGCGCGCAGACCCTGGTCGCCGGCGAGAACTTCGGCTGCGGCAGCTCGCGCGAGATGGCGGTGTGGGCGATCGCCGGCATGGGCTTTCGCTGCGTGGTAGCCCCGTCCTTCGGCGACATCTTCTACAACAACTGCTTCCAGAACGGCGTGCTGGCGATCCGGCTGGCTAAGCCCACAGTGGAGGGCCTGCTGCGCACGCTCGCAGCGGCTTCCGCGCCGCTCGAGCTGACGGTCGATCTGCCGGCGCAGACGCTCACAGCGCCCGACGGCGAGACCTACGCCTTCGATATCGACCCGCTGCGCAAGAAAGCGCTGCTCGAGGGTCTGGACGCCATCGGCGTCACGCTCGCGCGCGAGCGCGCGATCGCCGCGTGGCAGGCAGCGGACCGCGCGCGCCGCCCCTGGGTGTGGACCTGACGCGCGCTACTTCACCTCGTAGATCTTCTGCGCGAAGTCGCCGCGCGACACCTCGAGCCGTCCGTAGCGCGTGCCCAGACGCACCGTCACCTGCGCCGTGACGTCGCCCTTCCGCCAGGCCGCCTTGTAGATCTTCTGTTCTTCCTTGCCGGGGCGCGTGATCGTCTCGGTGCGCTCGGAAGCCGGCGCGCCGTACTGGCTCTTGAGGAACGCGACGACCCGCTCGAGGTCGCGCGGGTTGAAGCCGACGTCGAACGCCTGCACCGCGCCGTGCTTCAGGTAGAACGTGACGCGCGCCGGCACCCCGCCGAACGAGATCCTGGAATCGTCGCAGCGCCGGTCCGCCGCGACCGACTTCCATTCGAGCGGCTGGCAGAAGGCGCTCGGGAAGGCTTCCCTCACCTCGCTCTCGCGCGCGCCGAGCGTGATGCCGTTCACGTCGTACGGCGCCGCTACGCCGGCCGCGGGCGCGGCGGCTGCGCCGAGCAGCGCGACGAGCGCGAGCAGCGCTCTCATCCGCGCGCCAGCCCCGCGTGCCGGAAGCAGCCGACGACGTGGTCGTTCGCCATGCCGACCGCCTGCATGAACGCGTACAGGATGGTCGAGCCGACGAACTTGAAGCCACGCTGCTTGAGGTCTTTCGAGAACGCATCCGAGATTTCGGTGCGCGCCGGGATGTCGCCGGGACCCCGCCGCCGCCCCTGCAGCGGCCGGCCATCGACGAAAGCCCAGGCATAGTCGGCGAAGCTGCCGAACTCCTCCTGCACCTCGAGGAAGCAGCGCGCGTTCAGCACCGCGGCCTCGATCTTGGCGCGGTTCCTCACGATGCCCGGATCGGCGAGCAGGCGCGCCTTCTTCGCCGCGCCGTAGCGCGCCACCTTGCGCGGGTCGAAGCCGTCGAACGCCTCGCGGTAGCGCGCGCGCTTGGCGAGGATCGTGTCCCACGACAGCCCCGCCTGCGCACCTTCCAGCACGAGGAACTCGAACAGCTTGCGGTCGTCGCGCACCGGCACGCCCCACTCCCGGTCGTGGTAGGCGATGGCGAGCGGCGTTTTCGCCCAGGCGCAGCGCTTCATGCCGCGATCTTA
>Ga0187773_10000385_pt1 | contig 17648 bp, 11 predicted proteins | sample 0216_BV02_MP05_1_FD_133133 | JGI IMG/M metagenome (GOLD analysis project Ga0187773, IMG submission 133133) | Tropical peat soil microbial communities from peatlands in Department of Meta, Colombia - 0216_BV02_MP05_10_MG | ecosystem: Environmental > Terrestrial > Soil > Wetlands > Peat | place...
GTTGCCGTTCCAGTCGAACAGCATGTGCATGCCCAGCTGGCCCGCGCCGACGGTCACGTTCATGATGCCGGCTTCGGGGTTGCCGCCGCCCAGCGTTGTATCGAACGAATAACTGCCCGGCACGAACACCTGGATGTCATGCGCGGCCCACATGTATCCAAAGAATGGCGTGGTGGACGAGGCCGTCACGTTCGAGGCGCTGCCCGGGCCGGTGTAGTCAGAACTGAGTTGTAGCCATTGCCATCCCAATACATGCTCACATCATTGGTGCCACCCACAATGTGACCGGCGGGGCTCAACATGGTGAAGTTGGCGCGGTCGGTGGACCAGGTATAGGGACCAAACAGATTGGTTATCAGCGCGGCATTGGCCGTCGGTGCGGCCAGGGACAGTGCGATACTTGAAGCGAGTATTCCTTTTTTCATGGCGGTATTCATAGTGCATTTCTCCTCATGTGATGGTTTGTCGGAAACACGGTGAATAACAACCGGATCGTGACAGATCCGGCCAGATTCTTCCTGCCGGTTTAAATGCCCCGAGTATTTTTTCTTCGACGCGCCGCCGCGGCCAAGCCCATCAAGCCCGAACCGAACAGCCAGGCCGAGGCCGGGACAGGTGTGGGAGTCATGTTGGCGTTGAAGTTGGCGTTGAAGCCACCGAACGGTCCACCGGCCGCCATGGGGACACCCATGACGCCATCGCCGTTGCCGTCCACCGAGGCAAGCATCCACTTTTGGCTAGCACTCGGGGCGTTGCTGGACAAATTACCCACCCAGCCCTTGCCGGTCCACAGGCAGTTCTTGGTAGTCGCGGTGCAGGGTGACGTCACGCGATTGGTGCCGACGCCGGAGCCGAACACCTGGTTCGGCGCCCACACGACGAACATGTCGATGTTGTTCATACCGCTCCAGTCAAACAGCATGTGCATGCCCAACTGGCCCGTCGGCACGGTTACGTTCAGGAACTTCGCCCCTGAGTTGACGCCCCTGCCCTCGAGGTTGCCACCACCCAATGTTACGTCGAACGAGTAGCTGCCCGGTACGAACACTTGGATGTCATGCGCCGTCCACACGTAACCGAAGAACGCCGTGGTGGTCGAGGCCGTGACGTTGGCTGCACTACCCGGGCCCGTGTAGTCCGTGCTTGAGGAGTAGCCGTTGCCGTCCCACACCATGTTCACCTCGTTGGTGCCGCCTGTGATGAAGCCTTGGGGGTTCAACACGGTGAAGTTGGCGCGGTCGGTGGACCAGGTATAGGGGCCGAAGACATTGGTCACGAGCGAGGCGTTGGCAGCCGGCGCGCCGATGGCGAGTGCCACGCTTGAGGCAAGCAGGGATTTCCGCATCGATGGTATTTTCATGATGTCACTCCTCCATGGTTGTTTTGTTCGTTGAAGAAAGCGTGAATTAACGTACTCTCAAACCACGCGGCCAACAAGACTATCCGCATCACCATCCAATTTGCTCTTGATTCGGAACGCTTTAAGTCGAGACTGTCATCGTGCTGTTGGTCGCGCACGCGTATCGTGTGAGCGATCCTCTCCAACTCTCTCTTCCGTGCGGGACTGCCAAACAGGAACTATCAGGCAGAGATTATTCACGCCGGAGTTTCGTTCCTCAGGAAAGTTAACAGATAATAAAGATTCATTGAGCGCAGGAGAATTTCTTTTCGACGCTCAAATTGGAACGGACAAACCGCTGCGTGTCAGAGCACGCCGGTTGCGTCGCGATTAATCCGGTTCAGGCAGATTTACGCAGCACGAATATATAGCCGTTTACCGGCTTGCCCGCTTCCCTGCGCAGCTCCACGGTATCCTGACTGATCTCCTCCATGCCGGCAGCTCGCGCCAGACCGCGGATATATTCACTGGCATGCGCATACCGGCCGGTAACGCGCAATGCGTACGTAGCGCTCTCCGGTGCGTTCGCCGCTTCAACCGAAAAAGCGAACAAGCCATCCGGCCGCAACGCGGATTTCACCGCGTCGAACACCGGTGCGAAATCGCCGATATAAACAAAAACATCCGCGGCCAGAATGAGGTCATATGCGGCGTTGGGCGCTCGCAGAGGCGTTATCAGATCGGTTACCTGAAGCAGATCATAGACCTGGCGTTCTTTTGCCTTGTCAATCATTTTCGGCGACAGATCAATGCCGGTTAGCGTGCGCGCAAGATCACGGAACAAGGGGCCGCACAAACCCGTACCACAACCAAGGTCGATGACATCATATCGTGCCGACGGCTGGCCGATCACGCGCCGGACTGCCTGGTTCAGCAGTTCAGGCGTCTGGTAAGCCAGCTCCTCAATCAAATGCTTATCGAAGCTGTCTGCAAAACCATCGAACAGAGATTTCACGTACTCCGTGGGAGCATTGCCCGGTTGCGGTTCGGCTCCCAACATGGCCAGAGAATAACGGGCTTCTACATGGCCGGGTTTTAGACGCAGTAATTGCTGGTAACACGCCTTTGCTTCTTCCTGCTTGCCCTGCCTCATGAGCGTCAGGCCCAGATTGTTGTAGGCCTCGACAAATCCCGGGTTCGATTGTATGGCCTTGTGGTAATCCGCCACCGCTTCATCGAACTTCCCCTGCTTGGCACGTGCGTTACCCAGGTTGGAATACGCATCGGCATAGTCGGGTTTGATATCGACGGCACGTTGTAAATTGACAATAGCCTCGTCAAGTTTCCCCTGCGCTATAAGAGCACTGGCCAGGTTGTTATAGGCCAACACATGAGTGGGTCTTTGCTTGAGTTCCTGGCGGTAACAGGCTTCGGCTTCTTCCGCCTTGCCCTGCTTGAGCAGCACGTTGCCCAACGTCAGGAAGCCATCGGGGATGTTGGGCTGGAGAGCGATCGCTTGGCGCAGACAGGTCTCCGCATCTCGATATTCGCCCAACTGCTCTTGGATCGCGCCCAGCAGCGCCCACGCCTCGATGTCGCGCCGGTCGAGCTGGCAGATACGCGTATAGAGTTCCCTGGCCTCGGGCAGGCGGTGGGCAAGGAACAGCTCGCGAGCTTGCTTTTTCTTGGCGCGAGTGAGCGGATTGGACTTGGACATATTTTATCATTCTAACTTGCATTGACGCCCGTGTTTAGGCGCTGGTCTGACCTCAGCCGCATGCTGCTTCGACCGCCAGCTTGAGCCTGCCGCGGGCTACTCGCCATCGCTTCCATGGCTCAAAGCGATGGTGCCGGGTGCGAAGGAGTTGCGCGGCTCGCGACCGCAGCAGCCAGCTCATCGCGCCGTCAAGCAATTGTCGGCACGCGTTTCGCGAGCACCGGAAATGCGCGGCTCGACCGCAGGCCGGCTGGGGCATGCCACGTTCGGAGGCGATGGCGCAATCATTGCCGCATGTCGCGAAGGTCGCGAAGGGAGCTTGGCAGTGCCGTCGCGCCATGCTGCGGACCGGCACAAACGGCAAGTCTCGTTTCCAGGCAACTAAGCCGACAACACGTATTTTAGGGCTGAATTACAAGGGTTGAGGCGCCAGAGACAGCTTGACATTTGTATTTTTAAAAGTGCAACATAGCAACATCAGTAGGACTGGGTGGGATGGAGACTGGTTTTGGTGCTGTAGTCAGAACCGTTGGGTTTCAAAAAATAGATATCGTAGATAAGTTGTTAACGTTAAGTTGTTAGCAATTATCCTCAGGAATTCCCCCCGTCGCGCATGGAATCCATTCTGCATTGTCATACAGAATGGATTTTGGCAGGCACCGGTCGAGCATGCGCGCAAAGAATTACGCGCTCAGTGGCCTTTCCGGACCTGTTTAGAATAAATAGATTTAAGATTCAAACGCACTCAGGAGGAACACAATGAGGTCATTTTTCAAGCAATCGCGTGTGTGCGCGCTTGCAGTCGGATTCTTTTTGATCACGCCTGCTGCTGTTTTTGCCACCAACGGCATGAACATGATCGGCTACGGCGCCAAGGCCACGGCGATGGGCGGCGCGGGCGTTGCCTACCCCCAGGATGCCATGATTACGGCGTACAATCCCGCCGGAATGACGGAGGTCGGCGAGATGCGTTTGGATGCCACTTTGGAGATCTTCCATCCGCCCCGGTCGGTCAGTTCCGACAGCACCCTGATTGAGACTGACACGCGCAGTAAGAACGATTGGTTTCCGATTCCTGCCATCGGCGCGGTCATGTCCAACCCCGGCACGCCGTTGGCGCTCGGAATGGCCGTTGTCGGTGCCGGCCTGGGGACCAACTATCCCGACAATTTTTTCAACATCACCGGGCAGGGCTACAAGAACGTGGGCGTTTTTCTTATGCAAATGGAGATGCTTCCCAGCATGGCTTTCAAGGTCGACGAACATAATAGCATCGGGGCCAGCCTCGTCATCGCCATGCAGACATTCCGCGCGTTTGGTCTCGAGGACTTCGCCTACAGTTTTCATTTTACCGACAGCGTGGATAATCTTACGAATCGCGGCAACGACTGGTCGTTCGGCGGCGGCTACAAATTAGGATGGCTGGGAACCTACTTCGATAAGACCCTCAACATTGGATTCGACTTTTCACCCAAGGTTCATATGCAACGTTTCAACCGCTACAGCGGTCTGTTCGCCAATCACGGCGAATTCGACATCCCCGAAACCTATACCGGTGGACTGGCCTATAAGTTCACGCCAAAAACCACGGTGGCCTTCGATGCGGAACGCATTCTGTGGCACGAAGTCCCCTCCATCGGTCATCCAGGTCCGACTGCAACGGGAAATAACCTGGGAACCAATCCTCTTTGCCCCGGGGGTAGTACCGGCAGGCCGGAATGTTCACTGGGTGGTACGCTGGGAATGGGTTTCGGTTGGACCAACCAGACAGTATACAAACTCGGGCTCGAGCATATATATAGAAAAGATTTGACACTGCGCGGCGGTCTGAATTACGGCAGGGCGCCGATCCCAGCGGATCAGGTGATGTTCAACATGCTGGCCCCCGCCACATCGACCTATCATTTCACCTTGGGTGCCACCTTTGCAAGAAAGGACGACAGCGATATCACCCTGACGTTCATGTACTCGCCGCAAAAAATCATCAAGGGGCCAGTAATGACCCAAGGCGGCAGCTCAGCTCTGGCCATGACCCAGGAATCGCTCAGTATTGCCTACGGACTTAAATTCTAGCGCGGACATGGATCCCGCATTGATCAGCAGGAGTATTAATTTATGAATTCAGCCACACACTTCAAGAAATCCGCATTGCGCAGCGCGATATTGATCGCCCTGGGCGTAAATGGCGCCGCGATGACCCTGAGTCCCGGTGACGCCGACGCCGACCAGCAAGCATGTGCCAGCAGCAATAGTCTTTCCACTCTCGGTGGCAACTTCACCATGCTGACCTCTAAGGGGTTCATTGTTGGCGGCACTAACGACGTGACCACGACATGGGATGGCACTGCCTTCACCGCCAGCTCGGATTACACCGGCCCGGGCAGTGTGGCAAACGTGACGGCCGCATCCACTACGACGTTCTTCGGGTATACGTGGACGGCGCACGATATCCAGGTATTTGCACCGGGTTCCTATTCGTTCGACACCACGCTCGGCGGTGGCAACAAGGAATCCGGCATGTTGAACGTGACCGTGCCGGCGGGCAAGCTGGGCATGCACATGCTGTTCGATTGGAACGGGAACAACAATATTGACGTTTTCATCGTCGTCGCAACGAGCAGCGTGTTCGGTTCCGGCGTTGGCACCAAGATCGCGGGAACGCCCTGCACCGCCACCACCAAGAACTGCCTGTGGACCGGCAAGGGCTGGGTGGGCGGTCTGTCCACCAACGCGCCGACCGGCGGGCAGAAGTGGATGCTCGCCTCGATCGACGGCAACGGTGACAACATCATGGGCATCCCAATGGCGGCCGGCGGACCGTTCGGCGGCTTCAACGCCAACTTCAATTTCAATTTCGGCACCGCGCTTTCGCTAACACCGGGCACTGTCTGCAATCCAACCGCCGATATAATACCCGATCCTTTCACCTTTACGGGCGTTGCTGGCGCCGCGCCCAGCACGGTGTACTCCGCTGACGCGATATTCCCCGGTAACTCCACCCTGGTCTCGGGCCTCGGTTCCGGCGTGTCTTCCCCCATTTCCATCAGCGGAGGCCAATACTCCAAAGACGGAGGATTGTCCTGGACCAGCCTGAACGGCACGGTGCAAAACGGCGATACAGTCAAGGTGCGGCAAACTTCGGCGTCAACCGAAGATGGAACCAAAACCGATGCCATTCTCAACATCGGTGGAGTCACCGGCACCTTCAGCGTGACTGTCATCAACAAGAAACCCGATCCCTTCAGTTTTTCCGCTCCACCGGGCAGTCATAACATCGGTGATGTCGTCGAATCAGCTAATACGTTCACGGTCAGCGGCATGGACGCAGGGGTGAACACGCCCATCAGCATTTCTGACCCCACCGGGCCAGCCGAGTATTCAAAAGACGGCGGAACAAACTGGACCAGCGTGGCCGGCACCGTGCAAAATGGCGACGTCGTCAAGGTGCGCCTGACTGTGACCGGTATCTCGAATATCGCCACCCTTACGCTAGGCTCGGCCGGCAACGGCACGACGGTCAGCGGTGATCTCACCGTCACCAGCGGCGGCATAAGCACCTCTGGCAACAATTTCACCATGATCGACGGATCCGCGGCTCCCGGCGGCGTTACCGGCGGCACCAACAATGTGAACTTCTTCTGGGACGGTAACTTCAACACCAGTGGGAGCGATCCCGTGACGCCCGTGACTGCGCACATGCAGCTGTCTTCGCCAACTCCGTTCAAAGGGTATAACTGGACCGCGCATCACATTCGCGTCTTCGGCCCAGGTGCGTACACCATCAATACAGACAACACAGAATGCCCAATTACCAAGCTAGAGACCACTGGCTGTGCTCCGAGCTCCACTGCATCCAAAAACTACAATTTTACCGTGGGGCCGAATCAGATTGCTGCACACATACTGTTCGATTGGAATGGCACTTTCGACATTGACGTCGTGGAGGTCTGGAATAAAAATCAGGTGTTCGGTCCGAGCCCGCTGGATCTAACGGATGATGGATGTGCCAACCCGCAAAACTTGTGGGACCTCATGTCCAGCGACTGGGACAACGATGGCAAAAACGGGGGCAAGATGATTGACGGGCCATTCAAGGGATTCAGCGCCAACTTCAACATCATGACGGTGAACGCGCCCTTGTCATGCAGCGGTATCTACACGCCTTCGGTCAACGTTGCCGATCCTTCCAACGCGCCGGGCTGCAGCATCAGCGCAACACCGATTAGCGCGGTCAAACAAGGAGATTGGTGGCTGGTCGCGGGCTTCATTGCGTGGTTGGGCGGAATCCGGTTCCGGATTAAGCGCCGCCAGGCCAAGTCCTGACAGAGCGTCTGTTTCCATGGATCAGCGGTGCAGTCCTCGCGGGCTGCGCCGTTTTTTCTTATCCGAGCCGCGATTATTTCCTGATCGGGCTGATGCTTTTTCTCCCGTTGTTCGACGGTGGCTGGCGATTTCCCGCACTGCCGCGTTCCCGATACCACTATCTGGCCTGGGCCGGGATATTGATCGCAGTCTTCGCGATCCTGGCTTGGCGGCCCTCCGAGGCGAATTTCGCACTGGCCACACTTTTGACCGCAGCCCTGCCCGAAGAGTGGTTTTTTCGGGCGTATTTCATGACGCGGCTCGGGCAAGGCATCCGCGCCAACGTCCTGGCGTCCCTGTTGTTTTGCCTGTTGCACGGCCTGACGCGTGGCTGGATCACCGCCGCCATGGTTTTCGCCCCGTCCCTATTCTATGGATGGCTGTACCAGCGCACCCGGGATATACCTTTGCTCACGCTGGTGCACACCTTGTCAAATCTGGTATACGCCGTGTTTCTCGCTGAATTTGTTACTACTCTTATCGATAATTTGCGATAACCCCTGTGCGCTTAATATAATATGCACGACTTTCGATCTTCCCCCGCCAGCACCGGCAACGCAAGACTTTCGTTCCACATCACCTACCTGAGGCATGCTAGTTTATGAAAGCATTCATTGTTTTTTTTCTGATATCGTTCGTGACGGCCTGCAGTACCACGTCGGGTTCCGCCGGTCATTCAGACGCGGCGGTCACACCGGCCACGGTCGCCACCCCGAACGTTAACACCGCAAACAGCTATGTCGTTCAACCCGGCGACATGCTCACAATTTCCGTTTGGAAGGAAAAGGATCTCGAGGGTGATGTCACTGTAAGACCCGACGGTGGTTTGAATTTTCCTCTCATCGGCGATATTACCGCCTCCGGCAAAACAGTCGAGGAATTACGCAAGGACATCACCGCCAAGCTTGCCAAGTATGTGCCGGATCCAGTGGTGACGGTGATCGTAAAACAGAGTCTCGGAAATCAGATCTTTGTGATTGGCAGGGTCAACAAACCAGGAAGTTTCCCGGCCATGCGCAATATGGACGTGATGCAGGCGCTAAGCATAGCCGGCGGACCCACGCCCTATGCTTCAGTGAACAAGATCAAGATCCTGCGGCGGGTAAATGGAGAACTGAAGGCGATACCCTTCAAGTATTCTAAAGTCGAGAAGGGAGAGGATCTGGAACAAAACATCATCCTCGAAGGCGGCGACACCGTCGTCGTGCCATAGCGGTCAGATACCAGACAAGACCAGCGCTCATACCTTCAGGTTATATTTTTTAATCAGGTCGTATATCGTGGGGCGGCTGATGCCAAGCAGGTCGGCCGCCATGGATATTTTGCCGGCGGCATGGCTGAGCGCTCTCATTATCGCCTGACGTTCGGCCTGTTCCCTCATGTAACGCAAACTGAAGTCTGCCTCGTTCGTCGTCGCTTCGTCCAGTTCGAGATCCTTGGCGGTGACCTGCTTGCCTTCCGCCATGATCACAGCCCTTTTGACGCGGTTCTTGAGTTCACGCACGTTGCCGGGCCAGCCGTAAGCCTCCAGGGCTGATAATGCGTCCTTGGTGAAACCGCGCAGATTTCGCCCCTGCTCGCGACTGAAAAGATCCAGGAACATCCGGGCGAGCAAAATGACGTCCCCTCCTCGTGCGCTCAATGGGGGGATCTGAACAGCGATTTCACTGATGCGGTAATAAAGATCCTCGCGAAAAGTCCCGGTGCGGATTTTCTCCGGCAGATCCTGATGGGTGGCGCACACGACGCGGACATTCACGGGAATTTCCTCGCGTCCACCGATGCGCTCCACGACGCGTTCCTGCAGAAACCGCAACAGCTTGGCCTGCAAGGACATGGGCAGATCACCCACTTCGTCCAGGAACAGCGTGCCGCTGTTCGCATATTCGATTTTACCGGGGGTTTGTCTGACGGCACCGGTAAACGCGCCTTTTTCATAACCGAACAGCTCGCTTTCCAGCAGATTTTCCGGAATCGCGGCACAGTTAATGGCGACAAAGCGACCTGTGGAGCGCGGACTCAGATCATGCAGTGAGCGTGCGCACAATTCCTTGCCAGTGCCGCTGTCCCCCAGAAGCAGGATGGTGGCATCCGATGGCGCCACCTTTTCCACCGTGCGGCAAACCTTGACCATTTCCGGGCTACAGGCCACCACGCCTTCCACGGGATGATTGACGTTCTGCTGCATGAGGCTGCGGTTTTCCATCTCCAACTCGCGCAGACGGTAGGCGCGATTGACAATCAAACCCAGGATCTCGGCATCGATGGGTTTGTGATAAAAGTCATACGCACCGGAACCCACGGCACGGACGGCATTCTCGCGGTCGTTCTGTCCCGTCACTACAATCACCTTGGTATCCGGACTTTGAGCCACGATTCCTTCCAGCGTCGCCAGACCTTCAGTAATACCGTTGGCATCAGGCGGCAAGCCCAAATCCAGGGTGACAACGGGCGGCTGATGCCGGCGCAGCTGCTCCATGGCACCCGCGCGATCGCCCGCGACGATTACTTCGTAACGGTCGAAACACCAGCGCAGCTGTTCTTGCAGACCGGGGTCATCCTCGACCACCAGCAGCTTGTTGCTAGTTTGTCCCATAAGGAAAAAATTTAATTTAGGTTTTGCCGGTATCTCAGCAACTCGGCCGTGACTTGATAAGGCAGATGAATACGGAAAACCGTCCCCTGACCAGGCTTGCTGTCAACGTAAACATCCCCACCCAACGAGCGCACAAATTCACGCGCCTCATATACGCCGATCCCCATGCCTGAACTGCCCTTCGTTGTCTGGAATGGACGAAAAAGGCGCGCACTGATGAACGATTCATCCATGCCGCACCCGGTATCTTCGACTTCTATGACAGCGTGGCCATTAACTTTCTGCAACCGCACAAACACGTTTCCATTCTCCGGCGTGGCGTCCTGTGCGTTGCGGATGACATGACCTACTACCGAAGCTAATCGGTCGCGGTCGGCAGTTACCGAGAGGCTCACTGCCTGGCACTCAAACACCGGAGACGGCTTGACCGCCTGCGATTCCCGCACCACCTCCTGCAGGAGTTGTGCCAAATCAACGGATCGCTTCGATTCCGACGGCGCGCCGTCGCGCAGGTGCTGCAACAGGCGATTCATCTTCGATACCGAATTTTCGACCGTACTGATCACATTTTCCATGAATAATGGATTGCTTTTGTGCCGCGTCGCGTTCGAGACCACCAGCGAAAGCTGAGAGATGAGATTTTTAAGATCGTGCACCACATATGTCGACAGTCGATTGAACGCATCGAACTGCCGCGCTTCCGCTAACGCTTGTGAAATCGCGTGCTGTGCAAGGTAACTCGCGGCCTGACTGCCACTGGTTTTCAGCAAATCGCTGTCTTCCCAGTTGAAATGCCGGTGGCTCGCTTGGGACCTCGTCAAAACCACAAAACCCAGAAGTTTTTCGTGCAAGATTAGCGGTGATATCAACCAGGCGTCAGGAATAAATTTGAGCCACGATGGCATGTTCAGATCACCAAGACTTCTATACAGCTCGGGGTCGCGCCTGTACTCATCGAGATTGATCACCCACTTTTGGATCTCAAGGAACTGAACCAGCGAGCTGTTCGCGGGTTCGCTGGCCGGAACAGACAATTTAATGTTCCAGAGCGCTTCAGGTTTAAATATTCCATCCTCGTGCCCATCGCTCCGAACCCACAACACGCCGCCCGGACAATCGATCATCTGTGCAATAGCACGTATTACGCGCTCCGGTAGCGGGATATTCTGATCGCTCGATGACAGGGTCTTGATGAACCTGAGCCATTCTTCCCGGTAGTCGTATTTGTAGTGGAAAAAATGCTTGTTGATGAGCACCCGCAGTCGCGCTCGCAGCGGGCTGGAAAACAGCAAGATGAGCAACAAAAGGCCGGCGCCGAACAGAAAAATGGTTTGCGCAACCACACCCCATGTGCCGCCATAATCGCGCACGTAATATCCGCCGACGCCCATTGCCAACAGGTAAATTCCACTGCCCAACAATGCTGATGTGTGAAAAACAATCCGGCGCGAAATAAACAGTCCCGGTGACCACTGGGGGTTCCGCGCCAAACCTATTCCGATTACCGGAACTATCGCGGCATTGATGAAACCGCGCGCTTGCCACAAGGCGGGGTCTATGCGCTGGAACAAAAGAGCGTCCGAGTACAGATAAAAATCGTATACGACCATCCCGCCGATCCCGAAACACAAATACTTGATCGCACGCAACAGTTCATGGGGCGTATTGCGCAGAATTTGCTCGAGAAGCACGAGGCCAATCACCGCCAAGAGCAGGTGCCCGGCAAACTGGAAATCAAACCTGGAGAGAAGCGACAACCCGGAGCCGGCGAAATGAAGGTAAACCGCAAGCGCCATCATCACTGCGGTAAATGCGTACATTCCGTGACGGACTGCCGTAAACCAGACTGAGCCCCCATCATTGTCCGCGGACCTCGTGGTCAGCATATGCAGCAAAAACGTCAGCCACACGAGATCACGCAAGAACTCCAACAGTTGAACAACGATGAAGGGAGAATTGAATGTGGCTTGAAATGCCGAGCTTGCGGCCCAGAGTGCGCTTACCGCGGTCGCAACGACCAGTAAACGCTTGAATGGCCCGCCGCCGCGTACGGTCAGCAGCACTACCATCAAGGCAACAAAAATGCCGGAAGCAATAGCGTAACTGACGGTACCGATGATCATACTGCGGTCACGTGTGGTTCATCCGGGACAGCCTGAAGCAAACGTCAATCACAACGATTCCGAGGATACTCCATCGCTGTGACTGCTTCTTTACAAAAAAATTGAGTGTTGTCACTGAATTGACCGATTCAACTGGCCCCCACCTCAATTCCGGGTCATGCCTGTTCCATTTTCAACGATCCAGGACCCAGCAAGGTGCCATGAGTGTCACGAAGGCTCGGTGAGGCTCTCCTGCCATCCATTCCCAACTCTTTGGACCCGAGCGCGTCCACATCTCTCTGTCTGTGGTACATCCAAATACCGCCAATTCCTTCAGTGCAACGGTTACTACTCCAATAATATACAGGAAACCCGGCACCAATAGTAAAGTTTGGCAATGGGGAGCCATTTATAACCGATTGTATTGAAAAGGCAATAATCGGTACTGTCGGCTCGACGGTCGGCTCCTCCAGGACCGACGGTTTCCTGCCCGCACCTTGCCGTCGCGGCCCCCCCCAAGGAGCACGCCGCCACGGCGCTACTGGAGTTGTTGCAGTGTCGCCTTGGCTTCCTCAGCCCCGGCAAAACCGTTCTTAGCTTCCAGCGCCTTGGACAATTGCGTCTTCGCAGACGCATTGTCGCCCTTCCTGTGATACGCCATCCCGAGATGATAGTGGAACACCGGAACGCCAGGAGCCTGCTTGACCACACCCTGCAGCAGTGAAACCGCTTTGTCAGTTTCACCCGATTTGTAGTAAACCCAGCCCAGGGTGTCACGGAAAGCCGGCTGGTTGGACGACTCGAACTGGCCTGCCAGCTCTTTTGCACGTTTCAGGCTCGCCGCATCGCCTTTCCGATCAACCAGTAGCACGGCTAGATTATTCGCCGCCACGGCATCTTTCGGATTCTTTTTCAGAACGCTCTCGTATTGCGCGATCGCCTTGTCATACTCCCCGCCATTTTCATACAGACCGGCGAGCAAAAGCATCAATTCTGGGTCGTCGGGGCTTGCCCTCAATCCCTGTTCGCCAATTTTGATTGCACCCGACTTGTCGCCGCGTACGGAATAGAGCGTGGCAAGAGAACCATAGGGTGCATTCCATTTTGGATTGATCTCAATCGCCTTGCGCAGTTCTTTTTCCGCATCGGCGTACCGCTTCTGGGACGCATAAACGTCTCCCAGCACTTTGTGCACGAAAGCGTTATCAGGCGAGGACTTGAGAATCCCATCGAGAAAAGCGATGGCTTTGTCCGCCTTCCCCTGCACGAGATAAATGCTGACGATTCCCGTAATCGGTTCCGCGGCGTCTTTCGAAAGAGTCAAAGCGGTTTCATATTCATGGCGCGCGAGATCATATTTCTTTTGCGCCTGGTAAAGCTGGCCCATGCGATAGTATCCGAACGCCTGCTTCGGATAAGCTTTCTTGATTTTCTCCAGGGTCCTTTCGACCCCCTTCATATCTTTCTTGGCCGCCAGGATATCCACTTGCGCGTTCAGTGCCGTGTAATTATCGGGCGAAAGCTTCAATGCTTTTTCGGTCTCCTTCAATGCCGAATCCAAGTCCCCCGTGCGAGCGTAAAATTGCGCCATATGGAGAATGGCCCCCACGTCCTTGGGGTTGTTTTCTACGGCCTTTTGCAGATTTTCCTTGGCAAGATCCGGTTCGTTGTTCAGCAAATGAGCGTCCGCCAATAGTCCAAGAACCTCCGCCGAATTCGGCTGGTCCTTCAAAAGCGACCGGAATGCGGATATGGCGCTGAGCGCGTCACCTTGCTGCAGGGCCAGCTTGCCCTTCAACAGGAGGGCGTCGTTGTCCTGCGGGTTTTCTTTCAGCACCTCATCGATCAGGCCGTGTGCCTGATCGCTTTTTCCCTGCATCATAGCGAGGGTCGCCAGCCTGTCCCGTGCTTGGAGGCCATCCGGTTTTGTGCCCTTGTCTGAAATGATCTTCGAATAAATTTCCGATGCCTTGTCCGCTCTGTTCGTTTGCACGTATAAAGTCGCCAACGCAAATTGCAGATTGGTGGCATCCGGAAGCGCATGGATTGCCTTTGATAGTTCTTCTTCGGCGAGCTTTGGATCGTTTCGGGCCACCAAGAAATCCGCGAGTGCTAAGTAACGCGCTGCATCTTTAGGATCGCTCGCGATTGCTTCGCGCAGCACTTTTTCCGCTTTCTCCGGCTGATTCACTTTGGCGAGATAGGAGGCCAGCCTGAATCGATGCACAAAATTGTCCGGCTCAATTGCAATGATATCTCGCAAGATGCCCTCGGCCTTTTCCTGATCATTTTTATTCATGTAGTAACTGGCTAGTTCGAGACGCAATACGATATTTTTGGGTTTCGCCGCGATGCCCTTTTCAAGAGTTTCCACTGCCTTTTCCGGCTTGTTCTGTTTGAAATAAAGGCCGGCCAAAAGGCCGACCGCATCGGCATGTCCAGGTTCTTTTTCGAGGACCGCGGACGCCAGCTCTATGGCTTCGGCGTCTTTGCCCTGCCGGGCCAGGATGGCTGCCCTCAGAAGCTTGCCATCGGCGTTGTCGGGGTTTTTCGCCAGAATCGCATCGGCCATTTCCGTGGCCTTGCCGGTGTCACCGGACAATAGATAAAAGCGGCCTAATTTTGCGCGCGCTTCGACGTAGTCGGGGTTGAGCTCCACCGCCTTGAAATAAGCGGCGAACGCCTGTTGCCAATTCTGCTTTTTCTCTTCGACAAGCCCAACCAGATAGTACGCTTCGGCAAACTTGGGATCGATTTGCAGCACGTTCCTGAGCTCTATGCTTGCTTTATCGTAATTTCCCTGCTCTATATAGGCCTTGCCGCGCTCGAGATACTTGGCTTTGCGCTGTTCGGCACCGCCGCAGCCGGCTACGATACTGCTCGCAATAAAACATGCCAGCAACAGAGCGCCGAGTTTCAACAGTCTTTTCTGCAATTTCATGATCAATTCCCCAAGAATGCCGTATACCTCACGGTTTCAATTAATGACGCTGATTTGAATCCAGGACAATCCAAGAAAACGTTGACGGGTCAAGTAAACTCAAGACATATCCGATCCCGTCGACAACGACAATCCGTGCATAAAATGCCAGTGGGCCGCACGCTCAGATCACGCCCCTCGCGGCGAGCAACAACAGCGATCCCAGGGTAGACACGCTCAAGACATACCATTTCTTCCTTTGGGTCCGCGCATAAATAAGTTCGCAACCATAAAAAAGTACGACGAGCTTGATCGCCATCAAACCCAAGTCTGCCTTTTCGGGCAGGTTGTATAGCAGAAAACCGGCAAACAGGACAACGAATATGACGAGATAATCGAGCGGAGTCGTCCTGAATTCCGCTTTTGTGTCATATCGGATGATAATGCCGGTAGCGACGGCAACCAGAACAAAGTAAACAATTTCGCCCACGTCCATTAACGGAGTATGCTGACCGAAATACCGGGATTCGAGATAAACCACAAACGCGGCCGTTACGTAGATGACTGCCTGCCCGATCATCGAATCGCTTCTCTTTCTGAAGATCAAATACGCGAAAAGAATCACCGCCAGGATGGCGGATGCGACCCCCAGGTCGTGCGGAACTTCCGCAGCCGACGCGCTTACGAAAATAAACAACGCCGGCACGGCGATCAGCACGATGTTCACCGGTACTGCGGTGAAAAGATGATGTCTCTTTACGGTCTGGATGATTCTAGTAAGTCCCGACACATGGCTGGAAGAATGGGCCCGCCAGCCGGTGCGTTCCGCAACGATCAGGAAAGCGAAAACCCCGGTGCAAACCGCTGCATAAAACGACGTGATCAGCAGATCCGATTCATAGCTGAATAATACGGCGCTCGTCACCAGCAAAAATTGAATTGAATAGATGATGACAACCGCTTCATAGTGGTCAAATCCGAGCTGAAGCAGACGGTGATGGATATGGTTCTTGCTGGCACGAAACCAATTCATGCCATGGTAAACCCGTTGCGCAAATACGGCCAGAATGTCGACAATCGGCAGGCCCAGAACAAGGGCCGGAAGCGCGGGGCTAAGAGCGGTATTTGCCCTCTCGACCAGATAGACCGTTAGAAAACCAAGGGTGAAACCAAGGAACTGACTTCCGCCATCCCCCATGAATACCCTGGCAGGATAGGTGTTGTAACGGAGAAATCCGAACACGCCCCCGATTGTCCCCAGAGCGATGAGCAGCACGAGATATCCATCGGCCATGAGCGCGAGATAAGCCATGCAACTCAGACTCAAGAGTGACATTCCACCGGCGAGGCCGTCCAAGCCGTCGGAGTGATTGATGGCATTGATCATGCCGACCAACGCAAATACCGTAAATGGTCTGCCAATGGATTCGGGAATTGTATCGAGCCCCATGAAGGGCAAATGGGTCACGAAAAGGTCGCCGTAGTACACAACCGGGATGACGGCGATAAACTGCCCGCCGAACTTCACAAAATGCCCCAGTTCCTTAATGTCGTCCCATACGCCGAAAAGGAGCAAAACCATGGCGCCGAACAAATACGAAGCGACAACGTGGTCCAACGGCAGCCATGCCGCAATCGGCACCAGCGATCCGAGCACGATGCCCACACCGCCGGCGCGCGGTACCGGAACGACGTGGACCTTGCGCGGATCTGGACGATCAATCATGCCCAATCGTGGCGCTAAACGCGCCATAATCGGAATGATTGCCATACTGATAGCCATGGCAGTGATGAGGGCAAGCAGACTGGTCATTTTGTTTGTTTGCTAGTTAATCTGACAGCACGAAGTCTGCTTCTAATTAGGGATGTAATTTTTCAACGGCACAATAACTTCTTTCAAAAAATCGGCAAGCCGTCTGTCTCCGGTGGCCGTCTCTTCTCCAGGTGCGATGTCAGTTACCAGTCGAACCAACGCGCCGTCCGTGCGATTTCTCGTAAGCGCGTCCCAGAAGATGTACCACCGCACCATTGTGTCGTCCGTGACATTTCGGTCTCTTTCCTGGAACCAGTAGTAAACCAACTGTTTCTCATCTTCCTTTCTGATTATGGCGCGGTTAACCCATAGGGGGTTTCCGTCAAAACGTACGTCCTTGACCAGGTAGCGTGACATTTCGCTTATTGTCCAACCGCCGCCTGGAATGCACACGCTTGGCGAATGCGACGCGCTCCCCTTGTTCTGCGAGGCATAATACGCGACGTAGAAGTTAACCAGGGGACGATCATGATCTTTAAAATCGGCCAGAATGTAATCGTCAAACTTTAGAGCGTCGATATAGATCTCCTCCAACACCTCGCTTCTCCCCTGCCAGTTTCCGATCTGCATTGGAAAGCTGGAAAATTCCTTTCTCGGCGGAAGCGAATATGTTCGCTGCGGCAACACGATAGAAACTACTACGGCAATTACAATGATCAGCACGCCCGCCACATACGGCTTGCCCGGCGTGCGCGGATGCGTCGCCGTATCTTTGGGCGTTGCCGCCGGCAGATCGAGGCTGAACATATCCCGAAAGGAACCCTTAACCGGTCCGATTCGCGTGAGCAACCACATCTCA
>Ga0187773_10000387_pt1 | contig 17574 bp, 14 predicted proteins | sample 0216_BV02_MP05_1_FD_133133 | JGI IMG/M metagenome (GOLD analysis project Ga0187773, IMG submission 133133) | Tropical peat soil microbial communities from peatlands in Department of Meta, Colombia - 0216_BV02_MP05_10_MG | ecosystem: Environmental > Terrestrial > Soil > Wetlands > Peat | place...
CGGTTCGACGAAGGACTTCGCCTTCTCGTTGAGGTAGGTGACCGCGAGCTCGGCTCCCAGCTCGCGGAACGCTGTCGCGCAGCCGTAGGCGATCGAGTGCTCGTTGGCGATCCCGACGACGAGTGCCTTCCTGTCCTTGAGCACCGGGCGGGGGATGTCGGGAGTCATGATTCGACAAGGTGAGGTTGCGCCGAGCCGAGCAGCGCTCGCGTGTGGCGCGCGATCATCAGCTCCTCGTTGGTCGGGACAACCCACGCGGAAACGCGGCTCGCCGCGGTGCTGATGCGCGGGCCGCCCCTGGTGTTCGTCGCAGTGTCCAGCTCGACCCCGAGCCAGGCGGCGTCGCGGCAGACGCGCTCGCGAACCGCGGCGGAGTTCTCGCCGATGCCCGCCGTGAAGACGACGGCGTCGAGTCCGCCGAGCGCGGCGGCGAGCGAGCCCAGCTCGCGCCGGATGCGGTAGAGATACAGGTCGACCGCCAGCTTCGCGCGCGGCTCGCCGCTCGCGAGCAGCGTGCGCATGTCGCTCGAGACGCCCGACACGCCCAGCAGCCCCGACTCGTTGTAGATGAGGTTCTCGATGGCGCGCGCGTCCATGCCGCGCTGGTCCATCAGATAGAGCACGACACCGGGATCGATGGCGCCGCAGCGGGTGCCCATGGGCAGGCCGTCCACCGCGGTGAAGCCCATGGTGCTCGCCATGCTCCGGCCCGACTGCATGGCGCACATGCTCGAGCCGTTGCCGAGGTGCATGACGACGGTCTGGCCGGCCGCTGCTCTGGCGTCGAGTCCGGGCAACACGGAGGCGACGTACTCGTAGGAGAGGCCGTGGAACCCGTAGCGGCGCACGCCCTGGGCGTGCAGCTCCGCGGGCAGCGCGAACATCTGTGCGATCTCCGGGTTGCCGCGGTGGAAGGAGGTGTCGAAGCACGCCACCTGCGGCAGCTCGGGCGCGCGCTCGAGGAGCAGCCGGATGGGCGCGAGGTTGTGAGGCTGGTGGAGCGGGGCGAGCGGAACGAACTTCTCCAGCGCACGGAGCACGTCCGAGTCCGCGCGCACCGGCCGCGTGTACTCGAGCCCGCCGTGGACCACGCGGTGTCCGATGCCGGCGAGGCGGTCCCCGCCGAGACGCTCGCGCACGTACGCGACGAGATGGTCGAGCGCGCCCGGGTGCCCGAGCTTCACGCCCTCGCCCCAGCTCTTCTGCGCGAGCGGTATTCCGTCGCGGTCCTTCGCGACGAAGCGCGGCGCGGTATAGAGGCCTTCGATCTGGCCGCGCAGATCCAGCTCCAACCCGTCTGCGCGCAGGGCGAACAGCGAGAACTTGATGCTCGAGGAGCCGGCGTTGAGGACCGCGATCGCGTCCGCCATAGGATCCCTCAGACGGCGAGCTTCGCCGGCTCCCGCCGGCGCGCCTGCGCCACGAGCGAGGCGATGGCACAGGAAGCGAGGCGTGTCGTCACCGAGTCGGCGCGGCTCGTCAGCACGATCGGCACGCGCGCGCCGAGCACGATGCCGGCGGCATCGGCGCCGGCGAGGAAGGTGAGGCTTTTCGCGAGCATGTTCCCGGCCTCGAGATCGGGAACGATGAGCACGTTTGCGCGGCCCGCCACGGCGGACTTGATGTGCTTGATCTGCGCCGCCTGGAGGTTGATGGCGTTGTCGAGCGCGAGCGGGCCGTCGAGGACCGCACCGCTGATCTGGCCGCGGTCCGCCATCTTGCAAAGCGCCGCGGCCTCGATCGTCGACGGCACCTTCGGGTTGACCGTTTCCATGGCCGAGAGGATGGCGACGCGCACCTCCTTTGCGCCGAGCGAGTGCGCGAGATCGATAGCGTTCTGCACGATGTCGACCTTCTCCTCCAGCGTCGGGGCGATGTTCACCGCGGCGTCCGACACGATGAGCACGTCCGAATGCGACGGCACGTCCATGACGAAGCAGTGGCTGATGCGCCGCGCGGTGCGCAGCCCCGCCTCGCGCGAGACGACGGCCGCCATCAGCTCGTCGGTGTGCAAGCTGCCCTTCATCAGGCATTCGGCCCGGCCTTCGCGCACCAGGCGCACGGCTTCCTCCGCCGAGGCGTGGCTGTGCGGCGCATCGACGATCTCGAGCCCCGAGATCTTCAGGCCGGCCTTGCCGGCTGCGGCCTGGATGCGCGCCTTCGGCCCGACGAGGACGGGCGCGATCAGCCCCATCCTCGCCGCGTCCACCGCCGCGGTGAGCGAGGATTCGTCGCAGGGGTGCGCGACCGCGGTGGCGACGGGTGGCAGCGCCTTCGCCATCGCCAGGAGCCGCTCGTACTTGTCGTGCTTGCGCTGTTCCATGACGGCCTCAGTGCCTGGTCGCGGAGCGGTGCGGCCGCGCCGGCGCCGACGGGCCGAGCACGCCGCGGATGCGCTCGAGCATCGCCATCTGGTCCGCCGAAGGCTCAGCGCTCTGTATACGTCTGTCGGCGAGCAGCCGGTCGAGGAGCCCGACCAGCCGGTCGCGGTCGGCGCGCTTGGCGAGCAGGCGCGGCAGGGTGGCGATCGCGCGCTCGGGCTCGCGGCCGACGATGATCTCCTGCTCGCCGCGGATGCGGCGCTGCTCGTCGCGCGGGATGTCCTGCAGAAACTCGCGGTAGTCGTCCATCAGCTCGCGTTTGCGCTCGATCTGCGACAGCGGCAGGGGCTCGCCCTTGCGCGCGAGGAGAAACGCGACGCGGGCCAGCGCCTCCGGATAGCCCCCCTGCTCGATCGAGGCGAGCGCCTTCTGCACCACGGGCTTGCCTTCGGCCGGGCGCGTCTCAGCTGGCTTGTCTGCGAGGTACAGCGAGAACAGGTTGCCGTAGATCTGATAGAACGCGGCCTCGCTCACCGCGTCGCGGATGGCGCGGTAGTAGTCGAGCGAGGCGCTCGTCAGCTCCGACAGCATCGCCTCCGCGCGGCGCACGGGGTCCTCGGGCGGAAGCGCGCGGCGCTGCGCCTTCACCATCTGCGCCGCGGGCCCCAGCCAGGCGAGCCAGGGATTCATGTCGGACGCCATCCATCGCTGGGCGCGCAGCGGGTGGAGCTCGCGCGACAGCTTGGCGGAGTACCCGGTGGAGAACGCCTCCACCAGGGGACGCGCAAACAGCTCGTAGGCCCGCTGGTTGAAGTCGGAGACGGCCTCGACGGCCTCGAAGGGCTTCTCGTCGGCGCGCTCGAACCGGTTGAGGCGCGCCGCGACGTCCTCGAGCCTGCGCTCGGCGAAGCTCACCTCGTAGACGGGCTTGCCGTGTGCGCCCTTCTTCTCGGCGATCTGCATGGCGTACAGGCCCGGCGCGAGCGCCTCCACCGATTTCATCACCTCGACGATCTGCGCATGCTCCTTCTTCGCGACCTTGCCGGAGACGAAGATGCCGAGATGGCCGACGCTCTCGTGCACCAGGCCGACGATCACCTGCCCGCGTGCCTTGATCTCGTCGGTGCTGCCGTAGAGGTCCGCGACCCAGTTGAAGGCCTGCTGCGGCGGGGTGATGTTGTCGCCCAGCGACGCGAACAGGATGATGGGCGTCTTGATGTCGCGCAGGTCGAACCCGCCCGCCGACCACAGCTTGTTGCCGACGAAGAGGTTCTTGGTGATCCACTCGATCTCCTCGCGGTTCATCAGGTAGAAGCCGCCCCACCAGCGCTCGAACTCGAGGAAGCGCGGCGGCTCGGTATCGACGTTGGCGAACACGTGGTAGTACTTGTCCCAGTAGGTGTTCGCAGGGTTGAGGTTCTCGAAGTTCTGCACCAGCCAGGCGCCGTCGAACTTTCCGCCGCCGAGGTCGGAGGCGAGCGAGGCGAGCCAGGTGCCGCCGAGCAGGCCGCCCGCGTAGCGCATCGGGTTGTCGCCCTCGCCCTCGCTCCACGCGCCGCCCCAGTAGGACATCGGCGCGCCGTTGATGACGATCGGCCCGGTGTACTCAGGGCTCGCCGCGGCGAGCATCATTGCGGCCCAGCCGCCCTGGCAGTTGCCGACCACCGCCGGCTTGGGCGCGTCCGGGTGCAGCTCGCGCACGCGGTGGACGAACTGCCGCTCCGCGCTACACACGTCGAGCAGCGTCTGTCCCGGCTCGGGCTCGGGAAAGAAGATCACGAAGTAGACGGGGTGCCCCTCGCGCAGCGCCACGCCGACCTGCGAGTCGTCCTTGAAGCCGCCGATCCCGGGTCCGTGCCCGGCGCGCGGATCGATGATGACGTAGGGCCGGCGCTTGGCGTCGACCGTGACGCCGGCGGGCGGGAGGATGCGCACCAGCGCGTAGTTGACCGGCCGCTCGAGGGCGCGGCCGTCGAGGACGGTTTCGTATTCGAAATGCAGCACCGGCGGCAGCCCCAGCCGCGCGCGCTCGTTGAAATCGTTGCCGCGCTGACGCAGCGCGTCCCAGAACAGGATCGTGCGCTGGGCGAAATCGGTCGCGTAGCGCGCGCCGCCGGCCCAGATCTCCCAGGGGGAGGCGGGCTTCGGGTTCAGCTCGGAGAGCTGGTCCCTCCACGCCGCGCGCACGCGCTCGTTGAAGCGCTCGAGCGCCACGGCCGCGCGCTTCTGGAAAACGGCCGCGACCTTGGATGCGAGGTCGTGGCTTCGGGAAAGATGCTTGCTGAGGTCGGTCATGGCGAGGCTCGGGAAATCGTTCATGTTATCAAAGGGTATCGCTGCGGCGCACCAATCATTTGACCCAGATCAAGCCTCCCGAGTGCCCTCCCGCAGCCTCTTGGAGATGCGCACGATGCTGAAGTCCTGCGGTGCCGGCTCGGTCGTGAAGCCCAGGGCGCGCACGAAACGCAGCATCTCGGCGTTGCGCGCGAGGACGAACCCCTCCATGCGCGGGAACCCGCGCTTGCGGGCGGTTTCGATCAGCGTACCCATGAGCAGGCCGGCGATTCCGCTCTTGTGCCAGGCGTCGGCGATCACGATTCCGAGCTCGCAGCTCAGGCCGGAGAGATCGGCCACATAGCGCGCCTCGCCGACGATCGCCTCGCGCCCGCCCTCCTGCACCGTGCACACGAGCGCCATGTGCCGGTCGTAGTCGATTTCGGTCAGGAAGCGGATGACCTTGTCGGATGGAGCGCGCACCCACTTCTGGAAGCGCATGTACCGGCTCTCCTCCGAGAGCGCGGTCAGGAAGTCGCGAACGCAGTCCGCGTCCCCGGGGCGCACCGGGCGGATGGTGACCGTCCTTCCATCGGACAGGCGGTGCTCGCGCACCAGCTGCTGGGGATACTCAGCCATGCGGGCGGACCGCCTCCTGCCTCAGCTCGCGGCGCAGGATCTTGCCGATCGGCGTCTTGGGGAGCTGCTCGCGGAACTCGATGCGCCTCGGCAGCTTGTAGCCGGTGAGGTGCTTCGCGCAGTGCGCGAGAAGCGCTTCGGCGCTGAGGGAGGGGTCCTTGCGAACGACGAAGAGCGCGACGGCTTCGCCGCTGCGCTCATCGGGCACGCCGACCGCGCCGGCGTCCTTCACGCCCGGATGCGTCATCGCCACCTCCTCGATCTCGGTGGGGTAGGCCTTGAAGCCCGAGACCACCACGATGTCCTTCTTGCGGTCGCTGAACTCGATATAGCCGCGCTCGTCCATGCGGCCCATATCGCCGGTCTTCAGCCAGCCGTCGGCGGTGAAGGCGTTCGCGGTTTCCTCCGGAGCGTTCCAGTAGCCCTGCATGACCTGGGGGCCGCGCACGCCGATCTCTCCGATGTCGCCCAAGGGGACTTCGCTGCCGTCCTCGCCGAGGATCGCGACCTCCGTGGACGGAAGAGGGAGCCCGAGCTTGCCGGTGAATTCCCGGGCGTCGAAATGGTTGGCGCATACGTTCGGCGACGCTTCAGTCAGCCCATAGCCTTCGACGAGCCATACGCCGGTCGCGTCTCGCCAGCGTTCCGCGAGGGAGCGCTGCACCGTCATGCCCCCGGCGACCGCGAGCTTGAGCGTGCCCCTGCTCGCCGCCGCGACCGCGTCGAATCCCGGAGCGCCCAGGAGCGCGTTGAACAGGGTGCTCACCCCGGTCATCGCGGTGAACGGGGTCCTCGCCAGCTCCGCGACGAGGCCGGCGATGTCGCGCGGGTTCGTGATCAGCACGTTCGTGCCGCCGAGCCTGAGGAAGACGAGCAGGTTCGCGGTCAGCGCGAAGACGTGATAGAGAGGAAGCGCGGTGACCACGGTTTCCTCGCCCGCTCGCAGAGTCGTCCCCGCCCACGCGACGACCTGCTCCACGTTGGCGGCCAGGTTGCCGTGCGTGAGAGCCGCTCCCTTGGCGACGCCGGTCGTGCCGCCGGTGTATTGCAGGAACGCGAGGTCGTCGGGACGCGTCCGGGGATTCCCGAGGGCCTGCTTCGCGCCCTGCGCCAGCGCCGCACGGATCGGCACGGAGCCGGGCAGCCGCCATCGGGGGACGAGGCGCTTCAGGTACTTCACCGCGAGATTCACCAGCCAGCGCTTCGGCGGCGGGAACAGGTCGCCCAGCTGAGTGGTGACGACGAAGGGGACCGGCGTCCGCGGCAGCGCGTCCTGCAGGGTGCGCGCGAAGTTCTCCAGGACGACGATGGCGCGCGCGCCGGAGTCGGCGAGCTGATGCGCGAGCTCGGTCGCCGTGTACAGCGGGTTGACGTTGACCACCGTCATGCCGGCGCGCAGCGCGCCGAACAGGACGACCGGGTACTGCAACAGGTTGGGAAGCATGATCGCGACGCGGTCGCCCCTCGCGAGCCGGAGCGTCCCCTGCAGCCAGGCGCCGAAGTCGCGCGACAGCCGGTCGAGCTCGTCGTAGGTGATGGACACGCCCATGTTGGAGAAGGCCGCGCGCGCGCGGAAGCGCGCGCAGCTCGCCTCGAGCAGCTCGTCGAGGGTCGCGTGGCCGCGCGGGTCGATCTCGGCCGGAACGCCCTGCGGGTAGGAATCCAGCCAGATCTTCCTCATAGGGCGGATCAGGGAACGGCCGAGATCGGCAGGGCGGGGCCGCCGGGGCTTTGCGACCGCGAGTCCATCAACGAGCGCAGGTCCTCCGCGGACAGTGTTTCCTGGCGTAGCAGCGCCTCGGCGCCGCGCTCGAGGACATCGCGCCTGCGGCCGAGAATCTCGAGCGCCGAATCGAGCGCCTTCTTGACGATGTCGCGGACCGCGAGGTCGATCTCGCGCGCCGTCTCCTCGCTGAACTGGCGCGGCTGCACCGCGCCCGCGACGGGGCCGAGAAAGCTCGGCCGGGTCTCGTCGTAGGCGACGCTGCCCAGCTTGTCGTCCATGCCGTAGCGCATCACCATACTGCGCGCGATATCGGTCGCCTTGACGAGGTCGTCGGCGGCTCCGGTCGAGAGGCTGCCGAAGACGAGCAGCTCCGCGGCGCGCCCGCCGAGCAGCACCGCCATCCGGTTCTGAAGCTCCCCGCGCGCCATGAGGTAGCGGTCCTCGGTCGGCCGCTGGATGGTGTATCCGAGCGCGCTCACCCCGCGCGGGATGATCGAGATCTTGTGGACCGGGTCGACGCCCGGCAGCGTCATCGCGACGATGGCGTGCCCCATCTCGTGATGGGCGACGACCTTTCTCTCCTCCGGATTGAGCAGGCGGTTGCGCTTCTCCAGGCCGGCGACTATGCGCTCTATCGCGCCGGTGAAGTCCGAGCGCTCGATCGCCGCGGCTCCCCGCCGCGTCGCGAGCAGCGCCGCCTCGTTGACCAGCGTCGCCAGGTCCGCGCCCGAGAATCCGGGCGTGAGCGCGGCGATCTCTTCGGGATCGACGCCGGAAGCGAGATGGACCTTGCGCAGATGAACGCGCAGCACCTGCACCCGGCCGGACTTGTCCGGCCGGTCGACCAGCACCTGACGGTCGAAGCGCCCCGCGCGAAGCAGGGCCGGGTCGAGAATCTCTGGACGATTCGTCGCGGCGAGGAGGACCACGCCGCCGCTCGGGTCGAACCCGTCCATCTCCGCGAGGAGCTGGTTGAGCGTCTGCTCCTTCTCGTCGTGGCCGCCGAGTACGAACGATCCGCGCGCCCGGCCGAGCGCGTCGAGCTCGTCGATGAAGATGATCGCCGGCGCCGTCTTGCGCGCCTGGTCGAAGAGGTCGCGAACGCGCGCGGCGCCGACGCCGACGAACATCTCGACGAATTCCGATCCGCTGATCGAGAAGAACGGCACTCCGGCCTCTCCCGCGACCGCGCGCGCCAGCAGCGTCTTTCCCGTTCCGGGCGGGCCGATCAGCAGGATTCCCTTGGGCATGCGCGCGCCCAGCCGTCCGTAGGCCTTGGGGTCCCGCAGGAAGCTGATCACCTCTTTCAGCTCGTCCTTCGCCTCGTCGACGCCGGCGACGTCCTCGAACGTCACCTTGGTGTCGGTCTCCATGTACACCTTGGCCTTGCTCTTGCCGACGGAGATGGCGCCGCCCAGCCCCTGCTGTCCGGCCATGCGGTTGATCGCGAAGCTCCAGATGGCAAAGAACACGACCGCGGGGACGATCCACGAGAGCAGCGTCGGAAGCCACTTGTTCTCCGTCTGCCCCGTGAAATGCACCTTCGCCGCCTCGAGATCCGCGACGAGGGCCGGATCGTTGACCCGCAGCGTCGTGAAGCGGTTCTCGCCCGGAGCGAGCTTCAGCCGCTCGATGCTCTCCTTGGAGAGCACCGGCTCCAGCCCTTCGGCGGTCACGGTTCCGCTGATGGTCTGTTCGCCCAGAGCCACGTCCTTCACCTTGCCCGCGCGCACCAAGGCCTTGAAGTCGCTGTACGCGAGATCGTGCACCGAAACCGAGAAGTAGTCCTGGATGGCCACGATCGCGAGGAGGGCGATCACGAAGTACCAAAGGGAGAACTGGTGTCTCTTTTCCATGCTAGACCACCGGGCACCGCTCTTCGATTATTTCACGCCACAGCGCGGGCGCAAGCGCCAGCCGCTTGCGCACGATGTCCTCGGCGCCTCGCCGCACGCTCTCGAATGCGCCCGCGTCCGCAAGGCGCAGGCCGATGTCCGCAAGGGCCGGATCGTCGACCGGAGAGCCGATCCGGCTGAGCAGGCAGCAGCGCGCCTCGTGCACGCCCGGTATCCCGTCGGCCAATGCGCGCGCGATCCGCCCGGCGAGCAGGTTGTAGAGCTTTCCCGTATGGCTCACGGGGTTCTTTCCCGCGGCGGCTTCCAGGCTCATCGGCCGGTACGGCGTGATCAGCCCGTTGACGCGGTTGCCTCGGCCGACTTGCCCGTCGTCGCCCGCTTCGGCCGACAGGCCGGTCACGGTGAGGTAGACGCTGTCGGCCGTTTTCCCGTCGGCCGCGTTGATCGCGACTTCGACGTCCCCGCCCGGGGCCCGGCTCATTGCTTCAGCGGCGAGCGAGCGCACCCGCTCCTTCCTGTCGAAATAGTCGGCGAGGTCGCGGATATGCCGGCCGACGAAGGCGCAAGCTACGATGAGCTCGATGCGCTCGCCGCTCCGCAGGCCCATGACTTTCACGTCGTCGCCGATCTCCGGGCAGGCGTTGCAGGTTTCCGGGGCGGCGAGGAAGCGCTCCAATTCGAGCACCGCCCGCTCGAGCCGGTCGAGCGGCGCGAAGCCGATGCCGAACGAGGTGTCGTTGGCGAGCGGCGCGCGGCCTTCGCCCCCGCGAAGAAAGAGCGCCGCGAGGTCCGGAGAAGTCTCGCGGATGCGCGGCACGATGCGCACGTCGCGCGCCGGATCGATGTTGCGTATGTGCTTTCGCAGCCACTCCCGGCTCATCTCCACCGCCATCTCGTCCACGGGCACCGTCACGCCGCGGAAGCGCCGGGTCGCCCGCCCGGCGAGGATGATCTCGATCGGCTCGACGAGCTCGCCGCCGCCGAAGGCGGGCCGCGCGGCGCCGCCGATCAGGAGCGCCTTGTCTACGTTGTGGTGCAGGATTGCGCCGAAGCGCTCGAGATAGAAGCGCGAGAGCCCGACGCTCAGGTTCTCGGCGAGAGCGTCGCACAGGCTGTCGGGATGCCCGCGCCCCTTGCGCTCGGCGAGCTCGTGCGGCGCGGCGCCGGGCGGGGGAGAGGCGAGGAGCGCAATGCCGAGCTTCACTATGCGATTGCGCCGCCGGTCCGTCGGCGGGCGGCCCACCGCTTCGCCTGGGCGATCGCTATGCGGATCGCCTGGCCTTCGGGCCGGCCCGCCTCGAGCAGCGCGTTGGCGATCTCGATCGCCTTGAAGCGCACCGCGGACGGCAGGTTCCTCATCGAGACCGGATAGGTGGAGGACGTCCAGGGCATGACACTCAGACCCGGGAGGCGAGCTTGGCGCCGAGATAGGCGACGATGTCGTTCAGGGTGACGAGCTTGCGGTAGTCGGCCTCGGGAATGTCGACTTTCAGCTTCTCGTGGACCGCCACCAGCACGTTGAGCCAGTCCATCGAATCGAGGTCGACCTGGTCGCGCAGCGGCCGGTCGGCGCGCAGCTCGCCTTCCTCGACTTCAGGGGCGATCGACTTGATGACGCCGACGACGCGCGTCCTGATTTCCGATTCGTTCATAGTTCCTCCGGATGCTGAAGCCGCTCGCGGAGCTCCGCGAGAAAGCGCGCGCCGCGGATTCCGTTGCTCGCGCGGTGGTCGCCCGACAGGCTCGCGGTCACGAGCGGCGTGGTGAACAGCTTGCCTTCCTCGGACCAGGGCCGCGTCTCCATGCGCCCGAAGCCCACCAGCGCGACCTGCGGCGGATAGATCACGCCGAACACCGACTCGACGCCGGTCTCGCCGAGGTTGGTGACGGTGATCGTCGGATCCGACATCTCCGAGCTGCGCAGCGAGCCCGCGCGGGTGCGCGCGACGAGATCGCTCAAGGCGCGCATCAGCTCGGGCAGGCTCTTCCTGTCGACGTCGTGGATCGCCGGGGGGATGAGCCCGCCCTGGCGGATCGAGATCGCGACGCCGATGTGAACGCCCGTGGCCGGCTCGAACGCGCCGTTCCGCCAGAAGCCGTTCAGCTCGGGGACTCTCGCCAGCGCGAGCGCGACGGCCTTGATCTGGAGCGCGCCCATCAGGATGCGCTCGGTCACCGGACGCTTCTCGTTCTCGCGCGCGAGCCACTCGGCCGCGCGCTGCATGGGGATCGTCTCCGACAGGTAGTAGTGCGGGATCTCGCGCTTGGAGCGGCTCATCGCGGCGGCGATCGCCTTGCGCATTTCCGCGTACCGGTCCGCGCCCGCGGGCGCCGCCCCTTTCACCTGCGCTGCGGCGGCCTTCTCCACGTCCTCGACGGTCACCGCGCCGTGAGGCCCGGTGCCGGCGACCTTGTCGACGTCGACGCCGAGCTCGCGGGCGTGCTTGCGCGCCGCGGGCGACACCGGCCTTCTCTGCGCGATCGCGCCGGCTACGGGTGCGGCAACCGGCGGCGGAGGAGCGGGGACCGCGGCGGCCGGCTTCGGAGCGGGACGGGCGGCGCGCTTCTGCTGCTCCGCCTGCTCGCGGGTCTCTCCGGGGGCGAGCAGCGTCGCGAGCACGGTGCCCACCGGCACCCTCTCGCCGATCGGAACCAGCTGCTCGAACAGGGTCCCGTCCTGCCAGATCTCCACCTCCACCGCGGCTTTCGAGGTGTCGACCACGGCGACCACCTGGCCGCGCTTGACCGCGTCGCCCGGCTTCACCTTCCATTCGACGAGCTTGCCCTGGTCCATGTCGGCACCCAGGGACGGCAGCTTGAACTCGATCATTCAGGCCTCGGCGCCGAGCACGGCCCGGACCGCCGCGACGATCTTCTCGGGCTGCGGCAGCGCCGCTTCCTCGAGGTGCCTCGCGTAGGGAATGGGGACCTCCTCGGTGCACACGCGGGCCGGGGGCGCGTCGAGGTCGTAGAACGCTTCCTCGGCGATGCGCGCGACGACCTCCGCGGCGAGGCTGCCGGTGCGCCAGGTCTCGTCGACCACCACCGCCCGCCGGCATTTGCGCACCGAGGCGAGGACGGTCGCCATGTCGAGCGGGCGCAGCACGCGCAGGTCGATCATCTCCGCCTGCACGCCTTCGGCGGCGAGCTGTTCGGCGGCCTGGAGCGCCTTGGGGACGGTGCCGCCGTAGGCGATCAGGCTCACCGCGCTTCCCTCGCGCAGCACCGCCGCCGAGCGGATGTCCGCGCTGCGCGCCTCGGGAACCTCCGACTCCATGTTGTAGAGGTTGGCGTGCTCGAAGATGACGACCGGATCGCCGCACGCGAGCGCGGGCGCGAGCATGTCGCGCGCGTCCTGCACCGTTCCCGGCGCGAGCACGCGGATGCCCGGGATCGACGCGTACCAGTTCTCGAAGCTGTGCGAATGCTGGGCGGCGACCTGGCGGCCCGCGCCCGTCGCCATGCGGATCACCATCGGGACCGAGAACTGCCCGCCCGACATGTGGCGGTAGAGCGCCGCGTTGTTCACGATCTGGTCGAGCGCGAGCAGGCTGAAATTGACGGTCATGACCTCGACGATCGGCAGCACGCCGCCGAGCGCCGCGCCCACGCCCGCGCCGACGAAGGCGAGCTCCGAGAGCGGCGTGTCGCGCACGCGCTCCGGCCCGAACTCCTCGAGCAGTCCCTTGGTCACCGCGTAGGTGCCGCCGTAGCGCCCGACGTCCTCGCCCATGATGAAGACGCGCGGATCCGCGGCGAGCGCCTCGCGCAGCGCCTGGCGCATCCCTTCCCGGTAGCTGAGCCGGCTCATGTCACGTTCCCCGCGGTGTTTCCTCGGCGTACAGGTCGCGCGCGAGGTCCTCGACCGGCTCCCAGGCGCCGCTCTCGGCGAAGGCCACCGCCTGGTCGACTTCAGCGCCGACCTTGCGGTCGAGGTCGAGAAACTCCTCCTCGGTGAGCTTGCCCTCGGCCTTGAGCCTGGCCGAGAAGGTGTGCAGCGGTCCGCGCGCCTTCCACGCCTCGATCTCGCGCTTGTCGCGGTAGAGCTCGGGGTCGAACATCGAATGCGCGCGAAAGCGGTACGTGCGGTACTCGACGAAGAAGGGCCCCCGCCCGGCGCGCACTTCCCGCTGAGCGTCGCGGGTCGCCTCGTGCACCGCGACCACGTCCTGGCCGTCGACCGAGGCCGTGGGCACGCCGTACGCCGCCGCCTTGGTGCACAGATCGGTCTGCGACTCCGAGCGCTCGATCGCCGTGCCCATGGCGTAGAGGTTGTTCTCGCAGCAGAACAGCACCGGAAGCTTCCACAGCGCCGCGAGGTTCAGGGATTCGTGGAACGCGCCCTCCGCCATGGCGCCCTCGCCGAAGAAGCACGCGGTGACGCGCTGCCTGCGCTGCAGCGCGTCGGCGAGCGCGAGGCCGACCGCGAGCGGCAGGCCGCCGCCCACGATGGCGTTGCCGCCGAAGAGGCGGGTGCGCGCGTCGAACAGATGCATCGAGCCGCCGCGGCCGCGCGAGCAGCCCTCGCGCTTGCCGTACATCTCGGCCATGATGGACTGCATCGGAACGCCGCGGACGAGCGCATGGCCGTGCTCGCGGTAGGTCGCGACGACGTTGTCCTCGCCGTCGAGGGCGTGGAGCGCGCCCGTGGCGACCGCCTCCTCGCCGATGTAGAGGTGCAGGAAGCCGCGTATCTTGCCCTCGCCGTAGAGCTGCGCGGCCTTCTCCTCGAGGCGGCGGATGCGCAGCATGTCGCCGAGCAGCTTGAGCGAGAGCTCGCGCTCGAACGGAACCGGTCCCGCCGGCGGTGGCTCGATCTTGCTCATGCCATGGACTCCAGCGTGGAGGTGTCGCCCTCGGGCAGGCCGAGCTCGCGCGCCTTGAGCAGCCGCCGCATGATCTTGCCGCTGCGCGTCTTCGGCAGCCCGCTCTGGAACTCGATCTCCTTGGGGGCGACCGCGGCGCCGAGGCGTTTCCTCGCGTGGCCGAGGAGCTCCATCTTGAGCGCTTCGCTCGGCTCGTATCCCTTCTTGAGCGATACGAAAGCCTTCACCACCTCTCCCACCACCGGGTCGGGCTTGCCGATCACGCCGGCCTCGGCGACCGCGGGGTGCTCCATCAGCACGCTCTCGACCTCGAATGGGCCGATCAGGTGGCCGGCCGACTTGATGACGTCGTCGGCGCGACCGACGAACCAGTAATAGCCGTCGGCGTCGCGCTTCGCGAGGTCGCCGGTCAGATAGAGGTCGCCCGAGAAGCACTTGCGGTAGCGCTCGTCCTGGCCGAGGTAGCCGGTGAACATGCTGGGCCAGCCGGCGCGCAGCGCCAGCTCGCCCTCGGTGTCGGGCACGTCGACCACGCACACGCTTCCGTCCGGCTTCTTCGCGACGATGCACGCGTCGATCCCGGGGAGCGGCTTGCCCATCGATCCGGGCTTCACGTCCATCGCCGGCGTGTTGGCGATGATGATGCCGCCGGTCTCCGTCTGCCACCAGTTGTCGTGGATCGGTAGGCCGAGCACGTCCGCACCCCACCAGACGGCCTCCGGATTGAGGGGCTCGCCGACGCTTGCGATGAAGCGCAGCTGCGGGAACGAGTACTGCCTGGGCAGCTCGGGTCCGGCCTTCATGAGCATGCGGATCGCGGTAGGCGCCGTATACCAGACCGTGACCTTCTGGTCCTGAAGGATGCGGTACCAGCGCTCGGCGTCGAAATCCGCCTCGTCGACGATGCTGGTGACGCCGTGCAGGAGCGGCGCGACGATCCCGTAGGAGGTGCCCGTGATCCAGCCGGGGTCGGCGGTGCACCAGTACACGTCTTCGGGGTGCAGGTCGAGCGCGAACTTGCCCGTAGCGTAGTGCATCACGACCGCGCCGTGCACGTGCGTCGCGCCTTTGGGCGTGCCCGTCGTGCCGCTGGTGAAGTGCAGGAACGAGCCGTCCTCGGGGCGCGTTCGCTCCACGGCGAACTCGTCGGATGCTTCCGCCATCAGGCTCGCGAGGTCGAGCGTGCCGGGGACGGCGGTGGTAGCGCCCGATTCGCCCGCGAGCAGCACGTGCCGGAGCGCGGGCAGCCCGGGCACGCTCTTCTCCAGCTTTCGCCGGTAGAGGGTTTCCGTAGTCAGCACCGCGCTGCCCTGTCCGATTGCCAGCCGCATGCGAACCGGCTCGGGGCCGAAAGCGGAAAACAGCGGGCACACGACCACGCCCGCCTTGAGGCCGCCGAGCACGCCGATGTACAGCTCGGGAATGCGCCCGGAGAGTACGAACAGCCGGTCGCCCTTGCGGAGGCCGAGCTTGCGCAGGACGTTGGCGAAGCGGTTGGTGAGCCGCTTCAGCTCCGCGTAGGTGATGGCGCGCTCGCCGCCGTCGCGCTGCAGGCAGCGCAGCGCGACCCGGTTCGCCAGCGCTCCGGAGGCGTGGCGGTCGACCGCCTCGTGCGCGATGTTGAGCGCGCCGCCCGGCAGGCCCTCGAGCTCTCGCCGCACGCCCTCCCACGAGAAGTCGGCGCGCGCCGCGTCGACGTCCGCGAGATTCGGCGCGACGCGCAGCTGTGTTGCGGTCTTGTGAATGACAGGGGGTCTAGGCAACGGGCTCCTCCGGTCTGACACGGTATTGATGACCATGCTAGGCACTGGCGAAGCGGGATTGTTGACCCAGATCAAACAGCTATCCGCCACCTCGTTTGACGCAGATCAAGAGGGCGCCCATCCGGAGGCGAACAATACTTCAACGCTTCGATTACAGAAGAAGGAGGCAAGTCATGAGTACCCTTTGGATCGTCGTTATCGGCGTGCTCACCAGCTATCTGGCCTACAACCTGTACGCCAGGCGCATCGACCGGAGCGTCATACAGGCCGACGCCAAGCGGGCGACCCCCGCGAAGATGTATATGGACGGGGTCGATTTCATGCCGACTAGCCGCAATGTCCTGTTCGGGTACCACTTCAAGGCGATCGCTGCGGCCGGTCCCATCGTGGGCCCGATCACCGCCGCCAATCTCTGGGGGTGGTCACCCTCGCTTGCGTGGCTCGTCCTCGGGGTCTCCTTCATCGGCTGGGTGAGCGACTATACGGCCATCATGGTCGCGGTGCGCAACGACGGCAACAGCCTGTCGGCGATCGCGCACAAGCTGATTGCGCCGCGCACGCGCACGATCCTGTTCGTGTTCATCTTCTTCTACCTGATGCTGCTAGCGGGCGCGTTCGTCGGCATCCTGGCGGCGATCCTGTCCGCGCGTCCCGACGTCCCGTTCGGCATCGTCATGCTCGCGCTGATGGGACTGCTCGCGGGCCAGATGATGTACCGCTGGAAGATGGGCATCATGGGCGTCACGATCCTCGTCGTCGCCCTCACGCTCGCCGGCATGGTCGCCGGTCCGTGGGGCCAGCACCGCGACGAGAAAGGCGCCCTGGTGAACGGGCCGGTCGCGGCGGCGATCGTGGCCGTGAATGGTGTTGTGGACAGCATCAACGATCGGCAGGCGCTCTTCTCGGTCGAGGACCCGACGGCCGCCGATCCGAGGATTCCGGCGCCCGGCAAGGACGGCGTTCGCCCGAGCACGCCCGCGTACGACTCGGCCACCGGCCTGCTCAAGACGCTGCCGAACTATCTCTTGTGGATGGTGTTCCTGTTCGCCTTCAGCTACATGGGGGCGAACATGCCGATCTGGCGCTTCGCGCAGCCGGTGAACTACATCGGCTTCTGGATCACCTCGATCACCATTCTTCTGTCCGCGTTGGGGATGGTGATCGCGCCGCTCTTCGGAATGAAGGACACGGCGGGCAACCTCATCGGAGCGTTCGCGCTGCCGGCACTCAAGGACCTGGGCTTCACGATCGAAGCGGCCAAAGCCTGGCAGCCGCTGTGGCCGATGCTCTTCGTCACCATCGCCTGCGGTGCCATTTCCGGCTGGCACGCGCTGGTCGGCTCGGTCGGTACCGCACGCCAGCTCGAGTATGAGACCGACGGCCTGCCGGTCGGCGCCGGCGGCATGTTCGGCGAGAACGCCCTTGCGCTGCTGTCGCTCACCGCGGTCTCGATCGCGGGTGCGGGCGGCGGAGGCGGCCGGTTCGCGATCGGCGTCGGCAAGCTGGTATACGCCGGGACCTTCGGGCTGATTCCGGAGGCGTTCGGCACCGCGCTCGGCTTCGCCACTTTCGTGATCATCGTACTGACGGTCACGCAGCTCGTCTTCCGCGTCATGCGGGTGACGCTCGCCGAGTGGGTTGGCGACGCCGTCCCGATCGCAAGGAATATGCACGTGGCGAGCCTGACGTCGATGGTGCTCACCGCCGCCCTGGTGCTCACCGGAACGTGGGTCTACCTGTGGCAGATGTTCGGCGCGTCCAACCAGCTGATGGCCGCGCTCTCCATGCTCGTGGTCGCGGTGTGGCTGAAGTCGGAGAAGCGCAATCCGAGCTTCGCCCTCGTGCCGATGATCTTCATGTACGTCACCACATTGGCGGCCACGATCGTCACGGCGCGCAACCTCTACGTGACGATCGCTGCGAATCCCAAGATGTCGGCACTGCCCGTCGGAGGTGCGTGGGCCATGATCGCGGTCTCCGCGCTCCTGTTCGTCGCGGCGCTCTTCATCGGCTGGGACGGCTACAAGGCCTACCTGCGTTACAGCCACACGCCCGCGGCGCCGGTTGGGCGTGCGGCGGCGTCTCCCCTGGCATAGGTGGACCGGACCGATGTCAGGCAAGCGCGCGTTCGGCGAGGTTGCGCACGGCTTCGAAGAAGTCGCGCGCGCC
>Ga0187773_10000388_pt1 | contig 17568 bp, 12 predicted proteins | sample 0216_BV02_MP05_1_FD_133133 | JGI IMG/M metagenome (GOLD analysis project Ga0187773, IMG submission 133133) | Tropical peat soil microbial communities from peatlands in Department of Meta, Colombia - 0216_BV02_MP05_10_MG | ecosystem: Environmental > Terrestrial > Soil > Wetlands > Peat | place...
AATGGTCTCGTTCGGAACCTGACCCGCGAGCCCGCGCGAGGCCACGTACGTGACCTGGATGGTGGCACCGAGCGTAGGGATGTTACCTGCCACACCATCACCGAACCGCACCGTCGGAGGGTCGTCGTTGTAGCCAACCTCGAACTGGTCGGTCTCGTCGAAGGTGATGAACTCGCTCTCGGTAAAGTCCGCGCCGTTGACCTTGACCGTGACCGTTCCCGAGACGACGAAGCTGGAGTCCGGGACGCGACGAAGCTCGAAGACCTGGTTCGCGCTGCCGTCCGAAACGAAGGTCTCGACAAAGGTCTGGCCTTCGTAGCAAGGAACCGTGCGAATGACGGAGGCGTCGTCTCCGGGATCGAAGGTGACCTCTTGGGCCGCCTCGAAGACGAGGTCGTTGGGTCCCTTGAACTGGAAGCCCTTCGGGACGGGGATGCTGAAGACCTGAGGATTCAGAACCGCGACGTCGAGGTCCACCGACGAAGCGATGGCCGCGCGCATCTTGTAGCCGAGCTGGCGACTCAGGCGAGCGACCGACTTCCGCGTACGCGCGGTGTCGAGGTAGAGATCCGTCGCACGGCGGTCGACGTAGAAGCTCAACGTGTCGAGCCCGTACGACACGATATCGACGAGCATGATCCCGAGGCTCGACAGCGCGAAGTCGTTGAAGTCGGTGGCGAACTTGATCTGAAGACGCGCGCGCAGGTCGTCGAAGTGGGTGTCGAAGTCGAGACCCGCGTACTTGACCTTGTTTAGATCGGAAGTTGCCATGGACTCCTCAGCCGATCGGCATCGTAATCGCCACGGTCTGTTCTTGGCGAGTGGCGACCACGATGTAGTTGATCGTCACCACCACTTCGGTGTCCGACCGGGTGACATCTACCGTCCGCACGACCGCCCGGGTCTCGAACTTCGCGATGGCGGACATGACCTCCGCGCGGATGGTCTCCTGGAGGACCAAGTCGTTGTTCTCGAACACGAAAGCGTAGGCGTTCGAGCCAAAGTCCGGCCGCATGATCCGCTCGCCTCGGCCGGTCAGGATGATCTGAACCAAGGACTGCTTGATCAGGTCGTCATCGACAACCGGAGCCGGAAGCGCCGTGGTCGACTTCTTGAACGGCAGGGCGATGCCCCTGTAGTTCGTGCGCGCCATGATCTAACCTGGAAGGTACCTCATTTCAGCTTCACATTCTTCGACAGGATCGTGGCCGGAGGCGGGGTTAGCGGAGGCGAAGAAGGTCCCCACGCGGTCCCGTGTGTGTGGCTCGTGAGCCAGGTATTCAGCTCGCGCCCGCGCACGCCCGGGGTGTCCGCGCCGTCGCCTACCTCGACCTGGGTGGCCTTGATGACAGCCTTCTTCGTCTTGAGGGTGACGCCGTTGGAGTCCATCGTCAGGACGTTGCTGTTCTCGTCCTGAACGACGATGTTCTTGTTCTTCGAGCTGAGCGTGACCGAAGAGCCGTTCGCGTTCGTCACCACGACGTCGCCATCCGAGTTCATGACGAGCGTAGACGTCTTCCCAGACCCGCGATCGGCAGTCTTCGAGCGGTCGCCGTTCTTGTCCGCAGTCTTGGCGGCGTCCGAAGCGGACGGCTGGTGCCACGCAAGCGTGACCGTCTCCTTGCCGTCCTCGTCGTTGAAGATGAGCCGGTGACCCTTCCGCGTGATGATACCGCGACGCTCGGGGACCGGGACGGAGCCTGTCTGGCCGTTGATGCGCTGGCCGGTGGTGTACGAGAACTCTTCGGGAAGGTCGGTTCCGCCGTACCAACCTCCGAAGTAGATAATCGGCTTGTCTGCGCGACCGGCCTCGAACGCAACGCGCACTGAGTCGCCGACTTCCGGCGGAAAGAACGAGCCTCGGTTCTCGCCTGCTCCCTCGAAGGCAGGATCGATCCAGATGTCCGGCGTGTTGGTGTGACCAACCTGGAGAACCTTGGCCTGCACGCGACCGCGCATCTCCGGGTCGTCGTTCCGCGTGACAGTCCCGCGATAGATCCCGTAATACTTCCTGAAGTTCTCCAGGCCCCGGAGAAGCAGGTTTTCGTAGAAGGCGTCGAAGGAGGGCATCGGGTTACTGGATGTTGGTGGGGTTCTTCGTGACGGTGTTGGTCAGCGGGGTCTGTTCGTCAACCTGCGGTTCTGGCGCAACTGGGCCGAGAGCTTCGACGGAGTTCTTGAGCGCCTGGGCAACGTTGCTAACGCACTCCAACGACATCGTGTAACCGCTACCGCCGATGGTATGCGTGACCTTGAACGTCGAGTAGTTCCCGTTGAGGCGTGCACCGATACCACGCACTGCGATGACGGTTCCCGGAAGAAGCGTAGGGTCGCCGATCGATTCCATGTTGAGCTGGACACCCATGAGCGTCGTTTGCGCTGCGTACTCCGACTGCACCTGTTGCAGGAGCTGGTCGTCTGATGCGTTTCCCGGGTACTGCTCCGCGCCCTCGCCGGTCTTCGGATCAGCGGCTGGTAACGTGTTCGGGTTCTGAACGGACGACGCGCCCACGCCAGTACGCGGGGCTGCCACCTGTTGATCTCCGACGAACTTCTTGATCTCTCCACGATCGAAACTGTTGATGTCCTGGATGAAGAAGCCCTGCGCGGAACCTGGCAGGTAGACAGCCGAGGTCGGGCTCGACACCGACAGGATGGGGAGAACACGATTGACGCCGAGCGACCCACCATCGACCGGACCGAGGCGCCCCTGCGAGAAGTCATAGAGCCGGAAGAGCTTCGTCGGACCCGCGCTGAAAACGAAAGATGCGGGCAGCACCTTGAACGCGTTCCCGACGAGGTACGAGTGGAAACCTGCTTCGCGGACGATCTTCAGGACGGCCGTCCAGTACGAGTCACCGGCCTGAGTAAAGTCGATCGGCTTCTTGTTCCACTCGGCCACGATCTCGGCCTGTGTGGTCGCAATCTTGTCGACCTCCGAATCGTCGACGGTGACTTTGAAGCGCTCGAAGAGCTTCTTGACGATGTTCTTCCGGGTGTCCTTGATCGTCAGGTTTCCTTCCTGACGTACAGCCGCAAACCCGCCGACACCTTGCGCGTTGAGCGTGATCACCACGTCCTGACCGAGCTGGACTTCCGGCTTGAGGAGGATCCCGGAATAGAGGTCGGAGAGGACAACGCGTCCGGCGGGGTCGTTCGGAGGGCCTTGCTGGATGTACCCGAACTGTACTTCCAACTGGGACTGCCCCCACTCGATGAGACGGCTGTTGAGGAAGTTGAGCGCATCGCCGTACGGAGGAGCGAGCGTGCACTTGATGATGGGCAGGTACGCGAGCTGGATCTCGACGCTCAGCTCCTGCACGAAGGCAAGCGACTGCGTTCCTTGAAGACGAGCAGCCGTGCGCGCGGCGGGGTCGGTCTTCATCCACAACGGAAATCGCGTCCCGTCGGTCGTCACGATCGCGGCCGAGAGGAAGGGGTTGCGGTAGTCGAGGCTCTCCGAAGCAGCCACGCGCTACCGTCCTTGAGCGGTTCGGAAGAGCTGTTGAAGAACGAAACGCGGCGACGGCACACGAATGAAGTCGCCTTCGTTCAGGTCGGTGGGGAGGATCTCCAGCTCGTTGGCCGCAGCGATGACCCACCACAAGATGGGGTCCCCGTAGAACGTGTTCGCGATGCGATCGAGACGGTCCCCGCCTTGGACCTGGTACGAGATGTCGTCCGGCTGTTCGGGAAGGTCCGGTAGGTCGAGCAGGTCGAAGAACTCGATGCCGTCGATGACACCGAGGTCTGCGAAGCGCAGGCGACTGTTCTGAACAACGTTGACGGACATTAGCGCTGGCCTCCACCAAGGCTGCCCTTCACCCGACTATCTCCGATGCCCGGCGCCTGCGTGCCTGCACGGATCTGGCCTTGCGCGCGGGCGCTCGCGGTTCCCGCAGTCTGTCCACCCGTCGGCACCTTCGAGAGCGCAGCGGCGAGGCCGTTGAGCGCCGCGATGATTTCCATCGCCTTGTACTTGAAGTCGTTCTCGTACCACTCGGGGTGGTGCGTCGCCTGGAAGATGTTCCCCAGGTCGGACTTCGTGGTGTCCATCTTGACGTCTTGCTTGACGTCAGCGCCTGCGGTCTCGGCCTTCGCAGCAAGTGTTCCGCGCATGGCCAGCTCGATGCGCTTGAGGTTCGCGACAGCACGCTCGGTGTCCTTCTCGATCGCCTGGAGAGCCGTGGTCGTGAAGCCAAGGATCTTCTGCCACGCGTCTCCGAACTGCTTGATCATCTGCTGGGTCAGGTCGCGGAACACCGACATCGAGTCCTTGACGAACTTCTTGGCCTCGACGATGACCTTCGCGAAGGCGTCGATGAACGCCTTGGTGACCGCCTCCTGCACCTTCTTCGTGATCATGTCGGTGAGGGAAGTGAACGCACGCTCGACCGTTTTTCCGACGGTGTCGGTGAGCTTCTTGATGTCTGCGTCGTTGAACTCCATCAACGAGATGTTCTGCTTCTGCTTCATCCAGTGGTCGACTGCGGACTTGTTGAACTCCTCGAAGGACTTGTTCGTGGTCGTGAGCATCGACTTCGCCGAGTCCTGCGCCGTCTTCGCGAAGTCGATGTAGACCTCTTTGATCTTCCTGAGGCCCTCGGCGAACTTCTTCGGGTCGATTGCCGCAATGTCCTTCAGGTTGTTGAGAGCGTCCTCGGCCGTGACACCGAGTTCCTTCTGGACGCTACCGATGGCTGCATTCGACTTGAGGGCTGACTCCTCGGCCTTCTTCTGGAGGCCCTCGGAGAACGTGTCGAAGGTTTTCGACATCGAGTCGGACGCCGCGCCGTTCGACGCGACCATGGACTTGGTCTGCTCGTCGACCAGTTTCTTGAAATCCTCCATTTTGGAGATGCGCCACGCCTCCAGATCGTTGAGCGCTTTCTTGCGCTCCGTGTCGGACATCTTCTCGTTGAGCGTGATCTCCTTGAGCTGCTCGAAGTACGCGGCATTCAACTGACTCTGCGCGCGCGTGGCCGCATCCTTCATGCTGTCGGGGATGTTTGCCAGCACCTCGGCGCTCTTGGCAGCAAACCGTTGCTGCAACGCAGACATCGCGGCGTACTTATCGGTCTCCGTCTTCAGCTCGGAGTTGGCGATCCTCTTCATGATCGTCTCCGACTCCACGCCCATGAACTGTTCGAGGATGAGCTTCTGCTCGGTCGCTTTGTTCTTGGCGAGGAGGATTTTCTGCTCGTTCTTGGCTTGGTCCTCGGCGCGCTTCTTCTCCAGATCGTTTGAGAGCTGGTAGTATTTCTTCTCGATGTCGATACGCTTCGTATCGAACTGACCGAGGCCCCGAAGCTCTTCTTGCTTGTGTTGGAAGAGGGAGGCTTCCTGTTGGTTGTAGCCCTCGTTGATGGCCCGCGTCATCGCCTGCAAGGCGATCTGCGACTTCAGGTTCTTGTCGAAGATCTGATCCAAGCTCGCCTGGTAGGCTTTCTTCTCGTCGGTGGACAGCTTGTCCATGAGGTCGACGCGCATCGAGAAGTCCTTGAGCTGCTCGTCCCGAAGCTCTTTGAGTGCGTGACCTGAAATGCCGAGCTGCTTTTGCTGCTCCTTGAGCATGTCGACTTCTTGGTCGCCTAGCTTTTTAACCGCTTCTAGATCCTTGGCTTTCATTGCCGCGTTGAATTCCTCTTCGGCCTTCTCGTACGCGGTAATGGCATCGAGGTAGCTCTGGTCCATCTTCGGCATCGCGAGCGACGAGGCGAGACGCACTTGCTTGTCGACGAGTTCGATGTTGTCCTTGATTCCCTTCGCGGCAGCGTCGGAGGCTTGCTGCATCACCTGCACAGCGTTCGTCGAAGTGACCTCGACCTGCTTGACGGTCATCCTGCGTGCTTCGAGATCCTTCTGCTGTTGCGCGTCGAGCTTCTTGCGCTCCTCCTGCCACGCCCGGTCCGCAGCGTTGTACTTGTCCTTCTGCGCTTGCAACTCCGCGAGCGCCTTCTTCTGCGCTTCGGTCATGTTGTCGGTGGCGTTCTGCGCCTTCTTCTGGGCCTCCTCCAGGATCTTCTTCAGGTCCATCGAGCTTCCACCGAGGAAGCTCGCAATCTTGGATCCGACGCTCTTGAAGAAGCCACCGACAGAGCTGAGGAAGCCGCCGATCTTCTTGGCAACGCTGACCAGCTTGCCGACGAGCCACGCGATGGCTTCGCCCACCTTCTTGATGAGCCCCCAGATGAACTTCAGTGGAGTGATCACCAGTGTGTCGAAGGCGTCCCACAGGAACTTGAGAATCGTGCCGACCACGCTCCACAGCTTCTTGAAGACCCAGACAATCGCGTCGATCACGAACCCGATCACCTTGCCGATCGCGACAATGATGGCCTTGAGCGCGGCGAACACGCCATGGATGACACCCGCCGCTGCCGGGAACTTCTTCGCGAGCCAGTTCTCGATGCCCTCGAAGATGCCGAGGACAGCCTTCACGAGCAGGTTGACCGCGCCCTTGATCAGCTCGCCGACGCTTCCAATGATGTCCGGGATCGCGCGCAGCACCTTCATGACGAGTCCTGGGATTGCCTTCAGGATGTCCCAGACCGCATCGAGGATGGCCGTCACGATCCGAGGCAGGATGCGCTTCAGGGTGTCGCCAGCCTCCGAGAGGAACTGGCCAACCGCAGCCGGGATCTCCTTGAACAGCTTGATGATGAGGTCGAGCACCTTCTTCGCTAGTTCGGGAAGCCGCTGGAAGAAGGTCTCGACGGCCTGCACGAGAACGAGAAGAACAGCCTCGACGATGTGCATCGCCGTGGTGAGGATGTTGTGGACAGCCTTCCCCAGGTCGATCTTCGACAGGAAGTCGATGGCAGCCTCGACCAGGTCGAAGAGCTTGTTGATGAGGTGCTTCACGCCCTCCGCAATACCGCCCGCGATCTTCATGAGCTTGTCGCGGAAGCCGGCGCTCGCGGTGTACTCGAAGAGGTCCAGAATCTTCTGGAACGCGGCTCCGACGGCTCGCCCAACCACCATGAAGATTCGGTAGAGCGTGTCGATGATGCCTTTGGCGACCTTGCCGATGTCGACGTTAGCGAGCGCTTCAAATGCCCGCTCGAACGCGTGAATCAGCATGCCTTGCAGCTTGACGATGGTCGTGCCGAGGAACTCGAAGATGTTGACGAGCGCGTCCGCGAACTTCTTGCTCGCGACGAACTCGAACAACTTCCCGATGATCTTCATGAAGCCCTCGAAGATCTGGCCCCACGGGATCTGCCGGAGGAGGTCTCCGGCCGCTTGCATGACAGTGACGAGCGCATCGAACACGCGCGTGAAGACCGCACCCCAGTCCACCGACGCGAGGTAGTTGAAGAGCGCTCCGACCCACTTCTTGACCGTCACCCAGAGCTTCTTTGCGCCCTGGCCGATCTTCGTCGCCATGATGCCGATCGCCTGGCCGGTCGTCTTCCCCTGCATCCGCAGGTCCGCGAACCACATACCGAGGACAGCCGCAGCCGAAACGATCAACGTCATCGGCGACGCGAGCATGTTCAGACGGAAGCCGAGAGAACCGAGAACGCCGATCATCGGCGTCGCTTCCTTCACGATGGTCCCGAAGAGACCTGCCATCGGGCGCAGCGTCTTCGGAATCAGCGCGAGCGCGCCGATTTGGTGCATCTCCGAGAACTTCACGATCAGGTTGGCCATCGGGCCACCCTTTTTCACGACAGCCTGCAACTGCTTGTTGAAGCGGTTGAACTCCTTGCCCGTCTGATTCACGAAGTCGACCGATGCACTTCGGCCGATATTTCGGAAGTTCATGACGAACGTGTCCTTCATGAGCGTGAAGGACTCGTCGAGCGTGCGGCCGGTACTGAAGCCCTCCTTGGCGAACTTCCCGAGGTCTCCCTTCGCCTTGGAGGTGGTCTTCATCATCTCCAACTGCTTCTCGTCGGCCTTGTCGAAGAACTGGATCATCGTGGCCGCTTGCTTCGGCCCGAACGTCTTCGAGAGCTGGCCACGGAGCAGGTTCATCGACTCGGCTGTGAACTTGCCGCTCTTCTTCGCCTTGAGAACCATCTCGGCCATGCCAGACATGAACTCGGCTGGGCCTTGCGACATCGACTTGAACGCGACGTTGATATCGCCAGTTCCGATGCCGATGCTCATCGCGAAGTCGTGTAGATCGTCCTTGGTTCCGGCAAACATGTCGGCGAAGGACTCGCCAGACTCGACCATCTGCGTAGCGAGCGAGGTCGCCATCTCGCGAGCCTCGTCGCCGCTCACGCCCATGTGATAGAACGCCTGACTCACGGCCATCGTCTGGCTCGCGAAGTCGGCCATCTGCTGGGAGTTGAGCTTGCGTCCGAGCACGGCCGCTCGTCTGGAGATCAACTCCATGATGTGCGGCATCTGCTTGAACTGCCCCCCGACGTCGCCGATGTCTTTGCCAGCCGCGAGTGCAGAACCTGCAAGTTGCCGGAGCTGGTCGTCAGTCAGGTTGAATTGCTTGCCTGCCTGACGAAAGATCTGGGTCAGCTCCTGCGCACCGACGCCGGACACCTCGGAGAACTTGGCGAGGTCGGCTGCCGACTTCAGACCGACCGCGCTCAGCTCCTTGGACGCCTGTGAGACAGCGTAGACAGCCTCGGCTGCCTTCTCGGTGCCGATGTTGAGCGCGATGCCCATCGACGTTGCTTCGCCCGTGAACTTCCCTAGCGACTTGCCGGCGTATCCGAAGTTCGCGCCCATCGAGCGCGAGGTCTTGTTCGCAGCCACGATCGTCGCTTCGAGCGACGTCGTCAGGTTCATGCCGCTGTTCGCGATGCTGTCTACGTGGTTTCCGATCTCGGACAGCTTGGCCAGCGAGATGGCCTGGATGAACGCTTGCAGCTTGTTGATGCGGAGGATCGAGTTGAGCTTGTCGACCGCGTCACGGATGAAGTGGAACCCGCCTCCGACCTTGCGTTCGTCGCTCTCCAGATTCTCGGCCGCGCGGTGCATCGAGTCCGCGCCCTTGTGACTCGCCTTCGGCAAGTCCTTCCCGAGGGAGAGGGCCAGGTTGTCGATGGACGCCGTCAGCTTGTCCATCGACGAGCCCGAGAGCTGGTCGGTCATGTGCGCGAGGGGCTTGGTTCCTCCCTCGGCCTTGCGACCCATCTTCTCGACTTCGCCGGAGATATCCGAGAACCCGGACGCAACCTGCCTCTGCTTGGTCTTGAGACCAGCATCCTTGGCTCCGAAGGAGAAGCCCAGGCCGAGGAAGTTGAGAGCCACGTTCTAGAACCTCCGGGACCGCGTGGTCCTCAACGTCGCGAGCGGGCGCGCGCGAGATCCGAATTATGCTGCGCTTCTCGCTTTTTCTCCAGATCGCTCTTCCTCTCGATGAGGCGCATCCGTCGAGAGGAGGGCATGGCCATGATGGCAGCCTCGGAGAGGCCCCTCCACGATTCCATCAGGTAGAAGACTTGGCTTTCAAGCTCTTCTGGATCGCAGAGGGGAAGAAAAAACCCTGCTGCCCCACGTCGACGTCGCGCTTGAACGCTTCGCCGCAGTCGGGGCACTCCAGATCGACCTCGGTGTCGAGACCGCCCTCGGAGTCCTCGAACTGATCGCGCAGGAAGTTGCGGTCGCGGAGCTCGAGGTTCTTCACGTCGGGGAGCGTCGGCGCCTTCCCGTCGAGCAGATCGAGGCGCATCAGGATGGACAGCGAGAGCGTGTCCGCCTTGTTCTTGTCGAACTTCGCGAGGCGCTCTTCGTCACGACCCGTCATCGGGTGGAACTTGGCCTGCTTGCCGGAGGGAAGCGTCTGGTCGAAGGCGCGCTTCTTCGGGTCCGGCATCTGCTTCGCTTCCAGCTCGGACAGGTCGACCGTGTACAGCTTCTCCTCCTCGCAGGAGGGGCACTTGTCCTTGAACGGGTAGTCGTCCCCGAGCGAGATGCGACGGATGGCGAACATCAGGAACGCGCGGTCGCCGACGGTCAGGTCGAGCACGATCTGAGAGACGCGACCACGCTCCGTGAACGGACCGATGCGGTCGATGCAGCGCGTGAGCAGCTCGTTGATCTTCTTCACCGGCTGCATCTTCGGGTTCGCGAGGAGGTCTTCCTCGGTACCCGTGATCTCGTGGAGCGCGACCTCGGTGTGGAGGTTGCCACTCTCGTCGAGGTAACCGCACGGCAGGTCGTAGACGCCTTGGGTGGACTTCGGCGTCGTCATCTGGTGACGCGCGAGGGCCGCCGTCTGCTGTGCGAGCAACGCGTCGTTGTTGCTCTTCGGGGCCTCGCTCGTCGTTTCGGGAAGGTTCGACATCTTGTTCTCCTCGGGCATGGGTCTACTTCTTCTCGCGAACGACGATCTCCTCGTCGAACATCTGGATGAGGGACTTGACCGCGTTGGTCACGCTCATGCCGCGATCGTTGACCAGGCGTTTGAACGTCTCGTACTGGTCCATCGGAACCCAGACGTTCACCTTGACGTCGTTGGACGAACCGTCCTGGTAACGGTCGAGATCGTCGAAGCGAGCGACGTCCGTGACGTACGAAGACATCAGGTAGCGCACGAGCTGGCTCAGGCTCTTCAGCCCCCGGCTCGTCGCCATTCCGTTCGTCATCCGGTTGTGAAGGTGCCGGCTCACCCAGAAGTTGATGATGCGCCGCTCGCCCGCTTCTCCAGGGAGCGGGGCAGCGGTGTCAGCCGCCATCTCGCACGCACGGCAGATGAGGATCGCGTTCGACTCGACCTCGCGCCCGCCTGCCTCGATCGGAACGACGAGCTTCACCTTGAGCTTGTGCTGGCCACCGCAGTTCCCGCAGTGGCTCTTGTACTTCTCCCAGATGATCGAATCGAAGGGTCGTTCCTTCGCCGGGCCGATCACTTCGATCTTGGAATTGCTGTCGGTCATGATCTCCATCCGTCTTTACCTCGAAAATGCAGTAAGCGTCTACAGATCAAGACCAAGGTCTGCCGGAACTTCGTCCGGTCAGATCTTGGTGGGCAGCATCCAGTCGATGCTGCTGGGCTCGTAGCTCTCGTAGCTCTCGTAGCCGCCGTAGTAGCGGGGATCGCCGTCTTCGTTCTTCCGACGGCGCCGCTTGCGCTCGTAGTCGTCCTGCGCGCCCGTGGCTACGCGCGCGCCCGTGGCGCCGAGAGGGACCGCGAAGGCCCCGGCGTTCCCCGACGCGGTTGCGCCGGAGGCGACGGCGCCGCCACCAGCCTCACGCAGCATGGCTTCGACATCGAGCGTCTTCCAGCTCATGCCGAAACCCTACCTCAGATCCGAGGTACGATCAAGCGATGGAGCAGGCCCCGCCCGCGCACGCGGCCTCGCCCATCAGGTTGGTGCCGTCCTCGGCTTCGAGCATCGAGAGGTAGTCGACCGGCTTGTAGTTCGCCGCCAGCTCGTTCCAGCGCCGCTCCTGCGCTTCCGTACGAATCGCCTCGAACGGAGCGAACGGGTAGATCATGTCCCCGTCATCGGCGAGCAGCGAGACACCCGTGAAGTTGTCCCGGTGCGCCCAGAGGTAGTCGGCCACGAGATCCCACTCGTGCTCGCGCACGGTGATGGTGTTCGAGACGTTGTGGTTGAGGCCCGGGACGAGGCTCGGACGCGTAGTGCCGGGGAGGACCCAGTTCTGTTGCGTCGAACTGACGACGTCCAGGAACTCCGACGCTGCCAGGTGCTCCTTGAGGATCGCGCCTTCGGGAGCCTCGACAGGAAACTCGATGACCCACTTCCCGTTCGGCTTCAGCACGCACATGTGCGGGTTGATGTTCTTGAAGTTCTGGAAGCAGATCTCTAGCTCGTCGGCCGTCACGCGACGGATGTAGCGGCGCGAGTGATGCGGGTGGATGCCCGAGCCGACGTTGCCCAGTTCGAGCGACGTCGTTCCACTCGGCTTCACGCAGGTCGTACGAGCCGCGCGGTTGATCCCGAAGAGGTCAGCCCACTTCGCGTTCCACTCGACAACCTTGTTCGCGACCTTGCGCTGGAACTCCGGGCTGCACGCGATGTGCGGAGCGTCCTGCATGCCGGTCATGCCGACGCCGAGGAGAGCATCGCGCCGAACGATCTTCTCGGTAACTTCCCCGAGGTACGGCATGTCCGTGTACGCCGCCTGCATCGTTCCGATGAGCGTCGCCGCCCACGCCGCGCGCTCGAAGTCTTCGTACGTCGAGAACTTCGCCGCATTGAGTTCGCAGAGGTTGCACATCGCCCACCCCGTGCGCGTCGTCCCGTCCTCCATAACGAGGACCGGGTCGAGTCCGATCTCGCAGCACGGGTTGGTGACGTGGTTATAGTCGCTCACGAAGAAGATGCCTGGCTCTCCGAAGCCTCGGGTCATCTGGAAGATGCGTTTGAACTGCTTCTCCTTGACCTCGTCCCGCTTGAGGACGACGGAGTTGTTCGCGTTCTGAAGCCACGGCTCCTTGTCGAACCAGTCGCGGCTCGACTTGATGTACATCATCTCGCTATCCTCCAGCGAGAACAGGCAGATCATCGCGCTCCGTCGGATGCCGCCGGAGAGCACTGCGTCGGCCGCGTGGCACAGGATGCGGTGACACTCGACAGGACGCAGCTTGCGCCCGCGCGCGTTGTGGAGGACTCCCCGGATACGTTCGAGCGCGAGCTTGAGCTTGGTGTGCCCCGGAGCCCGCCCGCCTGAGGTCTTGAGCGGGATGCCGGCTCCCCGCAGCTTGTGGTACGAGAACTCGACGAGCGTGCCGTCGATGTAGCTGTTGACGAGAGCGTCGAGCGCGTCGGCCCAACCCTCGATGGTGTCGCCGATGACGTGATGGACTACCTGGCGCTCGTCGATGTCCTTGAGCACAGGCAGCTTGTCGACGTGCTCGAACTGCACGCTGTAACCGACGCCGCAACCCGAGAGGAGCAGGAAGAGAGCCTCTGCAAAGGCGCGGGGCCGGTCGATGAGCGTCGCCGAGCAGTTGTACATGCGGTTGTTGTTCGACTCGATGGCCGCCCCTCCGAACTGCATGGAACGCATCGAAGGGAGCACACGCTGTTCCCGCACCAGGTCGAACGCCTTGGAGATGTTCGAGCGCATTTCGGGAAGGTGGCCGAAGCGCTTGAGGTGCATCATCTCGACCCGAGCAACGGTCTCGTCGTAGACCTCGCGACGCTGAAGCTCCGGGACGTAGCGCGCGTACTTGCTTGCGTGGATGTACTCGGAAACCGCCTTCGGGTCGGCCTTCTTCCGCGAGGCTCGCTTCTCGGCGCGCTTCTGACGGTACAGGATGTACGCCTTCGCGACGGAGAACTTGTCCGCGCGCATGAGCGCGATCTCGACTGCATCTTGGATCTGCTCGATGTCTGCGGTTCCTTCGCGCAGCATTGAAGCCGCGAAGCCTGCCACACGCCGCACTTCCGCTTCGTCAGCAAGACCTTCTACTTCCGTCCAAGCCCGGCGTACCGCGCTTTCGATCTTGGCAACATCGAAAGGCTGGATCGCTGTACCTCCACGCTTACGAACAGACGTCGGACGAAAGAATGAGGAAGCGGATGCCGTTTCGATAACAGCCATTGGAAGGGCCTCGTGGGTGTGGAAGGTTTTCAGGAAGACAGGCTGATCTCTTCAACCAGCTCGGGTTTGAGATCCAATTCTGCGATCGAGACTTCGCCGGAGCGCGCGTCGAAGTCCCCGCCCATTTTGTAGCGGGTAGGCAAGCACCCGTGCAGTACGTACGCGCGCGCGGGCACGCGCACGGTGAAATCAGGCGGACCGAAGTTGAGAGCGGCGCCGATGCCTGCGGATGCTGCCGCCGCTTCCAGCGAGGAACCACTGACACCACCCGAGAGAGCAGTTCCGATTTCGGCAAGCCCCGCAGCAAGCGCGATGGCTGTTTGCGCGCTCGTGATCCCGCCCGCCGTGATTCCGCCGAGAGGATTGCGTGCGAAGAAGTGGATGAGGACGAGCTGCCGTCGAGGAGATGGACCGCCCACGCGTAGCGGAGGAACGAACGGTAGCTTGAGCTGCCATTCTGTGTCGCCTGTGATGCTCGCGATGATCCAACGCCAGAAGTCGGAGTTCGCGAAGGTCACGCCTTTGGTCAACGTGATCTGAGAGACGTCAGCGCTCTTGATCGAGTGGCGCTTGAAGTGCCAGTTGCCTTCCTTGATGTCCTGTAGCTCGACGGTGATCTCGGGCGCCGTGATGGAGGCGAAACCCGAGAGAGGCGTAAAGATCGGAACCGCGAGCGCTTCGATGGGCGCCACGTCCATAAGCCAGAACGGGAAGACCTGGAGGTAGTCCTGTAGAACGCTACGAGCCACGAGCTACCTTTCCCCGAGAGTAGCAGAGCACTCTGACGTGCTTCGTTTGATCTAGGCCAGCCCGCTCCACAGCACCTGGGAGAAGAACAAAAGACGCGGTCCCGAACAAGGCGTCCGAAAAAATCGACAACCCCCACCTCCAAAGCGAAGAGGCGACTCGATCAGGAGCCGCCTCGTTCGCGTAGTCACGCCGAGTCGCGTAGTTACGGAGCCGGGCGCTCTTCGACCTCGAACGTCTCGTACGCGACGTCCAGCTCCATGATGGAGATCTCGGACGCGGTCGCGTCGAGGTCCGCAGCGACCTTGTGCCGCGTCGGGAACGCCTCGCGGACGTGGTAGATACGCCCCGGGGTGTTCGTGTCGATGTTCGTCAGGTTCGGCTGATCGCCGGACGCCGGCTGCGTACGAACGAGCGACGTGTCGCGATGGAAGTGCTTGATGTCGAGGTCCGCGCGGTACTCGCCGGAGCCCTCCATCACGACACGCAGCCACTCCCAGAACGAGGAGTCGCCTCGGGTCACGCCACGCGACATCGTGATGTCGGACATCGAGGGGTTGCCCGGCTGCTTCTTCGTGTAGACCGTGTTCCCCTCTTTGTACTCGACGGCCTCGACCGTCGCTTCGGGGGTGGTCACTGCCGAGAAGCCTGCCTGGGGCCGGCCGACCGCGAGGAGGCGCTGCACGCCACCGACGCCGATCGCGTCGACCTGGAATCGCATCGAGTGGATGAAGTCGGTTGCTTGTGCGCGAGCCATCTGGGTTCCTCCGTCTGAGCGTACTCGATCTTGAAGTAGAACGCGATCGAGTTACGACTTGCGCGCGATCGAGATGAGCAGGGTACCCGCCACGCCGCTGTCGCTGCGCCGGAGGAAGACCGAGCCGCCCTTGGCGACCGCCACCGGAGCCGTTGCCGTCGCGTTGCGCTTGATGCCGGTCGCGGCCGTGTTGAGGGCGTCCGACTGCGCCGTACCACCACCACCCGACGCCGAACGCAGCGTGACGGTCGAACCGGCCACCAGCGTGCTGCACAGGAACGTCACGTCGACGATGTCGAACGCGTACGGTGCGTTCGCGTTGTAGACCGCGACGTCGTCGGGCGCACCGCCGGCTCCGGCCGGCACGGACACCATGACGGTACGGCACTCGATGATGCCGGGTTCGAGACCACCGCCTCCGGCGATGTCGTCACCCGATTCCTCGGTGTACGAGATGCCGATCGAACCCGCCACGATGAGCGCCTTCAGCGACGCGTCTGCGTCGATCTGCGCCATCGTACGTCGCGTCGTCACCGACTCGCCCGGAGCGAGCTGGCGGTAGAGCTGCGAGATGTAGAACGAGTCCGTGCCGGACAGATTGGTAAGGGTTACCTGCATCTTCTATCTCCTCTTGAGGGAACTGGCCTGGACTCGCTCCTAGGTCAGGCTGATCTGCTGGAAGCGGAACCGGACGAACTCGGCCGGCTTGTTCGGGGCGATACCGACATCGATGATGACTTGGCCCTGATCGATCGTGGCCGGCGTGTTGTTGCTGGAGTCGACGATCACGAAGAAGGACTCGGCCGGCGTGGTGCCGGCGAAGTAACCCTCGCCGTGGAGTGCGGTCAGGAACCCGGTGAGCTGGGCCTTGATCTTGCCCCACAGAGCCGGACCGTTGTTCTCGAAGACGATCCACGCCGTGGCGTTGAAGATCGACTTCTCCAGGAACATGAAGAGCCGGCGCGCGTTGATGTAGCGCCACTCGGTCTCCAGCGCGATGGTGCGAACGCCCCAGACCGCGAGGCCCGTCGACGGACCCGAGATCAGCGGGTTGATCTTGTTCGGGTAGACGAGGTCGCGCTCGCCCTGCGTCGAGTCCAGCTCCAGGCCGGTCAGGAACTTCAGAGCGCCGTCGACCGTGCCACCCGGCGACTTGCCGACGTTCTTGGTCGCGTCCGTGCGCGCGTACACGCCTGCGACGTGGCCGAGAGCCGGCATCGTCAGCGGACGGCCGTTCGACAGCGGGTCGGCGACCTTGACCCACGGCCAGTACAGCGCCGCGAACTTCGAGAAGCGACCGAGCGTGAACCGGAACCAGTCCACCGCCTCCTGCGCACTCGACCCCTTCGGGACGGTCAGGATGATGAAGCGGTCACCACCCGACGGCAGGTTCGCGCGCGCGTCCGCGTAGTCGAGCAGGTCTCCGGTGATGATCTCGTCACCCGCGAAGTCGGGGATCGCGACCTGCATGATCTCCTCGACGCGGTCGAGCGCGTAGAGACCCTTGAAGGCCGGTTCGAGCGCCGGGTTCGTGAACTGGTCACGCCCGAAGTTCGTCGAGTCGAAGGTGCCGTCCGTGCCGGCCGTGTAGCCCTTCGTCGCATCACCGAACTGCTCGGAGTGCGTCGTCTCGGCCGGAGAGGACGCGTAGGAGGCGGTCACGAGCGTCGTGCCCTTGATGGTCTCCAGCGTCTTGAACGACACCGCACCCGACGAGTACGTCACCGTGTTGGTGGTCGTTCCGTCGACGTTGCCGACGAGGTTGCCGTTGCCGTCGTCGGTGATCGTGCGGAGCAGACCATCGCTCGCGCGCTGGTACGTGATCTTCAGCGAGCGCGGCGCGATCGGTCCGAAGAGGAGCGTCGCTGCGATCGTCTGGCTCGCCGCCAGCGCGTTGCCGCCCGCGATCACCTGGTGGTGCGCGATACCCTGCAACTGGCCCGGACCCTCGTTGCCGCCCGGCTCCTGGACCCGGATGAGATCCGACAGCTCGTTGATGACGTCGGCGAAGTAGTCCGCCGAGGTCGGGTTGACGAAGTCGAGACCCTCGTACGTCTCCTGCGTCTCGAACGCGAGCGAATCGCTGTTGTAGAGCAGGACGTTGAGCTTGAAGCGCGAGTACAGCGCCGTGGTCGTGTCGAGGAAGTCCGAGTCGCCGAGGATCTGGACCTTCATGTCGTTCGCCCACGCGCCCTTCGACACCGGGTCGAGGTTCCACGCGTCGATCTGGTACGTCGCGAGGATCGGTCCCTTGTTGTGGACGATGTTCCCGGCCGTGCCGAGCGTGGTGAACGAGTACGAACCGTCGGCGTACGAGATGGTTCCCGGAGCCGTCAGGGACGCGCCCGTGAGCACACCCGCGCCATCGTCGACGACCGTCTTGGTCGCAGCGGTCGGCGTGAAGGACATCTGCATGTTGCCCGAGAACATCGCGGCCGGGACGTCCGTGCCACCGAACGTGACCGACACGAAGCCGGTGATGTGGTCGAGCGTGACGATCGACCCCTGGCCGTTGGCCACGGTCGTAGTGACCTCCCACGGCGCCGCCGAGACCGGGATGGCGATCGTACGAG
>Ga0187773_10000389_pt1 | contig 17562 bp, 16 predicted proteins | sample 0216_BV02_MP05_1_FD_133133 | JGI IMG/M metagenome (GOLD analysis project Ga0187773, IMG submission 133133) | Tropical peat soil microbial communities from peatlands in Department of Meta, Colombia - 0216_BV02_MP05_10_MG | ecosystem: Environmental > Terrestrial > Soil > Wetlands > Peat | place...
AGCGGCGCCCGCTGGAGATCGGCGCCTGGCTGGCGGTGCGCAACCCTCTCCGGCGCCGCCACGGGGGAACGGAGACGCGGGGGCATCGGGCGGAGGGCGCGTTTGAGCGGGCTTCGTCGCGAAGGCGGGTGTTCAGCGGGAACTTCCCCATGATTCTCGACGACTATGTGCTGCGCGATTTCTTCCTATACCTGGGAATGATCCTGGCGACGTTCCTGATGTTGCTGCTGGTGTTCACGCTGTTTGAGTTGCTGGGGGACATCTTGCGCAATCACATTTCGCCGCTGGTGGTGGGTGCCTACCTGCTGGAGGTATCGCCGTTCTTTCTATACAACATCGCGCCGCTGAGTATGCTGCTGGCGGTGCTGGTGACGTTCGGGCTAATGGAACGCTCCAACGAGCTGACCGCCGTCAAGGCGACGGGAATCAGCATCTACCGAATCGTCACGCCGGTCGTGGTGGCGGCGGCGCTCATAGGGGCCAGCCTGTTTTTCTTCGACCAGTTCTACCTGCCGCACGCCAACAAGCGGCAGGATGCGCTGCGAAATCAGATCAAAGGGCGGCCGCCGCAGACGTACTTGCGCCCGGACCGAAAGTGGATTTTTGGAGAACATTCCGACATCTACTACTACCAGTTCTTCGACGCCGACCGCGACCAGTTCGCCAACATCTCGGTCTTCCAGTTCGAGCCCAGGACCCTGGAAATCGACCGGCGGATTTATGCGGAACGGGCGCACTGGTCGGATGCAACCCAGCGTTGGATTTTCGAACAGGGCTGGGAGCGGGCGTTTCGCGGATCGGCGATTGCGAACTACACACCGTTTGAGGTCAGCACGTTTCCGCAGTTCAGCGAGCCGCCTGCCTACTTCAAGAAAGAAGTGAAGCAGTCCTCAGAGATGAACTACGAAGAACTGCGCCACTATATCCATGACCTGGAGCAGAGCGGCTTTGACGTAGTGCGACTGCGGGTGCAACTGCAGAAGAAGTTTGCCTTTCCCGCCATCGCGCTGGTGATGGCAGTGCTGGCCATCCCCTTCGCACTATCGGCGGGCAAGCGCGGCGCCATCCAGGGGGTGGCAACCGCAGTGGGGATCGGGCTGGTGTACTGGACGGTTTCCGGGCTGTTCGAAGCCATGGGCAATCTGAGCCAGCTTCCGCCCACGTTGGCAGCATGGTCTCCCGACCTGATCTTCGGGCTGGTGGGTGGCTACATGATTTTGAAAGTCCCGACCTAGAGAGTCGTCCTCGCAGCTGGGCAGCCCGACGCTGGCTCTACGCTCCGCCCCGCCCCCTAAGAACCCCATGCCATGGTTGGCCTGCAGGACGCCGCCGGCGAGGGCGCCCATGCTGCATGGAGTCAGCGGCTGGCGATGCCGAAGGGCGCCTGCGGGCTTATCTGTTGGGGCAGGGCCGAGAGGACGCCCGTGGTCGAAGTCAGCAGGAACGTGGACACGGAGTTGGCGGTGAAGTTCGAGGTAAAGAGCCAGAAATTCCCGTTAACGGTGCCGTCGGAGCGGAGAGTGAAGCTCACGGGATTGGCACCGGTGGAGGCGGAGGGCGGGGTAAGCGGGGTCAGCTGTCCGGTCACGGCGTTGATGCGGAATTCCAAAACCAGGTTGGAGACATTATCGAGCGCGTACAGATAACGAGCCTGCGGATCCGAGAGCATGGCGACGGGGCCAATGCCGGAACTGGTTTTCAAGGTGGCGTTGGGCAGCAGAGTGCCGTCAGAGAGGACCTGGAAGCCGTAAATGTCGCCCGAACCGGAGTTGGCGACGTAGAGGAAAGTGGCGCCGGTGGTCGGTGGAGAGAAGACGGCGCTGGGCGTAGTGCCGACGGTGACGGGCGTGCTCGCCAGAGGACTCTCGAGGGCGCCGCTGGTGGGATCGAAGGGGTAGCCGACGACGGTTCCGTTGGCCGCGTCGGTGACGTAGAGGAAATTCCCCTGATTGCTCACGGTGAGCGCGGATGGCGTTGGCAGATACGATGCCCCCGGGGGGACGGGGACGGAAACCAGCCAGCAATCAGGAGTCGCTGAGGAACAAGCGATGGGAGACAGGTTCCCTCCCGTTCCTATGGCAAAAACGGCGATGTTGCCGGGAATCCGCGGCGTGCTCGAAGCAGAACCCTGATTGGCCACGAACAGAAAGTGCCCGCCGGCGTCGGTTGCCAAAGCCACCGGGTGGGCCGCAGGCGTATTGTGGCCGACGATCGATGTCGTGCCGGACATGGGGGCCAGCGAGCCATCGTGGTTGACGGTGTAGCTCGAGATGTCGCTAGAAGCGGTGTTGGCGACGTAGGCAAAAGTCTGGTCGGGGTTGAAAATCAGGGCGGTGGGCTGGGCGCCGGTGGGAGCCGGCTTTCCAACCGGGCTCAGCACATCGTTGGCAACGTTCAGAAGTCCGTTGGACAAGCCGAAGGCAAAGGTCGTCACCGCACCGGGGTTGGACCCCTGGTTGGCCACGTAGATGAATCCGGTTTTGCCGGACCCACAACTCAACAACAACGCAGCCGTCACGACTACGACCGCGCACACCAACCAGCCGGACCTCATCGCCATTCTCGCTCCTGTTGATTTCCCAGTGCCGGCAGTTCCCGGGAGAGAGAACCCTCGCACCGTGGACTTAAGGAATGAGCAAATCATTTGTGTATCAGGAATCGGCTGGAAGAGCAAACTGCGCAACGACTTATTGGACTCACCGGGGGCTGAGGGAGTTGCCCGGCGCAGGCCGGGAAGGATTCCGCACCACTGCCTTCATGAACCGCGCCCAAGTCACACCTTCCGGTCAGGGCTACACGGAAGGCAAGCAACCTTGAACCACCGACAATGCTGGTTTAGGGGACACGGACCGGATGCCTTTCCCGGGAACCGACGGGGAGCGCGGGTTCGGAGGAGAAATCGAGGGGGAGGCGGATTTCCACCATCAAGCCGCCCTCGGGGCGATTCGCGGCACGCACGGTTCCACCATGAAGGCGGACGGCCCGTTCGGTGATGGCCAAACCGAGGCCCACGCCCCCGGTGCTGCGACCGCGGGCGTCGTCGAGGCGGTAGAAAGGACGGAACAGCTTGTCGAGTTCCTCCTGGGGCACGCCGGGGCCGCGGTCGACGACCCGAATCACAGCCTGTTCGGCACCACTGGATGCTTCGCGAGCCAGCCGGACCTCCACATCGGTCCCTTCCGCTGTGTAGCGCGTTGCGTTGCGAACGACGTTCTCGATGGCGCTATGCAGGAGAGCGGGGCTTCCCAGCACGGTAGCCTCGTCCTGAATGACATAGTGGACCCGGCAACGGCGGCCCTGGGCCTCAAAGTCGGCGTCCTTGACGATGTCGCGGACTAGCTCGTCGAGGACCACCGGAATACGCTGCACTCCCTCTTCGCCAGCCTCCAGCCGGGCCAAGGTCAGCAGGCGGCCGATGAGTTCGTTGAGGCGTTGGGTCTCCAATTCGATGCGTTCGAGCACACCTTGAGCCTCGGCTCCGGCCCGCTGACGGGCCAGGCCCAGGGCGACGTTCAAACGGGCCAGAGGGGAGCGCAACTCGTGGGAGATATCGTTCAAGAGACGGGCCTGGGCGTTGACCAAACTCTCCAAGCGCCCGGCCATGGTGTTGAAGTCGCGAACCAATTCCGCGATCTCGTCGCGGCGAGAAGTGGGTGGGACTGGAGCTCGCGCCGTCAGGTCGCCACCTGCCAGTTGCTGCGTGGCGGCGCGCAGGCGCGTGACCGGGGCGGTCAGGTAGCGGGCGAGCAGGTAGCAAACCGCACCGGAGAGCAGGACGGCGATGGCGAGCCAGCCAGGCGGGCGCTCTCGCAAGAGCACGGGCCAGGGGCGGGGAGGGACCTCGGCCACCATGTCGTAGTGGCGGCCCGATTCCGAGGTGATAGGTTGGCTCACATAGCGTCGCGGCGAGAAGCGCTGCCAGAAGCCGCCGGGCTTCACTTCCCTGCCCTGGCTGAGTTGCATGGCCCATTCCGGCACAGCCCGGCCGGAGAGCTCGTCTCCGTGTTCATCGAAGAGAAAGGCACGAATGCGCAGGCCGCGATCGATCTCGCTGAGGCTCTTGTTCAAACCGCCGGCACCCGCGGTCTCGTAGGCGTGAACCAGCTGGCGCGCGGTGTTAGTGCGCAGGTACTCCCAATGCGGGGTCTCGGTCTGGGGACGAAAGGCTATGGCGGCGACCATGGCCAGAGCCACGAACAGAGCCAGGGTCAACCAGAAGGACAGGAAAATCTTGAGGAAGAGACTTCGCATCAGGAGCTCCGGACTTTCTCGCGGGGACGGGCGAAAATGTAGCCCACGCCGCGCACGGTCTTAATGTGCTCCGGTTCGCCCTCGTTGTCGCCGAGCTTTTTGCGCACCTTGCTCACGTGCATGTCGATGCTGCGGTCGAAGGGGGAGAATTTTCTGCTGAGCACCGCGCTGACCAGCCGCTCTCGCGTCACTACCCGGCCTGCGTCCCGCAGCAACACTTCCAGCAAGTTGAACTCGACCGAGGTCAAATCCACAGGCATGCCGGCGTGGCGCACGGTGCGGGTAGCCGGATCAAGTTCGATGTCGCCGACCTGGACGATCTCCGGCGCCGGGGGAGAGCTGACGGCCTTGGCATCGGCGGCAGAGCGACGCAGGACGGCCCGAATCCGAGCGACCAGTTCGCGAGGATTGAAGGGCTTGGCCAGGTAATCGTCGGCGCCGATTTCCAGACCTACGATGCGGTCCACATCTTCGCCCCGGGCGGTGAGCAGCAGGACGGGAATGCGGGAGGTTGCACGAATGCGGCGCAACACGTCAAAGCCGCTCATGCCGGGCAGCATGACATCGAGTACGACCAGCAGATAATTCGTGCCCAAGGCGCGTTGCAAGCCAGTCTCTCCGTCGTGCACGCAGTCCACCTGGAAACCCTCGTTGCCCAGGTATTCGGTGAGCAAGCTGCACAACTCCGCGTCATCATCGATAATGAGCAGGCGTTCCATCGCTGTTTTACGTTTTACAACAGGCCTTCCGCCGGGCGTGTAAAGAATTGTCAACCCTGAGTGCCCCAATTGACAAAACTTTACTCGGGTTTACCGACTTTTTACCGCATTTTTTCTCGCAGACGTGTTCCCATAGTTGCTTGAGCATGTACTCAGGCGAGAGATCAGGGGATGGGGGGCAACGATGAAATCCAATCGGTGGAAGGTGATTTTCGCGGTTCTGATGGTAGGGTGGTTGGCCCTAGCCGCAGTTGGGCAGACGACCAGCAGCGTGTCGGCGCACGGCCGTGGAGGATTTGGCCACATGCTGGGTTTCTACACGGACTATCTGGATCTGACCGACGCGCAGCAGGCCCAGATGAAAGACATCATCAACAAAGCCAAACCGACGATCCAGCCGCTGATGCAGCAACTGGCCGCCAGCCGCCGGCAGCTGCAACAGCTGGAATCCGCCAGTTCTATCGACGAAGCCACGGTACGATCGGTGGCTACGCAGCAGTCTCAAACCATGACCGAACTGATCGTGCAGAAGGCCCACATCAAGAACGAGATGATGCAGGTCCTGACCGCAGATCAGAAAGCCAAGTTGGCGAAATTCGCGGCCCGGCGGCAACAGAGGTTCCAGAGACACATGCAGGCTCCCGCGGAGAATCAATAACACTGTCCTCTGCACAGGGGCGGGTTCTCCCTGCCCGCCCGCTTTTTCAGCCATCGGGGCAACTACCGAGCGCACGCCGGGTTGGAAAGTGCTAGGACACGGAAGCGGCGCACGGTAGGTCAGCGCATTGCAGGCAAAGGTTGGGTATCGTCTTGGCAACAGCGGCGAGAGATCGGGCTCTGATTGAGGCGGTCGCGAACGAGATAGCCGCCGGTATCGAGTGCGCTTTGGAATTCTGGATGACACAGTTCGAAAGCGTGCTCCAGGATCCCCGCCTGACCACGCTTGGCCGGCTGAATGCTGTCCGCGAGATCGTCAAAAACTACCGGCAGCCGATGGCGGATGGTGCCCATCCGACCCGCGGGTATGCGGCGTAGTTTTGGAGAGCCGCTGCAATGGATAGCGAAACCGTGTACTCGCTGCTGATGGGACTGGGATGGTTCTTCCTGCTGGGGTGGGCGATCGCGTTGCTGGTGGCGTGTGCCTCGGTGTTCTGGCCGAAGCAACTGCATACGATCCGCGCCAATTTCGCCAAGCCGAGCGGGCGCAAACTGTGAGGGGAGCACAACAGGTGGCGCCGGCGGTCAGCGCTTGGGATCAAAAGCGAACACCAACTGGGTTCTGGTTTCCGAATCTGCCGGCGCGTATCTCCATTTCTTGACTGCGGCGGTGGCCGCTTCTACAAGCGCCGGGCTGCCCCCGAGGGGCAGAACCGAATCCACCGTGCCACGGCGCGAGATGGCGATCTCCAGACGTACAATGCCCCCGATGTGAGCCTCGCGAAGAGCCACAGGATAGCTGGGGTTCTGCTTGTAGAGGAGTTTTCTGGGAGTGACCTGGTCCGGGCTTTGCCCGGCCGCCGGTGCCGGGCTACCGGTTACCATTCCCAGCAAGCACGCAGTGAGTACGAGACCGCACGCCGGCCGTCCGCATCGCGCCCAAGGCAGTGCCGTCCCTAGCATGCAGACTCCCCATCGCAGAAGAAATTCCCCACAGTTCGGCCTTACCGCGACGGTATGACAGCGGGGCCGATGAGGCAAGATTACCGACGTACTGACAGACCAGCCTGAACCCCGAACTGCTAGAATCGCATCTAGAGGGCAATGTCCAAGAATCTCCGTCCCCTATACCCGTATTTCAACAAGTACCGTCGCGGCTATGCCTGGGGCGTGCTGTGCGTGCTGCTGTTGAACGGCATCTGGGTGCAGTTTCCGCAGGTGTTGCAGAGGGCGTTGGACTATTTGAAGTCAGGCGTCCCGGTGCCGGGCAAGCTGGGCACGTACGCCTGGTTGCTGATCGCGATCGCAGCCAGCAAGGGGATCTTTCAATTCTTGACCCGCTGGATCGTGATCGGGCTCTCGCGCGACATCGAATTCGATCTGCGCAACGACCTGTTCGCACACCTGGAAACGCTTTCCCACGCCTACTACCAAGGTACCCGCACCGGCGACATCATGGCCCGAGCGACCAACGATCTCAACGCGGTGCGCATGCTGCTGGGACCGGCCATCATGTACTCCGCCAATACGCTGGTGTTCACGGCCGGGGCGCTGGCCTACATGATCAAGATCAGTCCCCGGCTTACCCTGTACACCTTCCTGCCCCTGCCGGTGGCCAGCATCGTGATTCAGTACTTCGGGCGGCAGATTCACGAGCGCTTCGAGAAAATCCAGGCGATGTTCTCGGAGATTTCCGCGCGGGCGCAGGAGAATTTTTCCGGAGTGCGCGTGATTCGTGCCTATGTGCAAGAGCAGGCCGAGGTCCGGATGTTTGAAGAGGCGAACCGGGAATACATTACGCGCAGCCTTCCCCTGGCGCGACTGATGGGCCTGCTATGGCCGACGCTCGAATTGACGTTGGGAATGGCAGTGGCCCTGGTGCTGTGGCTGGGAGGACGGGAAGTCCTGATCGGCCGGATCAGCGTAGGCCAGTTCGCAGCCTTCCTGACTTACATGATCCAATTGACGTGGCCGGTGATTGCGCTGGGCTGGGTGATCAACATCTTCCAGCGCGGCACGGCGTCGCTGGCCAGGATCAACGAGATTCTCCTGGAGAAGCCGCAGATCGCCGACGAAGTGGCTGTGACAGGGGACGGGGTGCGGGCCGAACTGGGGGGCGAGATCGAGTTCCGCGGGCTCACCTTCGCCTACAACGGGAAACCCGTCCTCGAAGACGTCAACCTGCGCGTGCCCGCGGGCAGCAGCCTGGCGATCGTCGGGCCCACGGGGTCGGGCAAGACGACTTTGGTCAACCTGATTCCCCGGGTGTATGACGCAACTGCGGGAACGGTACTGATCGACGGCCAGCCGGTCCGGCAATACCCCTTGCAGTTGCTGCGACGGAGCATCGGTTTTGTTCCCCAGGAGACGTTTCTGTTCAGTGACACGATCCGCGAGAACATCGCCTTCGGGCGGGAGAACGCTACCGACGCCGAGGTACGGGAGGCGGCAGATGCAGCCAACATTGCCGAAGAGATCGAACGCTTCCCGGAGCAGTATAAAACGGTGGTGGGGGAACGGGGTATCACGCTCTCCGGCGGCCAGAAACAGCGAACCGCGATTGCCCGGGCTCTGCTGCGGAATCCGCGCATCCTGATCCTCGACGATGCGCTGTCAAGCGTGGACACGCAAACCGAAGACAAGATCCTCAACCACCTGCGGGAACTCATGCGCGGACGCACCACGATCTTCATCTCACATCGAGTTTCCACCGTGCGGAACGCCGACCAGATCGCCGTGCTGCACGGCGGACGCATCGTTGAGCTCGGCACTCATGCGGAACTGCTGGCCCGCAACGGTTACTACACGGATCTGTACAACAAGCAGTTGCTGGAAGAGGAATTGGCGGAAGTGTAGGCCTTGGAGATCTCGAATTCCCGATTTGCGATTGGCGACCTCATCCGTGGCAATCATCGGGAAGCCTGAGCGTGGGTCCGGTTGCGTCCTGGTCTTACACCGTTTGGCTGGTTCTTCCCATGGATCGAGTCCCGACTACCGAACTTCTTGACCACGACGCGGGCAGCGCGCAGGAAGTGGCTACTGCGCTGGCGGATCTGCGGCGGATCAATCGCTGGTTTGGGGGAATCGCCACCACCATGGCGATGATCCGCCAAGTGGTGCGATCCACGGGAAAGGCGAACTTCTCCTGGCTTGAAATAGCGGCCGCCTCGGGGGATGTTCCCCGGAGCGCACGCGATCGGCTGGCAAAGTCGGGGATTCGGCTGACGGTCACCTTGCTGGACCGCGCCCCGTCCCACGTGGTCAAGGCGAACCCTGGCGTGGTGGCGGACGCGCTGGCGTTGCCATTTCGCGATGCCAGTTTCGACCTGGTGGGATGCGGGCTGTTCGCCCACCATCTCTCGCCCGAACAGCTGGTCCGATTCGTGGACGAGGGTCTGCGCGTGGCGCGTGTGGCGGTACTAATCAACGACCTGGTCCGGCACCCCCTGCACATGGCGGCAGTGTATGCGGGGATGCCGCTCTACCGGGGCCGGCTGACGCGACACGATGCGCCGGCGTCGGTCCGCCAAGCCTATACCCTGGAGGAGATGCGCGGGATGCTGGCGCGGACGCAGGCCGACCGAGTGGAGATCGCGCGCCACTACCTTTTCCGCATGGGTGCGATCCTATGGAAGGGGTGAAGCACAGCAATTCTCCGGGTAGTGTCGGGCACTGCGACCTGATCGTGATCGGCGGTGGTCCGGCAGCCACGTCGGCGGCGATTACCGCCGCCCGCAGCGGAATCCAGGTATTGCTGTTGGAACGGGGGCGGCTCCCTCGGCACCGGGTGTGCGGGGAGTTCGTGTCGGCCGAATCACTGGCCTTGCTGACCTCGCTGCTGGCCGGCTCTTCCCCGGGACTGCTCGAAGCTGCACCGCGGATCGCGCACGCGCGGCTGTTTGCCGAAGGTCGGACTCTCGCGACTGCCATTGATCCGCCCGCCGCGAGCATCGCCCGGTTTGATCTCGATGCCGCTCTCTGGACCGCTGCCCGTGAGGCGGGCGTGGATGCCCGCTTAGAGCTAACCGCGGAGAGCATCGTGGGCACAGGACCGTTTCGCGTAACCACAACCGCGGGGGAATGGGAAGCACGCGCCGTCGTTCAGGCCAGTGGCCGCTGGTCCAACCTTAGCCGGGGCCCGGGTCCGAAACCGGGCATGACCCACGGTCGCAGGGCCGGCACGTACGTGGGACTCAAAGCACACTTCGCCGAAACTTCTCCCCCGGCGTCGGTCGACCTGTACTTTTTCGACGGGGGCTACTGCGGCGTACAGCCGGTGCGGCTGAGCGCAGCCGTGGGGCAGAACCGTATCAATGTTTGCGCGGTGGTGCGCAGCGATATCGCGAGCACGCTGGAGGAAGTGTTGCACCAGCATGCGCAATTGGGGGAACGGGCGCACGGCTGGCAGCCCCTGATGGAGCCGGTCAGCACGGCGCCGCTCCGGTTCCGGGAACCGCGGGCAGTCCAGGATGGGGTGCTGCTCGCAGGAGATGCTGCCGGGTTTGTCGACCCGTTCGTGGGCGATGGGATATCACTGGCCTTGCGCAGTGGCGCACTCGCGGCGAAATGGCTAGTTCTTTTCTTGCGTGGCCAGCGTTCCCAGCAGGAAGCGGCGGTCGGCTACCGGGAGGCGTACCGGCGGGAGCTTGTTCCTGTGTTTCATCATTCGCGCTGGATCCGGCGGTTGCTGGCATTGCCGCGGCCGGTGCGGCGTTCGCTCGCCTGCTTGCTGGAGAGGACGCCGTCGGTCACACGCTATATGGCACTCAGGACGCGCTGACCCTCGACCGGCTCAGGCGTCAGGGAGGACGTCGTCACCCCACCGCTTGCTCAGCGCACCGCCAGCACTTCGCGGATGTTGTCACGGCTGAGGAAAAATTTGATGGAGGCGAAGTCGCGGAAGAGGTTCTCGATGTGGCGGTTGTTGAAGACCCGCTGCAAGCGGAATCCGGTGGCGATGGAGCGGTGCACAGCTCCGGTGGGGCCACGCCGCAATTCCTTCTGCGGCACGACCGGCTGCATCTCGAGGAGATCAGGACCCGTAATGTGGTAGCGGTAACAGGGCGCGTCCGGCCCGGCGTCGCGGGTGTGGAAGAAGGCCAGGAGCATGCCTCCGGGCTTGAGTACCGACCAGAGGCGCCCGACCACCGGCTTGACCAGGCTCTCGTCCAGGTAGTCCGGGAGATTCCAGCAGAGCACGACGTCGAAATGGGCGGCGGGGTAGACCAGGTTCTCTTCCAGAAACCTGCGGCTGTCCAGAGAATGGCTGCCCTGTTCATCGCGCACCACGAGGGTCTGATCGGTGGACGCGACAAGCAGGTCCTCACTGTAAATCTTGTGCGACTGACTGCTGAAAAAGCTGATATTGGCCGGCGAGGTGGAACCTAGGTCGAGCACACACAGGTTCTGCTGGGAAGGCCAAAGGCGGGCAAGTTCGGCAAGGCCGCTGGAGCGACGAGTGAGTCGGTTGCCTGGAGCCTTTGCCGTGTCCGGTTGCGTTCCGGACGATGAGCCGCGAAACAGTTTCATGAAGCCTTGCGAGACCGACGCCCGATCCCAACCCCTGGTGTGGGTGGACTCGCTGCCAACAATCCCAGTGTAACGCGAAAGCGGGCCGCGCTCCCCTTTGGTGCCCCACCAGTCAACAGGCGACGGAGGCGGCGCGCCGGTCGCGGAGGAGAGACGGCTGGAATCACTTGGCGCCGTCCTTGCTGATGTCGACTTTGCCCTTGAGGTAAGCCCCTTCCTCAATGGCGATTCGCTGAGTCACAATGTCGCCCATGACGATCGCAGATTTGCGTAGGTCCACACGCTCGGTGGCACGCAAGTTGCCTTCCAGCTTGCCCTGCACGATCACGCCCTTGGCTTCCACGTTGGCTTTCACCTGGCCGTTCGGACCTACGGTCAGATTGTTACCCTTGAGCAGGATACTGCCTTCCACCTGCCCATCGAGGTAGAGATCTTCGCTTCCGGAAAGCTCGCCCTTGATGACCACTGACTTCCCGATGTGTGCAAACTCGCCCGTCTTGGGGACGTCCATGAGCCTCCTTCGCCGTCGCGACGGTTGCAGCGGGGACCGCTGGTGGTTAAGGTTCTCGCGCGAGTTCACTGGCCCGAGCCCAGGGAACCTGCACAGGATCGGTTAGACGGTTGGCTCGATTCTAAACCATGGTCAGCGGGCGAGGCCGCGGAGCAACGCAAACCGCAACCCGCCCCTCGCAGCCAGGCAGAGCGCGCCGCCGTTCAGACTATACAGGAATGGAGCGCTGGGCAAGTGACGCAGGGCCAATCGGGAAACGGGCAGATTTGCTGCCTTGCGCGGGACTGGCCGACGCGGGATCTGGACTCAGAACCAAGAATCTGGAGGTTTCGCCGATCGGTTTACACTAGAGTGCATAACCATGAATCTGCCGGCATTGCGGGAACAGGGGTGGATGCGGTTGGGCCTCTTCCTGTCCTTGCTGTGCGGTCATACCGCCTACGGCGGACAGTTGCCGCCGATGCCCCCCCAGGAATTGGTCCGCAAAGTGGTGCAGAACGAACTGAACGCCGCCAAGCAGGGCGGGATTAGCCACACGTTTCGCACCCGCAAGGAGACATCCTCCGGCTCACAGACTCGTCTGTACTGCGAGACCAGGGAGGCGATGGTAGGACTGACCGTTGCCAACGATGACAAGCCGCTCACTCCTGAGGAGTTGCGGGGGGAAGAAGCGCGCTTGAACAGATACCTGAACGATCCCTCCGCACTGAGGAAAAAGCAAGCACAAGAGAAGGGGGACGCCGACCGCGTCAGCCGCATGGTGCGGGCTATCCCCGACGCATTCCTCTTTGATTACGACGGAACCGAGCCGGGCAGGATGGGGGTGGGCAAAGAAGGTGATGAACTGGTGCGGCTGAAATTCCGCCCGAACCCCCAGTACGAGCCGCCATCGCGGGTCGAGCAGGTGCTGGCTGGTATGGCGGGCCACTTGCTAGTCGATGAGAACGCCTATCGCATCGCCCAGATCGACGGCAGGCTGGAGAAGGAAGTTGCGTTCGGGTGGGGAATCCTCGGGCATCTTGACTCGGGCGGGCATTTCCTGGTGGAGCAAGGCGACGTTGGCGAGGCTGCCTGGGGAATCTACCGCATGAGTCTGTCCTTCACCGGAAAGATTCTGCTGTTCAAACGTCTTGACATGCACTCGACCGAGGTTTCCAGCAACTTCCGGCGTGTGCCAGGCAACCTCAGCTTCGCGCAGGGAGTCGATCTGCTCAAGAAGCAACTCCGGGAACTGGCGGAGAACGGGGCGGGTGAACGAAGCCGCAGGTGATCCGGGTATCGGGCTAAGCGGCAGGGCGCAGCGTGTCTTTCCGAACCGTCAGTTTCTCGATCAGCTCCTCGCGGATGTGGTAGCCGGTTCCGGGCTGCTCCGACAAGGCGATCATTCCCTGGGGCGAGACCACCACTTCCGGATCAATGATGTCCTCGTTCCAGTAGCGGCGGGAGGCGGAGACATCCCCCGGGAGGCGAAAGTTCGCCAGGGTGGAGAGCGCGATATTGTGGGCGCGGCCGATGCCGGATTCGAGCATGCCGCCGCACCACACCGGAATGTTCTGAGCGTGGCAGACGTCATGCACCTTCTTGGCCTCCGTGAAACCACCGACCCGGCCTACTTTGACGTTGATGATGCGGCAAGCGCCGGTTTCGATCGCGCAAGCGGCGTCGCGCGCATTTCCAATCGATTCATCGAGACAGATGGAGGTGCGCAATTCTTTCTGCAGGCGGGCGTGGTAGTAGATGTCGTCGCTCCACAGCGGCTGTTCCATCATAAGCAGATTGAACTGGTCGAATTGGCGAAGATGCTCCACCTGGTCCAGTGTGTAGGCGGAGTTGGCGTCGACGCTGAGGAGAATGTCGGGCCAGCGAGCGCGGACCTTTTCGAGGACCGCGAGGTCCCAGCCGGGCTTTACCTTGAGCTTGATGCGGCGGTAGCCGGCGGCGATTTCGCTCTGGATCTTATCGAGCAATTGCGGGTGTGAGTCCTGGATGCCGATGGAGACGCCGCATGCGATCTCCCGGCGGGTGCCCCCCAGAAGCTTCCACAAGGACATCTTCCGAGCTTGTGCCTCTGCATCCCACAGGGCGTTTTCCAGCGCGGCCTTGGCCATGCGGTGCCCGCGCACGTGGCTCATCAGGGCGCCGGCTTCCCTGCCCTGGCTGACGGACCGGCCTACGAGCGCTGGCGCGAGATAGCGAGTAAGAGTGAGCCATGCGCTCTCGATCCACTCGCTGCTGAAAAAGGGATCTTCCCCGGCCACACACTCTCCCCAGGCGTTGATGCCTTCGCAGTGCAGGGTAACGAGCAGGATGCGGCGACGGTGAGTGCGGCCAAAGCTCGTCTCGAAGAAGTGGACGAGAGGTACCTGGATCTCTCGCAGAGTGATGCCTTCAATTTTCATAAGGTGCGCTGGGCTATGTATTGATGCCCATCGTTGCCCGGCCGGTTTACTGGCTCGCGTAGGACCATGGCTCGTCCCATTTCCCGACGAGAAACTTGCCATTGCCCTGGTCGTCGCGTTCATAGCCCAGCACGGCCAGGCCCTCCGAAAATGCCTGGAGAAACGCGGCCCGGTTACTCTCCTGCACCTCCTGGGCGCGCTGGCGGGTCTGGGGGGAGGCCTTCCATTCGTAAATGAGTGCAGGCACAGGGATTCCACGGACGACGTCAAAGTGGGGGATGGTGCCGGTGCTGAGCAGGGTCTGGACCCGCTTGGACTTTAGCCACCACTCCGCGATCAGGCGGTCGGAAGGCAGGCCCCCTTGCAGGGGTGAGGAGGTGATGCCGTACTGGTTGATGGTGTAGCGGCGTGCAATCGCTCCCAGCCTCCGCAGGTTCAGCCACGCATTCTTGATTTCCAGCGGGTCGAAGGTCCATTCCACCAGTTCGAAGCCGCGGGCGATGGCATCCTCGCGCTGAAACAGCTTGATGCGCCGGCCGAGTCCGCCATTGCGGTGGTCCTTGCGCACGGCGAGCATATGCGAGTGCAGATAAGCTCGACCATTACGCACGCCCGGAACCGATAGAGCAAAGCCCACCATTTCGCCCTCCGCGAAAGCGCCGATCACCTGGCCGCCAACTTTCTCGGCCACTACGAACAAGCGGAGGGGGACCAGTTCCTCATCCGCGAAGTTCCAGACCTCCTTTTGCAGGGCCACCGCGGTGCGCATTTCCTCGAGGTCATGGCACATGCGGATGGACACCGGCGCCGAAGTCACGGCTGAGTCTTTTCCTGCCGCTTTGCCTGTTGCCATAGGGATTCCAACTCGTCTATCGTGGCTTGCTCGGGGCCGCGTCCGGAGACGCGCAACTGCTCCTCGATCCAGTGGAAGCGGCGCTTGAACTTCCGGTTTGCCTTCCTCAGGGCGGACTCAGGGTCGAGGGAGAGATAACGGGCGACGTTCACCAGCACAAAAAACAGGTCACCAACCTCTTCTTCCAAACGCTGACGCAGCGCTTCGGGAACAGGCTGCCGTCCCGCTCCGGCCACACCGCGCGCCGGCGGCCGCGGGCCGGGCGCCGGAAAGTCCATTAGCTGGTCCTCGAGCTCATCGGTCTCTTCCCGCAGCTTGTCGAACAATCCTTGCATATTCGGCCAATCAAAGCCGACGTGCGCCGCCCGTGAGCTGAGCTTGTGGGCCTCGAGCAGAGCCGGCATCGCCGGAGAAACGCCGGCCAGCGCAGACTGGGCAGGCTCGGTTTCCTTTACGGTCTTGCCCCCGCCAGCCGCGAGACGCTTCCTCTTCTCTTCCGCTTTGATCGCTTCCCAGTTGCGAACCACCTCGGAAGCGGTCTCGGCCTGTACGTTGCCAAACACATGGGGATGGCGATCGATCAACTTGCTCGATAGCCGGTCAAGCACGTCGTCGATGGTGAAGCTGCCCTGCTCCTTGGCCATGGTGGCGTAGAACAGAACTTGCAATAGCAGGTCGCCCAGTTCGCCGGTGAGTTCGTTCCAGTCCCGCTGATCGATGGCTTCGAGGACCTCGTAGGTTTCTTCCAAAGTGTAGGGCTTGATGGAATCGAAGGTCTGCTCGCGGTCCCAGGGGCAACCGCCAGGCGCGCGCAGGCGAGCCATAATGGCCACGGCACGTTCGAAACGTTCTCCCGTGGATGTCGACATCGGCAACCAATCTAAATGACAGCTCGGGCGCAGAGCAACGAGGCGGAAGGGGAACAGGGGCGGCCGCATACGTAAGAGGCCGGGGCCCACGGCGAACCTGCCAGTACGACATGGCAACTCCGACCAATATCTAAAGTGCTGTAACTTAAGGGACGGGCATAAAAACGACTCCTCAGCTAGGCGGTTTGCGAAACCCGATATCACGGCTGTCACCAGCGCCGCATCACCAAGGTTATCTACCTCGTCGCATGGCACAGGAGTAACAATCGATTTGGCGTGCCAGGCACGAAGGTGACCTTGTCTTTCAGTCACCGACGCTTCTCTTGATGAGCCACAACCGGAACCAACGCCAACCACTCAGTGGGCAGCACTTCCAGGTAGCCGTGATCGGGGGCGGCATCGTGGGAGTGGCCATTGCGCGGGAGTGTGCCCGGGCGGGTAAGCGCACACTGCTGGTGGAGCAGCATGACTTCGCCAGCGGCAGCACCAGCCGATCGACGCGCCTGGTGAGCGGTCTGCGAGTCCTCGAACAGGGCGACGTCAGGCTGGCCCGCGAGATGCTGCGCGAGAAGCAGCGGCTATTGCGCGACCGCCCCCACCTGGTTCACCCGGCACATTTCCTGTTGGCCGTGCACGGCAAGAGTACGCGCAGCGCGCTGTCGGTTCGAACCGGGCTGTGGTTATATCGGCGGCTGGCCGGCAGCGCAACCGATGCTGCCGGGGTCGAGATGGAGCGCAAGAAGCTGGAAGCTTCGCTGGATGCAGGCGAGCGCTGGTCGATCTTCGACTATGAGGATGCGCAATGTGAGTTCCCCGAGCGGCTAACCGCGGAGTGGCTGGGCGAAGCCGTTGCCGCGAGCGCAGTGGCGCGGAACCACACTCAAGTATTGGCCGTCGACCTGGCACACGGGCGCGCACGGGGGCTGTGGTTACGCGATTGGATTTCGAACCGCGAAGAAAAGGTCGACGCGACTTGGATCATCAACGCCACTGGTGCCTGGGCGGACCGACTCTGCCAGCATTCCGCGGTGAAGACGCGCGCACCGATGGTGAGAGGCGTGCGCGGGTCGCATATTGTGCTTTCTCACTTTCCCGGGGTACCCGCCATCCCCTTGTCCAGCATAGGAATCGATGGACGGCCCCTGTCGGTAATTCCGTGGAATGAGCAAGTCCTGGTGGGCACCACGGAGGCAGAGGACGGTTCCGACCCGGGCAAAGTGCATCCAGCACTGGATGAAATTGAATATCTGGTGCGCTCACTGGGCAGGCTGTTTCCCAAGGCGGGCCTCTCCCAACAAGACATCCGATATGCCTTTGCGGGGGTGCGGGCAGTGCCCCGTCGACAGAACCCCTCTGCATTCGCCCGGCATTGCCTTTACGATCATACCGCTGACGGCGCCGCTAGGCTGATCTCAGTGGTGGGCGGGACTCTGGCCACGGCCACAAAGGTAGCGCGCGACTGTGCGCGTAAGGTAGGGATCCGCGTTCCCGAGCCCCATGTGCTGGCGGTAGCAGCCGGTGCTGGCCTGGACCTGCTGCTCGATCAGTGGGCCGCCGAGATTTCTGCCGTAGCCGGCATCCACGACGATGCGGCGCGGGCCATGGTGGAATGGCATGGAAAACGGGCCCTTGAGGTTGCCCGTATGGCGCGCAGCAGCGTGGAGCTGCGGACCCCGATTTGCCCCCATTCCGATCATATTGTGGCAGAGGCGGTACAGGCTTACGTGCACGAGGGCGCCGTCAAGCTAGGCGATGTTCTGCTGCGCCGCGTGCC
>Ga0187773_10000392_pt1 | contig 17531 bp, 18 predicted proteins | sample 0216_BV02_MP05_1_FD_133133 | JGI IMG/M metagenome (GOLD analysis project Ga0187773, IMG submission 133133) | Tropical peat soil microbial communities from peatlands in Department of Meta, Colombia - 0216_BV02_MP05_10_MG | ecosystem: Environmental > Terrestrial > Soil > Wetlands > Peat | place...
ACCGTAGCTCAAGTACACGAGTCCGTTGACCACGAGCAGCCACATCGCGGCGAAGTGCCACTGCAGGGCGCCCGCGAGCCAGCCCCCGAGCGTAATCTCGGCAGGAAACCTGAACGGGAAGATCGGCGAGGCGTTGTAGATGCGCCAGCCGCTCGTGACCATGACGAGGATGGCGAGCGCGTTGATCCAGTGGGTGATACGCACGGCGAGCGGATGAACCTTCACCCAGTCTGCGCGTCGTTCCGATGCTTCCATCGAATTCTCCTCTTGCCGCCGATCTGCTTTGGTCGGCGCGGCCAGCGCGGCCTTACAAGGACTTCCTTCGGTCGCCTTCGCGAAAACCCGCGAGCGGCGCCCCGAATTCGCGTCCCAGCGCGATCACCTTAAAAAGCTCCCCCATCTCCGCCGGGCTCATCAGGCGGTTCGCCTGGCTGGCGAGCGGGAGAAATTTTCCCGCGTTCTCTGCGGGAGTGCGAGCCATGATCTCGGTGATCCCACAGTTGACGAGGAACTGCGCCTGGCTCGTGTAACCGAGAACCTCGAGCCCTCCCTCGCGCGCGGCGCGCCCGGTCGCGCTGAAGTCGATATGGCTCGTGATGTCCTGCAGCCCCGGAAGCCAGAATGGATCGGCGTGCGCCTGATGTCGGTAGTGGCACATCAGCGTGCCCTCTTTCCTCTGAGAATGGTAGTACTCCTTCTGCGGGAATCCATAATCGACAAAGATCGCCACGCCTCTCTCGAGAATGCCAGCGAGCGTGCGCACGAAGCCGCTCGCGGCGAGCTGGATCTCGGTGCGGAACCCTTCGGGAAGCGCAAGTGCGCGCGCAGCCTCAAGCGGCTCGCCCGAGGCGAAGCGCCAGGACCAGCTGAAGCGGTCGTTCCGCACCCCGACACCGCCTTCTTCGATTCTTTCGTTCTGCACCCTGACGATCGTTACGGGCATCGCGTCGAGCACTTCGTTGCCGAGCACGACACCGGAGAAGGACGGCGGCAGGCGGTTGAGCCACGCCACGCGCTCGAGCAGATGCGGAACGCGCGCCGCGAGCGTGTCGCGGCTCCTCTCGCGCAGATCCGCGGAAAGCTCGAGGATGAGATAGCTGCGCGGGACTCGCCCGGCCCGCTCGAGCTCCTCCAGAAGCGTCGCTGCGAGCGCTCCGCTGCCCGCGCCGACTTCGAGGATTTCATCGAAGCCGGCGTCGAGCACCTGCTTCACCTGGCGCGCGAGCGTCCAGCCGTACAGCGGCGAGATCTCCGGCGCCGTGACGAAGTCGCCCGCCTTGCCCAGCTTTCTTGCGCCGGCGCTGTAGTAGCCGAGGCCCGGAGCGTACAAGGCGAGGTCCATGTAGCGGGCGAAGCTGATCCAGCCGCCGCTTGCGGCGATCTGCTCGCGGAGATGAGCGGCAACGCGGTCGCTGTGCTCGCGCGCGTCGGGCGTGGGTTCGGGAAGCGCCATCAGGGAACGCAGGGGTATTCCGGTATCATTCTAGGCCATGGGAGAGGGCCTTTCAGCGAAAGTTGTGCTCGTGACCGGCGGCGCGAAACGCGTCGGCGCTGCGATCGCACGGCGCCTGCACCGCGAAGGCGCGAACCTGATGCTGCACTACCGCGAGTCCGAGCGCGAGGCGAACGCGCTGCGCGAGGAACTGAACGCCGCGCGCGCCCATTCGACCGCGCTCGTCCAGGCGGATCTCCTCGACGTCAACGGCCTGGCGGAGATCGTGAAGAACACGGTCGGCCGCTTCGAGCGGCTGGATGCGCTCGTCAACAACGCGTCCGCGTTCTTTCCCACGCCGGTGGGCGAGATGACGTCCGCGAATTGGGAGAGCCTCATCGGCACCAACCTGCGGGCGCCGCTGTTTCTCTCGCAGGCCGCCGCGCCGCACCTGAAGAAAGCCGGCGGCTCGATCGTCAACATCACCGACATACACGCAGAGCGCCCGCTGAAGAACTATGTCATCTATTCGGTCGCGAAAGCGGGGCTCACCGGGCTCACGCGCTCGCTCGCGCGGGAGCTCGGGCCGGAGATTCGCGTGAACGGAGTCGCGCCAGGCCCGATCCTCTGGCCGGAGGACGGGTCGTGGGACGAAGTCACGCGTCAGCGCGTGGTTTCGAATACGCTGTTGAAACGTACCGGCGATCCCGATGACATCGCGCGCGCCGTGTATTACCTTATCGCCGAAGCGTCGTACGTGACTGGTCAGATCATCGCGGTGGACGGCGGCAGAAGCATCAACTTGTGAATCGTTTCAAATGAACGCACCCGAGAAGATCCATCTCACCCGCAGGCAAACTTTCGAGGCGAACAAGCTCGAGAAACGCCTGTGTCGGCTGGTCGGAGAAGCGGTCGGGGATTTCGACATGATCCGCGCCGGCGATCGCGTGATGGTGTGCCTTTCCGGCGGAAAAGACAGCTACGGGCTGCTCGATATCCTACTGAAGCTGCGGGACCGCGCTCCGGTCGGGTTCGAGATCGTAGCCGTCAATCTCGACCAGCGTCATCCCGGCTACCCCGCGCACGTGCTGCCCGAGTACCTCGGGTCGCTCGGCATCCCGTTCCGGATCGAAGCGCAGGACACATACTCGGTCGTGAAGCGCGTCGTTCCGGAGGGGGAAACCATGTGCGGGCTCTGCTCGCGCCTGCGTCGCGGCGTGCTATACCGTCTTGCGCGCGAGCTCGGCGCGACCAAGATCGCGCTCGGACATCATCGCGACGACATCCTCGAGACGTTCTTCCTCAACCTGTTCTTCGGCGGGAAGATGAAGGCCATGTCACCGAAGCTCCGGTCGGACGATGGTCGGCACGTCGTCATTCGGCCGCTCGCCTATGTCAGCGAAAGCGATCTCGAGGCCTACGCGCAGGTGAGGAAATTCCCGATCATTCCGTGCGACCTCTGCGGATCGCAGGAAACGCTGCAGAGAAAGCAGGTGAAGCAGATGCTCCGCGAGTGGGAGAAACGCCATCCGGGGCGGATCGAATCCATGTTCCGCGCGCTCTCCGACATCGTGCCCTCGCACATGATGGATCGCAAACTCTTCGACTTCGCGGGGGTGAAGGCAGGGGAAACCTAGGGCCTGAGCAGCGCGTTGTTGAAGCAGAAGACGTTCTCCCTGAAGTAAACGAAGTCGAAGTCGTAGGACGAGATCGCCTTCAGGAAGTTTCTGGAATTGGCCTCTCCTGGCAGCATCCAGTCGTGCAGTTCGATGATGAGCAGGGGGACTTGCTGCAGCCAGCCGAAATTTTGCGAAAAGAGCTCCTTCTCGCCGCCCTCGATGTCGATCTTCACGATGAGAAGCGAAAATCGTTCGGGTGGGAAATCTTCGAGGATGCGGGGGATCGAAACGACCTTCACTTCGTACAATCCGCGGTCCGAGACCCGGAACCCGCAATCGCTGAGGCCTGGGTCCTCAAGGAAGCCCGTTCCCGGTCTGCTCCCCAGCGCGCCTTCGATCAGGCGCACATCGAGGCCCGCACAGTTTCTCTGCAGGTATCGGCAATTGTTTCGCTCGGGCTCTATGGCGACGATCGCGGCCGTTGGAAACCGGGAGCGGAAAAAGACCGGACTTGCGCCGATATTGGCTCCCGCATCGATGATCAAGCCGGTGCGGCCGGCGCTCTCGACGCGTTTGACGTGGGCCGAGAAATTCGGATAAAGCTGAAATTCGGACAGCTCGTAGTCCCGGTTCTGGAAAATCTGCTCGAGCACTACTTTGTCGCCGATGCTGTCGGCGCGAAAGAAGAAATCACGGTTCTCGCCGTTTATGGATAAAGAGATCTTTTGTTCTCGCTCGACGGACACGGTCATCTATCCTGGCGCTGCGATGGAACATTCTATAGGTTTGGGGAGCGTCTCCGCGTCGCCGGAGGATCCGTGCTTCGCGTTGAACCAATGGGCCGCGGCCCGCTCTATATTTGATGCGCGCGAAGGCGCACGCCTGAAAGGATGATGAAACGCAAATGAAGCGCCGCATTGCCGGATACTTTGCCGCCGCCGGCTTGGTCGCGGTCGCGGCCGCGATGGCGGGCCGCGTCGCCGGCCAGGACTGGCGCACCGCGAGCCAGGAACCCGTCGGGCTTGCGCCCGATCCCGCGAAGACACCCGAAGCGGTCGTACAGGTATACGCGGCGCGCGTCTGGGGCATGCGCGGCGTGTTCGGGGTGCACACGTGGATTGCGGTCAAGCCCGCCGCCGCGAAGCAATACACGGTGTACGAACTCATCGGCTGGCGGTTGCGATATCAGGACACTGCACTCGTCATTCGGAACCGGGCGCCTGACGCACGTTGGTTCGGAAGCGTTCCCGAACTCATCGCCGAGAAGCGCGGAGCCGACGTCGACGAACTGATCCGGCGCATCGACCGCGCCGCGCGCGCTTACCCGTGGGCTCGCGAATACACGTCGTGGCCGGGGCCGAACTCGAACACCTTCACCGCCTGGGTGCTGCGCGCGGCGCCTGAACTCGAAGCGGACCTGCCGCCCACGGCGATCGGCAAAGATTACTCCGGGTCGCGCCTGGTATCCGCCGCACCGAGCGGAAAAGGCTTCCAGTTCTCGCTCTTCGGCCTGGCCGGTCTTATCGCGAGTGGCGTCGAAGGCCTCGAGATCAACCTCCTCGGCCTGACATTCGGCGTCAATCCGTTCGATCCCGCGCTGAAGCTGCCGCTCGTCGGACGCGTCGGCCCGGCACGGGTCGTCTCTGCAAAGGCGGGCACGGCGCGCGCACTCTGAGCGCTTCTCGCGCTCGCCGGGGCATTCCGCGCGAAGTCGCCTGTCGCTTGTCAAAGTAAATTTGACAGCGTATAGTAATTGCTTGAACTGCGCTGCCCGCCTCGTAGAAATCTTCGGTAGCCAAGCGGAAGTCGCCCGGGCGCTCGGGCTCGACCGCGCGGTGGTCAACAACTGGGTCAAGTCCGGCTATGTGCCCGCGCGTTGGGCCACCGAGATCGAGCGTGTCACCAATGGCGGGATTCACGCCGTCGAAGTTCTGAACGAGGCCTCCGCCAAGAAGCCGGTGAAGGTCAAATCGCGTCCCGATGATTTTCTCTTCGGTTCGCCACATTCCGGGAGTCACATCATGCAAAACGAGTTCATCCCCGCCAAGCGCATCAGCTCCTTTCATCCGCCGCAAAGGACGCTCATGGGCCCGGGGCCGACGGAGATTCATCCGCGCGTGCTCACGACGATGAGCCAGCCCGCGATCGGCTACCTCGATCCGGTGTTCGTCGAGATGATGGAAGAGCTAAAAGCGTTGCTGCGCTACGTCTATCAGACGAAGAATCCGCTGACGTTTCCCGTCTCCGGTCCAGGCTCGGTCGGCATGGAGTACTGCTTCGTCAACATGGTGGTCCCGGGCGACAAGGTGATCGTGTGCAGGAACGGCGTGTTCGGCGGCCGCATGATCGAGAACGTGGAGCGCGCGGGCGGCAAGGCTGTGGTCGTCGAGGACGAATGGGGGTCGCCCGTCGATCCGAACAAGCTCGAGGATGCGCTGAAGAAAAACCGCGACGCGCGGGTGATCGCCTTCGTGCACGGCGAGACTTCCACCGGAGTGCAATCCGACGCAAAGACGCTCGTCGAAGTCGCGCATAAGTACGACGCGCTCGCGATCGTCGACGCCGTGACCACGCTCGGCGGGTCGCCCGTCAAGGTGGACGAGTGGAAGATCGACGCAATCTACTCGGCGAGCCAGAAGTGCCTGTCGTGCACACCGGGGCTGTCGCCCGTGTCCTTCTCCGAGCGCGTGGTCGACTATGTGAAGTCGCGCAAGGACAAGATCCACTCCTGGTTCATGGACATGAATCTGTTGCTCGGGTACTGGGGTGCGACCACGCGCACGTATCACCACACCGCTCCGACCAACGCGCTTTTCGGGCTCCACGAAGCGCTGCTGCTGCTTCGCGAGGAAGGCATCGAGAACGCCTGGGCGCGCCATCAGCGCCACCACACCGCGCTCAAGGCCGGCCTCGAGGCGATGGGGCTGCAGTTCTTCGTGCAGGAAAAGTATCAACTGCCGCAGATGAACGCGGTGCGCTGCCCGCAGGGCGTCGATGAAGCCGAGGTGAGGAGGACGCTTCTCAACGAATTCGGCATCGAGATCGGCGCGGGGCTTGGGCCGCTCGCCGGCAAGATCTGGCGCATCGGCATCATGGGCTACTCCTGCCGCCCCGACAACGTCATGCTGTGCCTGTCGGCGCTCGGTTCGGTGCTCTCCGACATGGGCCTGCCGATCCACGTCGGCGACGCGGAAGCCGCGGCGCACGAGGCCTACGCCTCGATGCACGCCAAGGCCGCGCAGCAGAAGCTGAAGAAGAGCCGCGCCGTCGCCTGATCGTACTGCGGGGCCACCGGCGCACGCCGATGACGAACCGCGTGTGTGTCGTCGGCGCAGGGCCCGTCGGCGTCGTCGCGGCGATCGCCTGTGCGCAGAAGGGGCTGCGGGTCACGTTGCTCGAGGACGAGCACGAGATCGACCACAGCCCGCGCGCGGCGACGACGCATCCCTCGACGCTCGAAATGCTGGCCGAGCTGGGGCTGCTCGAGGAGTTCCGCGCGGTGGGTCTGGTCGCGCGTCACTTCCAGTTCTGGGACGGCGAGCAGAAAACGCTCGTCGCGGAATTCGACCACGAGGTCCTGCGCGACGAGACACCCTATCCCTACGTCGTGCAGACCGAGCAGCACAAGCTCGTCGAAATCGGCCTGCGCCGCCTCGCGGCCACGGGTGGCGCCTCGGTGCGCCGAGGCGCGCGCGTCACGGGAGTGGAACAGGACGGCGAGCGCGTCACGGTTCTAGTGGTGGGGCCGGCCGGCAAGGAACGGCTCGATTTCGACTATGCGGTCGCCTGCGACGGCGCTCGGAGCACCGTACGCAAGTCGATCGGTGTGAAATTCGAGGGCTACACGTGGCCGGAGCGCTTTCTTGTTCTCACGACGCTCTTCGACTTCGAGTCGGCGCTTCGCTGCTGCGCGCGCAACTACATTTCAGATCCCGAGGAGTGGACCAACCTCTTCAAGGTGAGCGGAGATGACTTCAAGGGCCGCTGGCGCGCGGTCTTCCCGGCGCGCGAGAACGAAAGCGACGAGGACGCTTTCTCCGAAGACTCGGTGCGCAGGCGCATGACGAAGCTGGCCCGCGAGCATCCAATGGAACTGGTCGTTCACCGGAACATCTATCGCGTCCACCAGCGCGTGGCGGCGTCGTTCCGCAAGGGCAGAGTGTTTCTCGCGGGAGATGCGGCGCACGTCAACAATCCGGTCGGGGGCCTCGGGCTGAATTGCGGCATCCATGACGCGATGGAGCTCGCCGAGACGCTCCATCTCGTCGCCTCGGGGCGCGCGACGGTCGATGTGCTCGACCGCTACGAGCGGCGCAGGCGACCGCTTAACATCGAGTACGTGCAGCAGCAGACCGTCGCGAACAAGAAGAGGCTCGAAGAGCGCGACCCGCGAGCCCGGCAGAAGAACTTCGACGAACTGCGGCGGACTGCAGCCGATCGGACGCTGCACAAGCAGTTCTTGATGCGGACGTCGCTTATCGAGAGCGCGCGCAAGGCCTGGGAAATCAGCTGAGGGCGGCTACACGCGCCGTGGCGGCCGGTGCTCGAGCAGCGCGCCGGCTTTCTTTTCCGTCGCGTCGCGCGGCCGCAGGGCTCGCGCCTGCGCCCGGGTGATCAACGCGCGGTGCGGAAGTTCGTCCAGCAGCTCGCCGACCTTCCAGCAATTCTTGCCATTGGTCACCCAGAGCTTCGGGTCGAGGCCGCGCAGATCGAACGGTGCGGAATAGCTCCTGAGAGTCTTCTGGCCGCGCCGGTTTGCATACTCGTGAAAGTACGACATCGCCAGCTCGCGCAAGCTTCGATACACCGGGTCGCGCCAGCGCAGCACGGCCGGATTGGTCTTCGAGATCGCTCCCCAGCAACCGCGGCGGCGGAAAAGCGCGACAACGTGGTCGTAGTCCTGCTCGGCGCGCAGGTCCATCAGAAGCGGCGGCTCGCCGTGCACCCACAGCGCGCACGCGGCGAGCATTGCACCCTCGATGCAATGCGCGCGGCGCCGCCTTAGCACCTCGCGTACTGATAGGGCCGTCTGGCCGCCGATCTCGAAATTCGCCGGGAGCGCGTAGAGGAAGTCCTGGATCTTTCGCGGTGTGTCCAGGCGCTGAAGCACCCGGAATTCCGCCTTGGTGAGCCCGAGGTCGTCGCGACGGGCAAATCGCGGTTTCACGCCGTGCCTCCCGATTTCCGCCGGCGCGGGGCGCCGCGAGCCGTTACCTGCTCCGCATCGCCTGGGCGAAACGCTCCGTCGCGTCCGGCTGCGCGGCGAAGCGGTCGAGGCTCGTCCCCATCGCGCGCTCGAGTGCTTCGAGCCGCGCGCTCGGATCGGGGTGCGTGGCGAAAAGCAGCGCGAGCTGGGAATCCTTCGGATCCATGGCCTGGAGCGTCTGCAGCACCGCGGGGAGCCCATAGGGATCGTAGCCCGAGCGCGCGGCGATCACCACTCCCATGCGGTCGGCTTCGAACTCGTCGCTCTTGTCCAGGCCGCGGAGCATCACTTCCTTGGCGCCGCCGATGAGGTGATCCTTCGCGGCCTGGTTGCTTTGCCCGCGCTGCTCGACGTATTCGGAGAGAATGTCGGCGCCCGCCTGGATGCCGGCGCCCTTGCGCATCGCCGCGAGGTGGTGCTTTTTCACCACGTGCGAGATCTCGTGCGCGAGCACCCCGGCGAGCTCGGATTCGCTCCTCATCCGTTCGAGCAGCCCCTTCGTGACGAACACGTAGCCGCCGGGCGTGGCAAAGGCGTTGATGTTGGGTGAATCGAGCACTCCAAACTGCCAGTTGAGGTCGGGCCGCTCCGAATGCAGCGAAAGCCAGCGTCCAACGCGGTTGACGTAGCGCTGCACCTCGGCGTTGTCGAGCAGCGGCGCTGCGCCGACGAGCAGCGACGCGTACTCCTTGCCGATGTCCGCCTCTTCCTGCTCATTGACCTCATGCGTTGCCTTGCGGATGTTCTTCGCCGTATCGATCAGTCGGTTCAGGTTGAGGTTGAACTGAGCGCAGGCCACGGCGGAAAAGAGGCCCAGCGAGAGACCCGCGACGAGGGAATGGATTCGCACGGTTGGGCTCACTTCTTTGCCGACTTCGAATCTACCGGGAGATAGTCGACGTTCTGCTGCTTGAGCGCGGGATTGCCCGCGGCGAAGCGCTCGGCGTCGGATTTCGAAGCGGCGAAAGCAGCGAGCTTCAGAAGCTCCGCAGGATTGGGCTTCGCGTTCTCGATCTGTCCCTTGTCCAGACCGCGAACTCCCGTGGTGACGGTCTGCCCCGAAGATCCGGTACGGGCGATATTGAAGAGCGACCTGAAGCCCCAGTCACGGTGGGATTGCGGCACGTCGCCCGTCACGCGGACCGACAGCATGCGCACCCAGCCGGAAGTCTCGCCCGACTCGACCTGCATCCAGCCGCCTTCGCGCTTGAGCACCTTGAGGCGGGCGTTTTCGGCGAGCGTGCCGACGGAGTCGGCGTCGGTATAGGGCTCCTTCTTCACCTCGGTCTGGCGAATGGCGTAGCCGCTGTCCTGCGCGGCCGCGGACGCCGCGGCGAGCGCGAGTAACACGGCGACGACAATGGCTTTCATGCGGATCTCGCTTTCGGCTCGAAGAGCTCGACTTCCCCTGTCCTTCCTTTGACCTTGTACCTGCCCCGCGAACGGAAGTCGAAGGAATTATGGCACGCCTCCGCGGTTTCGCGCGAAACGAGGATGCGCGATCTCGCCTCCTTGGTCAGGCCCTCGATACGGCTCGCGAGGTTCACCGCGTCGCCGATCGCGGTGTAGTCGAGTTTCTGCTCGGCGCCGATGAAGCCGACGACCGCAGTGCCCGAATGGATGCCGATACCGACGTCGAAATCCCTGCCTGCGTCGCCCAGCTCCCGCTTGAACGCTTCGAGCACTTCTTCCATCTCGAGCGCGGCGGCGACCGCGTGCTCTGCGTGCCGCGGATCGTCGAGCGGGGCGCCCCAGAAGGCCATGATGCAGTCGCCGATGAACTTGTCGAGGGTTCCGCCGTGGCGGAAGACGACTGCGACCTGGCGAGAGAAATAACGGTTGAGCAGATCGACGATCTCCTGAGGCGGGCGCGTTTCGGACAGCGACGTGAAGCCGCGGATGTCGGAGAAGAGAATCGATATCTCGCGGGTCTTTCCCGAGAGCGAATCGATCGTCTCGCCGTGCTCGACGATCTCCTTCACGACGTCGGGGTTGAGGAAGCGCGAGAACATCCGCACCGCCTGCTCGCGCGTTCGCTTCTCGCGCAGGTAGGCGAGCATCGCGCCCGAAAGATAGAGACCCCACGCGAAGAGGAGCGGCAGAAGCGCTGGAAATATGAGCCTTGCGCCGAGAGCCGCGTACTCGGCTCCGAGGAGCAGAGCAGAGACTGCGCCGAGCGCGACGCCGGTCTCGAGCGGGTGGCGGCGCACCCGGAACGCGGTCCACACGAGCGCGAGCAGGACTGCGGCGAGCGCGATGGGCGCATAGCTGGGCGTGCGCGTCATCCAGCGCCGGTTCTTCAGGTTGTCGATCGCCGTCGCGAGGATCTCGACGCCGGGATAGGTGTTGGAGATCGGAGTCACGCGAAGGTCGCCCAGGCCCGCCGCGGACGCACCGATCACGACGATCTTGTCCTTCAATTCGTCCGGCACGCGCGTGCGTTTCTTTCGAAGAAAATCCTCGTACAAGTCGACATACGAGATGTGCCGAAAGGAGCGTTCGGAGCCGCGCCAGTTCAGCACGATGTCGTCGGTCTCCGGAATTTCGATCCCGAGTCCTGAGACCACCCGGGCGGGAAGCGACGGAACGCGCCAACCGTAGGCGGGCATCGCGAGCCAGTAGCGCCGACCGACGCCGTCATGGTCCTCGTCGTTGAAATTAATAATTCCGGAGCGACTCCAGTGCTCTTCGTCGACTACCTGTGGCGGGAGCAACTGGATCCGGGCGTCGCGCTGCGCCGCTGCAGTTGCTTCCAGACCGAGGACTTCGGCAACTTGAGCGAGCGGGACGCCGTTCGCGTCGCCCTCGGAATTGAGGCGCTGCATCGGCAGATAGACGTTCGTCAGACCCTTCAGCGCTGCATTGAACGCGTGATCACCCTCGCGGTTCAAGACGTCTTCTTCGCCGAAGAGGAGATCAAAGACGATTGCACGCGGCCGCTGTGATTCGATGCCGAGAACGAGATCGGCGTGAACTGAGCGCGGCCAAGGCCACTTGCCGGGAGGATCGCGCATCTGGAGGGGATCCTGCATCTTGGCGAGGCTCTTTTCGTCGATATCGACGATGACGATGTCCGGGTCCGGCGCGAGCGACGCCGCACGGTAGCGCACGAAAAAGTCGGAGAGCCGGTTTTCGAATCCCGCAAGCCAATGCAGCCCGCCGATCTCGAACGATGCGGCCGCGAGGAGGAGGAGCGTGGCGACGTCGAGCGGTTTGAGCGGAAAGCGCATGGCCGCGTATGTTAGCCGACATGGCTCGTCGTCGCGGGTTGAACTGTGGATCGGAGGACCGGTCTAACCGCGCGACGTCAATAGTGCGCGGCCGGCAGGCGGCGCAGATACCCGAACCGCTGCAACGATGCTAGGCTTCGCGTCATGATCAAATTTCTTCTCGAGCGTCGGACCGGCAACCTGCTGGGATTTGTCGCTTGCGCGGCGATGCTCGCATTCGGTTACTACCTGCAGTTCGCAGTCAAACTCGAACCCTGTCCGCTGTGCATCCTGCAGCGCCTGGGGCTTGCCGCCGTCGGCGTGGCGTTCCTGATCGCCGCGATCCACCACCCGGCGGGGCGGCTCGCTGCGGGAATTTACGCCGGCGCGATCTCCCTGTTCGCGATCGCCGGAGCGGCGGTCGCCACCCGCCACGTGTGGCTCCAGCACGTTCCGGAGGACCAGCGCCCCTCCTGCGGCCCTGGGCTCGACTACCTCGTATCCACGTTCGGCCCCATCGGATCGATTTCGCGCATCCTGCGCGGTTCGGGCGAGTGCGGCAAGATCGACTGGACGCTGCTGTCGTTCAGCATCCCCGAGTGGACGCTCGCCGCGTTCATCGCGATGGCGGCGTGGGCGATATTTCTCGCGACGCGCGACGAGAGCACGCCGCGCTCGGCCTGACCCGTTCAGGCGCGCCTTAGAAGCCGTTCGGTTTTCGTGTCGGCGACCGCGCCGCGTTCCGCGACCGCTTCGTCAAGCACTTCGCCAACCAGCACGACTGCAGGGCCGTCGCCGGTCTGCGCCGCCAGCCCCGGAAGTCCGGCGAGCGTTCCGAGAAGGACGCTGCGGCCGGGAAGCGATGCGCTCAATATGATCATTCGCGCGGCGACCTTGCGGTGAGATCTTTTGCTTGATTCAGCCCGCAGGGACCGACGCAGAGCCGCCAGTGCTCGCGCGTCGCCGGGGTTCGTTTGAACTCACGTGTAGGCCGCATTCGCGTGCCTCCCGGATCTCCCACCACCAGCGACCGGCGCGCGCGTCCTCCTTGGCAACCGTCGGGCGGGTGCAGGGTGCGCAGCCGATGGAGCGGTAACCTTGGTCGTGCAGCGCGTTGTACGGGACATCGAAGGCGCGGAGATACGACCAGACTTCGTCCTCGCCCCAATCGGCAAGAGGATTGAGCTTCACTATCCCGTGCGCCGCGTCGAACTCCTGGAGTTTCAGCTCGGTGCGCGTGACAGACTGCTCGCGGCGCTGCCCGGTGATCCATGCCTCCTTTCCCGCGAGCGCGCGCTCGAGCGGCTCGACTTTGCGGATGTGGCAGCACCGCTTGCGCAGTTCGACACTTTCGTAGAAGGCGTCGCGTCCGTGCGTCGCGACGTACTCGGCAACCGCCCGCGGATCGGGGCGATACACCCGGATGTCGTAGCCGTAGCGCTCGCGGACCGCGGCGATCACGCTTAGCGTCTCGGCATGCAGCCTTTCCGTATCGAGGGTGAAGATCTGGATAGCCAGCTTGTTTCGCAGGATGGCATCGGTGATCACCATGTCCTCGGCCGACAGGCTCGAAGCGAGCGCCGCCGGAGAATGTTCCAGCGCAACGCGCACCAGCGTTCGCGTCAAGTCATCGACCTTCTGCTTCAGCGCCTCGTTCATGGTTCACCTGCGGCGAGGCGGCGGCGGAACAGCGGGATCGGGCGCAAGGCGGAGGTTTGGTAGCCGTCGCTGAAAGTGGCGAATGCTGAGAGCGCCGCCTGCGCGTCCTGGTCGTCGCGCAGCGCAAAGGCGTCGAACCCGCATTGCTCCATGAAATGAAGCTGATCGTGCAGCACGTCGCCAATCGCGCGAAGCTCGCCGCGATAGCTCCAGCGCTCCCGCAACAGCCGTGCGATCGAATAAGCTCGACCGTCGCCGAACTTGGGGAAATTCACGGCGATGAGGGGAAAGCGATCGACGTCGCGAGCGATCGCCTCCGGCCCTTCATGGGCATCCAGCCATACTCCGAGCCTCGCAGGTCGCGCGAGAAGACCCTCGCGGCGTGCAAGCCACAGCGCGAGCGGCACGACGATGTCCCCGGTCGCCGGGATCTCGGACATCTCCCGGATCGAACTGCACTCAAGCAGTCGCCAGCTGTCGGTGACGATGCGTCGCTCCTTGATCAGTGTTGGCATATACATATTCCTTGAAGGGCTCGACGCCGATCCGGTGGACGACGTCGATGAAACGCTCAGCTTCGCTGTCGCGACGCTCGAGGTAGCACTGGATCAACCGCTCGATGACGTCGGGCACTTCCGCGCGCGCAAAGGACGGGCCGATCACCTTGCCCAACGCGGCAGTCGCCCCCGGCCGCACTTCCCCCTGATTGCCGCCGATTTCGACCTGGTACCACTCGGTCCCGTTCTTGTCGACGCCGAGAATTCCGATGTGGCCGACATGATGATGGCCGCAGGCGTTCATGCAGCCGGAGATGTTCAGATCGATCTCGCCAATGTCATGGAGATAGTCAAGATCGTCGAAGCGCTGCTGGATCGCCTCGGCGACCGGGATCGACTTGGCGTTGGCCAGCGAGCAGAAGTCCCCGCCAGGGCAGCAGATGATGTTGGTGAGCAGCCCGACGTTCGGCGTAGCCAATCCAAGCGGTCCAAGTTCGTGCCAGAGCGCATGCAGCTCCGAGAGCCGGACGTCTGAAAAGATCAGGTTCTGCTCGTGCGAAACGCGCAGCTCGCCGGACGAATAGTGGTCGGCAAGCTCCGCGATTGCATCCATCTGGTCTGCGGTGACGTCGCCCGGAGGTACGCCCGTCTTCTTCAGCGACAGCGTGACGGCGGCATAGCCGGGCCGCTTGTGCGGGTGGACGTTGCGCCGGTGCCAGGTGGCGAAGGCGCGGTCGGAGTTCAGCGCCGCCTCGAGTCCGAGGTCGATTGCAGGCAGCGACGCGTAAACCGGACGCGTGAAGCGGCCGGCGATGCGGGCGATTTCATCCTGAACGAGCGTGGCCGGGCCGTCCTTCAGCTGCGCCCACTCGGCCTCGACTTCGTCGCGGAATCTGTCCTGCCCGCGTTCCCTCACGAGGATCTTGATGCGCGCCTTGTGGATATTGTCGCGGCGTCCATGGCGGTTGTAGACGCGCAGGATCGCCTCGAGGTAGGTGAGCAGATGCGGCCACGGCAGGAACTCGCGGATGACGAAGCCGATTATCGGCGTGCGTCCGAGGCCACCGCCCACCAGGATCCGGAACCCGATTTCCCCTTTGGAGTCTCGGATCGCGTGCAATCCGATGTCGTGCACTGCAACCGCCGCACGATCCGCCATCGCACCGTTCACGGCGAACTTGAACTTGCGCGGCAGATACGAGAACTCGGGATGGAAAGCCGACCACTGGCGGACGATCTCGCACCAGACGAAGGAATCGACGATCTCGTCTCGCGCGATGCCCGCAAAATGATCGGTGGTGACATTGCGGAAGGAATTACCCGAGGTTTGGATGGCATGCATCTGCACCGCTGCGAGCTCGGCAAGGACGTCGGGCACTCGCTCGAGCCTTGGCCAGTTCAGTTGAAAGTTCTGGCGGGTGCTGAAGTGCCCGTAGCCGCGGTCGTACTTGCGCGCGATGTCTGCGAGCTTGCGCAACTGTGTCGTAGAGAGCAGGCCATAGGGAATCGCGATGCGGAGCATCGGCGCATGGCGTTGGATGTACAGACCGTTTCGCAGCCGTAGTGCGCGGAACTCGTCGTCCGACAGCTTGCCGGCAAGAAAACGTCGGGTCTGGTCGCGGAACTGCGCGACGCGCTCGTCGACGAGCCTTTGATCGATTTTGTCGTAGCGATACATGAATGGCCTGGAGACCTAGTAGAGCGAAATTCGGATGCGAGGGCGAGATGCTAGCGCGCTCCCTTAATGCCTCAAAAGACTTTTGTGTTAGGATTTAATAACCCATATACATAAAAGAAAAGGCCGTGAATTTTCAGCAGCTCCGGTACGTGCGCGAGACGGTCAACCAGGGACTGAATGTCACCGAAGCCGCGAAGAAGCTCTACACCTCCCAGCCGGGGGTCTCGAAGCAGATTCGTGAGCTCGAGGGCGAACTCGGCGTGGAGATCTTCGTTCGGCACGGCAAGCGCATCGTCGGGCTCACCGAGCCGGGCAAGGCGGTCGTCGAGGTGATCGGTCACGTCCTCCAGGAGGCGGAGAACCTGAGGCAGGTAGGTCGCGAATTCAAAGACCAGGCTGCTGGCACTTTGACCATCGCTACGACCCACACGCAGGCGCGCTATTCGCTGCCCAAGGTTGTAGGCGCGTTCAAGCGGCGCTACCCGAGGGTGCACTTGACGATCAAGCAGGGCAATCCACCTCAACTCGCCGAAATGGTTCTTGCGGGAGAGGCGGACGTCGCGATTGCCACCGAAGCGCTGGGGCAGTCTCCGAAGCTCCTTGCGCTCCCCGGCTACCAGTGGCACCACTGCGTGGTGGTGCCGGAAAAGCATCCGCTTCTCAAGCACAAGCGTTTGACGCTGGAGACGCTGGCGCACTACCCGATCGTCACTTACGACGCGGAGTTTGCCGGCCGCCGGCATATCGACGAAGCGTTCCGCGCTCAGAGCCTCAAGCCCGATATCGTGCTCTCAGCGGTCGACTCGGATGTGATCAAGACCTACGTGGAGCTCGGTCTGGGCATCGGCATCATTGCTGCCGTGGCCTTTGACAAGAAGCGCGATCGGCCCCTGCGCGCGCTACCGGCAGGTCACTTGTTCGGGACGATGACTACGCGCGTCGCGGTGCGCCGCGGCTCCGCCTTGCGCGGATTCGCCTATACCTTCATCGAACTTTTCTCTCCGTCCCTGACGCGCAAGCTCGTCGAAACGGCGCTCGCCGGAAAGGCGGAGATGTACGAGCTCTAGGCCCGGCTAGTCACCCGTCGGCGAGATACGGAAGCCGGTGACCGAAGGCATTGCATTCAGCGCCTCGGCCAGCCGCCGCGTATTCCCGCGGTCGGGGGAATGGATCACCATGTCGTATTCGAAGATCTTTCCTTCGCCGGTGACGCCGTAGTTCATGTTGGCGATCGCGAACCCCTGCCTTTCCACGATTGCCTGCAGTTCCGGTTCGGGCAACGCCGACGCGCGCACGAATTCGACGCAGAGCTGCGCGTAGAACTCGATCGGCATCCGGCGCTCGATCCATCGGAACACCGAGAGTACGATGAGGGTAAGCACCGTCGCGATCCCGGCGGGGAAGTAGAAAGCGACGCCGATCATGATCCCGATCGCCGCGGTGATCCAGATGGAAGCGGCGGTGGTCAGGCCGCGCACCGTGAGTCCTTCGCGCATGATGACGCCGGCGCCGAGGAAACCGATGCCCGTCATGATCCCTTGCGCCATCCGCGTGGGATCGATTGACGCTCGCTCGAATTCCGCGACCGAGAACCATCGCCCATGGTATACGGTGAGGAGCATCAACAGACAAGAAGCGACGCAGACGAGGGCGTGCGTGCGAAAGCCGGCGGGGCGACCGTGATAGCTGCGCTCGAGGCCGATGATCCCGCCGGTGGCGAGCGCGATCACCAGGTGCAGCGCCATCTCGAAGTAGTCGCTGCTCAGGAAGCCGGTGAAATTCATTTGTCTGACGGAGTCACGAGGACCTTGCGCAGGCCCGTAGGATAACTCCGACGCGGCGATGTAACCAGCGCCCGGTCAGGAGCGGTCCGTCGCACATGACGCACCGACCCGGTCGGCTTCGCCTGCCGACCGGCGCCTTCGCTCAATACCGGTAATGGTCGGCTTTATAGGGCCCTTCCTTCTTTACGCCGATATAGCGGGCCTGCGCGTCGGTCAGTTCGGTCAGCATGGCGCCCAGCTTCTTCAGCTGCAGGCGCGCCACCTTCTCGTCGAGGTGCTTTGGCAGGACGTAGACGCCGACGGGATATTTTCCGGAGTTCTTCTGCGCTTCGGTCCAAAGCTCGATCTGCGCTATGGTCTGATTGGCGAACGAGGAGCTCATCACGTAGCTCGGATGGCCGGTCGCGCAACCGAGGTTCACCAGGCGCCCTTCGGCGAGCAGAATGA
>Ga0187773_10000393_pt1 | contig 17528 bp, 16 predicted proteins | sample 0216_BV02_MP05_1_FD_133133 | JGI IMG/M metagenome (GOLD analysis project Ga0187773, IMG submission 133133) | Tropical peat soil microbial communities from peatlands in Department of Meta, Colombia - 0216_BV02_MP05_10_MG | ecosystem: Environmental > Terrestrial > Soil > Wetlands > Peat | place...
CTGCAGATAAGCACGAGCCTGGCGCTGTATAGCGTCCTTGAGTTCGCAGCCAAGTCCGAGCATCAGATTTCCGCTGCCGACATCGCGGCAAAGTACCGGGTGTCCCCGCACCATCTCGCCAAGGTACTGAGAGAGCTGGTCCGCGCCGGCTTCATCGAATCGGCCCGGGGCGTGGGTGGCGGCTATCGTTTCAGCGGCAACGCCAAGCGGCTCACGCTCATGGACGTCATCGAATTGTTCGAGGACATCGGGGACCGCAAAGAGCGAAACCACCAGCCCGGCGCTTCGACGGATGTCGGACGGGCGCTCGGCGTGGTGCTCGCCGAGATCGACGAGATCGCCAAGGCGACTTTCCGCTCGATCACCGTCGGCACGATGCTCAAGCTGATCGAGCGTCGGGGCCCGGGCCCGGAGGAGAAGACGCGGGCTGCGCCGAGAAAGGCCCGCAAAGGCTAGACGCGATCGTCCAGCCGCTTGCCGCGCGACGCGACCTTGCCGCGAACGACGGATGCGACGGTCCCGAGAACGAATAGAAGCAAGGCCGCCGCATTGGTCATCCCGCCGACGCGACGCCAGTCGGCGACTTCGGCAAAGTCGCCTGCAGTCCGTACCGCCAGCGAGAGCTGCAGCAGCGCCAGCGGAACATAGAAGGTCCAGTGATAAGGTATCGACGCTCGCGTCACCGCCGGAAAGATGATCGGCGCATGGCCTAGTACCATCGAAAACACGAAACCAAGCAAGATCGCATGCAATCCCGCGTCTCTGGCCCAGGGCGCGGGAAGGACCCCGTCCACGAGGAGGATCGCCGCGCCTGCTCCCAGCCACGCGTAACCGGAAAGCAGACATATCGCGACGAACCGCGTAAGTCCCCGTTCGCGGACAGTACGACGCGCGATGTCCTGGCGCGCGAGCCACAGCGCAAGCGCGACCAGCGCGGCCGCCTGCGCCACGGGCCCCGCCAGCGGAAACGCGAATGCCGCAACGAGCGAGCCCAGGATTGCGGCGACGATGGCGGCGAAGGCCTTGCGTGCGAAAGGCGAAGGCGGCAGGAGTCTGGACAGTTCGAGTCGTTCACCGGCGATCGTCAGCACCAGGAACCCGATCCACCATGGCGTCGCGCCGCTCGTCCCAGACCCGCCGAACCAGAGTAGATTGCCCGCTGTCCAGCAGCTCGCGCCCAGCGCCAGAACGAGAGTGAACAGCGCGCGCTGCCTCAGGAAAATCGCGAGCGATGCGGCGACGAGTCCAAGGCTGGCAGCGACGAAAAAGAGCATCGCCGCAAGAGGTAGCGCCGCGACCAATGCCAAGGCACCGAGCGCCGCGGCGATCGGCGCCGCGTAGGCCCACCGGGCCCCCAGCGCGACAGCGCGCTCAAGGCTGATGACCGTCCCGAAGAAGCCGGCGATCATTAGCTCCCCGTGCCACGCGGTGAGCCGAGGGTCGGGCAGCGCGAACGCCCAACCCATGCGCGCGAGCCCGGCGCCCACGCCCAGAGCAAGGGCGACAAATCCGGCCGCGAGCAGCGGCAATCTGAGCGCGGGCCCGATCTCGCTTTTCATACCGGCTAGCTGCCTTGGCTTCCGGGCCAGCCGAAATGGTCTCGCGCGATTTCCGACATCATGTCCGGATTCCACGGGGGATCCCACACCAGCTCGATCTCGATGTCGGGAATCTCCGGCGCCGCGGCGCGGAGCGCGGCGCGCACCGCCTCCACCAAAGTCTCGGCCACCGGGCACGCCGGCGTGGTCATGGTCATGCGCACGGCGATGCGCCCGGTGCTCACCTCGATGCGGTACACCAGACCGAGATCCACGATGTTCAACCCCACCTCGGGATCAACCACGTATCGCAGCGCGTCGCGGACTGCGTCTTCGGTGGGTGCGGCGTCAATCGACACGGAGCGTCACAAGTCTCTCGAGCAGCGCGCGGTCATCCCTGAGCCCGGCGCTCGCCCCAGCGTGCACCACCCGCCCATGCTCGAGCACGATCGCGGTTTCTGACAGTCGCAACGCCGCCCCGACATGCTGCTCGATCACCATGCCGATCTTCAAGGGCTCCTGAGCGATCGCATTTTGAGAGCCCAGTAGCGCTGCCACCGCCGGTACTAGCCTTTCATCAGTGTGCACAAGCCTTCCTCACGTACGCGATGTCGCTCTTGCTCGACTACTCCCTCTTCAACGAGTCAGCACTGCCTTTGGGCGAAGGCCCCGGCCCCAGCACTGTGGAGCCGATCACCAGCCTCAGCACCTCGCTGGCTCCCTCGTAGATGCGCAAGGCCCGGATTTCGCGGTAGAGACGCTCGACGGCGGTTCCTCGGACCACGCCTAATCCGCCAAAGACCTGCACCGCCGCGTCGATCACCTGCTGGGCGGATTCAGTCGCGAACAGCTTCGCCATCGAAGCTTCCCGCGTCACCCGTCCTCCCACGACATCCTTGGTCCATGCGGCCCGGTAGACCAGCAGGGCCGCCGCATCGATCGACGTCGCCATGTCGGCGACTTTGCCTTGGGTCAACTGGAACTCGGCCAGAGTCCGGCCAAACAGGCGTCGGTTGAGCGCTCGCGTCCCGGCCTCGTCCAGCGCGCGGCGCGCGAAACCGAGTGCCGCAGCGCCGACCGTGGAGCGGAATGCGTCGAGCGTCGCCATGGCGATCTTGAAGCCCTCCCCTGTGCGACCCAAGAGGCGCTCCGCGGGAACGCGGCACCCGGCCAGGCGCAGGGTCGCAAGCGGGTGCGGCGCGACGACTTCGATGCGCTCGGAGGCATCCACGCCGGGCGTGTCGGCATCGACAATGAAGGCGGACAGACCCTTGCTCCCCGCTCCCTCGCCCGTCCGGGCGAAGACGACGTAGTAGCTCGCGAGGCCGCCGTTGGAAATCCAGGTCTTGATCCCGTCCAGACGCCAGAATTTGCCGTCGCGCACGGCAGTGGTCGACACTGCCGCGACGTCCGAACCGGCGTCGGGCTCCGAGAGGGCAAACGCGGCGATCGCCGAACCGGCCGCGACTCGGGGGAGAAACGCGCGTTTCTGGTCCTCGCCACCAAACAGCGTGATCGGGACGCTGCCGAGACCTTGCATCGCCAGCGTGAAATCGGCGAGCCCTGAGGCCCGTCCGAGAATTTCGCGCCCAAGGCACAGACTGCGCACGTCAACCTGCTCGCGCAGGCCGCCGTAGGCCTTGGGAATGCAGACCCGCAGCAGTCCTGCTTTCCCCATTGCAGCCGCCAGACGGCCGACGCAGGCATAGACGGCATCCAGGCTGTCCTCCGCACCGACGAGGAGCGGTGGCAGGGCTTCCGCCCCCCAGCGCTCGACCTCGCGCGCGTAGGCGCGATGGCCATCGTCGAAGAACGGCCAGGCAAGGTAGCTCGTGTCGGCCATCAATTACCCTCGAACACGGGCTTCTGCTTCGCGACGAAGGCGTGATAGGCGCGCTCGAAATCGCCGGTCTGCATGCAGAGGGCCTGGGCCTGAGCTTCCGCCTCGATGCACTCCCCCAGGCCCGAGTTCCACTCCTGCCACAGCATGGTCTTGGTCATGCCGTGGGCGAAAGTGGGACCGTCGGCAAGACCTTTGGCCATGGCGAGGGCTTCCTCCACGAGTTTTTCCGGATCTACCAGGCGGTTGTAGAACCCGAAGCGCTCGGCCTCCTCACCGCCCGTGACGCGCCCTGTATACAAGAGATCGGCGGCGCGCGACAAACCGATCAGGCGCGGCAACAAGGTGCACGCGCCCATGTCGGCTCCGGCCAGGCCGACGCGAACGAACAGGAACGCGAGCTTGCTGCGGGCGGTGCCAAGGCGCATGTCCGAGGCGCAGGCAATCATGGCGCCCGCTCCCGTGCACACGCCGTCGATGGCGGCGATGATGGGCTGAGGGCAGGCTCGCATGGCCTTCACCATGTCGCCGGTCATGCGGGTAAAGGCGAGCAACCCGGCCATGTCGTCCTTGCGCTTGAGTTCGACCAAGGGACCGATGATCTCGTGGACGTCCCCGCCCGAGCAGAAATTGCCGCCCGCGCCGGTTATAACTACCGACTTGACGTCGCTGGCGTAGTTCATCTCGCGGAACAGGTCGCGCAATTCGCCGTAGGACTCGAGCGTCAGCGGATTCTTGCGCTCCGGACGGTTGAGCGTGATGGTCGCCACCTTGCCCGATACCGAATAGGTGAAATGAGCGGCCTTGTAATTAGCGAGTTCGACTTTCTTCATGATGGAGTTCCTGGCGATTTGGGTTTTTTTGGGTTAGCCGGCCATGGTAAGCCCGCCGCTGACGCTCAGCACCTGGCCGGTGATGTAGTCGGTATTGGGTCCGACGAAGAACGCGATGGCCTGCGCTACCTCCGTGGGCTTGCCGAAGCGGCGCATGGGAATCGCCTTGATGAAGGCGTCGCGGATCTTTTCGGGAACCGCGGCCATGAGCGGCGTGTCGGTCGGTCCCGGGCAAACGCAGTTGACGGTCACGTTGAAGCGCGCACCTTCGCGGGCGAGAGCTTTGGTGAAGCCGATGAGCCCCGCCTTGGCACCCGAGTACACCGTTTCTCCCAGGCTCCCGACCCGGCCGGCATCGCTCGAAACGTTCACGATCCTGCCGGACTTCCGCTCGAACATCTGCGGCAGCAGCGCCTTGGTGAGCCGCATCGGGCCGATGAAGTTCAGGTTGATCACTTTCTCCCAGAAGGCGTCGTCGCTCTCGAGAAACGGTTGCGTCTTGCCCCATCCCGCGCCGTTCACCAGGATGTCAACGCGCCCGAGGCGCTGCAGGGTCGTCGCGACGAACTTCGCTATGGACTCGCGATCGGTGAGATCGAGGTACGCGTATTCCGCTTTCCCGCCCTGCTTGCGTATCTCGGCAGCCACGGCCTCGCCCTTGTCGCGCGCGATGTCGCCGATACATACCGTCGCCCCGTCTTCGGCCAGACCCTGGGCGGTTGCCTGGCCGATGCCCGAGGCGCCCCCGGTGACCACGGCAATCTTGTCGTTCAGATTCATAGCGTCTCCTTGGAATAGCTCTGTGTGGCACTACGATTCAGGAATTCGGAAACTCTGCGGCGGGTCTCGGGCTCCTCGTACAGATGCCGTGTGGCGGCAAGCTCTTCGGAAAAGCCGTCCCGCGCCGGATCGTTCTGCGCCTCTATGCAGCGCTTGGCTGCGGCGAGCGCGGCCTTGGGCGCGGCGGCATAGCGCGCCGCCAAGTCCCGCGTCCACTCAGCCAGCTGCTCGCGCGGCCTCGCCCATTGGACCAGCCCCAGCCGCTCCGCCTGCGCCCCATCGATCACCTCGGCGCCAAGAATCAGGCGGCTCGCCACGCCGCGCCCGCAGAGCCTCGTCAGTCTCTGCGTGCCGCCCGCGCCGGGCACGAGGCCGAGCCGCGCCTCGGGCAGGCCGAGCTTGGCCTCGGTGGCGGCGACCCGAAGGTCGCAGGCGAGCGCCAGCTCCAACCCCGCGCCCAGAGCCGCCCCGCCGACCTCGGCGAGGGTGACGATGGGCGAGGTCTCGATGCGGCGGAAGAGGCTCTGCATCCGCGTCACGACCCGCAGCATTGCATCCGGTCCGCCGGCGGCGCCGAGGCTCGACCGAATCAGCGCGAGGTCGGCTCCGGCGCAGAAAGTCTTTTGATCGCTGCGGAGGTGCAGCACGGTCATTTCTTCGCTGCTGGCGGCCTCGTCGAGAGCCGCCTCCAGGCGGGTGATCAGCGCATCGTCGATCGCGTTCACCGGCGGGCGCGAAAGCGTGATCACGACCACGGGGCCGGTTCGGTCGACCCGGACCGTCTCAGCTTCCGGATTCACTGTCGGGTTCCCGATGGGAAACGCATTGCGCCGGCGTTCTCATGCAAAGGCGTTGCTGAGATAGAGGTCCTTGAGCTTGCGCCGCTGCAGCTTGCCCGTGGCCGTGACCGGCATTTCCTCTATCCATTTCACGAGCCGCGGCCGCTTGATCTTCGGCAGCGCATCGATTCCCGCCTGCGTTCGCTCGCGCGCCTCCAGTTCCCGGCCCGTGGCCGCCACGGCAAACAGTGCGATGGCCCCCAGTCCTTCGGAGTTGGTATAGCCGACGGCGGCGAGTTGCTGCACGCTGCCGGCCGCAGACGAGAGCAGCGACTGCTCGATTTCGAGCACGCTCACCCACTGTCCGGAGATCTTCAGCATGTCGTCGTCGCGGCCGCAAAACTCAAAGAGATTTGTGCCGGCCGGCCGGAAAAGGTCGCCTGGCGAAAACCATCCGTCGGCGAAGCTGTCGCTCTGCGCTTGCGGTCGCTTCCAGTAGCCGAGCGAAACGCAAGGGTGCCGCAGCCAGACTCGCTGCGGCGCTCCGGCGGCCTCGGCGGCGACGGCACGTGGGCGTACCTCGACCATGGGCGAGGGCGACAGCAGGCCGCTGTCGTCGTTGCAGTAAAGGACGAGGGCGATCGTTTCCGAGGCTCCGTAGCCGGATATGGGCGCGATTCCAGTCGCCTCTCTCCATAGGCTGCGCACGGCCCCGGGGAGCGCCTCGCCCGCGGAGACGAAATGCCGCACGCCGGCGCGAGCGATTCGTCCTGTCAGTCCCGCCTGCAGAATCTTCAGATACAGCGTGGGCACCGAAAACAGCACGGTCGGACGATGCTGCTCGGCGATCAGGGCGACGCGCTCGGCGGTCGGCCACTCGCTGTCCAGAATGACCGTCGCGCCAAGCCGCAGGCCCGCGCAGAGCGCGTTGCCCATCGCGTAGGCAAAGAACAGCTTCGAGGAAGCGTACAGTCGGGCCCGCTTGTCGACGCCAAGCACGGTCTTCGCGAAGCTCGCGGTCTCAAGCACCGCGCGCTGCGCATGAATGACGCCCTTCGGAAGCCCGGTCGTCCCCGAGGTATAGAACCACAGCGCCGGGGAGTCTGCCGGGCGCTGCGCGGCTGGAATTGCCGCGGCCGCACTCCAGAGTGCACGCGCCTCGCGCTCCGCGAGGATTCGCGGTGCCGCGGCGTCCCCGCGCAGCAGCTGTTGAAGAGCCGTGACTTCGGCGGAAGCGCTGAAAACGAAGCGGGCGCCGCAGTCGGCGAGCACAGCCGACAAGTCCTTTTCGAACAGGCGCGAATTCAAGCCTACCGCGACGCCGCCCGCCCAGATGACGCCCAGATAGGCGACGACCCAATCGATGCTGTCAGGCGCGTACACGAGGACGCGATCACCGGCCTGCAGCCCCAGACTCTGCCAGGCTCCGGCCGCGCGACGGACCGCGTCACGCAGCTCCGAGTACAACATGCGCGAATCTCCGCACTGCAGCGCTACACGACCGTCTTCCCCCGTCGATAGCAGAGACTCGGCGGCGTTCATCGACATTCTGGCCCCCGAAATACCCGTATCCCCTGCCCAAAAACCGAGCAGACCGCCTAGTTCTTATTACAACGCCCGGAGTGGCCTTTGATCTGGATCAATTGACACCGGGATAGGCCGATGAAGCGCGATCCTTGCTCGAAGTCCGTCGGCGAGAGACGGCGATGCGTGAAACCACCCTGCGGTTCACCCCTCTTCGGTTCCGGAAGCTTGATATGGATCAAACCCGCCACTTGCGGCAGGATTAGGTTTTCCGTTCGGGCCGCACATCGAGATCGGTCGATCTCTGAGGACGAGCGCGCATGCGCTACCGGTCTTTGGAATCATCGGTATCACGCGGCCGGACATCTCAACATTGGAGGTCGACGATGAAGAGCATTCGCATCGCAGTGGCGGCGGGAGGAACCCTGCTAGCAATGACGTTGGCTGGAGTCTTGGGAGCCGGAATCGCGGCGGCGCAGGAACCGATCAAGGTGGGGGCGTTTCTGTCGGTGACCGGGCCGGCCGCCTTTCTCGGCGATCCCGAGCAGAAGACGCTCGAGCTCTACGTGGAAAAGCTCAATGCCGGGGGCGGCGTTCTGGGAAGAAAGCTGCAGCTCGTCGCCTACGACTCCGCCGGCGACGCGGACAAGGCTCGCACCTTTGCCAGGCGGCTCATCGAACAGGACAAGGTCGACGTGATCGTCGGCGGCTCGACGACCGGCGAAACCATGGCCGTGGTCCCGCTCGTCGAACAGGCCGGGATTCCGTTCATTTCGCTCGCCGGCGCGGTCGTGATCATCGAACCGGTCAAGAAGTGGGTATTCAAGACGCCGCACACCGACCGCATGGCATGCCAGAAGATCTTCGTCGATATGGGCTCGAGGGGCATTTCGAAGATCGCTCTCATCTCGGGTGCTGGCGGCTTCGACAAGTCGATGCGCGCCGAGTGCCTGAAGGTGGCGGCGCAGCACAAGATCGAGATCGTCGCCGATGAAACCTACGGCGCAGGCGACGCCGACATGACCGCGCAGCTCACCAAGATCCGCGCCACGCCCGGTGTACAGGCCGTGCTCAACACGGGATTCGGCCAGGGGCCGGCGATCGTCACCAAGAACTTCGGGCAACTCGGCATAACAGTCCCGCTGTACCAGTCGCACGGCGTCGCTTCGAAGGAATACGTGAAGCTCTCCGGCGAAGCAGCCGAGGGCGTGCGACTGCCCGCGGCGGCCCTGCTGGTGGCGGAGACCCTTCCCGACAGCGATCCGCAAAAGAAGGTGGTGGTTGCCTACAAGCGCGAATACGAAGGTCGCTTCAAGTCCGAGGTATCGACCTTCGGCGGTCACGCCTACGACGGTTTGATGCTCGTGGTCGAGGCAATGAAGCGAGCCGGTTCGACCGACAAGGCGAAGGTGCGCGACGCCCTGGAAGCAACGCGCGGTTACATGGGAACGGCAGGAATGGTGAACATGTCGCCGCACGACCACATGGGCCTGGACCTCACGGCTTTCCGCATGCTGGAGGTTCGCAGGGGCGACTGGTCCCTCATCAAGTAATACCGGCGCCGGCGCGCCCCGCGCCGGCGCCTGGAGGAGGAGCGGATGAGCGGTCAGCTTGCGCAATATCTGCTGAGCGGAATTACCATCGGCGCGATCTACGCGCTGGTGGCGCTCGGCTTTTCGATCATCTTCAACGCGAGCCACGTCATCAACTTCGCCCAAGGTGAATTCGTGATGATCGGCGGGATGACAACCGTGTCGCTGACGGGAGCGGGATTGCCGCTGCCGGTGGCGATGATCGCGGCGGTGGGGCTTGCGGCGCTTGTCGGCCTCGCCCTGGAGAAGCTCGCGGTCGAGCCGGCGCGCCGCGCGCCCGTCGTCACCCTCATCATCATCACCATCGGCGCCTCGATCCTGCTGCGAGGGCTTGCCGCGCTCGTGTGGGACAAGAAGCTGCATACGCTGGCGCCCTTTTCCGGGAGCGCGCCCATCGAAATCGCCGGGGCAGCGTTGTTACCGCAAAGCCTTTGGGTGCTGGGAGTGAGCCTCGCTATCGTTCTGGCGCTGTCGTGGTTTTTCGGGCGCACTCTGCTCGGCAAGGCGATGCTCGCCACGTCGAACCAGGGCGTGGCAGCGCAGCTCGTCGGCATCAATGTGCGTCGAGTACTGCTCATCTCGTTCGGTCTTTCGGCGGCGCTCGGCGCCGTTGCGGGGATCCTGATTACCCCGATCACGCTGACGTCCTGGGACGTGGGCATCATGCTGGGCCTCAAGGGATTTGCTGCTGCCGTGCTCGGGGGCCTGGGCAGCGGCCCGGGCGCCGTGCTCGGGGGCCTGGTGCTTGGAGTGGCCGAGTCGCTGTCGGCGGGATACCTCTCCTCGGCCTACAAGGACGTGATCGCCTTCGTGCTGATGCTGGCTGTGCTGTTTTTCAGGCCCGCCGGGATTCTGGGTGGTCGCGCGGCCGAGCGTGTGTGAATGATCGCGCGGTTCGTCTCCCCCCGCATCGGAGGGCTTGCGGCCCTGCTGGCCGTCATCGCGGCCTTGCCTCTGGCGCTCAGCAACAATTATTTCTACGAGGTCGCAATCCTGGTCGGACTGAATGCGATCGTCTGCGTTGGGCTGAACCTGCTGATCGGTTACGCCGGCCAGATCAGCCTCGGGCATGCTGGGTTCTTCGGGCTGGGCGCCTACGGATCGGCGATCCTGTCGGCGCGCTTCGATTGGCCGCCGCTCGCCGCACTCGCGGCCGCCACGGTCGCGGTGGCACTGCTCGCCTACCTCATCGGCCGCCCCATTCTGAGGCTACGGGGCCACTACCTCGCGATGGCGACGCTCGGCATGGGCGTCATCGTGTCGATCGTGGCCGCGACCGAAGATCGCTGGACCGGGGGGCCGGACGGCATGTCCGTGCCCCCCTTCAAGCTGTTCGGCGCGACCCTGTCGGGCGAGGGCGCCTGGTATTGCGTGGTGGGCGCCCTGCTCGTGGCCGCCGTGTGGCTGTCGCTGAATCTCATCGAGTCGCCCACGGGGCGGGCGCTCCGTGCGCTCTCCAGCTCGGAAGTCGCAGCGGAGGTATCGGGGATCGACAGCGCCAGGCAGAAGGTGCTGGTGTTCGTGATTTCGGCGGTGTTCGCGTCGGTCGCGGGCAGCCTCACCGCGCACTATTCCGGGTTCATCACGCCTTCCAAGCTGACCTTCTTCCACTCCATCGAGCTCGTGACGATGGTGGTATTCGGCGGGATGGCTTCCACGTACGGCGCCGTCGTGGGCGCCGCGGTGCTGACCACGCTTCCGCAGCTCCTGACCGTGTTCAAGGATTACGAGATGGTGGTGTTCGGGGCTATCATGATGGGCACCATGATCTTCATGCCCAAGGGCCTGGTGCCGAGCATCGGCACATGGGTCGGCGGGTCGCGCACGCGGAAGGACCTGCGGTGAGCCTGCTTAGGACCGAGGGACTGTCGAAGGAGTTCGGCGGCGTGTGCGCGGTCGACAGTCTCTCCTTTGCGATCTCGCCCGGCAGGGTGTACTCGATCATCGGCCCCAACGGCGCCGGAAAAACGACTCTGCTGAACCTGCTCACCGGCATTTACGCCCCCTCGGGAGGCCGCATCTTCCTCGAGGACGCCGATCTCACCGGACGGGCGCCCCATGAATTCGCTCAAGCGGGAGTGGCCCGCACGTTCCAGAATCTGCAGGTGTTCTTCAACATGACCGCTCTGGAGAACGTGATGGTCGGTCGCTACCGCCGGGAACGTTGCAGCCTTGCGACTGCGTTGCTGCGGACTCCCGCGCTGGCGCGGGCCGAACGCACCTGCCGCGAGGAGGCAGCCGAACTGATGCGCTTTATCGGCCTCGCCGAATGGCTGGACGCGCGCGCCGAGGCGATGCCTTACGGCGCGCTGAAACGCCTGGAGATCGCTCGCGCGCTCGCAACGCAGCCGCGCATGCTGCTGCTCGATGAGCCGGCGGCGGGGCTGAATTCGGCTGAGATGCGCGGGATCGGCGAGCTCATCGGCTTGCTCGCCTCGCGAGGCCACACCGTCGTCCTGGTGGAGCACAACATGCGCTTGGTGATGGGGGTATCGGATCACGTGCTGGTGCTCGACTACGGCCGCAAGCTCGCCGAGGGCACGGCCGAAGAGGTACGGCGAGATCCGAGGGTCATCGAGGCGTATCTGGGAAGCGCGCTCGCGAGCGACTGCTCAGTGGGAAGCGCGACCACGAGCGGCGGCTCGGCGGGCGGCACCGCGGGGAGCGTCGCACCGACGTTGCACTGACATGCTCGAAATCCGCGCCCTCGAAAGCCGTTACGGCCGCATTCCGGCGCTGAGGGGCATCGATCTGCACGTCGCGGAGGGTGAGCTGGTGGCGCTGGTCGGCGCCAACGGCGCCGGCAAGACGACGTTGTTGCGCGCGCTTTCGGGCGTGCAGCGCGTGAGTGCCGGACAAGTACTGTTTCGCGGTGAGGACATCACGTTCACTCCCTCCGACCGGCGTGTGCGCCTCGGCATCGTTCAGGTCCCCGAAGGACGGCTCGTGTTCGCGCCGCTTTCGGTCGAAGACAATCTGCGGCTTGGTGGCTACACGCGTACCCGCGCCGAGAGCGTCTCGGAGCTCCAGCGGGTATTTGCCATGTTCCCTGCGCTCAAGGAGCGGAGGCGGCAGGCGGCGGGAACCCTCTCCGGTGGGCAACAGCAGATGCTAGCGATGGGTCGCGCGATGATGGCGCAACCGCAGTTGCTCTTGCTCGATGAGCCGAGCATGGGGCTGGCACCCCGGCTGGTCGAGGAGATCTTCGCCACCATACGCGCGCTGAAGACCTCGGGCACCACGATCTTCCTGGTGGATCAGAATGCCCGCGCAGCGTTAGCGGCTGCCGACCGGGGCTACGTGCTCGAGACCGGCCGCATCGTGCATTCCGGACCCGGCGCGCAACTGCTCGAGAACGAGCAGTTGCAGCAGGCCTATCTCGGCTTCTGACCCGATAGGACTGGACTCATGACTATCCCGGAACGGCCCCCTGCCAAAGTGAAGAAGGCGGCCACCTACTGCTATCAATGCGTCGCCGGCCCGGACCTGCTCACGGTGAAGGTCGTCGACGGTGTCGCCACCGAGGTCGAGCCCAATTTCGCGGCCGCCTCCGTGCATCCGGGCGGCGGCAAGGTCTGCGTCAAGGCCTACGGCCTGGTGCAGAAGCTCTACAACCCGAACCGCGTGCGCTCGCCGATGAAGCGCACCAATCCGAAGAAGGGCCGCGACCAGGATCCTAGCTTCGTGTCGATCTCGTGGGACGAGGCGTTCGATACCATCGCGAAGAAGCTGCTCGACATCCGCGCGAAGGGCCTCACCGACGAATCGGGCTATCCACGCGTCGCGGCAAGCTTCGGCGGCGGGGGCACGCCGCAGTCGTATATGGGGACCTTCCCGGCGTTCCTCGGAGCCTGGGGCTCGGTTGACATGGGTTTCGGCTCGGGGCAGGGCGTGAAATGCACGCACTCGGAGCATCTCTACGGCGAGTTCTGGCACCGCGCGTTTACCGTTTCGCCCGACACGCCGCTCTCCGAATACGTCATCTCCTGCGGCGCGAACACCGAAGCTTCGGGCGGCGTCGTCGGCGTGTGGCGGCACGCCGACGCGCGCGAGCGCGGCATGAAGCGTGTACAGGTCGAGCCGCATCTGTCGATCACGGGCGCCTGCTCGGCCGAGTGGGTGCCGATCAAGCCGAAAACCGATCCGGCATTCCTCTACGCGCTGATCCACATCATGCTGCATGAAAATGCACGCGAGCGGCTCGACGTCCCATTCCTGCGCGATCACACGTCTTCGCCCTATCTGGTCGGCCCGAACGGTTTCTACCTGCGCGACCCCGCGACGCGCAAGCCGCTCGTGTGGGACGCGAAGCACAACGCCCCGACGGCGTTCGACACGCCCGGCGTCGAGCCGGCGCTCGAGGGTCGGTACGGCGCCGAGGCGATCGAGACCGGCGCCGACGACGAGATCCTCGCACAAGGCAGACTCGACGGCGAGACCGCGTTCGCGAAACTCCTCGCGCACATGAAGCCCTACACGCCCGAGTGGGCGAGTGGAATCTGCGACGTCCCGGCGGCGACTATGCGGCGCGTCGCCGCCGAGTATCTCGATCACGCGCATATCGGCGAGACCATCGTGATCGACGGCAAGACGCTTCCCTTCCGTCCCGTCGCGGTGGCGCTCGGCAAGACCGTCAACAACGGCTGGGGTGGATTCGAGTCCTGCTGGGCGCGAACGATGCTCGCGGCGCTGGTCGGCGCGCTCGAAGTGCCCGGCGGCACGCTCGGCACGACCGTGCGTCTCAACCGACCGCTCTCCGAGCGGCACGAAAGCGTCACGCCGGGGCCCGACGGATTCATGGCCTATCCGCTCAATCCGACCGACAAGGAGCGCTGGAACGCGAAGCCGAATATCCGCAACGCCTACCGCAGCCTGGTGCCGCTCGCCGCGGACGGGCCGTGGAGCCAGGCGCTCGGGCCGACGCATTTTTCCTGGATGTTCCTCGGCGAGACCCCGCCCGGGCTGCCGCGCGTGACTTATCCGGAGCTGTGGTTCGTGTATCGAACGAATCCGGCGATCTCCTTCTGGGACACGGCCAAGGTCGCCGAGCGGATGTCGCATTTTCCATTCGTGGTCGCGATGGCCTACACGCGCGACGAAACCAACCATTTCGCCGACATCCTCCTGCCCGACCAGATGGATCTGGAGAGCTTGCAGCTCATCCGCATCGGCGGGTCGAAATACATCGAGCAGTTCTGGAAGCACCAGGGCTTTGCCCTGCGGCAGCCGGTTGTCGAGCCGCGCGTCGATGCGAAGGACTTCACCGACATCGCCACGGAACTCGCCCGCCGCACCGGGCTGCTCGATCGTTACAACGAGTCGATCAACCGCGGCGCGGCGGGCGTGAAGCTCACGGGCAAGGGATGGGATTTCTCGCTCGGCGCGAAGCGCGCTTACACGCGGGACGAGATCTGGGACGCTGTTTGCCGCGCGGCCAGCGCCGAGCTGACCGACGGCGACGAGACCCACGGCCTCGACTGGTGGAAGGAGCACGGCCTTCGCACCAAGCCCTTCCCGCAGTCCGACTGGTATCTGTATCCGACGCTCGCGGAGAAGGGATTGCGCTTCGAGCTGCCTTACCAGGAGCGGCTGTGGCGGGTTGGCAAGCAGCTCGAGCGCCGCATGCACGAAAACGGCATGCAGTGGTGGAACAGGCAGCTCGCCGAATACCAGGCACTCCCCGCATGGAAGGAATTCCCGAAGATCTGGGAAGACGAGCTCGCGCGGGTCGGCGGCAAGGCGCAGGATTTTCCGTTCTGGCTGCTCACCTCGCGCAGCATGCAGTACGCATGGGGCGGCAACGTCGGCATGCAGATCATTCACGAGGTCGCGGGGAACGTCGCCGGCCACGGCGGGGTCATCATCAATGCAGGCCGGGCCGAGGAGCTGGGCATCGCCGAGGACGACATCGTGGAAATCGCGACCCCCCGCGCGAGCGTCCGGGCACGCGCGGTGCCGCGCCAGGGAATCCGGCCCGACACGCTGCTCCTGATCGCGCAGTTCGACCACTGGGCGACGCCGTACGCGAAGGATTTCGGCGTGCCGAGCATGAACTCGCTCGTGCCGATGTCGATGACGCTCACCGACGCCACCGGCTCAGGCGCGGATCTGGTGCGCGTGAGCCTGAGGCGGACATGACGGCTCGGCGGGGGTTTTGGCCATGACCCGCTGGGTCATGATCGCCGACCTGCGCCGCTGCGTCGGCTGCCAGACCTGCACTGCGGCCTGCAAGCACACCAACGCGACGCCGCCCGAGGTTCAGTGGCGGCGCGTCCTCGACATGGAGGTGGGGGAATATCCGGAGGTGAAGCGCGTGTTTGTCCCGGTGGGATGCATGCACTGCGCCGATCCGCCGTGCATGCACGTGTGCCCTTCCACGGCGACGCGGCAGCGCAAGGACGGCATCGTCACCATCGACTACGACCTTTGCATCGGCTGCGCCTACTGCGCCGTCGCCTGTCCCTACCAGGCACGCTACAAGACGGACAAACCGAGCTTCGCGTACGGCGCTACGCCGATGGAGAACGAAGCCGCGGCGCACGATCCGAAGCGGCTCGGTGTCGCGACGAAGTGCACGTTTTGCAGCGACCGCGTCGACGCCGGGCTCGCGAAGGGCCTGAAGCCCGGCCTCGATCCGGAAGCGACGCCGGCTTGCGTCAACAGCTGCATCGCCGGCGCGCTGCACTTTGGCGACAAGGAAGACCCGGAGAGCAACGTGTCGAAGCTGCTTGCGGAGAACGAGCATTTCCGCATGCACGAGGAGCTCGGCACCGATCCGGGCTTCTACTACCTCTGGGACAAGGCGGTGAAGGAAGGCTACAAGGGCGGAGGCGGCGGGCAATGAGCTACGGCCCGAGACCCTGGATACAGCTCCACTGGGACACGCGCGCCGCGCTCAATTTCATCCTCGGCGGCACAGGCAGCGGCTTCATTCTGCTCGCCGCATTCGTGCCCCTCGCCCCGCCCGCCAGCCGGGCCGCCCTGCTGCTCGGACTGGCGCTTGTCGGCGGAGGACTCTTCTCGGTCTGGATGGAGATCGGCCGGAAGCTGCGCGCAATACACGTATTCTTCAATCCCTTCACCTCGTGGATGACGCGCGAGTCGTTTGTCGCGGTGCTCCTCTTTTCCTGCGGGGCCGCGGCCCTGGCGTTCGACTCGCAGCGCCTTGCCGCAATCACCGCGGTCGTCGCCCTGGGCTTTGTCTATTGTCAGGGCCGCATCCTGCGCGCCTCGAAGGGGATCCCCGCGTGGCGCGAGCCGACGATCACCTGGCTCGTTTTCTGGACTGCGGTCGCCGAGGGCGCAGGCCTGTTCCTGATCTTCGCCGCATTCACCGGCGCGGGTACGCCCGCCTCGGCCGGCGGCACGCTCGTGCTCGCCGTGGTCGCGCGCGCCGTCGCGTGGTCGGTGTATCGCAGGCGAGTCGAGGCGGATCTCGTGCCGAAGGCTCGCGCGGTGCTCGAACCGGCGGGCAAGCAGCTCTATCAGCTCGGCGCGATCGTGCCGCTCGCGCTCGTCCTGGCCGGCGGCGCGATCGAGGCGTTTACGACGGCCGCCAGCGTGCTCGCCGGCATCGCCGCGCTCACCACCGGCTGGCGCTTCAAGTTCGTCCTGGTCGTGCGTGCTTCGTTCAACCAGGGATTCGCGCTGCCGCGCACTCCGGTCCGCGGCGGCAAATAGAGGGAGTGACGATGGCCAAGCCAGCAGGGATGTCGCGCGGGGTGCGCTACCGGTTCGATCCGGCGGCCGAGACGATGCCGCGCGGGAAGCTCCGCGCTTTGCAGCTGAAGCGCCTGAAGCAGACCTTGAAGAATGCCTGGGACAAAGTCCCGCTTTACCGCAAGCGCATGCAGGAGAAGGGAATCAAGCCGGCGGATATCCGCAGCCTCGACGATCTCGCCGCCTTGCCGTTCACCATGAAGAGTGATCTGCGCGACCACTATCCCTTCGGCATGTTCGCGCGGCCCCGCGAATCGCTCGTGCGCCTGCACGCCTCCTCGGGCACCACCGGCAAGCCGACCGTGGTCGGCTACAGCGCAAAGGACATCGCCACCTGGGCCGACCTGATGGCGCGGACCATGGCTTGCGCCGGGGCGCGGCCGGGCGACGTGATCCACAACGCATACGGTTACGGCCTGTTCACGGGCGGTCTCGGCGCGCATTACGGCGGCGAGCGCCTTGGCGCGACCGTGGTGCCGATGTCGGGCGGCGCCACCGAGCGTCAGATCGTGCTTATCCAGGACTTCGGCGCGCGCGTGCTGTGCGCCACGCCCTCCTATGCGCTTTCCATCGCCGAAGTCGCGGAAAAGCAGGGCGTGGACCTGCGCAAGTCGAAGCTCGAGATCGGCATCTTCGGCGCCGAGCCCTGGAGCGAGGCGATGAGAAAAGAACTCGATGCACGCCTGGGCATTCAGGCGGTCGACATCTACGGCTTGTCGGAGATCATGGGGCCAGGCGTCGCCGCCGAGTGCGTGGAAGTGCGCGACGGTCTTCACGGCTGGGAGGATCACTTCCTGTTCGAGGTGATCGATCCCGACACGGGCGAAGACGTGCCCGAGGGACAGCCCGGCGAGCTGGTGATCACCACGCTGACCAAGGAAGCCCTGCCGATGCTGCGCTACCGCACGCGAGACATCACCCGC
>Ga0187773_10000394_pt1 | contig 17512 bp, 17 predicted proteins | sample 0216_BV02_MP05_1_FD_133133 | JGI IMG/M metagenome (GOLD analysis project Ga0187773, IMG submission 133133) | Tropical peat soil microbial communities from peatlands in Department of Meta, Colombia - 0216_BV02_MP05_10_MG | ecosystem: Environmental > Terrestrial > Soil > Wetlands > Peat | place...
ATCAGCGCGGGGAAAGCGAAGTCGGACCGTATCAATCGCCCATGGAGGACGGCAAGATGTACTTCCACGAGTACGTTCGCCGCGGGCTGGCCGGAAATCTCTAAGGCCCTGCTGGTTTCCGCGCCGGGGGCCTCCGACTCCCTCCTCGACGGGTAAGATAGCCGCCATGGTCCTCATGGCGCTCGTCAGCACGGACGTGCTCGCCCGACATCTGGACGACCCGGACTGGGTGACGTTCGACTGCAGGCACGATCTGGCCGACCCCGGCCGCGGGAAAGGCGACTACCTGATATCCCACATTCCGGGCGCGCGCTTCCTCGACCTGGATAAGGACCTGTCCGCGCCCAAGACCGGAAGGAATGGCCGTCATCCCCTTCCCGACGCGTCCCTGTTCAAGAAGAAGCTCGGCCAGGCCAGCGTCGATTCGCGAAAGCAGGTCGTCGCCTACGACGCCCAAGGCGGCATGGTCGCGGCGAGGCTCTGGTGGATGCTGCGCTGGCTGGGGCATCTTCCGGTCGCGGTGCTTGACGGGGGCTGGAACAAGTGGGCCTCGGAAGGGCGGCCGCAGAGCGCCGAGATCCCGGCTCCGCAGCGGGCGCGGTTCAAGGGAAAACCCCGCAGGATTTTCGTGGGTTCGCGATTCGTACGCTCGCACCTCGGCGACCCCGGCGTGGTCCTGCTCGACGCGCGCGCACCAGACCGCTTCCGCGGGCAGAACGAGACCCTCGATCCGGTGGGAGGACGCATACCAGGCGCGCGTAACCGCTATTTCCGCGACAATCTGGGGGCAGATGGTTGTTTCAAACCGTCGGCCGTTCTGAGGGGCGAATTCGGCGCCGTGCTCGGCGGCGCCGATCCGCAGGATGTCGTGCACTATTGCGGCTCGGGCGTGTCCGCCGCCCACAACCTCCTCGCGATGGAGATCGCAGGCCTGCGGGGAGGGCGCCTGTATCCGGGGTCGTGGAGCGAATGGTGCGCCAACCCTTCGCGTCCCGTCGCCGCAGGCGAGCCGCAGCCGGAGCAGAGCTGACGCCCCGATGGCCGGATGGCTCGCCGATGCGATCCTTTTTCTGCACGTTCTCTTCGTGCTCTTTGTCGTCGGCGGCTTCGCCCTGATCCTCGCCGGCGCGCAGCACTGGGACTGGGTTCGCAACCGGGCGTTCCGCGCGCTGCACCTTGCGGCAATCGGTTTCGTTGCGGGAGAGGCACTGCTCGGGCTCACCTGCCCCCTCACGCGCTGGGAGGATTGGCTGCGCGCGGGGGCGCCGCAGGAGCGAGGCTTCGTCGGGCGCTGGCTCGCGCGGCTGCTTTACTACGATTTCCCGGAGTGGGTGTTCGCCCTCGCCTATTGCGCGTTCGCCTGTGCGGTCATCTGGGCTTGGCTCGCGATCCCTCCTCGTCCACGGGCCAAGACGCTATTATCCTGAATCAACCACCCGGACCTCGATGAAGCAGTACCTGGATCTCATGCGCCACGTGCTCGAGCACGGGGCGAGGAAAACCGACCGTACCGGCACCGGGACGCTCTCGACGTTCGGCTGGCAGATGCGCTTCGACCTGCGGCAGGGTTTCCCGCTGCTCACCACCAAGAAGGTCCACCTCAAGTCGATCATCTACGAGCTGCTGTGGTTCCTGCGTGGCGACACCAATGTGCGCTGGCTGCAGCAGCACGGTGTGACCATCTGGGACGAGTGGGCGGACGATCGGGGCGAACTCGGGCCGGTGTATGGCTCACAGTGGCGGAGTTGGCCTTCCCCCGACGGAAGCTCGATCGATCAGATTTCGAGGGTCGTGGAATCGATCCGGACTCGTCCCGACTCGCGCCGGCACATCGTCACGGCCTGGAATCCGGCTGAGATCGACAAGATGAAGCTGCCGCCCTGCCACGCGCTCTTCCAGTTCCATGTTGCCGCCGGCGAGCTATCCTGTCAGCTCTACCAGCGCAGCGCGGACATCTTTCTCGGCGTGCCCTTCAATATCGCCTCCTACGCGCTGCTCACCATGATGACCGCCCAGGTCACCGGCCTACGGTGCGGGGAATTCATCCACGTTCTGGGCGACGCGCACCTCTACGCGAACCATCTCGAGCAGGCGAAGCAGCAGCTCTCGCGAGCGCCCCGGCCGCTGCCGCGCATGCACCTCAATCCCGCGGCCCGGGACATATTCGGCTTCCGCTACGAGGATTTCATCATTGAGGGCTACGACCCGCACCCGGCGATCAAAGCGCCGATTGCGGTCTAGGGAGTTACAGCGCCGGCGGCGGGATGCGGCGGCGGTTACGGGTTCTCCGGCTCCGGCCCGGAGCGGGCGATGAGATCGCTCAGGGTGCGGGTTGAGACCGCTTCGAGCGGGCCTCCGAGACCAACCGCCGTGCGCGCTTCCACCAGCGCTTCCTTGTAACGCTTGAGGTCCGCCAGAGCCTGCGCGAGGTTGTTGTGCGCGGCGGCCGAATCCGGGTGGGCGCGGGCCGCCTTCCTGAAAGCGCGCTCCGCAGATTCGAGATCGCCTTCAGCATAGGCGGTATTCCCCAGGCCGAGAAGCGCCACCAAGTCGTCCGGGCTGCGCGCCAGGACGCTCTGGTAGGCGATCCTCGCGGTTTCTCGATCGACCCTCTCGAGCTTCGCGACAGCACTCAGATAGTCCCGCTGCGACACGCTCGCCGGCGCCCGCTGCGGAGGCAGCGCAAGCATCGCCCAGTGGTCGCTGCGACTCCAGGTGCCCTCGAAGGAGCCAAGCCGCATGGCGAGCCTGCGCTCACCACCGGAGCGCAACAGGATCCGCTGCGCGTCCAGGTCGTAACCGATCGCCACCGCGTAGTGCCACACCGGGCTCCAGTCGAAGGCAAGGTTCTGCAGCACGATGACTGGATTGCCCGCTGCGAGCTCGACAAGAAGGCCCGGAAGGCCCGAACTCAGCTCGACGGCGACCAAGCCGTTGCGGCGCGCGGCGGCGAGCATTTCCACCTGTAGGCTCCCGTGCCGTCCGGGAAGATAGAGCTGAGGCCGCAGCATCTCGGGCTCGACCGACCTGCCCGTGGCCCCGAGCACCATCGCCAGCGCCGCCGGTCCGCACTGATATTCGTCCTGCGGGTAGAACGGGACGGGGTCAAGCTCGACGCGCTGCGGGAGCTGCGCCTGCTCAGCGATCGTCTGCAGTTGCGGCGTGGCGCAACCAGCAAGCGATCCGAGAAAGATGCCCGCCGCCAGAAGGCGGCGGGCGTTACACCGGTTTGACCAAGAGGGGAGGGTCACTTGGCCTTCCGGGTAAAGGGAAACACCTTGGTGAAACCGAGTATGTCGGTCACCAGAAGAACGATAAAGACCAGGAATGCAATCCACAATACATCTACCGGGTCAAATCCACCCGCGGGGAGAGAATCAAGACGCGAGGCAGCCCGCTCGAGCTCCTCATCGCTCAACGCGTCCACCCGGGCCTTCGCCTCGGACGGGCTGACTCCGTAACGCTCCAGGCCGACGCGGACCTCATCCCGGGCGAGGAGCGCCTCGATACGCTGGCGCACTGGGGTTCCCGCTTGGAGCGAAGCGTCCGCTTGATCGGTGGGAACCAATTCGGCGTGCGCCGCGGGTACGGGCAGCCCCAGACAGAACATGGTTACCACAAGAGCCCGCGCAATGTTCCTGCTGATGCTTCTCATCACTCCTCCTCGCTTTCCCAAACATTGACAAGACTTCACTTAGGCCCGCACCAGTTTCCCTTCGAGCACACGCACTCTGTCGCCGACGGCAAATGCCGGCAGGCTCGACAACGAAACGGCGCGGTAGGACCCGTCGTCCATCCGCACCGTCACCCGGTAGACGCGTTTCCTCATGCCGTCCTCGGTGCCGTCCGCACCGGAGAACAAGCTTCCCGCGGCACCAAAGAGGGTCGTCGGGGAATTGTCGTTTACTCGGTCAGGCGGGCTGCCGATGGGTCGGCCCGATTCTATACCAGCCCGCTCGGTTTCCACCCGGACTTCTACCGTGCGGATCGACTCGACCGTACCGCAGATTGCGCAGTTGCCCGATTTGGCGGGCTTCTCAGAGCTCGCCCCGCCTTCCGGCAGCACGCTCCGCCTTTCGGCCTGCGTGCCGGGTGGTCCTACGGTGTTCGCGAGGATCAACCCCAGCCCGAGCAGCACCAGCGCCGCCGCAATTCCTGCTACAAGCCCGGTGATCCGCGATGATTCCATTCTCGCATTCATGAATTTCATGCTTCCCGCTCATAGCCGTTTCCGGGGCCTCGCCCCCTTTTTCGCGGACTCACACGGGATGCCTCGTGGGCTCGGCAGAGCGGATATCCGGCGGCAACGCGGGAAAATTGGCAAACACCGTGCCAGGCACGACTAGATGAAACGTTTCAAATGTTTATGATCAAGTAGTGCCGAGCAGCCGTGCACAGGCTGTCACCTTTCGGCGACGGTTTTCCGTGGGCACCAAAAAACGGGGCTGAATGGGAAGGGAATTTCGTGTCGCCGGGCGGCGACATCCCCGGGGCCGACTCAGGCCCTTTCGGGTTTGAACATTTTCGATTCGAGCTGGTGGCGCTCAAGGAGCTTGTAGAACTCGGTCCGGTTGCGCTGCGCCAGTTTCGCGGCCTGGGTCACGTTGCCGCCGGTCATGCGCAGAATGCGGACAAGGTACTCGCGCTCGAATGCCCCGCGGGCCTGTTCCAGGGAAGCAAGCGGCAAGGGATCGTCCCTGAGCGCCTGCTGGACGAGCGAGGCCGGCACTACTCCGGATGCGCATAGCGCAACCACTTGCTCGACGACATTCACAAGCTGCCGCACGTTTCCGGGCCATGAGGCCGCGATAAGCAATTCGAGCGCTTCCGGAGCAAAGGCCTGGACGTCTTTCCCGTAGCGCGCAGCGGTGGCTTTGAGATAGTGCATTGCCAGCGGAACGATATCTTCGCGCCTCTCGGCAAGCGGCGGGAGGGTCAAGGACACGACATTCAGGCGGTAGTACAGATCTTCCCGGAAGCGCCCTGCCTTCATCTGAGCGTCGAGGTCGCGGTGCGTGGCTGAGATGACGCGCACGTCCACGGGCGATCCCTGCGTCGCGCCGACCGCGCGGACCTCGCGGTCCTGCAGCACGCGCAGCAGCTTCGCCTGCAGCGACAGCGGCATATCGCCGATCTCGTCCAGGAACAGCGTTCCACCATCCGCCGCCGGAATCAGGCCCTTATGGTCGTAGATAGCGCCGGTGAAGGACCCTTTGCGGTGACCGAACAATTCGGACTCCAGCAGATTCTCCGGAATCGCGGCGCAGTTGACCGCGATGAACGGCGCAGCCGCTCGGCGGCTCGCGCGGTGGATCGCTCGCGCCAAGAGCTCCTTGCCGGTACCGCTCGCTCCATGGATGAAAACGCTGGCATCCGATTGCGCCACCAGGCGCGCCTGATGCAGGACGTTCTCCATTCTCGGGCTTTGCGTGACGATCTCTGCCCGCCAATCCTCCTTCACTGCATCGGGCCCCGAGCCCGAGAGCCGCAGCGCCTGCTCCACCTGCTCGAGCAATTGCTTCCCGTCGAAGGGCTTGAGCTGAAAACCGAATACGCCACGCCTCGTGGCGGAAATCGCGTCGGGGATCGTTCCATGCGCCGTGAGGATGATGACCGGCAGCGTGGGCGCCTGCTTGTGGGCTTCGTCGAACAGGGATAGCCCATCCATCCCGCCCATTTTCAGATCGGTGATGACGAGGTCGGGCCGCGATGCGGCCAGGGCGGCGAGCGCCTTTTCACCGCTGTCGACGGCCTGGACCGCGTAGCCGGCGGCGTTCAGGCGCAAGGACACAAGCTTGAGGATATCCGGGTCGTCGTCGACAAGAAGAATTCTGCTCATTTCGTTCGGGCCTTCTCGCGCTCGATGATTTCGCGTTCTATGGCCTTCAAGGCATCGAGCTGTTCCTTGAGCTGGGCCGAGCGGCGCTGCTCGCGCGCGCGTTCGCTGATCTGCGTATAGAGCAGGCCGGCGAACTGCTGCAACGACCCACGCGGCACCTGGGCGGCGGCCGATTCAGCGAGCGGCTCTAGCAGGCTCGCGGCCCGGCTGTCGTCATTGAAAGCGGTCCCCGGAAGAGAAAGCAGCAGCGCCAGTCTTACCCGCCCGTATGCGCCACGGTCCTTGGAAAACTTCTGGCTCGAAACGTTCAATTCGCGTCGCTGCCCCTCAGCCTGCATTGCCGCCACCCGCTGCGTATAGCCGATAAGCTCGATCACCAGGCGCGACTCCTCGCTCTCGGGCGCCGGGGCGGGGGGAGCCGGAACCCGCGCCGGGGGGTAAAGAGCGGCACACCCGACCAGCATCGAAAAGCACAGCAGGACTGCAAGTCTGCGGAACACGCGGTCACGAGGCGCCGCCGCCAAGCGGAAGCGTGACGCGGAAATGTGCGCCGGCGGCATGGTCGTCCACCACCTCGACGTGGCCCCCATGAGCAAGCACGAACTCCTTTGCAATGGCAAGGCCCAAGCCGCTGCCCTGCACGCGACCGTGATGCCGGCGCTCTCCCTGGTAGAACCAGTCGAAGACCCGGTCGCGATCCTCGCGCGGGATCCCCGGCCCCGCGTCCCCAACATCGAAAACGACATTATCCCCCTCCCGGTGCAGGGCCAAGGAAATAATACCCCCGTCGGACGAGTACTTGATGGCGTTCGATACCAGGTTGGCGACGACGGCGCGAAGCTTGTCCTCGTCCGCCTTGAGCACCACTGGCTGCAGCTGCAGGTCCGCCCGAATGCCTCTCGCCTTGGCCGTGAGCCGGTGGTCCTCAAGCACCTTGATCACAATCCTGTCGAACCGCACATCCGAGAGCCCCAGGCGCCCCACGCTTTCCTGAGCGCGCTGGTAGTCGAGCAGATCTTCTATGAGTCTTTGCAGCTGGATGCTCTTCTGCTGGAGGATTGCCATAATCTCGCGCTGTGCCGTCGAAAGCGGGCCCACGGTCCCATCCACCAGCAACTCGGATCCTTCCCGTAGTGCCGTGAGGGGCGTCTTTAGCTCATGCGAAACGTGCCGCATGAACAGACGCTTTTGTTCCTCCAGCTCGATCAATCTCTGCCGCAACCATTCGAGCCGGCTTCCCAGGTATTTCAGGTCGGCGGGCCCCCCCACGCGGATGCCGGCGTCGAACTCGCCGGAGCCCAGGCGCCGAATCGCCTGATCGAGCTGTCGAATCGGCCTGGCGATGAGAAGCGTCACCGCCACCGCGAGGAGTATTCCAAGAGGGATCGTGGCGGCGAACTGCAGCCACAGGGTGCGCTGCGCGCGCTCGGCCGTCCTGCGCATCGACTCAACCTCCCGGTCGATCAGGGCATTGCTCGTATTGAGAACCTCCCGCGCGAGATCCGACAAGGTCACGTAGCCTTCTATGAGCGCGGCCTTTTCCGCGTGGCTCGAGGGACTGCGCAGCAGCTTGTCGTACAGCTCCTGCTCCTTGTCGATGGTGCTGTTCAAGCCGTGCAATTGCAGCTCGTCGAGCGGCTGCAGGGACAGCTCGCTTGTGTTCGCTTTGAAATTTCCTCTCAAGCGGGAATAGTCGTTCAGCAATTCCGCGTCATCGAGGATGAGGTACTGGCGCGCGACCCGTTCCAGGGCCGTGGTCTGCTCGACAAGCAGGCGGCTCCCTCGCGACGCCTGCGCAGCTTGGGAGACCGCGCTCTGGCTCTGCCCGGCCAGCTCTTCGACATAGACCGCGGCATTGTAGAAGGCTACGATCAGCGGAGCGGCTACCAGCGCAAATGCAAGGAGCAGCAGGCTAAGGAACGATCTCGGGTAATAGCGCTGAGGGAAATCGAGCCCGATTTTCATCGCCGCTATAATGCCGCAGTTCCCCGAAACACGCCGAGAATGGATGAACCAGATTCCCAGCATCTCCAGCTTCGCCAACGCAGCGCAGAACCAATCACGACCGCGCCCCGGTCGCCGCACTTGAAGCAAGCCCCAAAGATTTCCATCATCGCCGCCGTGGCGCGGAATGGGGTCATCGGCGGCGGCAACCGGATGCTCTGGCACTTGCCGGAGGACTTGAGGCGGTTCCGGCGGCTCACGCTCGGGCGCGCCGTGATCATGGGGCGCAAGACCTTTGAATCGATCGGAGAGCCGCTTCCGGAGCGCCACAACATCGTCATCACCCGTTCGCGCGAGTGGGCCCGCAGTGGCTGCAAAGCGGTCCCGTCGATGGAAGCGGCCGTAGCGGCGCTGGAGCCGGCGCAGGACGCATTCGTCATCGGCGGCGCGGAAATCTATGCGCTTGCGCTCGCCTTGGCCGACAGGATCTACCTGACCGAGATCGAAAGGGATTTCGCCGGCGACACGGTTTTCCCCGATTTCGACCGCGCGAAATGGCGCGCCATTTCGCGTGAGCGACAGGTGCTCGAAGGGGCCGACGGGTTCAGCTATTCGTTCGTCGAGTACCGGCGCACCGTCTGAGCGTACGCGTCACCGAATGGCGCTGTGGCTCAGATCACGCGCACTTCCGGCAACGGAAATCCATTGAAGTTGCTCGCGTAGGCCGTGGTGTAGGCGCCCGCGTTCCTTATGTAGATGTAGTCGCCTTCCTGAAGGTCGGATGGTAGCGGCTCGTCACGCATTACAACGTCAATGGAGTCGCAGGTCGGGCCGGCGACGTTCCAGGGGATGTCCGGCCCCGCGCGGTCCGTGCGGATCTTGTACTTGAGGCCCTCGGCAGTTTCGATGATGCCACCGAACAATCCCGCATCCACGTGCATCCAGCGCCTGCCGGCACGGACGGCAGTTCCCATGATGCGGCAGACGAAATAACCCGCGTCGGAAACGAGAAACCGGCCCGGTTCGGCGATCACCCTCACCGTTTCCGGGAAAGCTTCGAGCGCTCGGTTGACCACTTCGCCGATCACCTCTATGGCCGGAATCGGCTTCACGTGCCTCACCGGGAAACCTCCGCCGATGTTCAGCAAACGCGGATTGAGTCCCAACTTAGCCATCTGGTCGAAGACCGCACGCGACTTTTCCATCCCCACGCGCCAGTTCTCGGGATTGCGGCACTGGGAGCCCACATGAAATGCGACGCCGGCGAGATCGGCCTTGAGCTTCGCCGCTGCAGCGATGATTTCACGCACCTCGCCCGCGTGGGCGCCAAACTTTCCCGCAAGCGGCCAATCGCTTCCGATGTTGGGCGTATCGATGCGCAGATAGAGCTTGGCACCGGCATCGATTGAATGGATTTTTCTCAACTCATCCACGCTGTCGATGACGAACCACTCGACACCTTTTCCAATGGCATAGGCCACGAAGTCGCGCGACTTCATCGGGTTCGAGTAGAAGATCTCGGCCGCCGGCACCCCGAGCGACAGGAGCAGGTCGAGCTCCGCGATGGAAGCGATCTCGAAACCGGCACCCTCCTCGATCAGCACCTTGAGCACGCGAGGGTCGGGATTCGCCTTGACGGCGTAATGGGGACGCACGCGCGGCATGGCGGCGAGGAAGCGCCGCACCTTTTCGCGGACGATGCTCGAATCGATCAGGAGGAAGGGCTTGCCGTAGCCGTCTCTGACGGCCGCCCGGACCTTGTCGAAGTCCAGGCTCGACTCGGGATGCGAGTCGAAGAGGTGGGTTTGTTCAAATGCCTGCTGTCGGATGGATCGGATGGTTTTCTTTGCTACTCCGGCGCGCATCTGCATCGAAAGAGTCTCCAGTAAAACCTACGTTACGGGAATATCGAGAGCGGAGAAATCCTGCGAGCCGTAGTACTCCCTCTTGCTTGTCATGATGACCTCCTTTATGCCGGTCTGCCGTTCACGATTCGTTCGCCAAAAGCATCGGGCCCGGGTTTGACCGTCCGCATCGCAGACAACCGAACCGGAGCCCGTGTGTATCCGATTATAGGGATTGAGACCTCGAAATCAAGCGGAATTTTTGCCAAGCTTCCCAGGCTCTCTCCCATAGCCAGCGGACAGCACGCTCCTCCATGTCCACAACCTATCGTAGAGAAGCTTCGAAGTAAACGCAATAGGCAGTGTTCGGGCTCCACGAGGAGCTGCTGCCGGGGCCTGGGCCGGCCCGGCCCCAGGAGAAAGCTCCTCGGCCTTCAGGGGCGCACTGCCTTCCGCGCCCTCACCACCTCGTAGCGGGTGTACCAGTCCGCCAGCGCCGTATTCGCGCGCGCCTGCTCCCCCTGCTCCAGAAGCACCGGGGGTGCCGGCTGAGCCTCTGCCAGAATTGCCTGTGTGTCGTCCCATCGAAAGGCAGCCGGTTTGCCCAGGAATGGAAGCAGTGCGCCCTGTCGGCTGAATAGGAACTGGTAGCTCACCATGGCGAACTGCCTCTTCTCGGGAAGCGCCGCGAACAGGTTGTCTCCGTAGGCCGGGTAGACCGCGTCTGACAGGGCGAGGCAGTAGAGGGTGGGGAAGATGTCGCGATGGCCTGAGTAACGATCGAGGTCGGGCGGCGTGGCCGGCAGATACGCTTTGGGCACATAGAAGTACCCGGGCACGCGATACAAGTCCTTGGCGTCCGAGGGGAGGTGGTACTGAAGCAGCGTGCGCAGATTGTGGTCGCCGGTCGCGACGATGATCGTCTTGCGGCCCAGCGGCCCCGATTCGATCCCGTCGATGAAAAGACCCAGCTGGTGGGTCGCGTACTGGTAGGTCTGGATCTGTTTCACGCTGCTTTCAAGGTCCTTGGCGAAATGGGCGCGCATCGAATCCGGGTCGAGGGGCAGCAGGTGGTAGGTCGAGGGAACGCTGTGCGGCGGGTGATTGGTGGTGCTCATGAGGAAGAGGAAGACCTTCTGTCCCTTGGCGTCGGCCTTCAGCAACAGCTCATGGGCGAAGCGGAAGAGGTACTCGTCGTATACGCCCCAAACGGTGCGCTCTGCGTCGGGATAGCGTGCCAGGATGTCGCCCATGTCGTGGGTCTCGTCGAAATACTGGCGCTTGAGAGCACGGCCAAGGGAGCGCCAGGCGTTGCTGCCCCCATGGATGAACACTGTTCGATAGCCCTGCTCCTTGAACGGGCGCAGCGCGGCGGCAGGAAAACTGATCTGCCCGTACTGCCCCTGCGTGAGCGGCGTGAGCGGCGAATTGAGGAGCAGCGCCTCGAGGGTCGGGTGCGTGCCATTCTGAGCGGGGAAGAAGTTCCGGAACGAGAAATCGCCTCTCAGATGCTTGCCCATCGCGCCGCTCAGGTTGTTCGTCGGCGAGTCGAATTTGAGGGCGTGCGCCCCCCAGGACTCCATCAGCGCAAACACCACATGAGGGGGATTCCTCGCAAGAATCGGGTTGTGCGGGGTGCGCCGGAATATCGACTCCTCCAGATCATGCGGGGTTCCGCTGTTCGAGCCCAGGGCGCGTCCCAGGTCGGCGAGCGAAGCAAACCCATAGGATGCAAGGCGCACCGTGGGGTCAGCGCCGATGGTGACCTGCGCACGCCTGTCCTTGGAGGAGTCGTACAGGGTCTGCAGGGAATTGCGCACGAGGTCATTTACAAAGGGATCGGCCGATACGGTTGCGTCCTGGTTGTGCAGCGGGAAGGTGCTCAACGAGCCGCGGGCGAACAGAGCCAGGATCAGCACCGTTGGAATTGCCACTGCCAGCCGCTTGGCCCAGGGCCGATCGACCGCGGAGCCCGGAGAGGCGAAGCGGAAAACCAGCCACGATTGAAGGACGGTGAGCGCAATCACCCCCAAGATCGCGCTCACTACGGGAAAGTCACTCCAGATAGAAGCGAGGACTCCCACGGTGTCGTCTTCGTATATTCCGAAGATGATCGGCGTAAACGGCGTCTTGTAGAAGCCGTAGTAGAAGTACTGGCAGGCCGCAGTGAAATTGGCGATGAAGAAGATGGCGGGCACTGCAATCCGCTGCAGTCTCGCGCCGGCCTTGCGCGCGAAGGCTGGGATTGCAGCCAGGCTCGCCGGCCCGAGCAGCAGCAGCAGCATGACCGACAGGGACTTCAGATCGAAGCGCATACCCATCCAGAAGGCGCGAGCGAGGTCCCCCGGGCGATCGGCAAAGAGCGTCACTTCTCCGTAATGGAGCAGCTGCGCCGCGCGGAACGCAAAGAAGCCGAGCACGCCAAGCGCAAGAACGGCCCAAGCGGATCGGGCAAATTGGATCGGCATCATTCTCCGTGCACGTCAATGGCTTCTGGAGCCTGCAGAACCGGTCTTGAGGAGACTATGAGCGGACACGCTGCCCTTCGTCAGCCTTCCGGACGGATGGTTCCGCCAGTGGTAGGTTCAAATCTTCGGCAGGGTGACGCCCTTCTGCCTCTGGTACTTTCCGCCGCGGTCCTTGTAGGAGGTTTCGCAAACCTCATCTGATTCGATGAACACGACCTGCGCCACACCCTCGTTGGCGTAGATCTTGGCGGGCAGCGGAGTGGTATTGGAAAATTCAAGGGTGACGTGGCCTTCCCACTCGGGTTCGAGCGGAGTCACGTTGACGATGATCCCGCAACGGGCGTAAGTCGATTTGCCCAGGCAAATGGTGAGCACATTCCGCGGAATGCGGAAGTATTCGACCGTGCGCGCCAGAGCGAAAGAATTCGGAGGGATGATGCAGTAGTCGCCCTTCACGTCCACGAAAGATTTGTCGTCGAAATTCTTCGGATCGACGATAGTCGAGTTCAGATTGGTGAAGAGCTTGAATTCGTTCGAGCAGCGGATGTCGTAGCCGTAGCTCGAGGTGCCGAACGACACCACGGGACGACCGTCCACCTGTTTCACCTGGCCCGGCTCGAAGGGCTCGATCATCCGCTGCTCGATCGCCATCCGGCGAATCCACTTGTCCGACTTGACGGTCATCGGAGTTCAGCATCCCGAATGAGCTGCGCGCGGTCTTGGGGCGGCTCACGGCGTGCTTCCGGGCGAATGATCTTTGCCGCCCGGCCAAGCATCGGTCTCTCAACTTTCATCCTCAGGTATTCTTGGAAACCACGATATTCGGGAATTTGGAGCTCATGTCCTTCGCCGATTCGGCGATCTTGATCGCCACGCGGCGCGCGATTGCACGATAGGTCCCAGCCGCTCGGCCTTCCGGGTCGGCCACGACGGTCGGCTTTCCCGAGTCGGCCTGCTCGCGGATATTGACGTCAAGCGGCAGGGCGCCCAGGAGCTCGATCCCGTAGTCCTTGCACATGCGCTCCGCCCCGCCCTGCCCGAAGATGTGTTCTTCGTGGCCGCATCGGGAACAGATGTGAGTGCTCATGTTCTCGACGACGCCGAGAATTGGAATCCCGACCTTCTCGAACATCTTGAGTCCCTTTCGCGCGTCGATCAACGCAATATCCTGCGGGGTCGTCACGATCACCGCCCCTGTGACGGGAACCTTCTGGGCGAGGGTCAGCTGGATGTCGCCCGTGCCGGGGGGCATGTCGACGACGAGGTAGTCGACATCCCGCCAGCGCGTATCCTTGAGGAGCTGCTCGAGGGCCTGAGTCACCATGGGTCCGCGCCAGACCATGGGCGTATCGATGTCGATCAGAAAACCGATCGAAATCGCCTGAATGCCGTGGCCCATCATGGGCTCGAGGGTCTTTCCGTCCTTCGACTCGGGCCTGCCGCTAATCCCGAGCATCATCGGTTGCGAGGGTCCGTAGATGTCGGCATCGAGCACGCCCACGCTCGCCCCTTCCGCGGCCAGCGCCAGGGCGAGATTGACCGCAGTTGTGGATTTCCCCACGCCGCCCTTCCCCGAAGCAATGGCAATGATGTTCTTCACGCCCGGGACGAGCTTGACGCCCCGCTGCACCGAGTGGGACACGATCTTGCTCGTCACATTGACCGTGACCCCCCCCAGCCCGGAAATTCCCCTGAGCTTCGCCGTCACGAGCTTGCGAATAGGCTCGAGCTGGGACTTGCCAGGGTAAGCAAGCTCGACGTCCAGTGCGACGGTGTCGCCCTCGACGTGTACCTTCTTTACAGACCTGGTCGTCATCAGGTCCTTGCCCGTATTCGGGTCAAGGACTTCCCTCAAGGCGCTGTGAATTTGTTCCTGTGTGACTGGCATGGTGGGGTCGGCGATCGGTAGCCAGATCGCATCCAGTAGGCAATAGGTTGATATTCTAGCAACTTTCCGACTCCGACCGGGCTCCGGCGCGGTAGAATGTCGTCATATCGGGGGGGAACCGCCGGCCCCATGCTGGCGGTACCGAAGTGATCCACTAATCGCCAGCAAGCATGCCGGACTACGCAAAGAGACCTTACCCTTATAGCGTTCTGTTTGTCGACATCGTCGGGTATTCGAAGAACCGGTCGGTGGCCGAGCAGATCCGGCTCAAGGAGCAATTCAACGAGCTTGTGACTAAGGCGATCTCAGGGGTGGCTGCCGATGAACGCATCATTCTGGACACGGGGGACGGCGCAGCAGTCTGTTTTCTCGGAGATCTAGAGGACGCCATGTTCGCCGGCCTGAGCCTGCGTGATGCCGTAGCGAACCAGGACGCGACCGCAAGCTCACCGCTACGAATCCGCGTCGGGATCAACTTCGGCCCGGTGAAGCTCGTGAAGGACCTCAATGGTCGGCAAAACATCGTCGGCGACGGAATCAATGTCGCCCAGCGCGTCATGAGTTTCGCCGAGCCGGGCCAGATCCTGGTGTCCCGCTCCTATCACGAACAAATCGTCCACCTCTCGGAGGACTACGCGCGACTGTTCCAGTACGAAGGACCGATGACTGACAAGCACCTGCGCGAGCACTTCGTGTACTCGATCATTGCCGCGCCAGGCATCATCGTGCGCACTGCCCCCGTTTCCACGCCGAAGCAATCGAGGCGACTGCCGAGCTTCACCGTTCCCAAGCTGCGGGCTCCAGACTTCAGAATTCCCGAAGTGACCTTGCGGCCCCTTGCGGCGCGACTCTCTGTGAACAGCAAGCTGCTGGTGGCCGCGCCCCTTGCGTTCATTCTCATCGTGAGCTCGGGCGTCATTGCGCGCAGCCACAGGACCGCTGGGGAGGAAAAGACGGTGCCCGCGAAGGTCGACCCGCCCGCCAAGCTCTCCACCGCGGATCCCGCACCGGCGACCGGGCCGAGCGCGGCCGACGCAGAAAGGGACTCGCAGGCCCCACCGGAGACCGAAGCCGCGCCTCCGCCGGCGAAATCCAGTCGCCGTCTGCCCAGGAAAACCCATGGCGCCGAAACGCCCGCCGTCGGCAAGGCGCCAAGTCTTCTGACGCCGGACAAGGCCAAGGCTCCTGCCCTTGCGGCAAGAGCAAGGGAAGCCGCGAACATGCCCACCGCCCCGCGAGATCCCGAGATCCTCTCCGCGCCCCGCGCCTCGATGCAGGAGGCAACCCTCAGCGTTGTCGCCTTGCCCTGGGCCGAGGTCTACGTCGATGGGACCAAGCTCGGCGTGAGTCCGCCACTGCGCTCGATCCCGGTCAAACCCGGCAAGCACAAGGTTGAGTTGAGGAATTCGTCCTTCCCGGCGCATGTCGAGACGGTCGAGGCGAAAGCCGGGACGGAAGTCAGCATCAGGCACAGGTTCCTCCGTTGAGGAATCGAGGATGAGTGATTTTCGCCGGATTGCGCTGCCGCTCGCCTGCGTTGCGTTGTCCGGTTGCGCATCGATGGGGAAATTCAACGAAGACGTCGCCGGACTCTTTTCGACCGCCGGCCGGGAGGAGCTCAAGTTCGGCGTGAGGGCCTACGAAGACGCCGAGTACTCCTACGCCGCCAAGCTCCTGCAGGCGAGCCTCGACGCGGGCCTGCGCGGCGCGGCTAACCGGGTCAGGGCTCACAAGTATCTTGCTTTCCTGCATTGCGCATCGAACCGGATCCAGCAGTGCCGTGACGAGTTCAGAAAAGCTCTCGAAATCGACCCGTCCTTCGATCTTCGGGAGGACGAGGCCGGACACCCGGTCTGGGGCCCGGCGTTCCGCAGCGTCAAAGGCGAGAAGTAGCCCGGCCCCATGACCGACCCTTGGCTGCTCGGGCGCTACGAAGTCGTCGCCGAACTCGGCAAGGGCGCGATGGGCGTCGTCTATCGCGCGAACGACCCGATGCTCAACCGCACCGTGGCCATCAAGACGATCAACATGGACGAAGCCGAGAACGAGGGGATGGCGGAGTACGAGGAGCGCTTCCACACCGAGGCCAAGGCTGCGGGCGGGCTCAACCATCCCAACATCATCATCATCTACGACATCGGCAAGAGCGGACACCTCTTGTACATGGCAATGGAGTACGTCGAGGGCCGCGAGCTTCGCGAACTGCTCGCCGACGGGAAACCGCTGCCGATCGCGCAGGCGATCGACATCGGCATCCAGGTCGCGGAAGGCCTCGCCTATGCCCACTCCCACAGGACCCGGGTCGTGCACCGGGACATCAAGCCGGCCAATATCCTGATCACGGCGGAGGGACGCGCGAAGATCGCCGACTTCGGCATCGCCCGGATGCGCTCGAGCGAGACGCGCACCCAGACTGGCATCATCCTTGGCTCGCCCAAGTACATCTCGCCCGAACAGGTCAAAGGAAAGCGCGCCGACCACCGCTCCGACATCTTCTCGCTCGGGGTGATTCTGTACCAGTGCCTCACCGGCGTGACGCCTTTCAACGGCGAAGGCCTGAGCGCCCTCATGTACCAGATCACCGATTACGAACCCGCGCCGCCCAGCTCTGCGAACCCGCAGGTCCCGGTGATGCTCGACTACATTACGGCCAAGGTTCTCGCCAAGGCCCCGGAGGCGCGCTACCAGAGCGCGGCCGATCTTGCGAACGATCTGCGCGAATGCAAGGCGCAGATGGAAGACAGCCGTCGCCTTGCGGCCACCGGCCTGTCTTCCACGTCGCCGATCGCGCCTCCTCCGGCAGTCGCCCTTGCTTCGCCCGAGCGTCCGGCGCCGTCGGAATCCGAGCCGGCGGAGGACGCCGCGCCGTCCGCCCCGACCCGGGGCATCTCGCGCGCGTTCGATTCGCACGAAGCTACCGCGCGCCTGATGCGCCAGATCGGCGCGGACGGCACGGCGGAATTCGTGGCCGCACCTTTTTCAACGAGCTCGTTCGTAACCGAAGGGACGGGGCGTCCGGGAGAGCATCCCTGGGGACTGCGCGAAAACACGATCTTCGCCGTCACCGTCATCGCGGCGCTCGGCATCGCCACGGCCATCGTCCTGCTGTAGCGCGGCGGGACCGCCGGGAACGGGCGCCAGGCGGTAGAATGACGGCTTTTCGGAAGTCCGCATGCCCCGCCGGCTGTTCGTCACCACCGCCCTTCCGTACGCGAACGGCCCCTTTCACATCGGCCACATCATGGAGTACATCCAGGCCGACATCTGGGTTAGGTTTCAGCGCATGCAGGGCAGCGCGGTGCACTTCATCGGCGCCGACGACGCACACGGCGCGCCCATCATGCTCGCCGCGGAAAAGGCCGGAAAGTCTCCGGAAGAATTCATCGCGGCGATCTCCCGGGGCCGCAAGCGGTATCTCGAAGGTTTCCACATCGAGTTCGACAACTGGCATTCGACCCACTCCAAGGAAAACACCGAGCTCTCGCAGGACATCTACCGCAAGCTGAAGGCGGCGGGACTCATCCACGCA
>Ga0187773_10000395_pt1 | contig 17481 bp, 17 predicted proteins | sample 0216_BV02_MP05_1_FD_133133 | JGI IMG/M metagenome (GOLD analysis project Ga0187773, IMG submission 133133) | Tropical peat soil microbial communities from peatlands in Department of Meta, Colombia - 0216_BV02_MP05_10_MG | ecosystem: Environmental > Terrestrial > Soil > Wetlands > Peat | place...
CGCTACGAAGGCACGCCCGGCACGCTGGACTACCGGACCGTGGACTTCGCCCGCTACGCCATCCGGATCGAGCCGCACGAGGCCAAGCGCCAGGCGCCCTCGTCGAAGGCGATGAGCTCGCTCGAGCTCTTGCAGTCGAACAAGCCCGAGCAGGTCGCGGAGCTGCAGTGGCGGTTCGCGCAGCCCCTCGCAGTGATCATCATGGGGCTCCTGGCGGTGCCGCTCTCGTTCGTGAACCCGCGCTCCGGGCGCTCGTGGAACCTGCTCTTCGCGGTGCTGATCTACGTGCTCTACAACAACACGCTCTCGATCTTCCAGGCGTGGACCTCCCAGGGGCGCATTCCCGAGTGGGTGGGGCTGTGGCCCGTGCACGGCGCGATGCTGCTCGTGCTGGTGCTGCTCTTCTACCGGCAAGTCACCGGGTTCCGGTGGCGGCAGCTCCTGGGCGGCTAGGGGCGAGGGGCTAAGGCTGCAGGGTATAATTTCCGGCTTCCCGAAGCACGTCCACCGTCGGGAAGCTGCTGCTGCGTGGCATCACGGAGAGGTGGATGAGCGGTTTAAGTCGCACGCCTGGAAAGCGTGTTTGGGTGAATAACCCAACGCGGGTTCGAATCCCGCCCTCTCCGCCAAATCCCCCTCCATGAGTCCACCTCGACGCGGCGGCCCACGGCGCGGATGATGGACGGATATCCGGCCGGGGCGCGCCGGAAGTCACCGAGGAGGGGGCCATGGCCAAAGTCAAAGCCAACGGCATCACGTTCAACTACGACCAACAGGGAGCCGGAGAGCCGCTGATCCTCATCCCCTACCTGGCCGCGGATTACGCTTGCTATGCGTTCCAGGTGGCCGAGTACGCCAAGCACTTCACCTGCATCTCCCTGGACCTGCGCGGCACGGGTGAAAGCGACAAGCCCCCGGGCGTCTATTCCACCGAGCTCTTCGCGGACGACGTCGCCGCGTTCATGCAGGCGCTGGGAATCCCGAAGGCGCACGTGTCGGGCCTGTCGCTGGGGGCGGCGACGGGCATGTGGCTCGCCGCCAAGCATCCGGACAAGGTGAAGTCGCTGTCGCTGCACAGCGCCTGGGACCGGAGCGATCCCTTTCTCAAGACCGTGGTGGAAGGATGGCAGGTGATGGGGAAAGCGCTGGGGAGCGTGCCCGAGATGGTGATCCTGGGCATCTTCCCGTGGTGCTTCACGCCGGAGCTCTACGCCGCCAAGCCGGAGTACATCGACTCGCTCGCCGCCTTCGTGCGGGGGCGGCCCGCCCAGCCGTTGGACGCGTTCATGCAACACTCGAAGGCCGTGATCGCCCACGATGCCGCTGCGCAGCTCTCCCGGATCGCCGCGCCCACGCAGATCACTTTCGGCCGGCACGACCTGGTGACTTCGACTCGATTCGCCGATCGGCTGAAAGGCATCCGCCGCTCCGAGATGCTGATCTTCGAAGGGTGCGCCCACGCGCCGATCTACGAGAAGGTGGACGAATTCAACCAGAAGACCCTGGCGTTCCTTCGGCGCCACGCGGGCTAGCGCGACTTCGGAGCGGCACCCGCGACGACGTCGAACCGGATGACGAGCTCGTCCTCGACCCGGATCCCTCCGGCGAGGATCGCGTAGGGCACGAGGCCGAAGTCGGTCTGGCGGATCGACATCCGTCCGCCGACGTGCATCCGCTCGGTCCCCGGCTCGATCGTGATCTCGGCCTTCTCGGGCCGCGTCACGCCGTTGAGCATGAGCTCGGCTTCGACCGTCGCAGGACCGCTCCGGGCCGGGACTTGCGACACGCTCACCGCCACGAAAGGATGGCGCCGCGGGTCGAGCACGTGGTTCAGCATGTTCACGCGCGTGTTCTGGATGTCCGAAGGGGAGAGCTGGCCCGGGAAGCCGGCGGCGCGGCGCAGCTCGGGCTCGTCGACGGTGAGCGTCGAGAGCGGAATCGACACCTCCGCGACGCCCGCGTCGGGCGCGATGAAGCCCGTGAGCTCGTGGCTCGCGACGACGTGATCGTGGCCGAGCGCGGCGAGCTTGCCGCCGCGGCGCACCTCGATCACGACGAGCGAGCGCGCCGGATCCACGTCGAGGAGGCGCTGGCCCTGGCTCCGCAACGCCTCGTAGTGCGAGCGCCACGGCTGCGCGCCCGACGGAATCGCGGCGGGCCCGCGCACGGGCGCCTGCGCGCACGAGGCGGCCAACGCCGCGACGAGCACGGCGCCGATCGCGATCGTGGAGCGGATCATGGAACCTTGCGGAGCCGCACGGTGAAGCGCACCTGGACCTCCCCTCCGATCTGCTTCGTCGAGCGCCATTCGCCGGTCCCGATGTTGTAGGTGCTGCGGTCGACGGCGACGTCCCCCGTGATCGTAGCGCCGTTCCCGGAAGGCTTCCAGTCGAACGGCACGGCGAGCGGCTTCGAGATGCCCTTGATCGTGAGCGTCCCGTCGGCGACGTACCGGTCGGGCGCGACCCGCCGCACCTCGGCCGCGTGGAATTCGGCGACGGGGAAGCGGCTCGCGTCGAACCACTCGGCGCCGCGGATCGTTTCGTCGATGTCGTCGCTGCCCATCTCGGCGGTGGGCACGGCGATCGTCACGTCGAGGCGTCCCGCCGCGGGCTTGTCGGGATCGATGCGCAGGGAGACGTCGAACTTGCGGAACACGCCGCGTGCCGGGGCGTTCTCGAACGTCGCCGTGAACGCGATCTCGCTGCCCTCCGGCGACATCGTCCAGGCGGACGGCTCCGCGTGCACGCTCGAAGCGAGGAGAAGCGCGGCGATGGCCGGCGCCATTCTCACGAGGGCGACCTCCTGCCCGGCAGCATCCGCACCAGCGTTTCGTCGCGCTTCGCGAAGTGGTGCCAGAGCGCGGCCCCGATGTGGAGCAGCAGCAGCACGCAGAGTGCCACGAAGAGGGAAAAGTGCACGCGCGCGGCGATCTGCTCGAGCGCCTTGTCGTGCGGGGCGATGGCGGGCACGGGGATCCGCCAGAAGATCTCGAACGGAACGCGCGACGCGGAGCTCACGACCCAGCCGGAGATCGGCATCGCGATGAGGACGCCGTAAAGAAGCGCATGGACGGAGCGCGCCGTCGCGAGCTGCCAGGGGGTCATGCCTGCCGTCCACGGCGGGCGCGCCGCCGCCGAGCGGTAGGCGGCGCGAAGCAAGACGACGAGCAGGATCGTGAAGCCGATCGACTTGTGCCAGACGAAGAGGTCGAGCTTGAGCGGCGACAGCGGCCAGAGCTTCGCGACCCAGCCGAGCGGGAGCTGCGCGAGCACGAGGAGGGCGGTCGCCCAGTGGAATGCCTTCGCCGTGCCCGGCCAGGCGTGGACCGCGGCGCTTGCATCGATGGGCGAATGGTCGGGAATCGTCGGCACATCCACCTCCATCGGAACAGCGGCCTGGAGCCCGCTATTCCCCGGCGCCCGCGGCCGATCCGGCGGCTTCCCGGATCTTCCCGTCCACGATGTCGATGCGCTGGTCGGCGGCGGCGGCGAAGTTGGCGTCGTGCGTCACGGCGACCACCGTCTGCCCCTTCTTGTGGGCGAGGTCGCGCAGGATCTGCTGCACGACGGCGCTCGAGGCCGAGTCGAGGTTGCCGGTGGGCTCGTCGGCGAGCACGACGAGCGGGTCGTTCGCGAGCGCCCGGGCGATGGCGACCCGCTGGCGCTGCCCGCCCGAAAGCTGGTGCGGCTTCTTCGCGGCCTGGTCCGCGATGCCGAGCTGCTCGAGGAGCATCGCGCCGCGCGCGCGGCATTCGGCCTCGTCGAGGCTGCCCAGCCGCCGCATCGGCAGCAGCACGTTGTCGAGCACCGAGAACTCCGGCAGCAGGAAGTGGAACTGGAACACGAAGCCGAGCTTCTCCAGGCGGCGGCTCGCGAGCTCCTCCTCGCCGTAGCGCGAGGTGTCCTCGCCATCGAGCCAGACGCGGCCCGAGCTCGGCACGTCGAGCAGCCCCAGCAGGTAGAGCAGGGACGACTTCCCCGAGCCCGAAGGCCCCATGATGCAGACGAACTGGCCGCGCTCGACGGTGAGCGAGACGCCGTCGATGAGCGTCACCGGCACCTCGCCTGCGAGCCTGCGGACCACGTTCTCGGCCTGCAGGACCGCGGTCATCCCATTCCCCGCAGGATTTCGACCGGGTGCACGCGGCTGCCGCGCTGGGCCGGGAGGTAGGCGGCTGCGACGCACGAGACGAGCGCGAAGCCGGTCGCCAGCGCGAACTGCTCGGGCCCCCACCAGATGGGCAGGTAGACGATCTCGGTCACGCCCGGCGGCTTGATCGCGACGAGTCCCAGCACCTTCATCAATCCCGCCCCCAGCACGAGGCCCGCGCCGCTGCCGATCGCCCCGATGATGAGGCCTTCGGCGACGAAGATGGTGCGGATGTCGCGGGCGTGGAAGCCCATGGACTTGAGGATGGCGATGTCGCGGGTCTTCTCCATCACGATCGTGGACAGCGTGTTGTAGATCCCGAACGAGGCGACCACCAGGATGGCCGATACCACGCTGTACATGATGATGTTGCGGATCACGAGGACGGAGAGGATATCCTCGGAGGCCTCGGACCACGAGACGGACTTGTAGCCGATGGTGTCCTCGATGCGCTTGGCGATATCGCGCGCGCCGTAGGGATCGGCGAGCTGGATCACGAAGCGGTTCGCGCGATTGGGCCGGTCGAGCATCGCCTGCGCGCGCGTGAGGAGCACGAACGTCTGGTCCTGGTCGTAGCTCGCGTTGCCCGTGCGGAAGATGCCCACCACCTTCATGGTGCGCTCGCCGCCGGTCGCGACCACGCTCACGGCGCTTCCGATGCGCAGCAGGAACTTGTCGGCGAGGCCCTTGCCGATGATGATCCCGTTGGGGTTGGCCGTGAGGTCGTCGAGGGTGCCCTCGACCATCTTCTCCTCGATCGTGGAGACCGTCTTCATCTTGGCCGGGACCACGCCCGAGAGCGAGACGCCTTCCTCCTGGCCGGCGAAGGCGAGCACGGCCGAGCCCGCGAGCACCGGGGCGGCGCGCACGCCCGGCAGCGACTCCACGAATTCCAGGCTCTGGCGGTAGCCGCGGATGCCGCGCGTCTCGGCCTGGGGCTTCACGTTGCTGATCTCCACGGCGCCGCTCTTCCAGCGGAGCGCCGCCGGCTGCGGGCGGGGCGAGCGGTACTCGTCGTACACGGTGATGTGCGGGCTGTTGTCGATGAGCCGCCTGATGAAGTCCTTCTCCGAGCCGCGCATGAGCGAGGAGACCGCGAGGAAGAAGGCGACCCCCAGCACCACCCCGCTCAGCGACACGAGCGTGGAGCGCTTGCGGTTCACCAGGTGGGCGACGGCCACCTCGAGCTGGATGCTCACGCGGGCTCCCGGGCTACTTCGCCGCGCGCACCCGGGCGCCGCGCCCCTCGCGCAGGCCGTCGCCCGGTTCGGCCACCACCTCGGCGCGGGACGTGAGGCCGCTCACGATCTCGGTGTGCCCCGAGCCGGTCACCCCGGTCTTCACCGGTTGGCGATGGAGCTTCCCCCCGGCCACGGTCCATACCGAGTTGTCCTTCACGGCGGAGGAGGGCACGAGCAGCGCCTCGTCGCGCCGGGAAACGACGAGGTTCGCGTCCACGGTCATGCCGATCCGGAACGCGGCGGGGTCGGCGAGCCGGATGCGCACGCGGTAGGTGCGGGCCACGGGATCGCCTTTCGGCGTGACCTCGCTCACCTCGCCGTCGAAGACCCGCCCCGGGAGGGCGTCGGCGCGCAGCACCACCTTCTGCCCGACGTGCACGCGCGGGATGTCCTCCTCGTCGACTTCCGCGGAGACGCGCAGCGGCGCGCAGCAGGACAGGTAGAACACCGGCTGCCCCACGGGGATGAACTGGCCGATCTCGCCGTCGCGCTTGATGATGATCCCGTCGGCGGGCGAGACGAGCGCCGCGAAATCGCGCTGCGCCTGGGCGCGCTGCAGGGAGGCCTCCGCCGCATCGAGGTCGGAGCGGGCGCGGTCGAGGTCCACCTCGGAGACGAAGCCGCGCGCGACCAGGCTCTTGGTTCGGTCGTACTGCGCGCGCGCGAACTTGGCGCGGGCCGCGAGCTCCGTGACGGTGTGCACGAGGTCGGAGTCGTCGATCCTCGCGAGGACCTCGCCCTTGCGCACCGGGCGTCCCTCGTCGGTGTTGAGCTCGACGAGCCGGCCCGCGACGCGCGGAGCGATCGGCATGCTGACCGTGGGCTCGACGCTCCCGGTCGCGTAGATCGCCTCCACCGCCGGCCCCCGCACGGGCGTCACGACCGCCACCGGCACGGGGCCGTCGCGAACCCACCACCAGGCGGCCAAGCCGGCCGCGACGATCGCGGCCGACGCCCAGATCCACTTGTTTCGCATCGTGCCGAGTGTAGCAACGGCCCCGGGGGGAGGTCACCCGGCCGGCGCCCCGGCCCGTGGAACGGGCGGAGCGCGACGCCTCAGGTCTTCCCGCTACCGCCCCCGTACCCGACGCGCTTCGAGAAGGTGCTGATCACCTTGCCCTGGTCGTTGAAGGTCACCGAGTACTCGGAGTAGAAGCCCCAGGTGTCGTAGTAGAAATAGGCCCAGCCCTCGGTGCGGGTCGCGCGGAAGGGCATCTTCTCGTCCGGGGGGCCGAGGAGCTGCTGGACCTGCTCCTGCGACATGCCGTTCTTCACCTGGGCGAAGAGGGCGTCGCTCCGGCTCGGGCCCTGCGTGGCGCAGGCGCCCAGGAAAAGGGCGAAGGTGAGGGCGAGTCCCGCAGCGGCGGCCCTCGCGGCGCGGTGCTGGATCATGGAACCTCCTGGGGAATCTACTTGCCCGCTTCCTCCGCGGGCGCGGGGGACGGCGGCGGCTCCTCGTGCTCCTTCGCGGCGGCGCGCTGGAGCCGCTTGGCTTCCTTCTTCTGCTTCTTGGCGAGCTCACGCTGCCGTTTCGCGAACGCGTAGTTCGGTTTTGCCATTCGACGCCTTCCTTCTCCGGTTGGGGACGCATCCATCATGCCCGAAGACCGGCCCGCCCGTTGGACCTGGATCAAAAAACCCCGTGGGATTTTCCGTGCCGGGGGGCGCGACCGCCGGGTTACGCCCGAAACGCGCCCCTCCACCCCGGGGCCTGAAATGTGTGCGCCAGCGCACAGACGGCGGGGCGGCGGGGGACCGATAATCCCGACGACGCCCCACGAACGGGCACGACTCCATACCCCCCATGGAAGACGAAGAGCGCAAGACGCTCGAGCGCGAGGTCCAGACCCACCTGCACCGGATCGAGAGGATCCACGAGACCCTTCGCGACAGCGAAGAGAACCTCCGGCAGATCGTCGACGCCCCTCCGGAGCTCGTCAAGGAGGTCGACACGCTCAAGATGGAGCTCAGGGGGCGCAAGGCCGCCCTCGCCGTGGGGTTGTCGCTCCTGGGGATCTACCAGGACTAGCCCCGACCCGGCCGCGCGCCTTCGATGCGCAGCGCCCGGTCGATCCACTGGGCCGTGAGCTTCTCCTGCAGCGAGTTCTGCCCGAGGCGCGCGCGCAGCCCCGGGAAATCCACCGCGTCGAGCGCCTGGTCCTGGTTGAAGCAGGAAAAGACGTAGCTCACCTTGCCCGTGGCCCGGTCGACGTGGGGCTGCAGGCACTGCGCGCAGATCTCCTTCATCATGCACTGCATCGGGGAGTTGATCGACCCGATCGCCACGTGCGCCTTCGGCAGGTACGGCGCGAGCAGCCCGTGCCGCGCCTGCGCCACCGCGGCCATCATGCCGTCGGAGCCGATCGCGACGAGGCGGTTCGCCTCCTGCATGCGCACCCGCGGCTCGCCCAGGCTTCCGCTCGCGTGCGCCGCCATCGCCTCGACGATGTTGGCGACGCACGCCTTGTCCCCGGGGCGCGTGGGCGCGAAACCGGGGGCCTCGTCGCAGCACCAGACGACCTCGTCGGCGGCCGCCTCGATCTCGGCCACCTTGTAGCGGTCCTGCATCTTCTTGTAGCCGGCGAAGTAGAGCACCCGCGAGCCCGCCGCGCGCAGCGCCGCGCCGATGGAGAAGAGCACGGCGTTGCCGAGGCCGCCGCCCACGAGCACGACGGTCTCGCCCCCGGGCGTCTCGGTGGGCGTTCCCGTGGGACCCATGAGGATCACGGGCTCCCCGGGCCGCAGCAGCGCGCACAGGTCGCTCGAGCCGCCCATCTCGAGCACGATCGTGGAGACGAGCCCTTTCTCGCGGTCGACCCACGCGCCCGTGAGCGCGAGGCCCTCCATCGCGAGCCGCGTGCCGCCGGGACGAGCGGCGAGCGACTCGAAGTTCTGCAGCCGGTAGAACTGGCCCGGGTGGAAGCGCCGCGCGGCGAGCGGGGCGCGCACCACCACCTCGACGATCTTCGGCGTGAGGCGCTCGACGTGGTGGACCACGGCGCGCAGCTCCACGTTCAGCATCGAGAGGAACCGCTGCGTCTGCTGCGGCGGCCGGGCCTCGCGGCGCTCGAGCACGCGGCTCACCACCGGGAAACCCTGCTTCGACGAGGCCATCGCGCCCACCACGTTGCCGTGGTACGACGGATGCAGGTCGCCGAAGAAGCTCATGAAGCGCCCGTCGGGCTCGCGCGCCATCAGCACCCGCGGCTCGGCGGGCTTCGGGGTCTTCTCGGGCGCGGCGGGCCGCCCTTCCTCGTCGAGCGCCTGGAAGTAGCGCCCGTCGAGCGCGAAATGGGCGGGATCCTCGCGCGCGAGGACGGTGTTGGGCTGCGTGCCCGCGGCGATGAGCACGGTGCGCGCCGCGAGCTCGACCTCGCGCGCGACGGGCTCACCCGACTCGTCCGCCGCCTGCGCGCGCAGGACGAGGGAGCGCGCATGGCCGAAGCGGTCCACTTCGACGCGTAGCGGCGTGAGGCTCTCGGCGAAGCGGATGCCTTCCTCGAGCGCCTTCTCCACCTCCTCGTGGTTGAGCGTGTACGAGGGGCTGTCGATGAGGCGCTTGCGGTACGCGATGGTCGAGCCGCCCCAGGAGCGCAGCAGCTCGAGGATACGCGGCGGCCGGCCCTCGGCGGCGGCGGCCTCGCGCTCGGCGCGGATCGCGAGGGCGTGCGTGAGGAACTCCTCGGCGATCTCCGTCTCCTCGTCGTTCCACTCGTTCCTCACGGCGCCGGCGCTGCGCTCGGCGACGAGCTTCTCGTAGCGGGCGAGGAACTTCTCCACCTGCACGGGGTAGTAGGCCAGCGCCTCGGTCGCGGTGTCGATCGCGGTGAGGCCCCCGCCCACCACCACGATGGGCAGGCGCACCTGCAGGTTCGCGATCGAGTCGGCGCGCGCCGCCCCGGTGAGCTGCAGCGCCATGAGGAAGTCGGAAGCCGCGCGCACGCCGCGCACGAGGCCGTTCGGCATGTCGATCACCGTGGGCTTGCCGGCGCCCGTGGCGAGCGCGATGTGGTCGAAGCCCATCGCGAAGGCCGTCTCGGCGGTGAGCGTCCCGCCGAAGCGCACGCCGCCGAACAGCGCGAACTGCGACCGGCGCTCCACGAGGAGGCGGGCCATCTTGAGGAAGTTCTTGTCCCAGCGCACGGTAATGCCGTACTCGGCCACGCCCCCGAAACCGGCCATGAGGCGGCTTTCCAGCGGCTCGCGCAGCTCCGCGACGCGGTGGACCGGGCGGAAGGCCACGCGCGTGCCGTCGGGCCGCACGCCCGAGATCGACGCGTCGAGCGGCTCGATCTTCAGCCCGTCGATGCCGACCACCGTGTGCCCGTCGTTGAGCAGGTAGTGCGCGAGCGTGAAGGCCGCCGGCCCCATGCCGACCACGAGCACGCGCTTGCCCGTGGGCGCGGCCGCGAGCGGCCGGCGCAGGTTGAGCGGGTTCCACCGGGTGAGCAGCGAATAGACCTCGAAGCCCCAGGGCAGCTCGAGCACGTCCTTGAGCGTACGCGTCTCGGCTTGCGGGATGTTCACCGGATCCTGGCGCTGGTAGATGCACGACTTCATGCAGTCGTTGCAGATGCGGTGCCCGGTGGCGCAGACCGTGGGGTTGTCGATCACGATCATCGCGAGCGCGCCGATCGCCCAGCCCTGGGTCTTGAGCTTGTGGAACTCGGAGATGCGCTGCTCGAGGGGGCAGCCGTGCAGCGACACCCCGAACGGGCTCTTCTTGAAGGCGGCGCGCCCATCCTCGCCGGGCTTGTCGAAGAGCCCCTTGGAGCACGAGTCCTTGCCCTGCTCGTGGCACCAGATGCAGTAGTTCGCCTCGTCGAGCGCGCCGGGGAGCCCCGTGCCGGGGTCGGTGAGCGCGAAGCCCTCGCGGCGCCGGACATGGTGCAGCGTGTGCACGGTGTAGCCCCGGCTCGTGTCGGTGTCCACGGGCACGAGGTGCATCGGATCGACGCGCTGCGGGGGCTTGAAGAGCACGCCGCCCCGGAAGCGGCGCCGTCCCTCGTCGGTGTGCGCCGCCCAGGCGCAGAAGCGCTCGGCCGCCTCGAGGTCGGGGCCGTGGGCCTTCTCGTCGGCGAGCCACCCGAGGACGCGCTCGGCGAAGACGAGCTCGTCGAAGGACCCGCCCAGGCGCGCGGCGACGTCCGCTTCGAGAGCGGGCCCGTCGAGCGCCTGCGCGGCATCGGCCTTGATCTTGAGCATCGCGCGGCGCTGCACGAACTTGCGCTTCACGCGGAAGAGGGGGGCGAGGCGATGGTGGCCTTCGACGAGCTCCATCCACGCTTCCTCGATCCCGAAGAGGCGCGCGACGAAGCGGTCGAGGTGCGGCGCGACCGCGATGAGGAGCTCCGCTTCCTCCTTGTAGGCGAGGGCCCCGGGCTGCGCGCGGGCCGCTTCCCAGCGCGCGTGCAGCGGGGCGTCCTCGGCGCGCAGCCATTGCGCGAACTCCCGGTCGACGCGGGCGAGCCCCGCGGGATCGTAGAGGTCCTCGAACGCCAGGCCGAAATCGAGGCGAAGGAACGGTTCCGCGACGGACATGCGGAGAAGGGAGAGGGCCGGAGAAAGGGCGAAGTAAAAAAACAATTCTATCGGAATGCCCGGCCGCGCCCGGTTGTTCTGGCGCAAGGGCCATCCTTTGCTTATGATCGGATGGCTCCCGTCATTCCCCCGGAGAAACCCTATGGACCGTCGTACTTTTATTCGCCTGTCCGGCCTCGCGTCCGCGAGCCTCGCGCTTCCGGCGACTCGTGCGGTCGCCGCGGAAGACACGTCCGCACCGTGGCGGACGTTCGAAGTGACTACCCGGGTCGAGATCCCCGATTCCTCCGGCATCACCCGCGTCTGGCTTCCAGTGCCCCTTCTCGAGGACCGTCCCTTCGTGAGGCCCCTGGGCAACTCGTTCGAGGCCCAGGGCGGCAGCGCGCGCTTCGCGGTCGATCCCAACTACGCCGCGGGCATGGTCTGCGGCGAGTGGCCCTCGGGCGTGAAGCCCGTGCTCGAGCTGAAGAGCCGGTTCGCCACGCGCGATGCCCGGGTGGACCTCGCGAAGGCGGGCAACCCGATCCCGGAAACCCCCGCCGTGCTCGCGCGCTACACCGCCTCGACCACGCACATGCCCACGGGCGGCGCCGTCTACGCGCTCTCCTCCGAGATCGTGAAGGGAGCGGGCGACGACATCGAGAAAGCCCACGCGATCTACGAATGGATCGTCGAGAACACGTACCGCAACCCGGACACGAAAGGGTGCGGCGCGGGCGACATCGGCTTCATGGTCGAGAACAAGTCGTGGGGAGGCAAGTGCGCGGACCTGAACGCGCTCTTCACGACGCTCGCGCGCTCCCAGGGCATCCCCGCGCGCGACCTCTACGGCATCCGGGTCGCCGATTCGCGCCTCGGCTACAAGAGCCTCGGCAAGAGCGGCGACATCACCAAGGCCCAGCACTGCCGCGCCGAGTTCTACTCCAAGGCCCACGGCTGGGTCCCCGTGGATCCGGCGGACGTGCGCAAGGTGATCCTCGAGGAGCAGGGCGGCAAGAAGATCGACGACCCGATGGTGGTCGCCGCGCGCAAGCGGCTGTTCGGATCCTGGGAGATGAACTGGCTGCCGTACAACTACGCGAACGAGGTGGCGCTGCCCGGCTCGGCGCACGGGCCGGTCACGTTCCTCATGTACCCGCAGGGCGAGACCGCGGAAGGGCGCCGCGACAGCCTCGATCCGGACCATTTCACATACCGGATCGCCTCGACAGAGGTCGCCTGAGCGCGCGCTCGAGAGCTCTTCGGGGATGAGGACCGCCTGGCGGTGGATCGCCGCGGCGGCGGCGAGCGCGGCCGTGCTCGCGGTCGCGGCCGATCCCCCGATGCGCGCCTGGGCGGAGCGCGCGACCCCGCCCCTCGTGCTCAAGGACCTCGCGGGGCGGGAGGTGGACCTGCGCTCGCTCCGGGGCCACGTGGTGCTGGTGAACTTCTGGGCGACGTGGTGCGGGCCCTGCATCGCGGAGATGCCCGCGCTGCAGCGGCTGCACGAGCGCCTCGGGGGCGAGCCGTTCGAGGTGCTCGCGGTGAACTACGGCGAGTCGCGCCCGAAAGTGGAGGGCTTCGTGCGCAAGAAGGGCTTCACGTTCGACGTGCTGCTCGATCCCGACCAGGCCGCCGCCGACGCGTGGAAGGCGAGGGGCCTGCCGATGACCTACCTCGTCGATGCGGACGGGCGCGTGCGCTACTGGAGCTTCGGCGAGCGCGACTGGAGCTCGGGGGAGTCGCTGCACCAGGTCGAGGAGCTGCTCGCGGAGGCATCCCGTGCCCGACGATAAGCCGATCGCGCCGCGCATCGTGGACCGCTCGCGGCCCGAGGGCGCCGACGAGCGCTCGGCGGTGGTCGAACGCCTGCTCGAGGCCCCGGCGAGCATCGCCCCGCGCTACTTCTACGACGAGCTGGGCTGCGCGCTCTACGGCGCCATCTGCCGGCTGCCGGAGTACTACCCGACGCGCACCGAGACCGCGCTCGTCCGCGAGCATCGGGGAGAGATCGCCGCGGCGATCGGCCTCGGGCGCCAGCTCGTGGACCTGGGCGCGGGCGACTGCTGCAAGGCGCGATCGTGGATGCCGTTCCTCGATCCGGTGCGCTACGTCGCGGTCGACATCGCGGGGGCCGAGATCGAGCGGGCGCTCGTGCGCATGGCGCCCGATTTCCCCGCTGTCGAAATGGTGGGCCTCGTGGCGGACTTCGCCCGCGGCCTGCCGCTCGAAGGCATCCTCGACGGCGCCGCGGCGGCGTTCCTCTATCCCGGATCGAGCATCGGCAACTTCACCCCGGCCGAGGCCGTGGCGTTCCTGGCGGGGATCGCCCGCGAGTGCCGGTCGCGCCCGGGCAGCGGATTGCTGATCGGCGTGGACGCGAAGAAGGACCGGGCCACTCTCGACGCGGCCTACGACGACGCGCTCGGCGTGACGGCCGCCTTCAACCGCAACATCCTCGCGCACCTCAACCGGCGCTTCGGCTTCGACTTCGACGTGCGCGCTTTCGGGCACCTCGGCTTCTACAACGAGGACGAGGGGCGCATCGAGATGCACCTGGAATCGTCGCGCGCGCAGGCGGTGAGCCTGGGCGGCGGCCTCGTGCGCCGCTTCGCGAAGGGCGAGCGCATCCACACCGAGAACTCGTACAAGTACGGCGCCGCGCAGTTCGAGGCGATGCTCGCCGAGGCGGGATTCGGCTCCGTGCGCCGTTGGGCCGCGCCGCGCGACGCCTACTTCGTCTTCTACGCCTCGTAGGGCGCCGTCAGCGGCCCGCCCCGGTCACGCGTCGCGGGCGACGCGCACGCCCGAGAACTGCCAGCGCGCGTCGGCGGGAAAGAAGTTGCGGTACGTCGCGCGGACGTGGGAAGCGGGCGTGGCGCACGATCCGCCGCGCAGGACGTACTGGTTCGCCATGAACTTGCCGTTGTATTCGCCGACGGCACCCGGTGCGGGCCGATAGCCGGGATAGGGCCCGTAGTCGCTGCGCGTCCACTCCCATACGTCGCCGAACGCCTGGGCGAGCGTGCCCTCCGCCGGCATCTCGCGCGCGGCGAGGGGGTGCAGCGCGCCGCTTTCCAGGAAGTTTCCCTCGATGGGCATCGCGGCTGCGGCGACCTCCCACTCCGCCTCCGACGGCAGCCGCGCGCCGGCCCAGCGCGCGTACGCGTCGGCCTCGTAGAAGCTCACGTGGCAGACCGGCGTGTGCGGCTCGATCGCGACGAGCCCGTGCAGCGTGAAGGTCCGCCACTCGCCGTCGCGCCGCTCCCAATAGGCCGGCGCCTCCCAGCCGCGCGCGACGACCGTGTCCCACCCGGCGGAGAGCCACAGCTCCGGCCTACGGTATCCCCCATCCTCGACGAAGCGGAGGAAATCTCCGTGCGTCACGGGATGGGAGGCGATCTCGAAATCGCGCAGCCACACGCGGTGGCGCGGCGATTCGTTGTCGAAGGCGAAGCCGTCGCCCTGGTGCCCGATCTCGTGCGCCCCGCCCGCCACGGCGATCCAGCGCGTCGCGCCGGGGCGGATCGGCGTGAGCGGCCAGGGCTTGCGATAGGCGGGACGGCCGGGGTTGCGCGACAGGAGGTCCTTCACGTCGGTGAGGATGAGCTCCTGGTGCTGCTGCTCGTGGTTGAGGCCCAGCTCCACGAGGCCGCGCTCGCGTGCGTCGAAGGCGCGCTCCTCGAGGAGGCCGGACATCAGCTGGTCGACGTGGCGCCGGTAGGCGAGCACCTCGCCGAGGGAGGGGCGCGACAGCAGGCCGCGCTGGGCACGCGGGTGCCGGTCGCCCACCGCCTGGTAGTACGAGTTGAACAGCACGCGAAAGGAGGGATCGTAGGGAGCGAAGCCGCGCGGGGCGAGCACGAAGGTCTCGAAGAACCACGTGGTGTGCGCGAGGTGCCATTTCACCGGGCTCGCGTCCGGCATGGACTGGATCGCGCAATCCTCCGGCGAGAGCGGCGCGGCGAGCGCGAGCGTGGCGTCGCGCACGCGGGGGTAGGCCTGCGCCTGCGCGCGATGCGGCGCGGGAACGTTGCGAGTGGCCGGCTTCCTCATGAGCCCCCCTTGGCGGACCTGCGCCGCCGCAAGGTCAATCGACCGTGATGGCCGCGGGTCCTTCCCGCATTTGCCCGATGACGGCGGCGCTGCCGAAGCCCTCGTCGCGGAAGACGCCGAGCACCGCGTCGCACGCCGCGGGCGCGCAGGCGACCAGCAGCCCGCCGCTCGTCTGCGGGTCCGTGAGCAGCGCGCGCTCGGTTTCCCCGATGCCGGTTCCCAGCTTCACGCTCGCGCCGTAGCTCGACCAGTTGCGCGCCGAGGCTCCGGTCACGAGGCCCGCGCGGGCGAGCTCTAGCGTCCCGGGAAGCAGCGGCACCGCGCTCCAGTCCACGTGGGCCGCGGTGCCGGATGCCTTCGCGAGCTCGCGAAGGTGTCCCAGCAGGCCGAAGCCCGTCACATCAGTGAGCGCGTGCACGTCCGCCATCTCGGCGAGCCGCGTCCCCGGGGTGTTGAGCGCGGTCGTGCACTCGATCATCGCCCGGTAGCCCTGCGCGTCGAGGCGGCCCTTCTTGAGCGCGGCGCTGTAGACGCCGACGCCGAGCGGCTTGCCGAGGATGAGCTTGTCGCCCGGGCGCGCGCCGGAGTTGCGCTTCACGTGGCGCGGATCGACGAGCCCGATGGCGACCAGGCCGTAGATGGGCTCGACCGAATCGATGGTGTGGCCGCCCGCGATGGGAATGCCCGCCCGCGCGCACACCGACTCGCCGCCTTCGAGGATCCTGCGGATCACGTCGAGCGGGAGCTGGTTCACGGGCATGCCCACGAGGGCGAGGGCGAAGAGCGGCTGGCCGCCCATCGCGTACACGTCGGAGATGGCGTTGGTGGCGGCGATCGCGCCGAAGTCGAAGGGATCGTCCACGATCGGCATGAAGAAGTCGGTCGTGGCCACGATCGCCTGGCGCTCGTTGAGCTGGTAGACCGCCGCGTCGTCGCTCGTCTCGATGCCCACGAGCAGGTCCTTCGGCAGGAGCGCCGGGGTGCTCTTGGCGAGGATCTGCTCGAGCACGCCGGGAGCGATCTTGCAGCCGCACCCGCCGCCGTGGCTGAACTGGGTGAGGCGCACCTGCATGTCCATGGGTCGCGCGCTCCTCGATTCGAAGGGGATCATTCTAACGCCGCGCCGTGAGCCGCGCGGCGAGGTGGCGCACGGCGGCCGCCTCCGCCGCGGGGCGGAAGAGAGTCCTGCGGCGTGCGCACGCGCGGCGCAGCTCCGCGAGCCACGCGGGATCGTCGAGCGCGCGCGCGAGCATCGCGGCGAGCCCGGCGGCGTCCCGCGGCTCGAAGAGGCCCGGATAGTCCCGGCCGAGCATGCCGACGTTGCCCGAGATGCGGCTCGCGATCACCGGCGTTCCGGCGGCGATCGCTTCCACGATCACGTTCGCGCCCCCCTCGACCACCGAGGGATGCACGAGCACGTGCGCGCGGGCCATCGCCGCGCGGGCGAGCCCGTGGGACAGCGGGCCCGAATAGCGGTAGCGCGGCTCGGCGCGCTCCAGCGCGCGCGCTTCCTCCGCCAGCCCCGCGTCGAGCGCCGCACCCACGTGCCGCACGCGGATCGGAAGCCCCGGCGGCAGGCGGCGGATCGCCTCGAAGAGCGTGCGCGGGTCCTTCTCCGCGCGCAGGTGGCCCACGGCGACGCAGTCCAGGCGCCCGGCGGGCTTGCGCCGGGCCGCGAGGAAGGGCGCCGACTGGAAGATCACCTCGCACTTGCGCCGCCACGCGGGTTGAAGCAGGCGCGGCGCATCGTCCTGGAGCGCGACGAGGCGGTCGGCCCGGTCGAGGGAAGCCGCGCATTCCGCGCTTCCGGGCAGGTCGCGATAGAGGTCCGTGCCGGTGAGCACCACGGCCATGCGGCGCCCGCTGGACTCGCGGTGGAAGCGCGCGATGGAGTCGGCGCTTCGGCAGGCGTGCAGGGCGATCAGCGCGTCGGCCTCTTCCCCGTCCCAGGCCGTCTGTACAATGGGCCGGAAGCGATCGCGCAGCATCCCGGCCCACCGGATCGCGGTGCGCCAGTTGCCGTTGTTCGCGCTTCTCGTCCCCGGCGTCACGATGCAGACCACAGGTTTGGCGAGCCGGCCCATCGGCGAATTATACGAAGGCGAGCGCCTCGCCGAGGCGCTCGCCGACGCGCGCGCGCGCACGCTCGGCGCCTACGCGCACCTGGACCTCGCCCGCCTCGAGTTTCCGTGCATCGCGATCGTGAATCCCGCGCTCTGGGAGCTCGCGCACATCGCCTGGTTCCAGGAGCACTGGTGCCTGCGGCAGCGCACCGACGGCGGCCTCGGCCCCTCGCTCCTCGCGGATGCCGACGCGCTCTTCAATTCGAGCACCGTGCCCCACGATTCGCGCTGGCACCTGCCGTATCCGCCGGAGCGCGTGCTGCGCGCCTACATGGCGGACACGCTGCATGCCACGCTCGACGCGCTCGAGCGCACGCCGGAGGAGGAGCGCTATTTCTTCCGGCTCGCGCTGCTGCACGAGGACATGCACGGCGAGGCGCTGCTCATGA